>Ga0315903_10000061_pt1 | contig 160981 bp, 198 predicted proteins | sample LakEriMetagenome_7_FD_203524 | JGI IMG/M metagenome (GOLD analysis project Ga0315903, IMG submission 203524) | Freshwater fungal communities from buoy surface, Lake Erie, Ohio, United States - Buoy 2 MA119 | ecosystem: Environmental > Aquatic > Freshwater > Lake | place: USA: Lake Erie, Ohio...
ATCCCCGGCGACGTGGCGCAGGCCTCCGAGAAGCGGCTTCCTCCGGCGGTGATGAAGCCGCGCAAGTCTGAGTGACCTACCAAGCAACCGTCAGCGTAGAGATCAAAGACGGAAAGCGAACTCTCTACACTATCGGTAGCAGCATCGCTACGTACCAAGACACGCACTACGAAAGCCCCATGGGAAACAAAGAAAAGTACAAAGACCTACTAGGCGACGGAAACGCAAGGGTGTCTATCGGCATGGACGAGCGTATTGCCGGACCCCATTACAGCAGCGTCAGCATCCGGGTGAACATCTCAATCAACTGTGATCAGACTGAATCCTCCATCAAAGAGGCGTCCGATCTGCTGACTAAAGAAGCAATGGCCTACCTAGAGGGTCATTATGAAGTGGCTGTCGAGCGGCTTCGGCAGCATCTCGACCACCTGTACCCGAACGGGCGCGCGTAAATGCCGAATCAGTTTAAGGGCACGGAGGTTCACCTCCGTGCCGTTCACTTGTTTGGAAAAACCACGGGCGCACGGATCCGCGTAGAGTTGCAGTTTACCGACAGTAGTGGGCTTGTTCACGCGGTAACCGAGCATGAACTGGAGCCCTCAGTGGACCCAAAGGTTGGCCTGGCCGCTAAGGAGCTTTACGAGGCTCTGCGCAACTGGGCGATCTCGGTCCACTACCATGACACCAGCACGAACACGGAAAGGGTGACAGCTCGTGGAATCGCTGAATCACTACGCAGCGCTGCTGACGACACTGACGAGCTTGAAAGACAGGGTTGACGATTACGCGTCGCGGTGCCTGCCCGACCACATGTGCGACCGGAGCAAGGGGCCTAGCAGCGGCTTTAGCTTCGAAAAGGTTGACCTCTCAAAGGTCTTCCCAGACGCAGAGGGAACTACCGTAGGGGTTGCAGTAGAAGGAGCCTCGATCCCCTTTCTGTTCAGCAACTGGAGCAGGTCGCAGGTGCTGTCGCACGTAGGGGCGAAGGAAAAGTGGTTTCGCTCCGTTACGCACGACCGGCAAGTTGACGAACTGAATCTCCGGAGGTCGGAGTTTCACCGACAGCGGCTTCGGCTTGTTAAGTCTGCTGAGGGAGAGCCCGTAGGCGTAGTTAGGGGCGTTGTGTCAGACAGCTTCTCTGACATTCCTGACACCGACGTGATGTCGGCAATCGTCCGGTCTAGCGGAGCAAAGGGGTACGCGCTGGCATCCCACTCCGCAAAGACCGACCGGGCGTTTTACGCACACATCATTCTTGACGAAGAGATTGGGCTCCCTGGGAACTTGATCCACGGGTTCCCGGGGGTAGTAGTCAAGAACAGCGAGGTTGGGTACACGGCGCTCTGCGTGATCCCAGTTTTGTTTCTCCCTACGATCCGGCGCCACATTGTGTTTAGCCGACAGGCCACCATGCGGCGAATCCACCGCGGAAGTGTCAGCGAGCTTTCGACTCAGTTCAACGAGGCGCTAGACAAGTCCGCGGGCGTTTGGGCTTCCGTAGAGCAGCGATGCACCCAGCTGGCAAGTATTGTCTACGCAACGGAAGACCAAGCAGTCCTAACTTTGCGCGCGGCAATCATCTACGTGGGCGGGTCAAAGAAGCAAGCGTTACTCGCGGAAAACGAGTATCGAGGGGCTAAACACACGACTCACACAGCCTTAGCCGCCTTCGACTCTGTGCTCTCCCTTGTGTCGTCTAGCAACCAAGACGAGCAGCACCTAGAAGCGGCACTAGCCGGCGCGGTTCTTTGGGCGCTCACCTAACACAACTCGTAGTGGTCTGGGTAAGCCCGACAACAAGATGTAGTGGCTCCACTTTGTTGTTGAACGGGCTTACCCGGACACGTAAAAAGAACCCCCTTTATCGGAGGCACTGGTGGTACCCGTAGAACTTCGGCTGCTGACTACCATGTGTTACACGGGCGACTTTACGCCCATCATTTCTGGCGAGATTACCGAGGACCACTTCCTCACTGATCAGGGCAAAGCCCTGTACCTGTTCGTCTCGAACTACCGAACGGCCAGCGACGGTGCGGCGCGACACCCGTCGCTTGTGGTTGTTCGAAACAGGTTCAAGGACATACCCTTACCCGACCCTGATCCTGCCGACTCGGTTTCAGCGCTGGCGCATGAAGTGGTGCTCGACAAGATCCGAGCCGACACTTCTCAGCTTAGCCACAACCTGGAAATCGTGGCTAAGCAAGTTGACCCCCTACCTGACCTTGCTCGCGCCGCCTCGCTTCTAAAGCGAATCACTGAGGCGGCTACTAAGACAAAGCACATGGCCTTGGACACCACCATCCAAGACATTCTCATGGAGTACGACTCCGGGAATATCTTGCCGGATGGAGTCCCGTGGCCGTGGCGCTCTATGACAGAGGCTACGCGCGGTCTGCATAGAAAAGAGATGGTGGTCATTGCAGGAAGACCTAAATCCCGCAAGACGTTTCTAGCAATCCACGTAGCAGCTACTGCAATGAAGGCGTACGGAAAGCGTGTGCTGTTCTTTACGCCGGAGATGCCGCCGAGGCAGGTAATGCTTCGCGTGATCGCGGATCTGGCCGCAGTCCGCTACACTGAGTTCAAGAACGCTACCCTAGATGAACTAGAGGTTAGCCGCCTTGTAGAAGTCGCTAAAAAATACGGGAGGATCGCGAACGAAACTGAAGAGGAATATTCGTTTCGGATGTCCTCTTCGGCAAACGGTAAGGGTCCCCGCTTTGACGTAATCCAGAGCACAGGAAAAGGTGTTTCGTGGATGCAGTCGAAGATTGATATGTACGAGCCCGACATTGTCGTCTCGGACTCGCTATACCGACAAGTGCCAGACGGTGGGCGCAAGAACGACGCTGACTGGAAGCAAGTGTCAGCCCTATCTAGGTCCATGAAAGATCTGTTCATGGAAGCCAACGTGATTGGGATCGCTACTCACCAAATGAACCGGGGAGCGGACGCCCAAGTGGGGTCGCTATCTAACCTCGGGCTAACCGACGCGTTTGGCCAAGACGCAGACCTGGTCATCCGGGTCATTACTGGAAAGATCGCAGGAGTTGATACAAGCGCACTTGCGATCCTTGGTGGCCGTGAGGTTCCGTTTGACGGCCTTATGATCAACAACAAGCCGTCTTACGACTTCTCAGAGATCAGCGTCATTACCAACAAGAAGCAAGTGGAAGCGCTATTTGAGCGCGACGACGCTGACTCTCCGGAAGAGGGGGAGACCGAGATCGTTAAGAAGAAAGGTAAGCGTCCTGCTAAAGCGCGCCCTGCCAGCGACCTAGACGACGACCTTCCCGACCCTGAAGAGAACCTGCGCACATGAGTGACATCGTATCGTCCCTTTTCGCCATGGCTCCGGCCTTGGCGGAAGGGGCACGGTCGACCGACGCGTACGTACTCGTACGGTGCCCCTTTCATAGCGGAGGACGAGAAAAGACGCCCTCCATGTCGATTGCACGGGACAAGCCCGTGTTCTTCTGCCATGCGTGCCAAGAGTCCGGCCACGTCTCTCGGCTGTTCCGCAGCTACGGCGTATCTAAAGAAACCGTAGATACGTTCCTTGCCAACGCCGGGCTCAACAAGTCCTACCAAAAGCAAAAGGCAGGGAAGGTCTCAGCAAAGCTTGCCGACGGGGTGGACCCGTTTCGGGGGCAGTACCTGCTGGACGATGAGATACTAGACGCTTACCGGCAGGCCCCAACCTACCTACTCAAAAGTGGTTTTGAGAAAAAGACGCTTCGGCACTTTGAGGTAGGTTTTGACGCGTCAAACTTACGTATAACGTTCCCGATACGCAACATCTACGGAGATCTTCTTGGGGTATCAGGAAGAGCTATTGTAGACGGGCAGGAACCCCGCTACAAGATCTACAAGCAAGAGCTGTCTTCCCGGGAAGACCTAAACGTTCCGCCCACGTACACCATGGACTCCGCAAAGGAGATCACCATGTGGCACGGACACCTGGTGTTTCCTTACCTGCTAAAGCGCGATGAGCCCGTAGTAATCGTAGAGGGTTTTAAGGCGTGCATGTGGGTCTGGCAATCCGGCTATCAGGCCGTAGTGGCCTTGGTTGGTGCTTACCTTTCAGACTTCCACGCCGAAATTATTGCTACGCACACCAAATCAGCAGTCCTGTTCTTAGACAACAACACCGCAGGGCTGCGCGGTTCATTCTTTGCTGCCCGACGTTTAATGGAGAAGGGAGTCGATGCCAAGATCGTCTCGTATCCAGATGAGCGTCAGCAGCCCGATAACTTAAGCCCAGAAGAAACCATCCAACAGATCAAAGAACCCATATCATTCAGAGCATGGAGAGAGGCACACCAACATGTCGCAAATGAAGCATCGCGCAGGATTCGGCTCCGCTGGTAGTCGGCTTTCAGACCAGGGGCGTTCGATTCTACAGCCGCCTCAGACTCAGCAGAACCGCTCCGCTACACGGTTTCCCGAAGGTGTGTTTGACCGCTTTAACCCGGGCGAGAAGGCTGTCTGGATCAACATCTCTCCCCTCCAGTCGTGGACCTTCATGGCCTACGACCCCGAGGCGGGTGAGGTAGTCCAGCAAAACAAGAGCTGGTTTCCCTACGTCAAGCACTACTACGCGCGCACCAAGCAGATGATGAACTGCTCGGCCGGTCCTAACCGCGACCAGCCGTGTTACGGGTGTGCGATCAACAAAGCGTTCTACCAGAAGATGGACGCGATTGAGCAGCGCACGGGTGTTCGCCCGAAGGATGAGTCCCCCATGAGCGCCCAAAAGTGCTTTGGGCTCGCCGTAACGATCATGGAGAACATCGTGTCCATGCCTGCCGTAGATAGAAACGGCGTGGCACGTAAGAACAAGGCCGGAGAGCCTATCTACGACTACATCCCTCAGCCGCTTCTCGGCACGGGCCCCACAAACCACGCCGTTTCGTTTGGCCGTCGGGCACACATGACCCTCGGCATCACGCATCTGCGCCAGCTTCTCGTATTCGACGAGGAGATGCGCAACTACTGTGGCAACTGCGCTGGCGCGATGAAGGCTAGCTCCATCGTCTGCCCTGATTGCGAGTCCACATACAACCTCCCAGACGCGGTAACTGGAGACGACCTCGTAGAGACCCGGGGTCGAGACTTCAACTGCAACGCCTGCGGCTACCGGGGCGTAATGCGTCCCACGCTAGAGTGTAAGTGCGGAGATCCCCGTGAGGGCAAGCTCACGGATTTCGACGTTCGCATCAAGCGTGAGAAGCTTGGTGATAAGCAGTCTATGCTGAGCATCAAGGGAATCCGCCTCCCGAAGCTGGATAACCCGGAGATCCGAAAGATGGTTGAGTCTCCGCTCGACCTCCCAAAGATCTTTGCTCCAAGCTCGCTGGAGGACCAGCAGCGTCGGCTCGGTGAGGTTGCCCGCGGGGTTGACCCGCGAAGCCACCACAAGGCGGCCAGCGCCGATACTGAGTCCTACGTGGACAGCAGTAACTCTGAAGACGAAGATCTTCCGTACTCACGCTAGAGGTAAACAATGCCGCGACTCCGGCTACTTCCGCCTGTAGAGGCGGCGTATACGCCGGAAGAGGCTGCCCCGATTCTCAGGTATCTGATGAATCGGGGCGGCCCTGTCGCCATCGACACAGAGACCACGGGACTTCAGATCATGAAGGACCGGGTACTCTATTGGTCGATGGCGACGGAGAGCCGTCGGTTCTTCTTCCCAGTAGAACTTCTTTACTACTTTGATCCGCTATTCCAGCGGCCAGATGTTACCTGGTATCTCGCCAACGCAAAGTACGACATGCACTTGCTCGCTAACATGGGTGTAACCCTGGTTGGCGACGTGTGGGACATCGTCGTGATGGACGCGATGGAGGACGACACCAGATCTCACGGCCTAAAAGAGCAGGCGTTCCTCGCTTACGGCGTGCGGTGGGGTGAGTTCAAAAACTTGTTTTTGGACAACAACGACCAGCAGCTAGACAAGATCACCCGGGCTGCGTTTCGGGAGATGAGCGTCGGGGACAAGCTAGAGTTTGTGTTTAGGGAATCCCCCGAGGTTGTAGAGAACTACGCCTCGTGTGACGCGTTTTTTACGTACATGCGGGCTGAGGATCTGCGGTCACAGCTGTCTAGCCAACCGCTGCCTACAGAAGTATGCGCGTCTTTTAGCTACCTGATCGACTATTTCCGCGTGATCGAGGTTCCACTGACGAAAGTCTTATGGGATATGGAGCGCGCAGGCTTCATGGTCGATATGGACTACGTGAAGTCCATCGACGGACCAATGCGAGACGGCGTTGCTGCTGCTGAAAAGAGGATTTACGAGGCGGCTGGGTACCGCATCAACCCAAGGTCTACAGATGATTTGCGGGAGATCCTGTTCAACAAAGACAAAGGCTTTGGGCTAAAGCCCATTAAGTACACGGCAAGCGACGACCCCAAAGCAAGCACCGACGATAAATCGCTGGATCTACTTTCGCTGCGCGCCGGGGTAGGCACCCCGGCGCAGAAGTTTATCAACGCGGTCCAAGACTACCGGCACATCGTCAAACTCCACGGCACCTACGTAAAGAACCTACACAAGCTTGTGTGGGGCAAGGGCGACAACGGCGACGGGCGTGTTCACTGCCGCATCAACCAAGCTGGCGCCCGAACATCCCGACTGAGTTCTGCTGACCCAAACATGCAGAACATTCCAGCTAGAAACGACGAGTACAAGATCCGTGGGGTATTTGTAGCGGATCCGGGCACCGACCTAGTTGACTTTGACTACCCCCAGATTGAGTTCCGGATTGCGGCATATCTAGCCGGGGAAGAGGCGATGATGGAGCCCATCCGCAAGGGGTGGGACATCCATAGTGCAAACGGCGGTCACATGTTCCGCAAGGATGGCGTGACCTACGAGGGCATCATGGAGGCTAGGCGCAAGAAGGACGCTAAGGAGCCTCTTACCGACCGGGACAGGATGCTTCTAAAGAAGCGGGACCACTCAAAGGAGATTGGTCTAGCAAACCTGTACGGCAAAGGGGCGCCCAAACTTGCGGCAGAACTCAAGATCACCCTAGAGGAGGCTGAGGAACTCCAAAACGATTTTGCACGCGCGTACCCGAATATTGCTGGGCAGATTAGGGACATGAAGTCCTTTGCGCACGAGCATGAGTTCACCCACACGTGGCTCGGGCGTATCCGCCGGCTGTACCGGATCAATAACGAGCACAACCGGGGGCTTGTTGGTGCCGAAGAACGGCAGGCGTACAACACGCTAGTGCAGGGTACGGGCGCAGAGATGATCAAGCTGGCTATGCTTCGGATCGCCCATGACAAGCGATTTAAGGAACTAGGCGGCCGTCTAATCTTGACGGTTCACGATGAGCTTATTTCTAGGTGCCCCAAAGATACGTCTAAGGATCTGTTCAAGGTAAAGAAGGAGTTGATGTCGGAACCCTTTAAGTGGGGACCCATCAACATCGATCTGCCCGTACCCGTAGACCCGGACGGACAGATTGGGCATCGGTGGAGCGAGCTGAAGTAAGGAGATCAAGTGGCTGCAAAGAAAAAGGCTCAACCGCAAAAGGTAGAGACCCGGATCTCTCCGGACCTACAAGTTGAAAAGCGTCAGCGCCTAGAGGCTGTCGTAAACCGCATTAACACGGAGATGAAGCGCACGGTTGTGAGGCTAGCCTCAGACACCTCGTCTTCTTACCTGCTCCGCCGCCCAACGGGGATTACTAGCCTCGATATTGCCCTCGCTGGAGGCATCCCGGCATCGGCCCCGGTGGTCATCGTCGGACCTGACAGCGCCGGAAAAGACTATCTACTGTGGCGCGTGTGCGCCGAGACACAGCGGATCTACGGCGAAGACTTTGCAATGGCCGTGTACCTGACCGAGTTCCGGGCAGACAAGCGGTATATGCGAGATTTCTGCGGGCTCAAGATCGCTATGAGCGACCAAGAGCTAGACGAGATCGATTCTGCTCGTCTAAACATGGGCCTTCCTCCGCTTACGCGAGAGGAGCGGGAGCACTACCAAGAGCAGGTGGGAAAGATCTTTCTCATCTACGGTGTAACCGCAGAAGAGGGATTCGACGCTATCATCGACCTGGTAGCCACAAACAGCTGCCAGATCGTTGCTGTAAACAGCATTGGATTCCTTCAGACGGAAGCTAAGGAAGATCAGGAGTCGTTCAAGGACTTTGCACAGCAGCGTAACGAGGCAATCCTGCTGTCAAAGTTTCTTCCCAAGCTGGCGATGACGCTAAACCGCGACCTGCCAAACGGGGAAAGAAACGAGACGTCCATCATCCTCATTAACCAGGTTCGGTCCAAGGACAACGTACGGCCCATCCCCGGACGGCCCATGATGGACCGGGACAAGTATCGTCCTGCTGCCGAGGCCCATGCGCTGAAACACGGGAAAGCCCTAGAGCTGATGATCCACAATGGAAAGAAGCTCTATGACGAGGATAACCAAGTTGTTCTCGGGCGAGAAAAGCAGTGGGAGTTCCTTAAGGGCAAGCTCGGGTTCCACGAAGGCAAGAAGGGTGTCTTCAGGTACTTCTTCGAGACCGGCGCTGATGTCATTGGCGATCTAATCGAGGTGTGCAAAAGCCTGGGTGTCTTTAGCGTCTCGGGCTCTTGGGTAGAGTACGAGCGGGACGGAGAGACTCAGTTTCGCTGTCAGGGGGACGCTAAGATCCGTACGTATCTCCGCGATCGGCCAGAAATGGTCGATGAGCTTCGGCACGCCTGCTTCCAAAGGGCGGGGATCATCTACAAGCACCGGTAACGCCTATCAGGCCTGGCTATCCATGACTATTACAAAGAAGAAATCGGCCAGCCAGGAACGCCGCGTAGCTCAGGAGCTAGGGGGTCGCCGCATCCCCCTCTCCGGAGCTGGAAGTGAGAAAGGCGACGGACGTGTAGCTCAACGGTACGTAAGGACAGAGGACGGCGTAGAAGAAACCGTACGGCTTACCTTGCGGATCGAGAACAAGCTGACGAGCAAGCCTAGCTACACGCTCTCCTCGCAGGACTGGGACAAGCTCTATCGGGCTGCTCAGTCCTGTGGGGAACACCCCCTGTTTCACATAGAGCTGTCTGTATCAGGAATCGGCTCAGTCCAGGTTGCTGTGATCACAGAGCAACTTGCTTTAGAGCTAGGATTTTCTCCAGCAGTCTTGTGGGACAGAAAACCCGCAAAGTCGTTTTCCGTATCGTGGGAGCGGTGTCTCCAAGGACTCCCATATTCGCTACATCTACACGATCAGCACCGGCTGGTTGTCGCCGACTACCTAAAGGTGCGTAACGCGATACAGGAGATCCAGTGAAAGACGCAAGCACGGTGGCAGACGTTACGTCACTCAGTAAGGGTGACGTGTTTGACGTAGAGTCCGCCTACGTAGAAATGCTACGCAACAAGCCCCGCGACAACCGCCAGGGACACTTTCACCCGTCAGCTGTGGGGATGTGCGGGCGAAGAAACGTGTACGAGTACATCCGGGCCCCCGCGATTCAGACGATCGAGCCCGAAGATTTAGAAGTGTTTGACATGGGCCATGCCGTTCACGGAATGATCCAGGACAAACTGGAGTCTATGGGCGCCTTCTTGCAGACTAAGGGCATCCAATACTCCTTTCGCCCCGAGGTACGGTTTGATCCACAAACCGATGTCTTGTACCAAGACCTGCACGTTGGTGGAACAACCGACGGCATCCTAGAGGTGTGGACGGATACCTGGCGTCAGCGCGGAATCATTGAGATCAAGTCCATCAAGGACGAGAACTTCAAGAAGTTGCGTGGGCCCAAGGAAGACCACGTAATGCAGGCCCACATCTACGCTAAGCGGTTTGACTGCCCGGTGATGTGGATCTGGTACTTCAACAAGGATACGTCAGAGCGCAAGGTGTACACCGTCCTATTCCAGAAGGACATCCTACAAAAGGCGGTTGCTAGGTACGCGGGCTGGCTAGAGCACGCCGACAACGGAACTCTGCCAGAGCGAGAAGAAAGCTTCTACATCTGTCCTCGGTGCGAGTACCGAGAGGTGTGTAAGCCCGCTTCTCTAGCAAAGATCCGGAGCCGACTGTCTGACCCCTCGTCTTCAAACCTTCGCCGGATTGTGGAGGAGTGATGGCCCTAGACCTAACAAGAGCCGCTATTCTTCCCAAAGGGTCTGACGAACGCTACCAATCCGCGTTCGAGATCATTGAGCAAGTTCGAGAGCAAATGCGGGATGAGCTTGGGTTAGAAGAGTACCCAAAACCCGAGTCGCAGCCTCGCCCGCTAGCCGATATTCAAAACATTGAAAGTCTCCCAAACGCGGAGTTGGGAGGACTGTACGCCCACTACGTGGCCTACGCGCAGTTTGTAGGGGCAAAGCTGGCCGAGACTGAGGCTGCCTACAGGATTGCCACAAACGTTCTTAAACAGATCGTTGCGGAGATCCAGTCAAAGCTGTTTGCGCAAGAAGTACCAAAATCAGAGATCTCGTCCCGTGTGCGGGAAGACGGCCTCTACAAGAAGTTCGACACCGAGCTAGTTAAGCTCTACGCCACCAAGACCATCCTTACTGCACACCATAAGGCGTATGACAAACAGGCTGCGGCGCTGTCTCGGATTATTGCGCTGAGGGAACTAGAGTTCCAGCAGACCTTTCGAGAAGGCGGGATCTCAGGCAACGCAAAGAAAGCTAGGCGTCGTCTGGATATGCCAAGCGACTTTAGGCGGGGCACGGATGAGTGAAGTGGCGTCGTTTAGGGTTGTCCTTCGGGACCCCCCTCCTCCCAGCATTAACCACATGTACTTCAACGGTTCCCATGGGCGCGTCCTAACAAAAGAGGGACGCGCCTTTAAAGACGCCTTGAAGGACGCGGTTGTACAAGCAATCGCGCACAAACCTTGGAAGGAAGCGGTAGACGAGATCTACGAGCGGGGCGGCTACGTAGTGATGACTATGCAGATCTACCGCGGAGACATGTACAACAAGTCTTGGAGGCCCGGATCTAAGACTCCCTCAGGAGCACTAAGATCCCCCTATCAGAAGTTGGATGCAACCAACTATGCCAAGATCATTGAAGATGCCGTGGTGCTCGGCACCGGCATCGACGACAGCGCTCACCTTGAAGTTACGGTGGGAAAGTCGCACGACCCGGCAGATCCACGGATCGAGGTTTACTACTACGTTTACCCAAAGCCAGGGTGACAATGTCTAGCGAGCTAATCCCCTTCAAAGACGACACGGGGGATCCTCGCTTTGCCGCTTGCTACGCACGGGGAAGTGTGTTCCGGCGAGAGGGGCGGTTTCTTCGCGTGGAACGTGGAATGAGAACTATCGTTCCACGCGCGCTTTGTATGGACACGCACTTCAAAGAGCGGTGCAAAGTCTGTCCTAGTTACACCCAAACAATCGTGTTTAAGCCGGTGGGATGATGTCCATCCTAGACAATATGAACATGACGGAGCTAGTAGCACTAGCTCAAGAAACCAACGTAGAGGCTCACCGGGGCCTAAGTCGAGAGGCTCTTGTAGAGCTACTGACTGACCGGTACACCGGCACCCTTCCAGAGAGACCCGTTAACAAGTACAGGCTCCGGATCATGGAGTTTGTTTTAGACCACTGGGAGCAGGTAAAGCCGATGCTTACCTGCCCAGCCCGTAGTGGCGATTCAAGAGCCTGCTTCAACTGCACAGACGTGCAAGTTGTTGAGTGCGTTTCAACCAACCGCGACAACCTGTTCCCCAAATCACACGGAGAAAGCAAATGAGCCAGACCCTTCCCGATAAGTACCGCGTTCGCACCCGGGCCGAGCTTGAGGAGCTTGCCGCATCGGCAGAACCGACCAAGCGCGGCGTCCTGGGTGCTCTGCTTCGAGAGCTTGGGTTTGACCCCAACGCGATCCTTGAGCTTAAGAGCAAGGAGCGGGTAGAGCTGATCCTGAAGACGCAGGAGGAGCGCGGTGGTAGCGCTCCTGCCCCGGTGGCCGCTCCCAAGGATGAAGCGCCGAAGGGTAAGGCTTCTCCGGCTGCGGCAGCTACTCCCACGAAGGAGAAGGCTTCACCGCCGGCAGCCGCCCCGGTTGACGCTCCTCCTGCCCCCGCTGCTCTGGAGAAGAAGATCTCGGAGTTGCAGGCGGTTGTTCTGGAGCAGGGCAAGGCACTGGCCAAGATGGCTCAGTACCTTCAGGACGCCCACTACCTCATCCGCTTGGTCGTGGCCAGCAACAGCGACACCAACGCTAACGCCAAGGACCCCGAGATCCGGGAGATGCTCTACGGCAAGCTGAGCGACTCGGGAAAAGGCTGACGGAGGACGTCATTCCGGCTCCTGACCTATCCGGCGTACTAAAGCTGACCCCGGACCAGCTTGTTCGGCTTACCCCGCGCGAGCTAGCAGAGATGAACCGGGACGACGTTCTCCAGTTGTTACATCAGCTAGGCTACTCGATTGAGGGCATCGAAACTCGGACGGCAGCACTGACTAAGCTGTCCTCAGCGATTACTGACGTAGAGGGAGAAGAACTCCCCGCATAGACCGAAAGGGGGCACACGCCCCCTTTCTTTTTTGATCTAAGCAAAAAAGGAGGCATACGGGTTACGTATGCCTCCTGGGTGTGTGGACTGTTTCAGGGCCAAACGGGGCTGTCAAGGGATCTCCCCTTGCACCATGGTCCACGTGTTTTTGGGCTATTCGCCTCAATATCTGATAGGCAATTTTGGCCAGTTTTTAGCTAAAAATAGGCCAAAACCCCCTATAAGAACATGAGAAGGCGAAATGCCTCTCAAACAAGGAGAAAACGAACATGGGCTTCTTCAGCAAGGTTTGGAGCGTCATCAAGTCTGCGGCAACGCGGACGTACAACGCGGTGGCCTCGGTCTTCCGGGGCACGGTCGGAGGCACCGTCGGTCTTCTGGTCGGAGTGGGCGGGGGCGTCGGATGCGCGCTTGCCATCGCACCGGCAAGCGTGGCGGGGTTCATCAACGGCGGAGCCAGCGACGGTGTCGCCGCGCTGGCGACGACGGTGGGCGGAACCATCGGGTTCCCGCTGGTCGGAGCAGTGGCGCTGCTCCTCAGCGTCCTGGCCGGTGTCGTCGACGCTGGATCCCACGCTATTCGTGGCGTGGGGCTCGGACTGGAATCGCGTGCGGTAGAGTGGATGCGGCAACAGTTCCCGCAGCAGTTCCCGCAGCCCCGCCGGGCTGCGGCGGCGGCTCGGTGAGCTAAGAAAGTGTGCGAGGGCCAAAAGCCCTCGCACACTTTCTCTTTGCCAACAAACTACATAGACGCCACTACGCCCGTGGTAACTCCGACAATCGCACCAACTACAAGCACGCCCATTCCAAAAGCAAATCCCCACTGCTCGTAAAAGGGCGGGTTGCGGTAGCGCTGGAGTTGCTGCTCGTAGTTCAAAACAAGCTGGCGCGCCGTTTCCCGAAGTCCGTCAATCTCGCGCGTGTAGCTGTCGCGGATGACGACGATCTCTAGTTCGTGACTGCGCCTAGTGGCGTCGAGAATCTCTAGGTCTTCTCGCACCTGTAAGCGGAAGGCCTCACGCCACCAGCGCAGTCGGTTCGTCCAGCGAATGGCTGTATCCGTATCGAGGAGCATTCCCGTGAATGGCGCCGCGCGTCCTGCGGACACAGACTCAATCCGGTCTGCGCCAGGAGGAATCTCAGGGGGCGTAGGAGAGTCATCCTGCGCGGCCGCCGCGCCGGTAAATAGCCAGAGAACCGCCGCAAGCAGCACAGTCCTCATTGGCCCCTCCCAGCCGCCAGCATTGCTTGGCGCAACTTCTCAGGGTTGTTTCGTAGATCCTCAACCTCGTCTGAAAGCCGTTGCTCAAACTTGTCTTGAAGCTCTTGGTACTTGGAGCGGATGTCCGTCAGCTCCTTTTCCAGGCGCTCTTTCTCGGCCTGAAGCTCGCGGGCCCGAGTCTGCGCCTCCATTAGAGCGCGGTCGTCTGCTTCGCGAAGAGGGTCGACTACCGTGACGCCCTTGAAGCGATCATGAACTAGTACGGATACCGCGACGAGGAGCAGCAGAGGGGACAGTAGGACCACCCACCAGTTTTCTTTGAGCCAGGGGTATCCTGTCATTCGCCACCAACGCTTCATACGGCTACCCGAGATGCTGGAACAAGCGTGGTTCTCTCAAACCCGGTTACAGGCGCAAGCACCGTGTCTCCGCCTCTGGCCGCGCCCGGCCGCCCGGGAACAGTGGCTCCTGCGGAAGGCTGAATCCCTGAGCTGCTAACAGCACGCCGCGCCTTAATCGGGCTCACTGCCGTCCCAGCCATAGCAGGAGGCTGCGGTGCAGCTTGCGCAAGCGCGCGAGGAGTCATCTCTACCGTTGCCGGGCTGGCAGTGACACTCTTGATGTACTCCGGCGTGTAGCGGTGCTCGCCCCCCATATAACCCTCGTGGGTCTTGAGGGGCTTACTCATGTCGTACTTTACCGGCGTAGACTCAAACCGGTTAACGAGGTCCGACTTAGGGCCTGCCCACGCTCGCTCTGCGCTGCGTGCACCCCGGGCAGACTCCGCTACGTTTAAGGTGGCCTTTCGGGCAGCAATGGGAGTGCTCGTGGCCCCGCCAGCCGCTAGCTCCCGCACACCCTGAAGTACCGTTGGATGCACGCGGGCGCCCTGCGCAGCTCTACTCTCAAGGACAGCAAGAGTCCGCGCTGCGCTGACCGCGTGTTTTTCTAGCTCATCAACAAAAGAGCTAAAAACAACGCGGTTCATTATCCCACCTCGGTCTGGCTTGGCGTTCCTTTTAAGGCTGCCTTGACCTTGTTGAAGCCGTAGTCAGCAAACTGACCACAGGCCGCGCCCCAAGCGGCAAACACCAACAGCCTACCGGCGCCTTCAATGTGCTGCTCGGCAATGTACGTGATGATTGCCTCCGGGCGGATCGGGATGAGGACAGCCATTAGTGCCCCCGTCCAGATAGGCGTCATAGGCAGCACCAGCCGGTTGATGATGAGATTCCGCTTCCGCAAAGCCTCACCTACTCGCTTGGCGTCCTTCATCGTAGGAGTCGGCTCAGCGTCCTTGTGTCCCCAAGCGACATCAATGACGGTCTTCACCAACTGCGTAATGCCCGTGGCCGCAATTGCGATTAGCAGTGCTTGCCAAGAGTAGAGAAGCTCAAGCGGGTTCATGGCTACGCCTCAGTGGTTTCGAGGACCCGGATCAGTATAGTTGATCCGAATGCCGTAAAAGACATCTGTGTTGTGCGGATTAGGGGAGTCGTCTCCAGCAAACACGGTGATGGTGTACGCGTAGTTTTCAAAATCTAGCGACACAGGGGACCCGGGGGTTAGCGGGTACCAGTTAAGCACGGCCGATCCGCCGTCATCCCCGTTACCCAGTCCCGTGGACCCGCCAGCTAGTGTACTTTGGTCAAAACTAAACCTGAAGCGGTTGCCAGATGATCGCGAAGCTCCAGGACTAACGCTAAACTCGATGCTAGTAACAACGCACCCGGACCTAAGGATTCCGGATAGGTCTAGCCAAGCTGTGGCGTTGTCAACTTGAGAAATGATGGCACCAAAGTAAAGCCACTCAATCTCTGGATCTGACAAATTGGTAGTGATCGTGCTTCCGTTAAACTTGGAGGCCGACACATAAGCTGTTCTAATTGGGAGCGGAGCCGGATACACAAAGTCGCTCGACGACACGTTTCCGGCAGTAACCGTTGATGTGGTTAGCCCGTTACCAACGGACATTGACGTCGCTGACGAGTAACCGGTATTCCCGAGTCCGTCGCTAATAGTGCTGCTAGACGCTGCAACCGTGTTTTGGTTGCTTGCAAACGTTACAGTTACTCCAGACGAGTTTAGGACTCCGGTCTGAGAGCCACTGTCTGCGGTAAAGTCTAGCGGCGTCTGCCGAGTATACTGCCCAAACGGACTAGACGAGCGGATGTTGCCTTTAGTGTAAAGGTACCCGTCTCGCGTTAGCGCCCAAGGCACGTCAAGGGTGAGCGGGCCGGTTGCCAATACCGTCCGCGATCTTGTTCCGACAAGATCGCCGGCTACAGCAACAACCGATTGCTGCCCCGGAACGTAGTCAAGCTTGCTCGGAAACAAAGCGGTGTTTGCTACGATTCCAGCAGGAGGGACAGCGTACCCTGCGGGAACTGAGTCTACCGCTACTGGGGCTGAGCGACCTCCAAACGTAGATCGCGCAATAAAGCGAAACTGAAACGTTCCAGCAGTGGGTAGCTCTCCAACCCCAAGAGCAGACCCGTCCGGTCGCACAAGCGTCATCTCATCCGGGTTGGTAACTACCGGATCGATGTTTACCGAGCTGAGTAAGAAGTACTCTAGAAAGTGTGGTCCGGGGCTTGCGATTTGAACAAGCGTAAATCCAGGCTGAACCGTGTCTGCCCAAGCGCCGTGAGCTAGCCCAGCCGGAGGGGGCGGAGTTCCATCCGACGTGTGAAGGATGACGCGCCCAACCGGAGCAGCAAAGGTACCGTCAATAGAGCCCGTTACCCCAAGAGAGGCGTCTCGGATTGGGCTTCGAGTCTCAAGCCCCGAGAACGCGGACGCAAAACCGCCCTCGTCAGTAACTAGTACACCAACCTCGTGTACACCAAAGGGGGCGCCTTCTTCTTTGTTTAGAACAACGCTTGCTAGGCTTCCCTCCTTTCGCTGGATCTCAAGTCCAATACTCGAAGGAATGGCGTCTAGGTTGAAAACTGACTTCAGCCTTCCAGTCGTCGTAAATCGAGTCCGCGATTCTACGAAGCCGTCTGGGCGACGGTAAGAGAAGCTAAGGGCTGACTCCGGCCCGGTCCCAAGCAAGCCATCAATGTCGCGACCTACCAGCGATAGAATCGTGGTTGACTCAAGTTGGGTGGAGGAGAGCGCAAGCGCCGCCTTCCGGCTCGCGTTATCCTTTGTGGCGGAAGACATGGCATGCGCGATGAAAAACCGCGCGCTACCCGTCTCGTTTACTGGAAACGACGGTGCAGTCCCGTCTAGCCGACGAACAAGAAAGTCTGTAGTGGCGGGGCCTAGATTGTAGAGGCGGTACAGGCCATCACTAGTGGCAGACCCCGTGATCTCTACAAAGTCCTGGGCGTCAAACGCTACATCTGTGTTTGTGCCATCGTGGACGTTAGCCGGGAAGCGAACAACGTCGCCGCCGATAGCTGCCGGGTTTAGGAACACGGACTCCACGGTGGACATCGTGGTGTAAGCAACCGACGGGCTTACGTTCTGGCGGGAGAGCATCCCGTACGCGGGGTCTACGGCGCCACGGAAATCAAATCCACCGCTGGCCGTGGTGTCGGCCAAGGCGTCCGCGCGGAAGTGCGCGTTGGCTGGATCATCAGCGTACTGCGTAGCTAGGGCAGATACGGTCTCTACCGCTCCAGCGTTTTTTGTGATCTGCCGCCCACCGCCCGCCGGACCTACGGTCCCGTTGTTATACGCAGCGTCTAGGCCACCGACTTCAAACGACGCGATGCGGGAGTTGAGGTCGTCCGTGTTCAGGGCAAGCGCGTAATGCGTGCGGTTCGCGATTGCTGCCGTGAGCTGCTCGCCAAACTGAATGCCGCGGTTTCCCGAGTACGTGCCGGGTGGGGGGCTTAGAGAGATAGGAACCTGGGGACCAAAAGCTCCCGGGGTGGGGATCAGTACGTTATCCCCAAACATCTCTTCTTTTGTCTTGTACGCCATGTTCTATCTCCAGATCAGAAACGCCACTCCCAGCGAACCTCGATCGAGAACACGCCGGTCTTTTGAATTGAGTCAAACGTGTCGTACGCAATCATGTGGCCCGTGGGGCCCGGGTAAGCACCTGCTCCGCCGTTGGGCAGCGTTGGGTCTGCCGAACTCTTATACAGGCCAATCTCTGAGAGCGGAACAGAGGTAAACCCGCCGAAGTTAATGTCGGTCTCGCTAAACACCGCGATAAACTTTGTCCGCGTTACCGCGTCAAACGTTCCGGGCGTAGAGATCTGACGCATCCAAAGCGGCGTGGGTCCGCCATAATCAACTACGGCTGCCGGACGCTCTAATCGAGCTACCGTGACGTCAGTATCTGTCTGAGCTTGGTGGGGCGCGCCAGCGTACTCGTACCCGCCCGGGTACAGGTTAGCGTACGGAGCTAGGAAGGCGTTGGGAGAAATCTGCCTAGTTCCTCCAAGACCAAACCCAACGTACCGAACTACGGTGTCTTGCGTCCGCTCGATAAACGCACCCGGACCCAGCACCTTTGGCGTGATGACCTCCGCCAGAAACTGACGACCCGTGTTTACTACGATGTTATGCGAGCGGTGGTGTCGCTTACGCTTACCGCGCTCCATAAGGTCGATCTCTAGGTTAAATCGAACCTCTACGTCTTCGATAAACTTCATGCGCTTCTCACGGGGGTGGTGGCGGAGGAGGCAGAACGATGCGGCCGTCCTTCGCGTAGAAACATACCCGGTACGTGCCTGCCGGAAGGCTCATATCATACACTGAAGTAAAAGTTGAGCCTAGTGATCCTACTACGCCCGAAATATCTGTGACCGTAGTATCCAGCAGCCACAGGCTATCGATGGAGACCGCATTGCTGTACGCGGCTTGGCCCGAGTAGATCCCAAGCGTAGTAAAGAGCGACGGGGTAGTTGCTGGGTTCACAATTACGGAGCCTAGGGGTTCCCAGACCCTAAAGTCTTGGCTTACCGCTGCGGGAAGCAGTGGCGAGGTGACCGTCATGGTCCCTAGGCCGTTGTTGACAGCAACGATGTGCCCGACAAAACCTTGGAAATGAACAAGGTCTCCCGAAGAAACCCACACCGGAAGAGACCCGGGGGTGAACGTCAGCGTGGCCCCGCCCACCGATGTTCCATCAAGGGCACCCAGAAAACTTTGGGTCCCAATAAGCGCCGAGGTTAGTACCAGCTCATTGTTTGCGCTGAGGCTGGCTAGCGGAAAACCTACAGCTGCGTTGATCGTAGTTACTACCGCCGTGGGGTCCGCAACTGCGCCAAACAAGATAGAGTAAACAACCCCGTCAACAGTTACATCTAGGGTGTTCCCCAAGAAGTCTGCCGGGTAAGACGCGGTAGTAAGGTCAACGCCTCCCTGAAGTACCGCGGCAGTGTCGACCGTCGTAGTCGACATGCATAGCTCTACGATGTCCGTGGGGCAGTCTATTAGCCCGTCGTAGAACGTTGGGCTGGTATCAAACGTTGACCAGATTGTTCCGTCCCCGCGGTAGTCGTCGTACATGAACGCCATACCCATGCCGCACGTCGAGTCATAGAGGTGCATATACAGGTAGAGGCTTAGATCATCTACCGGATCAATGTCCTCTTGGTGGTTGCGGAGACCCACTAACAAGGGATGGGAGTACGTTGGCTTTACGTTTAGTATGAACTGCTGAAGTAAGACGAGGTTTGAAAGGCTTACTAGGTCTAGGTTGAACGTGACCAAGAAGTAATGGAACTTCTCTAGCTCCGTAATCAGCCCGCCCTTTACGTAAGGGACGTACCAGTTAGGGGTGTTGTAGAGGTCTACAATATCGATCCCAGCCCCGATCGAAGCAAACTGAGAGATGCTGTCTCCCTCGGCCCATGGAAGCCCCGTTTTTGGGTTAACGTCCAGGCCGCTAGTTGCGCTTAGATCAAGCGGATCTTTTTTGTAGAAGTAGCTACGAACAATCTCCGACTGAGTCGGTGTGTTGCCGTCTTGGTCGCGGATTAGGATGCGGCCCTGCGTAGGGCTGTAGTCCGTACGAAGCTCCTCAACAACACCCGCTACTTCAGCAAACGGTTGACCAAAAAGGATCTGCGCGCCCACTTCTACAGCGGCTACGCTTGGTCCACGTTGCTGAGAGTACAGAAGACCCGCGACTCCAGCCGTGTAGTTAAAGTCGGCTGGAAGAAGAGAGGCGTCGTCTTTTAAGAAGCCTACAAGCCGGCCAAATAGGTTTTCTACGTTTGGCTCGTTGCTCAACAGGGTCAACTCGGCCCAAAGAATGTCTGGAGGCTCGGAATCCGTGTCGATAAACACGGAATCCCGAAACTGGAGCATAGGCACAGCAGCCGCGCCTACATCTCGGTAGAACGGCTCAATGATGTAGTCGATGTTCTCCCGCCATACCGCAGGGGACTTGGCTACCGGGATCACATCCTGTAGCTGCGGGATGTGAACGACATTCTCGTCAATTGGGATAGCTTTGCGGCGCTTTACGCCAAGAACACGAAGCTCGTACCGCGTTGCGTTCATAAACGCGGGGAAAGCACCGTCGAGGTTAACAGCTAGACGCTTAGACTTCTGAGCAACTACCCGGCTAGATACGTTTGTGACTGAATCGTCATCCGTGTCGTAAATCTCTGACTTTACAAGATCGCCCGGGTATGTACCCGCAAGCTCGTAGTCTACTTCGTTGCTAGTAATCGTAGACGGGATCGTCCAGCTCTCTGAGGCGTCTAGCGGCAGATCCTCAAAAAGAAGTACGCGCTGGTTTGGAAGAGGGTCAAGCCCGTAACTGGTAACTCGGTCTACCCGTAGGCTTTGGCCGTTGTTGATAACGAGCAGATCGTTTCTCGCGACGTCAAACTCCAGCAGGTCTACCCCGTCACCCACAAAATAGGTTCTGTCGGTGATTCGAGATCCGTTAGCCCCAGCTAGGTAGTTGAATACGTCGGTTTCAAACCCAAGGGAGGCCGTTGAGGTTGCAGAGATCCTAAACGCGCGCTTGCCCTTAAGACCAACCCGAGGGTGTCTCCAGATCCTAAACTGACCAGAATACGGAGTGATGATGCTGGGCGACACCGTCATGCTGCCGCCAGGATTGTTGACGGATACGATACGGTACCGAGTAGCGCTGATAATCAGCGTGTCCCCAGCGGAAACCCAAGATGGTAGGGACGCCGGTGTGAACGTAAACGTAGTCCCAGCGCCAGATCCACCAGTATCGTCAAAGCGGTAGTTTGGGTTGTCCTGCCTAATGGCAAACGAGTAGGCAGTAATGCCCAGCCCCGATAGAGCAGCGTTTAGATCTGCCAAAATTTGAGGCTGAGTATTCCCGGTAAAGGTCACAGTAACCGAGGCGATCTCGGTCGGAGACTGTCCTGTGTAATACTCGACCACTAGGGTAAGCCCAGCCGCCGCGGGGTTTGCTACCTCAAACGCGTGCGAGGCAAGAAGGGCCCCGTGCCTCACACGGATGCTTACGTCTTCCGGCGCTGTTTCCGTAACTAGCGTCCGGTAGGGCAGCCACTTCTTTTGAAAGACGCGTTGAGCGTCTTTAATGCTGTAGTTGTAGTGGTACTGCCACGTCTCTAACAAACGCCCAGCAATAAGCTGCGCAGTGCCGCGCCAGGCTTCCTCAAAAACTTCTCGCCCCTCAATGTACTGCCACTCGTCGCCTAGCGCCTTCCAGATAGGCCTAACGTCTGGTTCTACTCCGAATGGTGCGCGGGCCCCTACGTAGTTTGCTAGTACTTCGGCTTCCTCAGAAGAAACCTCGCCGTCGTTCACGGTGAGACGTGCACGGAAGATGCCCTGAACGTCTCCAACTAAGTAGGGTGTTTCTGTCTGCGCCCCCACGATAACGGACTGTCGAATGATCCGAAACGGTGTGTCTGACAGATTATCCGGAATCGTGTCTGTAGTTACCGTAAGAGTGCCGAGCCCGTTATTTACTGTGTCAATAACGTGGACGAAGTCTGCAATTCGAAGCACGTCCCCGGGGGCTACCCAGCTAGGTAGCGACGTGGGGGTAAACGACAGTACCGTGGTGAACCCGTCGGCGTCACCATCATCGGTTGAAGATCCCGAGCTGTTCTCATGCGCGTATGCGCTCCCAAACGGAGCGTCAATGACACGCCACTGGTAAGAAAGCGGGGCGCCCTCTACGTCGTAACTAGCGCGGCCATCAAACCGGACTGCCTGGCCAACAGGAGACACACGGTCTGGCCCAGCGTTGGCAATAGGCGGAAAGTTGGGGATCACTAAGTCCCCGGCCACCCTTAACGCCTTGATCTCTACCGTGCTCGGCTGCGTGGCTAGGCCTTTACAAAAAACTCGAAAGGTATCGCCAACGGTAGACGGCTCAACTGGAACGATGTACTGAAGAGCCAGCCCAGCAGTCTCAGAGTTTGAGATAAAGACGTACGCACGACCAAGGCCGCTATCTACGGCAACCCGAATTGTGCGGAACTCTGTCTTGATCTCCTCTGTGGTATCCGTGGTGTCCGGGAGCGCAGATACGCTTCCAAAATCATCTACGCGGCTTACGGCTACGCCGCTGGTTGAGAAGTAGACCGAGATACCCCTGCCAGCATCGTCAGCTAACGTTAGCCCTACCCGCCGAGCGGTTAGGTCGCCCACGTTGTTGGGCATGAAAGGGAACCGCGCGGTAACCTCTACCGTAAACCTAGCCGGAATGCCGACGTTAAAATCTAGAGAAGCCTCAGTCCCGTTCCGGGAGTCTACCGTCAGCACCGAGTAGTCGGCGTTATACGTGAAATGCGGAAGTACACTGGGGAGGATTGTCAGGTCGGCAGGACCCAACGACAGCAACCCGCCGAGCGTAAGCGCGTCGAAATCCGCGATGTTCCACGTAGCTGTGGTAGGAATAGCCATAAGCCGGTGCTAGGATACGCGGATGGCCGTGTTTAGACCACTACCGGTTGGTTTGGCAAGGAAACTGATCGAGGGCATCCAAGATGAGTTGACGCCGCTGGCTGAAAGCCGGGCGGGAATGATTAAGTCTCGTCCATGCCCCAGGTGCAAAAACGCGATGCACCCGTTTCTAAACAGCCAGCACGCGTTCTCTCCAAACGATCCCCTTCCGCGCTTGCACGCAAGGTGCACGGAGTGCGGGCTAGAGTGGGACCCGGTGTCTAACCTCATCTTAAACACCGGGGACCCGTCAAAGGTTACCGATCCGGTGCCCATTATCAGGCCGCGTGACCCAGCATAGATGCGGTTGCGATGTCACCGAGAATCCCAGCGGGAACGGTTGCGTAAGTGCCAAACGCTTTTAGCAGCCGGCTCTTAGCCGCAGAGACCTCGCTCTCAGTAGCCCCGGCCGCCCTAAGTTTGTTAATTGCCTTTGCGGAAGCCCACCCCTCAGCGCCCAAGATTGGCGTAGTAGAGGCCAGGGCAATTACGGCCCCGATGGTTCTGTGAGACGGTGATGATCCCATCATTCCTAAGACCGTCCCGCCTACCGCTCCGACGGTAGCAACGCCCCGAAGACCCGAACTTTGCAGCAACTTACCAAACCCACTGCGGTCAATCTCCGCGTGGCCTAGCTCATGGGCTAGGATCCCAGGGTCCTCCAAGGATCGAACCGACACGTAGGGCTTGCCCCCGGTGTTACTGTAGTAAGGGCCTTCTCCGCTACCTTCATGCTGGTATCGAACCTCTACGGCTTCTCCCTTAAGCAGCGCCTTACGCAACTCAGCGCGCCGCGCGTTGTCGGGATCAAGTCGCAGAACCCCAGGGGTCATTGCCTTTCGAAGCAGCTGTGAGGCTAGCGTTCCAAGGACAGACTCCTTGGACATCTCGTCAGAAAACGAGCTTAGTGCTCGGCTGGAGATCATCGGATACCCCCGGTTGATACGCGACGAACTGTAATACTGTCTGGAATGAACCGCTGCGTCCGCACGCTGTCTACGAAGTCTCGGACAACAAGGCCTCGGATTGTGCGGTCCTTGGCGTGATAAACGACGAGAAACAGCGGGGCGGTTCTTCCGGTAGAGCTGTTAGAGTCCGGAGTGTACACAGACTGGGCGCCGCGCCTTCTTAGGACGTTTACGAGATCTGACACCTCAAGCTGCTCGCCGGGCTCAACTGTGTCCAGAAGATCGTTCAGCGCCCGCACCGTCTCTGCTTCAGACGCTCCCGCTACGTAGGCCCAGTTTAGAGACACGTAATGTGGCAGGAGGTGCTTTACTAGGATCTCCTCTACAACGACCCGTTGGTAGTCGGAGTCGCAGAAGCTTTGAATATCATCTGCGATCTGGCTTCTTTCGTAAGAAACCTGAACGCTCTGCTGGGAAAGCTGAACGTACTCTTCTGGGCTATCCGGGCTTCCCACTAGGATGATGGACGGGCTGATTTGTGCCCTAAGGATCTCCGCGCGACTGTACGCGGTAGACAGGTTCTCCGTCATCAGACGGTAACCGTCTGCGTAATGGCCGCTGATGGCCATTTGAACCCCGGACCCAATGTTGTTTACATCACCCGGAGCCGTAGATACCATCTGGATTTCGGCGTAGTAGAGGCCCGAGGCGTCGAGGTTATTGTTCATCTCCGTTGACGAGATGCGCTGCACATACCGTTTTACACGGTAGTGGGTGTCAGACACCGACGCTGTCGATAGCACATTACCCGGCGAGCCTGACAGCTGTAGAACCGTTGGGGAAACTACGCTGCGAACGATGTACTCGCCCGCGTCAGGGTGATCCGTGTCCGTAAACGCCCCCGCTAGGTAAAGCGGGTTAGATGGGTCCGTAATACAGCTGCTTGTGGGATCAATCTCTATGCGCCTTGGGCCCTTGAGGACTAGGTTTCCTGCGCTGCTCAAAGATGCGATGTCAGTCCCTACGCGCTCGTTGATATAGTCGACCGCGTCCTGCCGCGCTAGCGGCGTTGGGAAAGACACAGTGATGTAGGGGTCGTTGTCTAGTCGCAGTTTAAGCTCATTGTTTAGAGCGGTAAAAGCGATAGAGGCTGGAGTTGGCAGCGGGCTTGTACCAACAATTGGACGGTAAAGAACTTCTAAAACGTCCCCAGCTTGAACCCTCAGCAGCAGAAAGTTCTGACTAGAGTCTGTTAGCGTTTGTCCAACGGACGCGGTCACCCCGGCATCCGGCAGCGTAGTGCGCGGAGGCGCTGGGATGAGAATCCTCTGGTTCTCCGGATCTGGCCGGTAGGACGCCTCTCCAGAGGGAAGAGACGCTGAAAACAGAGTGTCAGAGTAGTAGAACTCGGCAGACGTAGGCGCCAAGAAGAACACACGGGACGAGCCTACCGAGGGGCGTCCTACTCGGGCTGAGGCGCCAACGTCAGGGCGAAGCACCAAGTTGTCGTAAAGCGCCGAAGTCCCGTCTGGTCCTAGCGGGCCCTGCCCAACCTTGGCAATGTCTGATGGGAGAGACGGGTCTGTAATTACTCGGCCACGTGTTCCGGCGTTATTTCCACTAGTAAACTCAAGAAGGTCTGTCCGACGAACGTTGTTCATCGTCAGCTTGTTTGTAGGATCAAACCCCCGAATCTGGGCGTTTGTTTCCCCTACTGCAATACCTAGCGGGGCCAGCGCTGTACCGGCAGTCGTAGTAATGAGGCGATCAGCAACAACTCCTACGTAGTCCCGGCCGCCGTAAGAAAGGGCTACGGCCCGGACGTTTGCAGCTACAAACGTGAGGTTAGTCGTGATCTGTGAAGCAACTTGAGCTGCGGTCAAAGGTCCGGCAGTAAATGTAACCGAGGCTGTTGTGATAACCGGCTCCCAGGCTCTAGCCGCGTCACGAACCTCGACGTTAAGCGTCGTTGCGCCAACACCGGGAATGGCGCTTCCGCTAGTAACCCCGGTAGTGGACACCAAGCCGGCGTAGACCAGCCCCTCAAAAGCTACTCCGCCGCCCTCGTTTTGGAACGCGTTGCTGACTACTAGTACAGGATCGCGGTAAGGAATTGCGGTTCCCGTAGGCGCTCCTGCGCTGTCTAGCAGCTCTAAGCCGCTGACGCGGACTACCGGCGGGTTGATGGCTTGATACCGGCGGAAGACACGGTAAGCCGCGTTCACGATAGTGCGCGGCAACACCGGAGTTACCTTAAGGGATACTACTCCAACCTCTGTAACCGTAAACTCTCCGCCGCCAACTTCATCAAACACCTCAAGGGTGTCTCCGATGGCTACGGTTGCGTCTACAAAGTTGGTTGCAGAGCTGGTAGTAACCGTATCACTACCGGCAGCCGTAAGAAGATCGGGGCCATCGACTTTTAGAACTTTGGGGTCGGTAAGTTCTACGTCGATCTCGTCTACGATTCGGTACGCCAAGTTAGACTGCGTACCAGTCATCGCGGTGTCTAGCGTTAGAGAAAACGTTGGTGCAACCCCAGAAACCAAAATGATAAGGTAGCTGCCCGCGTCTACTCCCTCTTCTAGCACAAGGCTCATGCCCGGTGCGATGGGAAGAACTGGATTAGCGTCTGCAACAGTAACGACGTCGGTGCCTGCCGTAGAGGCCAAGAACCCTCGAACAACCGGGCCCTCGTCACTTAGGACGTCAATCTTTGCAGTTCCGTCTTCGACTTCTCCAGCAACGTAAACGTCCGTCTTTCCACCAATGTGGACTTCGTCCTTTTTGATCTCTAGCTCGCCGTCAGCGTTATCTGGAAGTGTGATACCACCGGGAATGTTAGAGACTTCAATCTTTCGCTCACGCAGCATCCACGCGTAAAACGTAACGCCGCTTAGCGGAATCTCTTGGTCTGTGCGAATCTGTGTGTTCGAGATCACCTGGACAACGCGGGCGTCTACACAGCGAAGCGTCCCGTCGTCGTACACTAGTGTGATGAACCAGCCTTGCGGAGAAGACCCGGCTGGTCCAAGGCGCGTAACAAAGTTCCCTGATGCAGCACTGATAATCGGAGACGTAAGGTCGCTGTCTAGGTCATCCACAACGGACGCTGATCCAAAGTAGCTTCCTAGGGGATCGTCGTCTGGGATAGGGCCTAACCCACCTCCGGTGACTACGTCGCGATCCATCTCTGGATCACGGAACCCAACTACAAACAGCCGTCGTAGCGCAGGGAAGTTCTCAAACAGCGTGGCGCTGATGCCGCGCTCAACGGTCAGAGTCTTATCGCTGATTGCCCGCTGCACACGCGCGGCAAAGTCCGTGTTTCCTTCCCTAGCCGAGCCTCCCCGAAATCGACGAAGGTTCTTTACGCGGGTTGCCGTGGGAAGATTTGCAATAGATACAATCTCACCGGGCTCTACGTTGTACTCATCCCCACGGTTTTCCGCAGTAAAGTTGATATCAAAGTAGTACTCAGTGCCCTCTTGGTTGAGTTGCATCTGATCCGCAGTGATGGACTGCGGGCGGGTAGAGAAGAACCTGCGGCCATCCCGTGTAGTGGCCGGAGACGTAGATGTTACGCTTACCGTCTGCGGGGTAGCAAAGTAGGCGCGCACCACCCCAATCGCAAACCCGCCCGCCCGTCGACTCTCGAAGAAGTTGCCTAAAAGCGAATCGACTTCGTCATCGCTAAGGCTCTCGATGTTTCTTAGGCTTGCGCGGAGTTTTACTAGCTTAACTTCGCGTACGATTGGCTCAAGCAGCACCCGAAGCGGGTCGATGACCGTGTCGGTAAGATCGTCTGCCTCGGTGATTGCCAGCGTTGGAAACATCTGGCGGATACGCTCTCGAACGAACGTATCAAGATCCTCATCAAACGGATCAATACCTACGCGCTCTAGAATGGGCTCAATCAGGTCCGTCTGAGCCCGAGATCCCTCCGTTACGTCCGTATCCGGATCATACCGACGTACGAGGTCTTCTAGGAACTGCCTGGTCTCGGAAAGCGACATGACGGCCTATCCTATTACACGGTCAGGGTCGCCGCAGCGCTTTGACCCGAATGGTTGGTAAGAACAATCGTTACGGATACCGCGGTGTCCTTACGGCTTGCGCTCACCTTGGCTACGGTAGCCGATAGCAGGCGCTCGGCGGGAGGAATATTACGCTCGGCGGTTTGCACGCCAATGAGATACTGCTGCGTACTGTTTACAGCGATCACAATATCAGCAGATGCACCTTCACTAATGTTAGACCCTACCCGGCGAATGAGGCCGCCGCCGGATCGTTTGTGGAAGATGTTGCTCCCAGGGGTCCTAAGCAAAAGGCGAAGAAACGTCTGAATTAGACGAACTACTCCAGCTACTTTCTTAGGTCGAGTCCCAAAGGTAAACTGGACCAAGCTCCTGTCGGTTAGCGTAAGACCAGACGATAAGACGGACACGGACGTAATGAAGCTGTCTACGTACTGGTCTGGAACCTGCGCGATAAGCTCGGTCTGAGAATAGGCTACAAAGTCAGGAGAAGGTGCTCCGTTGATGAGCACAACTTCTACGTTTCGAAAGTCTTTGCCCGTGATGATCAACGACCTTGGACTTACGCCAACGGCTGACCGGACGGTGTTTACATTCAGTACGTCGAGCAGCCGAACAAGCTGAATGCCAAACATCAGACGGCTCCGGTAGTCGGGTCAGGCTCCGCGTCCGGGTTTTCTGGCGTGTTGGCGTCAGATTCGGGGTCACGACGGCGGAAGCGTTCGGGGGGCGTATTTTTGATTGCTTCTAGGCTGTTGACAAGGTCGTCGTAGACCTTCTGCACCCTAGACTTCCTGCTCTTCCTAAGAGGATCGCTTGTGCCATCTAGTAGCTCAATGTGCTGGTCAATAAGCTCTTCTAAGCTCAATGAGGCGTAGGAATCCCGAATCGACTGGCTGCGGATCTCCGCGACTGCCGCCGAGACGACCCGACGAAACGTCCGAATTTGGTCCCTAGAGACTTCGGATTCTGTACGCTCTTCCGCCACGGGAGGACTGTACCATGAAGCTACCGGCTGCTGTCACCGGTACTTAACGGGTCCACCTGATGGGTTTGAAAGGACAACAACCGCCACTCTTGGCGCACAAGGAGCGACCTGGCGTACTTTGAAACCGGCGCCACGTTCCTAGCTACAAGGGCAGACCGGTTCATCAGCCATGTAGCGTAAGAGACCCCGTCTGCCTCCATAGAAAAGAACGTCTGGACTTCCAGCCCCAAAAATAAGTCTACCGCCCGATCAAACCCTTGCTCGCGCATCGTTTTGACAGCATTGTCGATCCCGCGCTCCTTAGGAACTGAGTATGCCGCCACGGCGGATCGAAGTGCTGAAAGGTCTGTTTGGTACGTAGATAGGGCCCCGCTAATCTGGGAAGAGTACTGGGCACCTCGGATTAGCCTGGACACTAGCTGATCCAGCTTGTCAAAGTTTGTTACGTACTCAGTTAGAGCAAAGGTTCCTGCGGATCCAGCCACGGTGTTGTATTGAGCTACGCGGTAGCTGCTGATCGAGTACTTCCACGTTCCCGGCTCGTAGGGCACAGGAACGTCTAAAACGATCCTAGACGTTGTGAGCGACGCTACAGACCTGGTGTAGCTTGTTGAAGGACTTGTAAGGCTGACAGTGTCTCCAACCCGAACCCCGCGGAGCAGAAAGTCACCAGACCCTACAAGCTCAATCGTGAACAGGCTGGCAGGAGTTTCTGACGCAGAAACAGGGATGCCCAGGGCCACAGAACCTAGCGAGGGAACAAGAGCGCCTAGACCTGACGCGGTAGTTGTTCCACGCGCAGCAATCTTCAAAAACTGAGAAAACACGGATGTGCTGATGGATTGATCCGCAAACGGAACGTTTCGGTCAACCACTATGCGGGCCACCTGCCCGCCACCAACAGCAACCCGGTAGAACCCTGTATTGTCCCGCTGTGCGCCGCTAGAGGCTTGTACTCTTGTTCCGTCCGGAACTGACCGGTAATCAGGGCCTACGTAGTAAGTGCCTACAAGGGTTGCCGGTACGGGCGAGGACAGTGTTAGCGTTGACCCGGACACACTAACAATCGAGTAGTCACCCGCTGACGCCAACGGCGCCGTAATTGTAAGGCCCATGCCTGCGCGTATACCAAGCGCCTGAAAGTTCTTTGTGGGGCTTGATACGACAGCAGTGTTGTCAGAGACAAGGTTGGCGCCCGAGTCAACCCGGTTCCAAAGTGTAGCCTCTTCGCCAGGAACGCTTGTTCGTACCCCGGAAAACACCGCGAATGTCTTAGACTCTGTAGAGAAGTCAAGAAGCGGTGAAACTGCGGCAAGCGCAGACGCGATCGAAGAAGACTGCTGGGGAATCCCGCGAGCCTCGTATGGAACTCCAGAAAAAGCCCAGACCACAAAGGCCAGTCTGCTAGGCGTATCTACTAAGAACTGAAGGCTAGACTCGTCCCCGGGGTTTGACGACTGAAACACCAGCTGGCCTGCGGCTGAGTCCCAGGTAACTAAGACGGCAGGAGCAAACGAAGCCGCAAGGGTTGCCGCTAGCGCAGGGCCATCAACTGCTGGGGGGCCTACGTAAACTCCAAGGGCCGGAGAGGCTACGATACCTGCACCTAGGTCATACCGAACCGCCGGCGTCTCTCCGCCTGCGTTTGGCACCCACGGGTTTAGGACGCGGCTTCGAACTTCTGCTCGCGAGTGCTGGGGCAGCGTAAATACATACGGAGCGCCGTTAACTGAAAGAGCTAACGGCGTTGATGGTCCGTAGTTGTACGGACCAGAAGTTTGCGATTCAACGCTTGCTTCTATCCCCGTCCCGTCAAGAAGGGCTACTTGAGAGGTGTCCCCGGTCAGCGGCATCAGAAGAAGCTGCGGATTGCGGAAAGACGACGCCTTGGTTAGCATCGTCTTCATGGTCAACAGATCCAGCATTGCCTCGCGACTTTGCTGGATTGCGTTTGGGCCCTCTAGAGTTTGCTGAACAATGTCGAGCCGATCTTGTATCTTTTTTACAATCGACTGAATGGACGATTGCGGTAACGCTGTCCGATTCAGCTGAGACAACGCACCGGCTACGTTCTCCGCCAGCCCGGCGATCTCAGCATGCCTAGCAACCGCGTCGCTCCACAGCGTAGTCAGCTTGGCCCTAAGCTCATCGCCTGTTTCAGTGACAACACCTCCGACAAGTACGTTTTTGTTTAACTCGTCGGTCACAAACTTGTTGATGCTTCGCCGAAACCTAGCAACGGCCGGCCCGATGCTACCTCGAACCCCTTGTTGACGAGCGTTTAGGCCAGCGTTTACCTCCAAAATCGCAGCCTTAGCCGCAACTAACTCAGTAGTAGACTTGATGCTCTTTGCTGGTCGGGTAAGCAAAGGACCTAGCTGGTTGATCTCGTTTAACGCAGCGATCTGCTCGTCTAATAGTGACTGAAGCTTGTTTGAAGCTAGCCAAACTACGTAAAAGAAGGAGTCTGGTCGCAACAACAGCGTCGCGGTAATCAGATCGTAGACCAAGCTACGGGCGCTTTTAACGTCGCGGGCTCCGGTCTTCGTTACGGCGACCGTTACCTGTGTAGTCAGGTACCGGTCTACGGCTTCCGCAATTTCCGCTTCCGTAAATCCAGACACGGCTACTCCTTGATGTTGTTGTTTAGCCGCTGGATATCACTTCGAGACATTGTGAGCGCAATCTGCCGGATCTGCCGAGGGTCGAGTTCTAGCGTAGAGCAGATGTGCCTAAACGTTAGCCGCCCCTCCCCGTCGCACTCTTCCTCGCCGTCCCAAAACAACCAGTCAACCGCGTCTACGTAAAGCTCATACTCATTTGGGTTTTTCTTTTGATCTGCGTTCTCATACAGAACAAAGTCCCAAACTGCTCGGCGCACGATAGCCACAAGTAGGCGGTGTACCGGAGAGGTGCCACCGCGGAGCCCATCTACGTAGTCGTCGTCTAATCGAATGTCAGACAACGGTGATGGGGATGGCTCCTCCAGTAATTCCCGGGTCTGGGATGTAAACGATGGAGGAGTCGCTTCGCGCAGCTCTAAGCGTGGTGGAGCCCGGAATGTTGCCGGTGATGACAAGCTGGGAGGCTTGGACGGTAACACTCGCGATATTGGGATCGTCGGTAGACCAAGTAAGGTCTGCATCAGCGGTTCCTGTGAGGGTGCGGTAGTCGTTAGACGATACCGTAGGAGTTACGGATAGCTGACTACCCGCAGTGACGATCCACGGCGTAGCCGGAGCGTACGTGACGTTTACAATGATCGGAAACAGCAGATTAAACAAGTTGACGCTGCTTCGGTCTGGAACGTACACGATCCTCGGCACGTTTTCATGACTTTCGATCGTCACTTGGTAGATTCCGCTACGGAATAGGTCTACCGAAGCGTACCCTGCACTGTCGGACCTCACCGATACGCGCTCTCCCAGTACACCGTACCCGTCTACTACAAGCGGGCGAAAGCACGGGATGAAGTGCATGTCTACCCCGGGCCTTACCCGACCGTCTGGCCCCCAAACGTAGCCGGACGCCCGACAAAGCCTAGGATTTGTCGCGGCAGGCAGCGTAAACATCGACGCTGTTACCACAAAGTTGTTGGCTGCGGTTGGCGCTAGGGCAGGCGGAGAAAATACGTCAACGTACTGAGGAGACTGGATGGCTCCTCCGTTTACGTAAAAACGGAGCTGGTACGTCACCGGGAAGGGTCCGTCTCCGTTGAGCGTTAGCATCACCTGGCCAGGCAGCGGGGCGCCGGTTGTTGCCTGTGTGATGAACGTAGTGCCCGTTGCGTCAAAGACGCGGACGACCACGTTATTTACAGGTTGCGGTACTACCTGGTCGTCGTTGACCGATACTAAAACGGTTTCTAGGGCCATGGCCAGATGTTAACTCAAATGCCGGGCGGCGGGCAGATCGTCATACGCCGTACTCAGACCGACTCACGGTGCCCAACGCTTCCTCTAAGTCAACGTGGTCCAGATCCTTATACTGCTCAGGCTTTGACATCACGTACTTGGGAAGTACCCGGTGAGCAATTCCGGCAGTACCGTGGCCCCTAGCTGGCCGTAGGTAAGTAGACCCAGGAATGATAGAGTCTGGTCGCCGAATTGCGATCTCTGTCCCTTCAACCTCATAGTCGCGCGATGGCTCTAGGTGCCTAGCCAGCTCTTCTTGGAACTTTTCCCGACGGTATGCTGCAAGAGCCCCAGTAGCCGCTCGGTTTAACCCGGCGGACTTTGTATACATAGGTTGCCGCGCATACTCAGCGCGGGGAGGCTTATCAGCATTTGGAGTCCGGTTCTTTTCCGAGTACAGCGCCCGGGATAGCTGGCTATCCCGATACGGGCTAACCGGATCGTTTTCCTCTACCTCTCCCTGTTCTTCTCGACGAACCTCTTCAAGCACCCGGTCAGCCAGCGGAGCAAACAGGTGCTTACTGGCCGCAGCCGCCTTTAAGCGTCGGTGTGCATCATGACGCTCGGGGTTCTGAAACAAGACTACCCGCTTAGTCTTGTCCGACTTTGCGAGGTCTTTTGGCATAATGACGGCCCGGATCTTTTGCGGATTGAAGTTTACGTCCTTGTACGCGTGCGCAATGAAGTTGGAACACATGACCGTGTTCTTGTCGATCCGCTTGTTTAGCTCAGTGCTCGGCTTTAGCCCTGCCTTCTCTGCAAGGTAAACCTGGGCAAAGAACGGGAAGTTTTCGTACTTAAACTTGTCGCCCTTAGCCGCAAGCTCTACTGAGCGGCGAACTGCTTCTTGACGGGTTTTTGTGTCTACCTGTGGACGGACTACAAGAGCGTCGAGCCCTTCGACTGTCTTTGCAAGGGGTCGCGTGTGCAGCTTGTCGTTGAGCATTTCAACGACCTGCCCCTTGCCAACGTAAATCCCCGTGTGAGCGTGATCCTTGTTGACCGAGTAAGAAAAGGTCCGAAAAACCTTGTCTTTTGCTCGGTCTAAAAGGCTTCCTTCGGTCAGAGGACGGCCCATCGAAGTTACAACGATGTCGCCGGGCTTAAGCTTCTTGTGGACGTCCGAAAGGTCGGTAGTGATCTTAAACCCGCCTACGTCTGCGGCAGACTTCTGGCCTTCTTGCCGTTTAGCCATTTCAAGAAGACGCGTTCCTTTTGCAGCGATTGCGCGCGCCTGCTGCTCGTTCTGGGGCACAGGCTCGCCCCACGCCTTTGCTGTGAGGGCCAGACGAGTCGGCTCGCCGTTAGGCTTCTTCAAGGGAGGCAGCGGGCTCTGCCCGTAGAAGCGGCGGGCCCACGAGCCCTTTCGCTTCATGTCCTTCGTCGACATCTCATCGACCGGCTTCTTTACGCCGGGCTTGAGGTCCTTGCTTTCGCCGCTGCGCTCAAAATGACGACGCCCCGCTTCGGTAAGACCGCCCTCGGGGTTCTTGTGCTTGGCAAGCAGGGCAAGCTTTTGAAACATGGTATTCATCCCAGCCTCTTTGCGAGCTTCCTGTGCGGCGTCGGTGTTCGCCACAAACTGCTGCCCTTTGCGGGACGCCTCGACCTTCTTTTTGTTGGTGGCCGCCTTCTGCCCCGGGGTGAGCTTGTCCCATGCCTTCTCGGGCAAGTACCGCCGCATAGTGCCGTCCGGCTTCTCGGCGGGCTTACCGTCTGAGGTCGTCCACTTCTGATCGGTCCACTTTGCGAGCGACTTCTGCGCGCCCGTGCGCGGGCCCTTGTAGCCACCGCCAGCCGCTTCGTACTTCTGCGCCACGAGCTGCGCCTTACGCGCAGACCACTGGCCCGGCTTACCGCCGTCTCCAGAAGCCATGACCTGGGACTTGATGCGGTTGCGAAGCTCAGGCTTCGTGTAGTTCTTTTCCGTCATGTGGTCCTAATCGCAAAGTCAATCTGCGGCTCTTGAATACCAAACTCGTCTTGAACCACAAGCGCGGGGTCAAGCAGATCTACTACGTCTCCGGTCGAAGGCACAAGGATGCGTCGCACAAATCCGGTACCGTCGATGCTGATGTCCACGGACATTCCGCGGATGAGGCGGATCTCGGCGTAGCCGTTGCGGTCGGTTTCGATTTGCGCGTAGTGCCGAAAGATGCCCCAACGCCGAGTCTGGTCAACTACGGTGTTCGGCAAAAATGGATTTGCAAAGGTAATCCGGCGCTGCTCAATTGCGTAGCCAGACAGGTCTGCAAGACGCACGTACCCAACGATTGTTTTTGACGTGGGGATCTTCTGCGCTTGGTTGGCAGGAAACGGAACGCCAACACCCGTAGTCTTTAAGGTTACGTTGTGTCGAAACTCTATTCTGTACCAAAAATCTCGGTCGCTATTTTGGTCAGTGTAGAAATACTCGTGCGTGCCGCCCACCAAGATTGTGTCTTGATCTTGGCCTACAGCAGCCGCGCCGGTTAGCCCAAGAAATGCCGCCGCTGCGCTTTCTAGGGCTTCTACGCTGGCAGAAGATCCGGTCGTAACCGTAGAAATTTTTAGATAACCACCGTCGTCAACTGCCGTAAGAAGGGGCGTAGCCGCAGAAATTGCGGCGGCCGCCTGTGCCGTAGTAACTGGGTCCGGGTCGGCAAACGTCACGTTAACCGTAGAGACGCCGTTTACTTTCAGCGTGAGCGTTTTACCGTTGATCTGGTGAGGCGTTGCGGCAGTCCCTTTTATTGAAGCAACCGCGGGTAAGTCTGCGGTTGCTTGCTCGTAAATCCCGTACTGTCCTGTTCGGCTTCGATACCAGCGAATACGGTTGTACGTCAGGAGCGCCGAAGCGATGTCCTGCACGAAGTAGCTAAGCTGAATCGGTTGGTTGGTTACGACAGCCACGGCGTCCTCCGTTACTTGGTCCGCTTCTCATCAGGACGGAACTGTAGCGTAGGGTCCGCCTGTGGATCTAGGTCTGTGCGCGGTGTCTGCGGGTTCTCGGGCCCGTCATCATCGCGCATTGCCTGCATCGGCGTATCAAGCGGTCGCAGCAGCGCGGGGTCCGCTTGCGGGTTCAGGCCGGTAGCAGTTGTCTGCACCGACGCCGGGCCGGGATCGTCTTGGTGGTAGCTGCTTACGTCCGGGCTGAAGGCAAAACCTTCTGGCAGGAAAAGGACAACCTGCCCATCAGCCAAGGTAAAAACTTTTACCTCGGCAAGCCCAGCGACGATAAAGACCTGTAATGGCTGGGGATTTAGGCCGTAAGTGTTCTGCGTCCCGCGCTGGTTCAGCCCCGCCGTGAGCGTAGTGAACATCATGGCGGTAAGATCGGGGCCTTACGCTTGGTCTGAACACCAGCCTGCGTTGTAACGGTGTCGCCGGGCGGGCCATTGTCTGTCTCTAGCGGCCACCGCTGACGGATCGTGGTGCCGTCATCGTCGTAGAGCACAAGCTCCTGTGTGCTGAGGTTGACCTCAAGGCGGTTGATCGCCGTCTTTCGCAAGACGGCAACCGCGTCAAGTAGGTCATACTCACCAACCAGCACGTCGCAGGCAAACATATCCTGGGCGGGAGTCAACACTGTCGCGTACCACAGACCGGTCTGGTCCGGGGTAAACTCGGCGTAGTAGTACCCAGAGCCAATCTCCGACACCGTGAGCGGCTGCGCGGAGAGCGCGTCTTCTCGAACCAGCGCCTTTGTAAACGAGGCGTTTGCTAGGCCAGTGAGCGGGCTGATGCCGTCTACGTCAGTGACGTAAAACGGAACCTTCAGCGTCTCGTTGATGCCTGCTGTGAGGGCCACGGCGACATCTTACCGCAAATACTAGTACTTGCCTACGCCGCGCGGGTCCCACTCAGGAGGGATCGTCTTGCCGTCACGCCAGACCTTTTCGGGCTGCGTCTTGAGGCCAAGCACGGCAACTCCGTACTCCATCACCACGCGCTTCCAAATGCCCTCACCGGGGTCACTTGGCTTTTGCCCGTTGGACTGCCGATGTCCCCAGATGAACTCGATGGGCATCCCCGCTGCGCGGCCGTTGTCCACAAGCCACTTCAGCGCAGCGCGGAAAGTGTCAACAGCTTCATCGGTAAGTGGGCTTGGGTTTCCACCCCATACCGCAGTGGGCTTACTGAGCTGGCCCGGATAGCTGCCTTCGCATTCCAACCCAAGAGAGAAGGCGTTTAGCTCGTTGCCGTGGTAAAGGTACCAGTCCAGCGGGGCTGCGGCAACAAACACCCCATCACGAAAGGCAGTTACGTGCGCAGGGATATTGAGAGCGCGGCGGTGCGCTTTGGCTCGGTCAGCGGCAGGCCCGAAGACACACGCTGTCTGATGGATGCCGATTCCGGTGATCGTCTTGGGGTTACGAACAGCCGTCTTGCCCGCGACGACCTTCGACGTGTTGACGACCTTTCCGTTGACTTGTTTAGCGGGGAACGGATTCTTTTGTTCTGATCGAAGGTCGAGAAGGGTAGGCATTTCAGTTCCCCTCGTTGATGGTCTGGCGCGACAGAATATCGCAAGAGACAATAGCCGGTCGGTCGGAGAGCGTGGTGTGCGCGGGGTCAAACCCGATCTCAAATGAGACGTAGTACCCCGCCACAAATCCCGCGGCAGCCGCGTTTCCTGTACGGTGGACAACCCGCGTCAGGAGCCCGGCATCATCGTAGGTGTCGTCAAGCGTAAGAGTGCCCGTAGGCGGCGCTGTTACGTCTTGAGAGCCACCGTTGAACACGGTGTAGTTGATGACCCACCGTACGGTTGCGCCGGACTGGTTGGTGTTGACGTTCTTCGTCCAATGGATGTGGAACGAGGCGTCGGAGACGTAGGATGTCGGGATCTTGCAGTACCCGTACACCTTGTCGATGTCCTTCTTGTAGTGAAGGACGACCAAGGTGCCCATCAACTCGACATCCGGAGCAATGCCAGGCACGAAAGTCGCGCTGGTTGGGGTAATCCCTGGGGTGTGGATGACGCGCGTTGCACTCTCGGTGGCGAGGTCTCCTACCGCTTGGTACGTCCACTTCGTGCCGTCCCACTTCAGCAGATCACCAACCGCCGGGGCAGCCGCGTCTAAGGGGCGGGTGTCGAGCCCCTTTACAGTCGCCGATTGGATTCCGGTACCGAGAGCGGTTTCGACATCGTTCGTTAGCTGGGTGATGCCGCCAGCCGCCCCGCCAGCAACCTGATCCGCGAGCCAATCAAGGGCGTCGGGAACGTTGTCGGGCGGAGGAGCGCCCCAGTCAGAGGGGTCGTCTGGAGTGTAGGGAAACGGGTCGAATTGCGCGCCCCAGGTGTCGATGTCTACCCGCAGATCAAAGATTTCGCTCTTCAGCCCGCTACCCGGACGAAGTAGATGCGGGTGGATGGCGCTGTATTCGCGAAACCGTTTGATCGTCATAACGCACTCCTCACGACGCGACCTCAAACCACCTGTAGGTCACACCCAGCGCGCTAGGAGCCCCGGTGTGTACGATCTGAACTCGCAGATACAGGCCCGCCGCGATCTGCCCGGCGGTGGTCGCGTCTAACGTGCCGTTGTAGTCAAACGGAGCCAAAGGCATCTGATCGACGTACGTGGTTAAGACGGCTCCCGCTCCACGCCCGAGGATGTCATCTACATCCACTACTTGGAGAGTCACGGTGTCGCCTACAGAGGCACCCCGTGACCAGAAGAACCCGCCCTGAAGCCTCACCGCCTGTTCTAGGCGCAGGTCAAAGGAGTAGGTGCCTGCGGCAGGGACGGGACACAGTTGCCCACAAAACCGCGCACCCTCCGCAGAGTAGGCGTAGGCGCTCTGAGCGACTACCGGAGCGCCATCTTGGCCGCGCAGCCCGCCAGCAATAGTGCCCATCAGACGAACTCCTGGTATCCACGAGCAATCGCGTACTGTCGCGGGGTGGCCGTAGAGACAAGCGCCGTAATCAGGTTGTCTCTAATCCGCATGATCAAGCGGTCCGTAGACCCCTCAGTCAAAACGATAGGCGTGTCAAAGGTAAACGTAAACTGCAAGTAATCAGACTGCGCTGAGATTGCGTTTACCAAGTTAACAAAGTCGTCGGCGTAGTTCAGGTAGTCGCCTGCTATCCGAATAGGCTCTGCGGCAATCGGTACGGTGTTACCGCCCTGCACCGCCTCGATTTGAATACCGTTAGTAAGGCCCGTGGTAGTAGCTCCGTACTCGCGGAAGTCAGAGGTGGCTAACTCAAATCCGTCAGCCTCAATGACTACACGAAATCCCGTGATCCACTTAGTGGCACCCGCCACCGCATTAATAGAAAACTCTACCGGGGTGACGGACCCGTTTACTCGCTGATCAGACGAACCGGCGTTTGTGAGAAACTCTCGAAACAGCCGAAGGTTTGATAAGTCCTCGGGTGGCACGCCTTTGCTGGTTTCAGGGAGTACCTGCACTAGCAAAGCATTAGACGGCGTGACTACGGCTGTGCGCCCCGTCCCGGTCCCGTCATGGATTCGCGTTTTTACACTCACGGCTGTCAGGTGTCGGGGCGGTAGTACGTCCGCGCTACAATGTTGATGTTTGCTGCGGTTGTTCCCGCTGGAGGCTGTACAAGCAGGCCCACGCTTGATCCTGTTGTAAGGATGCGGCCCGCCTCAATAATGAGCTGGTTTTCCCCCGTAGACTTAATCGGGAACTGTGATCCGGTGCCGCCGGTCAGGGTGTCAAAGTTTACTGCTGTGATGGTGGCAAAGCTGCTCTTGTAGAACAGGCCTAACGGTGTTTGAGCAGAGCCGTGGTTAATGTTTGTAAGTCCCGCGGCGCTAGCGTTTGTGATGATGGTGCCTGCCGTGGGGTTGCGGCTGATTGTAAACAGCCAGTCTCCCGTGCCACCAGTCACAGTTCCAAACATTACTCGAAAGCGGTCTATGATGAGATCGCGCGGGGAGCTGTTGACAATGTAAAGCACCGCCGCGTTAGACACGCCGGTATAAGAGAGAAGTCCCGTCCCAATAGCAAACGCCTCTCCCTTTAGGGCAGCCTCCCGCTCCTCTTCCACTGACGAGGCGGCGACCTCAAGCCGGTTGGTGCTGTCTACTTTTGCGGCGTAACCAAAGCCGGTGCCGTCTTCAATGCGGGCCATGGTTCATTCTCCTGCGACGTACCCGGTAAACCCGGTGTAGATGTTAGCGGTCTGCGCGCCGTTAAGCTGGCAGGTTACGATCAGGCTTGCGTTGCGGGGGAGAGTAAGATTGACCGTACCAAAGACTCGGCTAGAGGCGGTCTGCGTCTGGTACAGCACCGGAGTACCGGCAGGCGTCCATGTGGGGCTGGACTTGGCGTCAAACGCAAAGATGCGGGCGTCACCAATCCTTCGGTTGGTGACGGTTACGTTTGTGCCTCCCGTGACGCTAGACGGGTTGCCGTAAACGCGCATTAGCGCGTTTTCCGTAGGCGACCCACCTGCCACACCGATGCCGATAAACCATGCAACGACAACCACATCGGAGGCCTCGTTGTTTTTGAAGTAAAATAGAGGAAACTCTGTGCCCACCGTAACGGACACAAACTGAGTGTTGACGTTGAACGACTCGCCCGTCATGGAGGCGTCGTCATACGTAGTCTCACCCACGTTCCGAACGCGGAGACGGTTCGACGAGTCTACCTGGGCAAAGTAGCCCTTCCCCGTGCCGTCCTGGATGATGCCGCCGATGCTGCTCATAGGGGGTCGTCCTCTTCTGTAATGGCCTCAAGGTGGCGGCGGATCGCCCCCAACTCCGTGAGTATCTTGCTTAGTAGCATAGTCGAGTTTATCGACTCAACTGCCTGCGCGTTCAGGTTCCCTTGGGTCAAGATGTCCGCGCTGATCCCCTCGGAATTGACGATGGTGGCTTCAACTTGAAGCCGGTACACGGAGCCGTCGTAGACAACGCCTACGAGGTTCCCTGTTGAGTCTACGAGGACACTCGCGGGGCTCCGGCTCATACCCACGTCCTAGTGCGGTTAGTCTCAAACACGCCGCTGTACGAGATGGCGTCTGTCAGCGTTAGAAGCACGGTGACTCCATCCATGTCGTACATCTTCCAGACCTCGGTGACCGGGAGGATACCCGTGTATGAGGTAGTCAGCTCGACAATCTTTTGTGTCTTGCCGCTGTCCTCGTACCAGATCTCCGACGTAGGAAGGATGCCTGAGTACACCGTCTCTTTGTAGGCTCCGCTGACAAATCCATCGGCGGGACCGTCATCAATAAAATGGATCAGGTCTCGAAGCGCCTTGTGCTGCGCCTCTGTAATGCCGCCCCCAGCACTCCTCGGATTGAAGTTTCCGATAGAGTCGCGCATGACGAAGCTGGTGCCGTCGTAGTTGAGGGCACCATCCTGCGTCGGGCCGATGGCGTTGGTGATGAGGCGGATCTCCTCATCCTCAATTAGCGCACCGGGGCGTCTATCGGGGGTCCTAGGCACGCTTGCTCTTCTTCTTTCGCGGCTCTTCCGGCAAAGGCTCCGGCGGCGCTTGCGCGGCAAGCTCTTCTGCTAAACGACGCTCTTTGATGGAAGCTCCGGGGCGGAGTCCCACGGGGCGCGGACCTTCGTCAGCAACCGGTGCCTCGGCTTCTGCGGCGCGCGCCGCAAGGGCTACCCGAAGGGCCTCGGCTTTCCGTTCCTCGTCGTCCCTAAACTTCTTGACGAGCTGCACCGCCGCTTCCGCGCCGGATACCTTCCCCGTCTGAGCCATGCGATTGTTGTCCGCCTGCATGGTGAGGTTGGTCATCATTTGATGGGCACGCTCAACGTACTTCTTGATGAGCTTTGCCGTCTCAAGATCAAACTTGCCCTCGTCCATCTCGCGGTCGACGTGCTTGGCAAGACCCTCCACGGACTGCGCCGCTTGGCGGAAGGCTTGTGCAGCCCCCTCCAAGCGGTACAGATCCTTGGTTGCGGCTTCTAGGGCGTCGTCAAGACGGCACCCGATCTCGTGTGCCGTCCCGACCTTTACTTGTGCTTTTTCAATGCTCATTGGTTATCAGGGCTGGCGATACGGGATCACGCAGAGCACGTCGCCCAGTTTGACGGAGAACTCAAACTTGAGTTGCGCCGCCGTCGCAAGGCTGGTGCCGGGGTAGTAGTCGTTGTTTGCTGAAGCATCAGCGCCTGGACGAAGAAGCTCACCGTTGAGGTAAACATCGTAGTCGAGCGTAAAGCTACCGGTGCTCATGTCCGGCAACGCCGTGTCGAGGTTGCCGTCAGCGAGGCTTACGTCGGCGTCGGCAACGGTAGTGACCGTAACGTTAGAGTACACCTTTGCGGCGCGATCCTTCGCGTAGGATGCGTTGATCGCAGCGAGGAGGGACACCTCACCAAAGTTCGCCTCAAATGCGTTCCACTCCGCCGTGGTGTCAGACAGCTTGATGCCGCTGGTCTGCGCCCACGTCGAGCCGGTCTGGTTACCGTCATCGAGGTACAGCTCACCCGCGCCAAGGATGCGAAGGTCGTTCGTGGTGGTGCTCTCGATGAGACCCGCCGTCTCACCTACGTTGATGCGCTGACCGCCGGTGTCTACCCGGATGCCCTGGTCGAAGTCGTTGATGACCGCCGACGAGTCGAAGGTATCGACATCGCCCGACACAAGAAGTGTGGTCGTGCCGCCAGCGCTGCCCTCAGTGATCCGGAAGAGGGTCGCCTCAAGGTCGTCGCGGATCTCCCAGTAAAGGCCAGCACCCTCGATGTCGAGGATGGCATTGGTGGTGAGGTTGACCGGAGTCGCGCCTTGGTTGTCGTACGCGACCTGGCGCGTCTCAGACGACGCCGACGGCACATCAACCTCAGCGCCCTTCAGGAAGTCCTGCTCGGTAAGGTCCTCAAGCGCCTTACGCGTGACGGAGGTGTAGTTGATGACCTTGTTCTCAACGTCCGCAAACGGAACCGCCTCAAGGTCGTCACCGGTCGCGTTGATGCGCACGAACGAGAGCTGCGCCCGGTTCGGCGTCGTTCCCGTCATTGTTGAGCCGTCGGTACTCGACTCGGTCTGGAACAACGCGTACACGACGCGGTTGCTCGACAGGACAGGATCACGCGTCGAGGCATCATAGACGCCACAAAGGTTCTTCGGGCTGATGGCAGTCGACCCGGCTACCTCCGCCAGATCGTGAGCGCCAAACGAAGCGTTGAACGCGGCAACAGTGCCCGTTGTCGTGACCGCACCGATGGCCGCCGTCGTATTTGATGGCAGCTCTCCGAGAGCCAGCACGACGAAGTTGTTACCGGCACCCACCGTAACGTCGGTCAGGCTGGCTGTGGTAACAAGGACACGCTTACGCTCAAGCGCATGCAGGTCCGTATTCAGGTCGTTGACACCACGCTCTGAGCCGAGGTCAAGCGCCGACGGCGTATTGAGGTCGTCGTACCATTTACCCGCAAAGTTATTGAGGAGGTTGTGGACCTGCGACCGCAGTGAGTTGAGGTCGTCCTCGATGTTGACCGTGTTGGTCTCGTAGTTCGCCAGAGACGGGGTGATGTTGTCCGTGTAGGCATCGGACTTACGGATCTGCGTGTCTTGACGAATAAATGTACGGGCCATGGCTCCTCCGGAAGAAATGCTAACACATCAGGATGCGGGTTCGAAGTCGATCCAAACCTTGTCTCCGACCTTCGGAGCAAAGGCAAACGTTACGGTGTCGTAGCCCGTGGTGGGACCGCCAGACTCTGATGTAGTGTAGTCGTTTAGAGCCCCGGGCTCCAACTGCATCCCGTTGTAGTACACGGACTCTTGGGATGGGCCCGAAGTAACAAACTTTAGCGCCGAGGCAAAAACAGTGTTTGCTCCGTCAATCGCCCCCGTTAGCTGCTGGCGATGGAGGCGTACGCCGCTGGGGCTAGGCGCAGCCTCAAAAGACGCGAGCGGCTGAATAAACAGTTCATCGTCGGATGTAGCTACGCCGATCTGCTGAAATGCGTCAGCTCCACCAGTCGGAGGGTAGTTGGCGTCCCCCGGAGCAGCGGGTTTGCCGTCAGTGCCAACGACGTAAACCCTGCCGGGCTGAAGCCCGCTGTAAACGGTGAACGGCGCGGTGCCATGAAACTGGGCAAAACAAACTGTCGGAGACAGTTTCTTGATGATCACCCCAACGGCGGGAATACCGGCGGTGATTGTAGCGGAAGTAACCCCCGCCACACGCCAAAGATTCCCGCTTCGAGGAAGGGTAATCCGAACAGCCTGACCGACAGAATCACTAGGCGCGCATGTCGCGCGCCTAACGATTCGTTCAGATCTGGGTACGGATGCCGGGTTTGCCTTGTACATGGGTCAGCACTGCGTCAGGGCAAAGACCCCGTTAGGGTCGAACTCGATGACGTAGTTTACCCCGGTCGGCGGGGTTGTTGGAAAGTCAATGAAGCAGATGAGGGGGTCGTCGCCCGGCGTAACGTCGCTTCCGCCTATCTGCTTATAGATGATCAGCCCGCTTGGGGCTGCGGACACGCCAGACAACAGCGGGAACACCACGCTGTCTGCTCGGCACAGCGCTCGATTACCCGGAAGATCTAGCTGGGCACTCCGGTTAACAATGTTAACTCGCTGGTACGTTCCCCCAGAGACCTCAAACCCGAGGATGTCCGCCACGGTAGTCTGGACATGGTTGAACGCGTATACCGATCCAACCAAAAGCCCTCTAAATACGACAGACGGGCTCACCCATCCGAGTGAGTCCGTCGCCATCAAGAGCTTAGCGTTGGCGTATACAGCGGAGGACACGGGATTACGCGGGTGTCCCGGCTAGAAAGCTGTTGATGTCATCGATGACCAGCACGCGCGCCTCAGTTGTATTGCTACGAGCTAGGCGTTCTGATCCCGTTCGTCCACGAAGAACCGACTTCGCGAACGTTACCTCGTCGTCGATCCGTTTAATTTCTCGCTCGTGCCAGTCGTCTAGCGCAGACTTTAGCTCATCGAGGAGAGCATTTCTTGCCTCTACAGACGCTTGAGAGTCCGGCATTGCTATTCCTTCTTAAGCACAGGGCCAATGATTCGCTCTACGCGCGTTTTTAGGTCATAGGCTCGGTGCGGCGGGATGCCCATCTTCTTTGCGATCTGCTGCGGAGTAAGCTGAGAGTCGCCCGCGGCGGGAAGATGAAACTCCGCGTACTGCCGTTCTTCCGGAGACATTTTGCTCTTCATAAGGAGAAATGCGTCCCGAGGAGACGCTACGTCTAGCTCCTCAGTAAGGTCTGTCCCCATGTGCGTATGCACTTCCGGAGAAAATCCCGTCTTTAGTTCCTTGATCCTCTTGATAGACATTCCTGGCAGCTTTTGCTGAAGCTCCAGAGCCGTGGGCTCTCGCCCGTAAAGATCAACAAACTCGTTTCGAGCGTTAGAAAACTCGCTGTATCGTCCGATGTTTTCTTTGCTCATGTAAAGTGCGTTTCTGTTCTGGGCTACAAAGTCAGAAACGCGCTGAAAGTTGTTGTTGATGTGTGTGCTCAGCTGTGTCTTCTTTGCCGGATCGTAAGTCTGAATGGCTCTTACGGTTGCGTTGCGAAGCTCGTTCTTCATCGAGTCATAGGGGATCGCTCCGCCTAAGCTCTTCATGCGCTTGTTCGCCTCCCTAGAGATCATTGGATCAAGAGAAGTGAGAAGCGGCTCTAGGTGCTCAGGGGTCCTCCCACCTTCGTGCCACGTACGCCACTGGTCTAGTTCCTGCCCTCGCCTAGACCGCAGCTCCGCATAGCGCTCCTTGGCTTGACGCTGCCGAGCCTCGGTCATGGCGCCCACGGCGGACGCTGACTCCTTGATGAACTCGTCAATCGGCTGATTCACAGGGTCCTCCGCAAGCTGATAGGCTAGAGCCCGGTGTTCATTGGACCAACGCCAGACAGCCCTTGGGGTTGGGTAGCCGGTGTGTTCTTGCGTAAGGCGTTCTTTGGAGAAATATCGGGGTTGATTACCCCATCTACAGGCTTTACCGACTTTACGCCCGGAGCCTGAAGCGTCGGCTTGCCCACGCGAGGAGCAGGCATGGTGCCGGGAACGCCTTTTTGAGACACAAACTTGCCCACGCTTTGAGAGGGGCTTGCTGGCATCTTAAGAGACATCGCGATCTTCGCAAAGAAGGGGGCTAGGATGTCCTCCGCAATCTTGTGCTTCCTTTTCTTGTGACGCGCGTTGACCCGCTTTCCGCTCTCGTAAAGGTACTTGACAGTCGTTGGCGTCATGATCCTTTCAACGCCCATTTGAGTGCTCCTGAACGTAGCGTTTTACTGTTTTTTGATCTTCGCCGCGATCAATCATTTCGCGAATTGCCTGGATAGCAGATCCGCTAAGTGCTCCACGGGTAACGTTCTTCCCTAGGTCTCCGCCGGTAAGCTGCTTTGTGACTCCCTGCATCGCGCCAGCACGACCGCCTTGGATTAAGCCCTTAACCCCCTCGCCTGCGGCAGCCACAAGAGGGTAGGCAACCGTCATTACCCCGGTGGTTTTTGCGTAACGACCAAGCGTTTTCTTCTTGGATAGCCGCTTAGCTGCGTCCAGAGCTTCATCGTCGCTGATCTCCTCAGCAGCAAGCTTTAGCTCTTCAAAAAACGCAGACCAAGCCGGTCCTAAGCTGGCTTTCTTTGCGTGACTCATGTGTCGCCTTCCCGCGCCGTGCATACGGTCGATAAGCGTCTGGGCAGAAATGCTTGGGCTTCCGGACCGCGGTACAAACGTCGGCATGGTTTCCGATTGTACGACAGACTCAGCCTAGAACGCCACAGGTAGCAAACATGGTGTAAAGGTACCGAAGCACCGCCACCCGTTTTTCCTTTCTGGTGTCTAGGCGAGCTGAAATAGCCTGGTCCCGCCTAGCCCGTGTTGCCTCAGCCCCCGTAGTCTCATCTGGATCCCGAATAGTTAGCCCAAGGATCGTTTGCGGGCGAGTGCCGTCGCCCGGCCCGATGATTCTTCGCAGATCATCAAAGTCTCCAAACGCTCGCGAGTGGAACCCCTCCACTCCTTGAGTCACAGAACCATCATCTGCAATCTGAAGGTTGGCCGTGCCAAACAGATCCACCATTGAGGCGATTGGGCGCCAAGTATACGCCTTGATAAACTGGTGAACGTCAAACTGGTTTAGCTTGACGAGGCTGTAGATTCGCACCAGCTCTTCAGTAGCTTCGCTGATGACACTCCGCTCTTGAGATCCCAAAATAGCGGATCTTACGACGCGGTCCTCTGTGGTTGGCGGAGTTCCGGCTGGCCCAAGGATCTCTCCCTCTGCCACAGCAGGTTCTGACGTACCTGGTTGGGGACCAGACGCTGCCGGGTCGTTAAACTCTCCACGCGCCAACGAGCTGATTAGCGTAGAGAACTCCTCGTTCATGGTTACACGAAGGGTTCTATCTACTCCATCGGCTGGCGTTGCCGCTCCTGGGTCTGCCCGAGAAGAGTCAGCGCTTCCGGCTACTACGCGAAGTGGGTCTGTGATAGCGCCTACGCTAAAGAAGTAAGCGTACAGGCCGCCTACCTGCTCAGACCGCCACTGATCCCCGTACCACGGCGGGAAGGTAAGAACCTCGGGGGGCAGGTTAACCGACTCACGCCGGTACGCCCCTAGGTTTTCTACAATCCGGTACGCGCGGAAAGTAACGAGGGTTTCTGTAGTTACAGATCCACCGCTTCCCGCTGACGCTGACGCATCCCACGGTGCACGGTTTACCGTAGAAGAATTGTAGAGCCCCCCGGCGCCTACGTAGGCTACGACCTCCGGGCCGTAGTTAGCCGCAGGCTGCTCTATTCCAACACGAACGCGCGTGCCACGGCGAGCCCGTCCTCGGAATGCAACGTCGTCAATGTAGAGCGGAACAGTGCGGTCAGAAGCTCTGCGGCTTGCTGGAGGCAGCGCCGTGCTGCCAGCCAAAACAGTTGTTCCGGTAGCACCGGTGGTCCCTGCGGCACCGGTGCCGGGGGTACTGCTAGGCCCACTAGTCTCCGTTCGGCGCGCGGTTCTTGCCCGAGCTACCCTCCGCAGGAACTCAGAGGTGATATCTCTAACCTCTACAATCGTTCCACCCCGAAACCCGACCCCCCCAACCTGCGGCGGGCGTAAGGCCCCAACTTCTGTGACTACCCGAACGTTGCGGTTTCTTCGGCCTGTTGTTCCTACGTTATCGCCAAGAAACTCCGTGCGCTCACTTGTTGTCCGGGCGTACGACATCTGAATCTGCGTCGTGCCCCCAGACTGAGTGTCCAGACTATGGGAGATAAGCTCTGGCGTTCCTAGGTAATGCGTATTGGGCCGAGCTTCCAATACGTCAGAAAGCACCTCGTAGATTCGGGCGCTTTCCGCGGCCAGCCTTGCGTCTAGCTCAGCTTGCGGAACGCCTGACCGAATGATGCCCTCACCGTCTGCAATCGCTTCTGCAAGACGCGCGGCTACCGCTGAAGAGTAGGTACTCTCGCGAAGAGAGTCGGTGGGCAAGTACCGGTCAATAACCAGCATGGGAAAGCCCAGCACGCAGTACGGGTTGAACTTTCCCGCAAGCTGTAGCTGTCGGCTTTGGAACCGCTGCTGGAAAAAGATGAAGTTGCAGGCTAGCTGGGCATAGCCAAGCCGAACGTTCTCGACATCGTAGTAACCCCCTCGCAGTGCGTGAAGGTTTAGGTCGCTCATGCGCTCAAACGCTGGAATGATCCCTGTGTAAAGTTCGTGATCCATGAGATCACGGCGAATATGCAGGGGATAGTCGGCGTTTGTAAGCTCCGGGTCCCGCGCAGTAACCGGCGGACGCGTACCAGACCGCGCCCCCGACAACCTTGACGGAGCCATGTAAAAGCCGTCAAACAGAATATCGCTGCCAAAGAACGCAGAGTGCGTCCGAAGCAAGAGGCGAGAAGTCTCCTGCATGTAGTTACGGCTGTAGCTAAAGTTGCTGTACAGCTCGGGGAAGATGACGTTGCACCGGGGAGGTGCAACCATCCAAGCATTGGGGCGGTAGATCTGAGTAAGTAGCCTAGGCGGAGGATCAGGCTGCTGGGTAGTGCGCTGGATCCTGCGGCGAACGCTTGCGCGCAAGACGTCTTCCATAAGCCCAATGATCTCGTCAAGGATACGAGATACGTCGCTGGAGGTTGGGCTTGTGTTGACGGGGAGAACCCGGCGGTCTCCCGGGACGCGAAGCATTGAGCCAATGCCCCCGGTGCGCCCTCCCCACCGCTCTGACGCAGTCTCAAAGTTCGCAGCGACTGTCGGTATCCCCCAGAAGTCTGTCAGAGGACTTCCCGCCCGCCCTCGGCCGACCGCGCGAGCTAGGCGCGACGCACGAACACACACCCTGTTCTGGTTTAGCAACTCTGCGCGGAGTCCACCTCGGAGGTTGCTCTCACGCAAAGCATCATCCGCGGTGTTACAGCGAGCTAGGCGCTCTTTTAGGTCTAGCGCCCTGCTCTTTACCCGATCCGCGATCCTAGCAAGCGGGGCGGTTTCCTCGTCTTGGTCAATGGTGTGCGTTTCGTAGCGAGGAATGTTGGGATCGTAAAGCGGCGGAATATACCGGGGCGAGGTGATCGGAATAATCTCGTGAAAGATGTAGCGCTGAAGCGCTAGCAGGATTTGCCTGATGGATACAAGGCGGCCAAGCCCGGCTAGATTCCGACGAAATAGCGAGCCAAAGCCGTTGGCCCGCATGAGGCGCTGCTCATCCCGGTTTGTGTAAGGGCTTGCTCCCACCATTTGGGTCAGGTGGAGTCGGATTTCAGCAAGACTAAAGAAATCGTTTACGCCACGGATCGCTCGCCTACCGTAATACACGCCACCGATCGCCTCAATGACGTGCATTAGTCCGGCCATGAGCGTTCCGCTCATGTTCGGGTACGAACGTGGAGGGGTGTTCATGATGCGGCTGACGATGTCCGCGCTTCCCTCAAGGAAGTCGTTAAACACCGTAGTAGACGCGCCCGTAAACGCTCCCCGAATACCAGCCCCGCCAAGGCTAAAACCAGAGACCTGGTACTGGTAGGCAATGTCCCAGTAGCTAGACCAATCTAGGCACTGAAGAGTGATGCTTCGGGACATGGGTGACTTACTAAACCCAAACCCAACAACCTCTCCACCAAAGATCAGCTTGTAGTTCTCGTTTAGTAGATCTGTCTCGTCTTGATCTGGCGTGCTTTCAAACCGCTCAGGGGGAAAAAGGCCAGCCAACTCTGGATCAACCCCGTCCTCCCGTGCAGACACGAATGTCCCAGGAGCCCCAATGCTAACGACATCTGCCGGCGGGACGCCGTTGTAGATGTCGTACATAAACAAGTGTACGAGGGTCCTAGGCCTTAAGTCTAAGGCATAGTCATTTGCTGGAATCTGGATAGACGCTACGGCGGGTGAGTTCTTTTGGGACTGAATCTGTGCCGATACAACAGGCACCTCAACGCCCTCAAGAAACAGCCGCAGTCGAAGTAGGTGTCCGTAGACGGCCATTAGATCAGAGCCCCAGGTTGGCTACGTTTTGTGCTTGAGCAACAGCCTCTGGGCTTAAAGACCCACCAGCCTGCCGGTACCCAAACGCCCCAAAGGTTCGTCGTGCTGCAAAAGCTCCTGCGCCTAGCAGCATCGCCGAGACGCTACGACCAGTAGCATCTACGCCAAACTTCTTTAGTACCTGCTGAGCCTTTTCCTCAAGCGCCTCTGGAGAGTTCAACCTAAGCTGCTCCTGAACTCTGGCCGTTTCGGCGTCATCAACCAGCAGCGGCGAAGGCTCTCGAACCACATACTCGTCAAAGTTCTCGTAATACGGCACGCCTACCGGAGGAGCCGAAAACTGCGCTTGGTTTGCAAGTGTGTTGGCCCTGGACCAAATGCCCCGCGGGTTAGTAAGCGGATCGGGCGGATTAAAGAACGTGTCCCGGTACTGCTGAACTGTCCGTTGAATAGTCACGGAGGCATCCAACGCAAACCGCCGCATCTGCGCTAGGTTTGCGTTTAGGCCCGCGCTTCCCGGAGAGTTTCTACTTGCTGCCGCAGCAGTTGCTGCTGCTCCTTCTGGCGTATCCGGGGCAATCCCGCCTTCAGGAATAGGGGAAGCCCCAACTTCTTCTTCCGTAAACGTCATGTCCGCGTTACGCCAGTTAGTGATTCCAGGGCGGCTCAGGTCCGCGTACTGGCACACGTACATCTGGAACTGAAACTGGACGTGATACGGAGAGTCTGAAGCGTAGTTGACGCTTGATTGCAGAATGTAGCCCTCTACGACGAGATCATCAAAGTACAAGTAAAGACGAGCGTTTTGCTCCACAAGACGTGTACCTCGAAGGTGCCTCTCGTAGTTCTCCAAAAACTCGTTTTTCCAGTTGAAGTCTTTGGTGTTGAGCAGCACCCCGGCAAACGTCATGATCCGGGGACGCTCTCCAAAGAAGAAGATGTAGTCCTCGCCAAAGGTTTCTACGATCTGCTGCTTCTCTACCCGCTGCTCAGAAACTTGCTGAAGAATGAAGTTTGAGTACCTGGTGCTGTACCCGACCCCGTCTTCGCTGTCAGCGCTGGAGCTGTCAAAGATAGGGATCTCCTCGCCAGTAGCCTTGATGACCCGGATGACCGCGTACGTGTCTTCCTTGATCTCAATTCCGCGAAGAGGTCGGCGGACGTTCTCGTAGGTCTGTGTCTCTCGGCCTACGTCGGAGAACGCGTCGGTAGCCACCGTAATGTAGACAGCCATGCGTGTAGCCTATCAGCAGGCGGACATGACTACCATGACTAACTCAGAAAAGCCCGCAAGGCATAACTGCCCCTGGACCGAGGAAGAAGACCACCTACTTCACTTTTACTGGGGAGCTAGAGCCGTACCGTGGATCGCAAACAAGCTCAAACGGTCGGCCTGGTCTGTCACGCGTCGCGCCTTAGAGTTAGATCTTGGGCCGTTTGAGCGCGGAACTCTTAGCATGAAGCAGTTTTGCGAAAGAAGCGGGTTCCTACAGCATCAAGTGCTGCGCGTAGCTAGAAGCCTGAACATGATCATTCGCAGAGCGCAGCCCGGAAGCCCCCTAGCGCCAAGGCCAAAGCGGAGATACGCGATCGACGATGATCAGCAAGAGGCGCTTCTTGAGGGGCTTCTCAAAGTTACAGAAAAATCATCCCACGTATACAGGGACAAACCCGGCGACGCACGATCCACAAAAGGAAAGTGGGGCGTAGGCAAGAAGCCACCAGCGTGTCTCCGATGCGCCACGAACGAGCGTCCCCACTGTAGCTTAGGCTTGTGCTCCAGCTGCTATAACCGGCGGTACAAGAGTCCTAAACCGTCAAGTTCGTCCGGATCATAAAGTCTTTTACTTCTCGGGGCACGGGAGTCCAAAGGTCTTCCCGCGTCACCCTGCGATGCAAAGAAGCCGCGATGGCTACGTTGAGCGTGTCTTCCGGGCCAATGGCATCCATGGCCTGGACTGTCACGCTTCTTTTGCCTACAGCAAACTTTAACTGAAGAAACGTTCTTTGCGTCATGGCGCTGTCCCCGGCGGTACAGGCGGATCGCGAGGAGGATCATCCTCTCCGCCAAACCACGAAGTTGCTCTAGCAACCTCGCGACCAACTGTGCGGGCCAACTCGGCGTTCTCCCTCGCGCGCGTAGAAGAGTCTGCCATTCTGGATTCGATGCCAGCTTGAATCTGCCTAAGCAAGTCATTTCGCTCTGCGTCAAGCGGAGACGAGGCCCTTGCCGCTTGCAGAGAGTCTTCTGCGGCGCCCTCCCTAACCTTGCTCATGCCTTCGACGTCACCGACACCGCCAACAACCTCGCCCGCAGCGTTACGGCCACCAATCAGGTTGACAATCTCCTCTTGCGACAAGCCGCGTCCGCCGTCGCGAAGCGATCCAAGAGCAGACTCCAGCCGACCCCGAATGTCGTTCACCGAATCGGCCGACATCGTGCCGTCGCTCCGGTTTGTCAGCGAGGTCATCATCTGCTCGATGATCTGATTTGCGTTGCCACCGCCCCTCATAAGCATATCCATGGCGCGGGTGCCGCTGACAGACGTCTCTTCGCCGTTACGTCCACGGACTGTAAAGTCCATTGAACCGAAGGTGTTGCCGGTGGCTTCTGCAAGAACGGTCTCAATTGCCTGCCGGCGGCCACGACGACCGCGACCCGAAAGCGCCCGTTCCCGCTCTCTTCGGTTCTCTGCGGCCATCGATATGCCGCTGATAATTCCGCTACCGGCCTCGTCGTCTCCAACCGACGCGCGCATGCTACGCATAACATCGCGGTAGGCGGATTCACCTTCCGACGTAGTTCGATCGGCGTGGGCCAGCTCAAGTATAAGATTGTTTACGGACGCGTTACCAGACCGATCGCTTTCTTCCGTCCCTAGGCCAGCTGCGGCTAGCCCGAAAGCTTCGCCTGCGCGACCAGCAAGGCCCCCTATCCGTGCCGACAGAGAGCCCTCTGCTCCGCGCATGTTGCGCATCGCACTTTCAATCGCGCGGTAAGTACCTCCTGTTTGAGACTGTTGCCGCCGAATAGCAGCTTCCCGGGCTCTGCCCTCTGGACCGCGCGCGATATAAATTGCCTCTGAGCCAATCCCTCCCCTAACATTAATGTTTTCTTCCATTTGTGCATACATAGCAAGGGCCGCTTGTTGCTGCGCAGGATCCTCTAGCCGCATAGCGGCTTCCCTTGCGGCCACAAGTTGCTCACCAAGAGCCTCCCTGTTACCGGTAAGGTTACTCATAGTTGCAACGCGCGACCTAAAGTCTTCAGAACTAGCAAAGGATTCTAAAGCTTCGCGATTTACACCCCTGAGCCTATGAAGAAGCTCTGTGTCTCCCCGCTCTCCAGTGGTCATGCGACGCGTTGCAGCTTCGCGAGATCTGCGAAGCGTGCTTGCAAAAACTACGTGATCGCCACGCACGGTATCGCCAAACTCGTGCGCACCGGTCACCATGTCTCTAGCGCGCTCAACTCTTGATTGAAACTCGCTGCCTAGCCTTCTTCCAAGGTGTCCACCGCTAGCCACAAAGTTCAGCGCGTTTGTGTAATTAGCCTCTCCCCCAGCAAGACCCTCCATAAACGAGTCCACCATGCCGGGACCGCTAGACCCAGTAACTTCGCTGGTACCAGTGGGCATCGTGTACCGAGAACCACTCATGAAAGCCAAGGCGGCCCTTCGATCCATTCCAGCAGGGAGGTAGTCAAGCATTCTATTGCTATCCGTACCCCCCGCTAAGCGGGCGCGCGCAATTGCGTTAACCGTACCTGCACGATCGCTCATCATTCCTTCTAGAGCTGTGCGGGCTTCGTCGTAGACGACGCCTTGACGCGCAAGGCTGCTTAAACGTAGTTCCTCGCGAACGCGGGTGTCGTCCATGCCGGCCGTGTACCCGGCGATTCTGCCTCCTCGGCCTCTGACAGTTCTTGGCCCAATGTTTATTCCCTCGTGAGCCAACACTTCGGCCCCGGTCTCCCGCGTATGGAACCCCATGCCGTGAAGTAAGTTTTCCCCGAGAGACCTACGAGATAGGGATTCTTGAAGAGAGTACCCGCCCCCAGAAGCAGTGGCGCCAGCAGACCCTGTGCCGCTGGTCATAAACGCGATGTTTCTGATGTCTTCAGCGGTAGCCCGACCAACAGACATCCGTGCCAACGCCCCGCGATCTGAAGCAGTTAAGCTGTCTGAGGTAATCCCCAAAAACGCGTTACCAGCACGCTCGAACGCGCTAGATAGACGCGTGGCAAACCTGCGCCCCATCTCTCGTGCGGCAGTTAATCCCGTAGCGTCCGACAGGCCGTGCTCAATGTTACGCGTGAACGCCTCAAAGCTGCGGTTCTGCTCAATGTCGGTCCTCATCGCTACTTCTCGCGCTGATGAGATCCGACCAATGTTTTCCTGCTCAGCGATGACCCCTTGATTCCGCATCAAGCCCATCATCACTCCGGCCTCAGACCGGCTCATCCGAAAACGCCGCTGCATTACTAGCTGAGCTAGGTCATCCCCAGAGTCTAGGACACGGTCTCCTACTGTAAGCCGCATCATTCCGATTTGAGCGGCGAGTCCTCCCTCTTCCATGACCGCGCCACGAAGTAACCCTTCGCGGTTTAGCGCACGAGCGCGGCCCATCCGCCCTACGTTTCTGTGGGCGGCGCGGGAGACTTCGCTAACAGACAGATCTCCCGACCGGAATCGGTCCATCATATCTTCGTCAAGGCCGGTACCGTTTGCGTTAGACAGCGCAAATAGGCTGTAACGCCCCATGGCCCGACGACTAAACGCGCCGGATCTGCTGAGAATGTTGGACGTAAAGGCGGACATTGCGTCGGTGCCCGTGAGTCCTCCAGTAGCTTCTGAGAGCATTTCTTGGTTGATCGCTCCGCTTTGAACGGCAGCACCAAGAGTCTGAGCAACCCGGACAGCGCCCATCGCGCCTTGCCTACCAACTCCTCCGTAGGCTCGGGAGATCTGAGACCCCTGCGCAGCTAGCGCAACCAGCTGGTTACGATCCATGCCAGAAACGGCTTCGGCAGTTCGGATCTCAGCAGCAAAGTTGACTCGGTCTGCGTTCTGAAAGATGCCTGCCTGCTGAGACGATCGCACAAACTGCAACGCGTCGGTCAACGTGCCGCCCAGCTCGCGCTGCACGTTTTTCAGCGTATCAAGCATCCTTCGGAAGTTTTGAGTAAACTGCTGAACGTCACGGACGCCGGTAAACATGCCAGCGTCCGCACCCATAGACACCAGGTTATTCAGCTCACCCATGTTTGTGACGCCGCGAGATCGCGCAACTTCACTTGACAGCATTCCGCCAATCTGACCCATTTGGGCTTGACCAAAACCTCGGCCAAACGCCCCGCCTCCTCCGTAAAAGTTGAAGTTGTTACGAAGGACTGAGTTGGTGACGGCTTGGTCGTTGATACCGCCAGTAAAAGCGTTGTAGTACGCACCAGCTGCTTTGGTTGCTCCGTAGATGCCTAACCCAATGGCGCCGCCCAACGCTGCTCCGCCTAATGCCCCGCCCGCACCAGCGGAAAGGCCGCCCATCAAAGCTCCGCTAAGCGGGTCCATAGGAATGCCCGCAAGCATCCCAACGGTGCTGAGGCCAACGCCTCCTACGGCACCGGCCGTCCGACCATAGTTGGCTAGGCGCATTGCCGTCTGTTCGCCGTACATGCCGTGCTGCCCCGGCCCGGTCGCCATGAAAGACGTTGGCGGCGGAGGAGCCCTATACGGAGACGGCCCCATTCCATAGCCGCCGGTCATGGCGCCTGGGCCAAAGCCCGACGCATACCCACCGTATCCCTGGAACATGCCGAGCTGCTGCCCGACCATTCCGGAGATCATGCTAGACGTATAGACGGTCACGGCAGTAAGTGTAGACGAACTGGAGCGGTTCGCCTATTAGACATTGAAGGAGTTTTATGTCCGACACCCAGAACGCCGAAGAGAAGCCCACCCAGCAGCACCCCACGTTTGTGCCCGTTGCCCTGTTTGACTCGGGAGAGACCCGGTTACTTATGGGAACGTACGACTCAGAGGGAGGCACTCAGGCATGCTTCCAGATCATGACACTTCGCCGACCAGACGTTCCTGAAAGTTCTTACACCGTGGCTGAGCTTGCCGCGTTACGAGAGCTAATCAACATCGCGCTCCGAGAGGCGGTAGCAATGACCTCCCAGGTGTTTCGCCAAGAGACCAAGGAAGGTTGAGTAAAACGGAAAAGGGCCCCCGTGGGGGGCCCTTTTCTTTTGCCTTCAATCTTGTTCGACCTGGATTTCGGTCTGCTCTCTGAGCGCCGACTGGTGCTTGGGTCGCTTGCCTACGTTTTCTACGTAACGCACAACGATAGATCGGCAGACTTCGCAGAGGTCTTCAAACTCAACAAGAGTCTCCCCGTCGAGGCGAATCTCAAGCGCGGAAGCCGGTTTCTTTCCCGACTTTGCCTGCGCAACCGCCTCATCAAGGGTAATCGGCTTCTGCTCTACGCGGGGACATCGGGCGCACTGCTTGTTTAAGCTTAGAGAGAAGCCCATATCACTCTCCCCGCGCCGTCGCGCAGTAAAGGATGTACGCCTTTACGACGCCCCTCTCTGCTCCAATAAGAGGCCCGGCTTCCAGCCCTTTAGCCCGCTGCCGGTCGATAAACCAACGCTCAAACTGGACAAGCTCGCCATCGAGCATCTCATCTAGCTTGCGTACGTCTAACTCCGACGGGGGCGGGCTGATCTTGATTTCTACCGATAGCTGCATCTTCGTCCTTCCTGTTGGTTTTCTTGCGGATCTTCCCGCCCTCTAGCGCTTCTTCAGCCTCAAGAGACAGGTTCTCCCAGTTTTCTAGCTCGTCTCGGGCTTCGCTAATCTTGACTTCGATTTCGTTGATCGTGCTCTCTACGTGCACCTCTGGAACCGTTGCGTAGTCAGACCGCGTAAACCGCATCTCAGCGTCGCCTGAATCAGACGACAAGTAGTTTGTCCGAAGATACAGGATAAGACCTTCTAGCACGGAGATCCTTGAGCGGATCTCCGAGATCTTATCGATTACGGTTCCAGCCTTTACGCCCATGGCTACGCCAGAAGGAATGCCCGGAGACGCCCTTCAAGCGTTGCACCGGAAGAGGTGTCTTTGAGGATGTTTGCGAGGGGGTAGGCGATCCGCATACGGCGGTTCCTGACCTTGTCGTATACCTCACCGCCCCGATCACGCTCCATCTCTTTTTCGTTAGCGCGCCGAATATCACCCTCAACGTGCTCTAGGACAATGTCCGCGTTGCAGTCTAGGCGGGTAAACATCTTGTAGACGAGCGTCACCCAGTGCTGAAGCGGGAGCCTTGCCATGACCTGCCCAACGAGGTCGGTTGGGTTGTGTACCGACTTGCACTTCGGGCACACGGCAACCCGCTTAGAGACAAACTGAATGTGAAGCGGCTCACCACACGTAACGGTTGACCCGTCCTTGCCGTCTTCCTTGCTGGGGCAAAGGTAAACAACCTCGTCGCCCCCGCCGTGCAAGAACCCTCCGTTAGTCCACACGCTGACCATTCCGAAGAATGGTCGGTGAAGAGAGCGATCTTGCGAGAAGCAAACTTCCAGCTTGAACCGGGCCTGCGCCTCGTCCAGATCTGTCAAAAACATCTTTGACAGCTTCTCTTCAACCTCCTCGTCAAGAACGGCATCGCGGGCAAGCTCCGCCATGTCGTAAAGGCCCCCGGACAGCGCACTGCTGCCGTCGGCGCTTACCATGCCCTGAGCGCCACGAGTCACGTGCCCACCTTAAAGTGCTGTGCAACCAAGCCGGAGGCCGCGCCGATTGAGTGTGCGCCCTTGGTGCTTCCGGGCGCTGTATCTACCCTGCCAACGAGCGGTTGGCTGGTGACCTCAACGCCTTGACTAAGCACCCGGATTACCGTTTGGCCAAGTACTTCTGCTGCGTCCTTAGGCGCGCCCTTCATAACGACTCGCCAGAGGTACCGGACGCTCTTGGATGTCGTGTCTAGGAAGTAAACGCGGCTAATGTCTACAGACCACTTCTTGTCTGCAAGCGAGTCCTGCGTAATCAAATATTCCCGAACGACCTCGGCCCAAACCGCCGGGTCCTTTACTCGGAGCATGAGGGTTGCTGATCCCGCAGAGTCTTGCTTCTGGGTGACGATCTCAGTGCTGCAACGGCCAAGCGCTTGATCTAAACGCATCTCAAGCTCCCATGTCGATGATGATTGCGTGTGTCACGTCGGCTAAGAGGTTGGTTGGCCCGCCCATAACGACGAGTTTGTCCTCAAACGCCGGGGTATCGGAGTAAATAGCGGGCATCCCAAAAACGCTTTGGGGCCTTGGATCCTCAAGCGCCAAGAACGCGCTAAGATCCTCGGCTTTTTGCGCTGCCAGAAACGTGGGCTTTACGCGGTACGCCGAGAGTGTTCGAGTTGCTAGCTCTAACGATAGGTACGGGTGCCGTTCAGGGTCAAAAGGCAGCGATGACAGGTTCCCAGACGCCTCTACCCGCTCCAGCACAAAGGCTGCGTCTACGTGTTGAGCAACCTCAACGCTTGGAATGACCTGTTCGCCGTCGGCTACGAGCCTTTGGACGTTAAACTCAGTCGGAGTGATGCGGATCTCAAGGGTGTCCGGCAGCTCCACCACGCGCTTAAACAGCGCCACGATCTCCTCGACCGTGCGAGGAAGGGGCTGGCTGTGCGTACGCAGCCTACGGCCTTCATCCTGGGTTGCTGCTGATTCCATCGAGGATCCTTTCGCTCTTCGCTTCGAGCTTTTCTCGATACAGGCGCACGGCGTCGTTCACCACTCCGGCTATTCCAGCCTCGTGGTGTTGAGCTGCTGCGCGCAGAAACTCCAACGTGTCCTGGCTAAACCGGACCGTCGTAGGAGCTGCTTTTTTTGAACCGTCTCTCCGACGAGACATCGCTTGAGAATACTTAGCGAATACCAATCGTCAAGAGAATACTTACTCGACGGCTCAGAAAGTGTTGCTTGTCTCCGTAATCGACGAGAGAGCCAAGAGCGCTTGCTCAAGACCAACCAATCCGGGGAACCGAACTTGGATGCGGCGGCAGGCCACCCGGCTCAATGCGCTAAGATCTTCAGCGCTGGTGGTCAGCCCGTTAATAAGGGCTACGTCGCGCAGCTCAACCTCTAGCTCAGCGCGAAGCCTTTGGTTGGCCCCTAACCAATACGGGAGCCAACTCCAGCGAAGCTCAACAGCCCCCTCAATAAGCTCGACTAGCTTCATGAGGAGCGGACGGTGGCCTGTAAGAAGTGAACGGTTGCGTCAAGCTGGTCATCCGGGTGAGACCAATCCCGCTCCAGCGAGATCCACACCGGAGCATTGGTAGCCAAGCCGGGTAGTACCAGCGGAAGCTCGTACACTGTGTTGGCCGAAACCATGTTGACTGTGCCGCTAACACTTAGCGGCAGCGGGCCGCCCGGAGATCCGGTAGCCAAACCGTAGTTCACCTTAAACCGAGCCGTCTTGCCTACCGACCCGTTTGAGTCTGAAGTCAGGTAAAGCCGTAGCTTTGGCGCAGAAACGGGTGCCGCCGTGTGGAACCTAGCGCGGATGAACCGCCCATCGGCAGCAATAAACGACCGAAGGTACGCCGTAAACGACAGAGAACCGCTAACGTGCCCGAACCGGACACGAAGCTCGTTGGCTGCTGACAACCCAGCTGACCCAAAAACTCCAGGATCGAAGGTTACAAAGTCTAAAATCGACAGGCTTTGATAAACAACCTCTTTACCGCCAGTTTCCACGGCGCCGCCAACTGAGGCCCATACAGACGGCACAGGGAACGGAATAAACGAACTCTCAGCTAGTCCTGAAAGCTCTGTGTAGTAAACCGTGTTGTCCCTGAAGTTCAGCCTTACGCCTTGGTATGGGGAAGCTACCGCCGCGTAAACGGCTTGAGCTTCAAATCCAGAACCCACCGCACCCGAGGGAATGTCCTCAGACAGCACCGTGGTGTACGCGTAAACTTTTGTTGGGGCAGCCGCTGTCGTAACGGCCTTTTCGTAGAAGTTGATGTCCGGCGCAGTAGCTTGCAGAGCTAGCGCGCCGCCCGGCGTTAATGACCAAGCAGCAGGTGACCCGGCGCCAAACCTGGTCCAGCCCTGCGCATCTGGAAACACCCCGTCTCGAGCGTCGTAGTCAATCACTACGTTGCACTTGTCAAACGGGATCGATACCTGTCCCGGGCCTGCCGGCTGTCCGGAGTAGGTAGAGAGGCGGCTGCCCGTAAGCCACTGGCGTGGGGCCCCTCCGATGTCTGCGTCGTTGGGAGAAAGGATCATGGCCGGAGCCTCCAGCGTGATTACAGCAACGGCGCTCTCACAACCGCAGCAGCGATCTACGACAGTTACCGTGTAAGAGCCAGTGTCGGGTACTTCGGGCAAGGGCGCCCGCAGCATTGTGTCTACCGTTGGCGCTCCCGATGGAGGAGCTACGGCTACAACAGGCGGCGGAGCAGCAAATACAGAAAGAGGAGTCCCAGGAACGTAAGATAGCGGTATCTCATAAGTTCCTCCGGGCCCGTCCACTTTAAGTGAGTAGCAGGTGATCGGGATCAGCGCGTCTGACGCTACTACGTAAAAGTAGCCGTCAGAAACAAATCCACCAAACACTGCGATGCCGCCGAGACGCTTTTGCGTTCTTACGCGCGAGCAGCTCTCACAAGCCACTTCTAGCTGTGAAGCCCGAAACGTACCGGAGAACAATCCCCACTGGGTCCCGGGGGCTCCGCCACCGAAGTACGTACCAAACGGCGTGGCACCAAATCCGCCCGGAGGGTAGATTGGATCAAACTGCATCCAACGTTCTACCGTGGACGTAACCGCCAGGCGCTTTTCACGAAAGCGGTTGAACCCGCACGTACAGCGCTGGTTTGGTACTAAAGCCACGTACGTCTCACGCAATCTTGGGCGGCACTAACAGGCGCTCTAACACGTAGTCTGTCGTTGGCGGAGGAGCAAACGATTCCCTAAGCCTCGCCTGCGTCACTGAGACGGTCTTTACCACCTTCTCAAACTGCTTCAGAGACTCTCGCATCTGATGCACTTCTTCAGGGTCGTGCTTTTTCATCGCCGCACTCCTTTGGGGTGGGTGTCGCGTACGGCGTCCTCCAGAATCTCAATGCGCTTTTCAACTCGATCGAGGGTCTGAAGAGTGCGCTCGTAGACGTTCTTTACCTCGGTAGACGTACGCACCTGCTCGCGCAACGCACCGTTAAACTCGGTGGTTACTGCAAGCAGAGTGTCGCGCACCTCGCGAGCGTCTTGCACGCGAGCCGACTGAACTTCGCCAAGCCTTTGCGAAAGAGACTTGGCGTAAAGAGCCAGCGGGATTGTTACCAGGACAAAGAAGGCTCCGAAGATGCCGCCTTGGGTAATTAGCGTACTCGTTGCAGCATCCACGGGGTTTCCTTACTAGTAGTCTAACTACCGCTGCTAGTTCAGAACGTGCCGGTAACTGTCCAGCCAAAAAGACGGGCAACGAGCTGAATGCCCGTGTTGGCCGGTACGGTTACAGCAGGAACAACGCCGCCGACGGGGCTGATGATAGAGCTTACCGTTGGCCCAATCGGACTAGCGAGCGAAATTGAGTTTGCCCCGTCTACGTTGATCAACGTAAGCTGCGTGCCGCGCGGGTAGTCAGCGGAGCTGGGAAGCGTTACGATAACGCCCGCACCACCGGGGACTAGCTCAATAAACGTCGGGTAAGACGTGTCGAGCGTAAGGTCTACCGCGGCGCCACCGGCGTTGACCAAGGATGCAGAGCACCGAGCTACTGCCCCGATGTTTACGGAGCCCGACGTGACGCGAACCTGCGGGTTATAGTGGCTGCCCGCGCCAGGGTCACCGATGATCTCTACACGTGAGGTGCCGCCATCCGCTAGAACCACGCGGGGCGTCTGGACATACTCGCCGTTTACTAAGCTGGTCCCAGAAGCCCCGTTAACCACAATACCAGCGTTGCCACCGTTATGGTCAACGGTGACACCGTCTCCCGCTCCAGCCGCAGAGATATAAGCCCCGTCTCCTGATCCTGACGCGCTGATAGAAACGCCTGGACCAGACGACGAAGCAAGCAGGCCAACAGCAATGCCCGGGCCGTTCGCGGACCCAAGCATCGCAATCTCAATGCCGGGCGCCCCGAGAGTAGATACGTTTGAAATCTCTAAGGGGGTAACCTTGTTGCCCGCAACTGTGTTTTGCAGAGTAATAGCTCCGCTAACCGGAACTACGTCAACAATCCGACCTGAGTCGTAAACGTCTTGGAGCGTGGGAACACTGCCACCGCCGCCAACAGGCCCAACGGTGTTTCCCGCAGCATCAATGACGTAAAGCTGGTCGTCGCTCTGATCAAAGTAGAGCGCGCCCTCCCCAGCGGGAACGGTAGGAGCGGTGCCGGCACCAAGACGAATGTTTGCAGCAGTAGTCATCTCTCACTCCTCACTGTGGAACTTGGGTGGGTCACCACTTGTAAATATAATTGCGCCTGACGGGTTTGAAGGGCCAGCCATGTTGATCTCCTCAGGGAATGACCATGAGCTGCGCGCCCGGAGATAGCGTAAACGACGCACCAGGATCTACAATTAGGCCCGGCGCTTTAACAATGTACTGGTAATCCGCAGGAATGACGTACGCGTCACCAGTGCGAAGATTAAACTTCGTACCCAGCTGCGTTGCTCCGCCAACCCCCAGCGGACCCGTCTCGGTACCGGCGTCGTCCTTGGTGTAAAGGAAGCCGTCTGTTTTTGCGTAAACAGCGACTTGGCCCGGATCAGGGGTCGAGGCCGCAGGTCCCGTCGTTAGCTTAAGCTGCGCCATGTGGTCCTCTCAGATGATGACGATCTGCCCGCCCACGTCTGCGGTAATAGCCCCGCCGCCGTCGATCAGGATAGTTCCCTGAACCAGATACTGGTAGCGGGAGGGGACGATAATATCGTCGGTGCTTTCCAGCCACCACTTTGTTCCCGTACTCGGGGAGCCTCCGCCGCTTAGCGACTCGACGGCGTTAGTCAGCTCCCACGCCCATTCAGCCCATCCACGCCAGTTTTGTCCAGATACGCCAAGCCCCGCCCTGTTGGCGTAAGCGGCGTTGTCTGTGCTGGTGTCGGGATTATTCGACGAGATCTTGTTCGACGTTGGGGCGGTTTCAGGAAACAGGGGAACCCGCAGGTTCGTGCTTAGCGTACGAACCGACGCAATTCTAGTGGTCTCTGTAACTACGCCGCTGGCGTTTGCTGTGAGCCTAACGAGGAACGCACAGGGACTAACAACCCCGAGCGCAGGGCCAATCGTCACGGAAGAGCCAGAAGTGCTGCTTAATGAAGCTGCGGACCCTACCTGGTCGAGAATCTCCCAGGTATACGTGACGCCTACCCCAATCGGACTAACAACAGCAAGCGTAATGACCTCACCGGGCACTAGGTCGTGACGAGAACGACCGTCGATGCCCGACCCAGGAGTCGCTTGGTCAATCCGAAACTCGGCCATGACGCAAGGATAGCATTACCCCGCGCGGCAGAGAATCTCAAACCCCCGGTTTGTCGGGAAGCTCAAAGAGCACAAGACCTGGGAGAATCCAGCGGACCATTGCTTTGGAGCCCGGAAAGAAGTTAGCGGCTACCTGCTCAGCTTCGTCGCTAGCTATTGGGATGCCGCTAACCTCTGACAGCGTGGCCCAACAGGCCATGCGAAGCGGAGATCCTTGCAGGTAAAGCCTGTACCGGTCGTTAGTGAAAAGGCGCCCGTACACAGCACAACTTCTGCCGGTAAAGCTGGCAGGTTCAGCAGCGTCTTTAGCGGAAAACCAGCCAGGTGGAAGGGGCTGCGGAGTCCAGGAGTTGATAAGCTCCACGATCCGCAGCTCCCCCTGTATGCCAGGCATCTTACCGCAGGATCTTATCGTGCTCCGAGGGATCGTACATCAGCTGCACGTCGCTTGGAGCAAGCTGAATCAGGTCTTTACCCAGCGTGTGACGAATGTTCTTGTTTGTGTGCTGTTCAGCAAGGAAGCGCACGAACACGATCTTCTGCCCAACTTCTAGGCCGGGGATGGGAATGCGCTCCGCCCCCTTCCAGATCGTGCCAAACGCTAGGATCGTGCCTGTGTTGTTGGCGTGTTCCATAGCGCCCGACGGGTACAGGATCAGCCCGTTGGCAGAAACAGAAGGTGGCTCGTCAATCTGTACGAGCAACCGGTTGCCAAGGATGCGGATCTTTGTCCCGTCGGGCGTTACGTAGGTGTCTTGCGGGTGGCTGCTCACTCCACCTTCTCCAGATTTTCAACCTCCACGATCTCGCGGCGCCCATCCGGGAACTGGACGTAAATGCTCCCGCCGGTCGGATGCACCGCGCGGGCAATACCCTCTTCGTTAGAGGCGGTCTTGCCGGGGGCACCCCCAGTCACTCGGACACGGTCACCGGGGAAAAACGTATTGCTGTGCTTAGTATGGCTCATAGAGTCTCCTTGCGTTCAGCCTACAGGAGTCTTGCTGATATCGCCAACCGACCCGTCGTCAACCGACAAGATCGAGGCGGGGATGTTATCTGCCGTTACAGGCTGCTGGGCGGCCATGAACCGGCGGACGGCATCTCGAACAAGAGGTCCGGCAATCTTGAGCTGCTCAGTCATCTGAACCTGCTCTGCAAGAATGCAGACAAGCTCACCGCCGTCTTCCTTGTCCTTGCCGAACGAGATGGCAAGGCACGCGCTGATGCGGCTGTCACCGTCGGTGAACTTCACCGCAAACTGCTGCACGGGGACAACGCCAATGACCTGGTTTGGTCGGCCCGGAGCGTATTCCGGAGCCTGAGTACCCTGCTGAATTCGACCCGCCATGTTTCTCTCCTACTCGGCCAGTAGATCGGCCGTAGTTAGCTTTCCGTCTGCGATCATGCGAACTGTTGATGATGAAAGTTTGTGAAGGTTGCCGCCGATAACTACAAACACGCGCGTAGGGCGGGAGTTAACGACGGTCTGACAGATGAGATCTACGGCCTTAACGCGACCCGTGGTTGAGTGTGCCTCGTTGAACTCTTCTCCATCACGCACGTACGAGAAGGAGATTGAGTCGTCAGACCTCTCAATCAGAAGGTCCCCCGGCTCAACCTTGGCGGAATGGGTCGTCATCCTGAATCTCCGGTCGCTCCAGCATTCGAACCGTCGGTGCAGGGCCGTTAACCTGGTGGTTTGCCGGAACGACGGGGTTTCCCACGTCATCTACTTCCAGAGTCCGCATGGGGGCCCTGCGGGCAATCTCGCGGCGTCGAGCTTCCTTCTCCTCCGCGATCTTTGCCTTAGTGCGAGGACGAGCGTCTAGGCCCTTCGCAATGAGTTCCTTGCGGAGAGACTCGGACGATTGCTGCTGGTTTGGTCGAGAGGCCACCACATCTTCCGTGGGGTTCTCAAACATTACGGGAGGGTTCACGGCCACATCTTCGGGGCCAGAGAACATCTCGTGCTCTAGGTCATCCTCTTCATCGTCTGAGGGCGCACCAGAGACGTTAACGGCCCGAGTCGTTGGTCCCGGTGTGACGCCAAGGGCCTGCGCCTCTCGGATGGCGTTGATGATGTCCGCCTCTTCGCACAGAACCCTGTGTTCTTGGCCTCCAAAACCAAATACTAGGTAGTTCTGCTGAGATCCCGTATCCGGCATCCAGTGCTGCTCGGCTCGGATAAACTCCACAAGAATCTTCATTACTTGTACTCCAGGTGGATCTGCCCAACGGGCGTCTCCGGCTTGTAGGAGATCTTGACCTCTCCGTGCTTGTAAACGAGGGAGACCTCGTGAGAGAGGTTGACCCGGCCCTTCTTCACGTCTTCTGACAGAAGGTTCAGCGCAGAAAGCAGAGCATCCCGGTCTTCACTAGAGATGCTCACCGGTTACCTCCAATACCCGGAGGGGGCGGAGCCGCTGGAGTTCGAGACGCTGCCTGAGCGCGGGTCATTAGCTGCACAAGATTCGTGCTGTTGGTGCCCAGTTGGCCCAACAACACGACAAAAATGCACTTCTCCGGGCCTTGCACGGGTGATCCGTACTCATCCAGCTGGTCCGTGTTGAAGGCGATGCAGTCTGCGCCGCACACGCGTTGCGCGTTGTGCCAGCAAATCTCGCCGTCTAAGAGCTTTCGCTCGTCTGGAGTCTCAATCTTACGACGAGATCGGTTCTCCAGCTCTCGCAGGTCTGCCTCATTGTCGTCAATCATGCAGTTTACCCCGCTTTCGATCGATGGGAGTCACGTTCCCACCAAACGACTTGGGTTCTTCGGCCAGTGCAGGGTGCACCTCGGTGCCCAACTTTGCTGCGTAGGCACGGTGGGCACGCTCCGCTGCCTCAAACCCACCGGTAATCGCTCCGCTCAGCATCGCCCGAACCACTTCTGAGCGCATTTCGTCCACAATCTCGTTGTGGGCAACCCTGGCGGCCTCGTCCTTATCGTCTCCAGGCTCCCTACGACGAGGAAGAAGGCCCGTAAACTCCATAACCTGGATAAACGGACCCGCCGCGTGCTTTGAAACTACGCGCAGGAGCACTTCGCCCACACGCTCGATGTCCCAAAACTGCTCGCTAGAGACAGCCCCGACGGTTTTAGAGAGAGGGCCCTCCCAACCGCAGTTTGGGCACCGGGCAGAAGCCCCAGTGTCCTCAGCTTCCGCAAGCAGAATGTACTGCCGCTGAACCTGAAGGTCGATCCCGCCACATTCTGGGCAAAAGTGACGTGCATCAGGCGTCGTATTCGACATCCTGCTCCTCCTCCTGAGCACCTTCGTCAGAATCGCTCAGATCGTCGTCTGAATCGCCGTCAAAGCCTTCGTCGCCAACGCCTTCATCGTCCCCGGGACCGTCCTCGGGATCCGGGGAAAAGGCGTACTTCATGAGGTTGCTGTCAGACAGGAGAAGAACTGCATCGGTAGTCGTGGTCATGGCGTTAATCCTCTCAGGAATCAGAGTTTCTCTGCATTTCAAGCGCACGAACTGCCACGTCAAGATGGGTCCGTGCCTCGATAACCTTCGCGAAGATGGTTCCAAGGGACTCGGTGCAGATCTGGCCCTTGATCCGATCGTCGAACGTGGACTTGGGGCTGGACTCAACCGCTGCGCCCAGAAGGAACCGAGAGCGGGTAGCGTCCTGCTGCAACTGGTTGAGTTGCTTGTCCATCTTCTTCAGCAGATCGGCCGTAGCGGACATTACTTCTTGAAGCTCAGACATCAGTGACCTCTTGCTTTCACAATCCGGGCTAAACCAGCGAGCGCCGAGATTGGGTTATCCGCCCTAACAAACAGCTCTCCGATAGTTGCGGTGTACGAGGTAACCTTCCCGCGCTCTACGACTAGGACTGGGTTGCGGCCAACAAGCATCGTTGGAATCACCCGATGAGCCCGTAAATGAGGCAGGCCCGGATCAGGCTCCACAGACCAGAAGTCGTGGGTCATCCACTCTGGCAGCGGGAAGCCCGCAAGGTTCTGACGCAGCAGTTTCGTCAGAACCTCGTAGTACCCATCCGCGTTCTTGTCTGTCTCCTTCAGCGCCTTAAGCATTGACTGGTGAATGGCCTGGGCGACGTCAACAGCTGGAGCGCCGTTAAGCAGCCTGACCCACTCATCTTCCAGCTCTAGCTCTGGGACTGTGACCGGGGGTAGCTTGCCGGATCGAAGTGTGACGACTCCGCTGACGGACTCGGTGACTTCCCACGGGGTTCTGCTTCGGTCCGACTTCTGCGCCCACCAGTCTCCGCGCTGAACCATGCGCCACGCCTCCTCTGGTACGCCGTCTCCTCTTCAGCTAGCTCAGACAAGCGTTCCGATAGCTCTGCGGTTACTTGATCTTTGGGCAGAGCCGAAGCAGCCATCAAGATGAGCTGCCGGATGCCCGAGGTTGTCTTGCCGAGAACGTCCAGGGCAGTGACGGCCTTCCTTGAAGGATCCTGCGCCCCGGGGCGGACTCCTCGCGCCTTACCCTTGTGCTTCGTAGGTTTCATGTTCCTGGATACCTCGGCTTGACACGAAGGTGCTTGTGGGTAGCGAGCTTCTTCTGCTGGTCGGCTTGCGCCTTGAGGATGGGAGCAAGGGCAATCGAGGCCCGCGTCTTGACGAACTCGGCAAGGCGCTTGTGCTGATCTTCCTTGTCTGTATCTCCAGCGCGCTCGATGTACGGGAACATCCTGTCGCAGTACTTCTGGAACGCCTCAATGGCGGGCTTGGCTGCCCCGCCCTCAGGCAACGTGCTTTGTACGATAGCCCGTGTCGCCAGAAGATGCGCTTCCTGGCGGGACAGGAAGACCAGGATAAAGATCGACTCAAGAAGACTCCCGCGCGGTGGCATGCCTTGAAAGCGGTCGTACCACATGCCGCTCATGGCCCAGCCAACCGGAGTCTTCATCCAGTTTTTAGCGCCTCGTGGCTGAACGCCTCCCGCGTGCGCTGCTCAAACCAGTAACCGTGCGTCCCGAGAGCGTGAAGGAGCACGGTAGGGTAGCGGATGAACAACTCGAACTTGCGCTGGAACGCATCCTCATCGAAGGTCTTGCTGTAGCCCGTGCCCAGCATGTGCGGCGGAAGCTCTTGGCCGTTGATGCGGTAGACGGTGCAGACCGTCTGCATCAAGCCGTAGATCTCCGGCGCGATGTTCTCCTTGCGCTTGTCCTTCTCAATCTCGCGGGCAAGGATGAGCCGCAACGCCTGGTTCTCAATCGCTGAGATGCTCCGGTAGTAAACAGTGAGCTGCCCGGGAATGATGGGCACCTCCTGGCGGAACTCTCCCTCTGCAAGCACGGACACCAGGTCAAACGCGGAGACACGGTCCCGCACAGCCTTGCGCGCCGCTTCGTTGTTGATGGCGTCGAACTGGATGTTCCGGAGAACCCGATCGAACTCCAGGTCGTCCAGCTCGTCCATTCGGTTACGGAGCTGCTTCTTGGTCTCCTCGTCCGTAGGAATGGACGCCTGCTTGGGTTTCTCTTTGACTTCCTCTGGCTCAGGCATCTTTGGGCTTTCTGGGGCAGACGGTTGCTGCTGCTGCTTTACAGCTTCCTGTAGAGCCTTCAGACCGGCGATAGTCTCTGGACGCAGACCGGGCGCTGCACGGGTTGGGTCGTTCACGGCTTCCTCCACACGCCTATTTGCCTCCCCAATTGTGCCAATCGTCATCGGCGGATCCTTGCCGGGTTTGTAGGCAGAGTTAGCCGCAACCAAGTCAGGCATCCGGGGCAACGCCGCACGCTGCTGCGCTGCACGTTCCGCCACGCCCTTCTTGTAGTTAGACAACACCGGGTCAACGCGCATCGCATCCGGTGTGGCTTTGACGACCTGCGGTGGCTTGTTGGGTGGCTTATTCATGAGAATACGATAAGAATACTTACTCAGTTGAGGGTGTCAAGGAGAAAGAGTCAACAAGCAGAAAGAAGATGAGCAAAACGTCTTGCTGATCCTCCTATCAGTAAATGAGGAGGAAACATGAACGAACTGTACAAAATCTGGCGATCATACACGATGGACAAAACCTGGTACGTACCGGGGTCGTGGGAGGCTCGCGCTCACGCAGTGCGTGTGTACTCGTGGGCCGTGCCCACAAACACCGCTATTCACGTTCTCACCCGGCAGCCAATCGTAGAGATTGGTGCAGGGACGGGATACTGGGCAAGACTTGTCCATGAGGCAGGCGGCGACGTCGTCGCCTACGACCCTGAGCCGTACCAGAACCGGTACGTCAGCGGAAAACACTTCCCCGTCCGCAAGGGCGGGACCAGGTCGGTAGCGCAACACGCCGATCGGGCACTCTTCATTTGCTGGCCGCCTTACAATGACGGAGTGGCCGCGCTTGCTCTCCGGACATACCGGAGGGCAGGTGGAAAGAAGCTGTTCTACGTAGGTGAAGATAGGTACGGGTGCACCGCCAACAACCAGTTCTTCGACGAGTTGGAGAAGCACTGGTATTGCGGCGAATCGCTTTCCATCCCGAGATGGGATGGGATATACGATGGGTTCAACGTATACGACTTGGCTTCTACGGGCCGGTAGCTCAACGGTGAGAGCCCCCGCCTTATAAGCGGGAGGTCACGGGTTCAACTCCCGTCCGGCCTACTATGGGGATCTTGCGAAAGTAGGATCCCCATACTTTTGCCCAGCTTTGGCTGACAGACCGGTTTTGTAAGCAAAAAAGAGGGCGGGGTGTTCCCCGCCCTCTTACCCTCAGCGGAGTAGCCTTCGGCTGACCCGGCTGTCGAGCCGCCGAAGCCGCTCCTCGTAGGAGAGAAGATCCATCATCAGTCCAATGACGGCCCCGGGCGAGCCGATTTCAAGCAGCTCGCGCGCCCGCTCAACAAAGGCTGCGGCGGTGTACGGGGACTTCTCAAACGCGAGGGGTGCCACCCTCCGCATCTCTTCTACCAATCCATCTGCATTCATGACAGGTCCTTGTTGTTTTTGACGGCGATCTCGTCGATGGTCGATGCTACTGCGGAAAGCTGCTGAACAGCCCGAATGAACTGAACTGAGAGGGCTTGTTGCCAGCTGGCTTGCGGTAAGAGGTCTTGTAGAACAGCGATGACCCCTGAGACGGCCCTGAACGCGACTACGGGGTCAAGCTCCTCCCCGCTGCTCTGCTTTGCGACAGGGACGATGCTCATACTCCCGTCGCTCCCGTGCATCAGGGACAGAAGGAGCAAGTCGTGCGAGGCGCCTACGTCGGCCCCCAGCTCCTCGACCTGCTTTTCGGTAAGCCCCTTTGGATGAACGTTGTAGCTGTACGTGACGTAGTACCTATTGAGGTCCTTCGGAGTCATACAGTGTCCTCCGAAATCTCAAACCATCCGGTTACGATGGTCGCGCCGTTTTCGTCGATGTAAGGCTCGCTTCCGAATGAGATCTCATCCCATCTTACGAGTGTCGCCGTACCCGTGCGGTCGAAGCGGACCGTGACTGTCTCCTTTTCAACGTGCACGATCTTGCCCGTGTCACCGCGCATGGCATGGATGTACTGGGGGTGAGGGAACTGCGCGCTTGTATCGCCAAACTCTCCACCCTCAGTGATCGTGCGTTCGGCAACTACGCGGTCACCCTCATCAACTCCGTCTTCTTCGACCTCGATAAAGCCGGGACCGCCGCGAGGAGAAGAGAGAGACCAGGCGATGACGTAGGTGTTGTCCTTTCGCATGATGACAAGCCCGTAAGCCGGGGGAGATCCCCCGTCATCCACGATGCCGACGATGACTCCGTTCTGGAGAGATCCCAAGTGCTTCTTCATGTAATCCATTGGACGTTTGTCCTCCTTCATTCACTGATAGGAGAGGGGTGAGCCCTTTTAAGGCTTTCCTTTTTTGATGCCCAATTTTTGCTGCCAGGACCAGATGAGGCTTGGGCTGCGGTTAATCGCTCGGCCGATTTCCCGCATGGACGAACCAGCCCGGGTCATCTCAGCGATGACGTTTTGGTCCCGCTTCTTTATCCGGCGCCTGGATGCTTTTGGGGCGGCAGGCTCCCGAACCAGCTCCTTTTCCTTGCTCTCTTCCGGTGGGGCGGGAAAGGACTGGTTGTAGTACTTAACTACACGGTCTTGGATCTCCATGGTGTGAAGCTCCACCGTGAGAAGCATGGCGGCCCCGACGACCTCTCGAAGATGCTCTCGGGCTTCTTCAAAGCTTCCCTTACTGATCATTAACTCGACGCGACGACCACCGCTGCGAATGGTCCTTAAGTTTTGTTTGTATCCCATGCGCGCGTTTTCCTTTCTGTTGATCGCGTTAAAAGGCGCTCTAGCGTAGTCCCGTACGATGCCCGCAACTCTTGGAGTCCGGGAGTAGTTCCTGAGCATGGGCCGCGAGATCCTTCCCAAGCGGGACGGGTTCCGCATCGAACACACTCTTTGTTTCCTGTGTTCAAGTTCTTTGCCCAAAGGTGGATCACGAAAGCCTCCGCCGGTGTCAGCACCGAAAAAGAAAGCCCCGATATTACGCTCGGGGCCACACGTGTCACTCGTTTTCGGATCGAGGCTTAGTGCGGTGCCCGCACACGGGACACTCAGTTTCTCGTCCCTTTTCGATACGATCTAGCGATTCCACCAGCTTTTCAACTGCACGAACGAGGCGCGGCACTGTTCCTTCGTAGAACTTGTGCCCCATGATGGTTTTGTAGAAGTCCATGATGTTACTCCGGATCAACAGCACCGAAGAAGCAGACGCAGGTCAGCCCTTCTGCTGAGCCGTGGGCTTGCATCTCTACCAGTTCCCCGTCTGCTTCGCGGCAGAAGGATTCGCAGTATTGTCTTGCCGCCCTGGGATCGGAGAACCGCGCGCTAACGTTACCAGACGAGTAAGCTCCCACCATCCCGGCGGCTACTAGGAACACAACAAAGACAACTGCGGCGGTAACTGCCCTGTCTCCCATTTTGTAGACGAAACTCACTCGCCACCCAGTTTCTTGAAGCGGGGCTTTGTAAACGCTGTGCGCAGGAAGTACTCAGCCATGTTTCTTTTTCTTGCTCCTGATAATGATCGCCTTACGACGCAGACTGGGCACGACGGCGTTAAGGATGTGCCTTCGCTCCTCATCGGTTAGCTGAGGGTGCGGCCGTCCAAACGTCTGTTCGAGAAGCTCGGCCGCGGTATCCCACGACCGAGCTTTTGACTCTGTGTTCACGCTCCGACCTTGTACGAGTGACCTACGACTTCCGTAGGAAGGTCCGCGCCGCGTACGTGGGGCTCGATCCACTTACGCGTGCGAAGGGTGTAACCCGGCCCGTGGGCTTGGTTGCGCCAGTGTCCTCGCACAAGAGTGCGGTACGTCAGCTTGTAGCCGCCGGTGCCTTCGGTGCGAATGATCTCCCGCATCTCGGCGTCTACCGAGACGTTGGTGCCCACCGCAAACACACGATCGTCCCGAAGCTGTTGAATCTTCTCTTGAACCCGCTTACGCAGGTTCTTGAACTTTTTGTTTCCGTGCAGCCGGTCAATCTCATCAGCATGCACATGCTTTACGGCCGCCTTCTCCGAGCCCATGTAGATGCACAGGTTCAAGACGAACCTGAGCAGCAGGTTTCGGATTTCCAAGCCGTCAAGGGTGCGCTCTCCTAGACGGCCGCTGTTTAGCGTCCGTTCGTATTCTGCGATATTGACGGTCCTGTCGCGCAGGCCCACAAGGCCGCGGGTAGACCGCTCAATAGCAGATTCGACGTCCTCCTCTTTGTTATCGATCAGATACGTCTTGAACAGCCACGTATCGTCGAACGGATTTGAGGAGTTTTCGTTAGGCTCTCCGTAGGCTTCGATGAGGAGCCTCTCTCCAAGCTCGGGAGTCTTTGCGGTCGTATCGCCTTGCCGCGCGGCGATCTCAAGCGTGCGAGGGGTAATGCACCCCTGAGCGACTACGAGAGACCGGACACAGTGCCACCCCGTCTTCGCGTCCTCTAAGTAGAAGAGGTTGTCGGGCAGCTCAACGTAAAATGCCTTCATCGGGAGCTTTAGGTCCCCGACGACTGCACCCTTCAGCTCCGTGGCGAGGAGCTTGTAGGTAAGCCCCTCGCTCGGGGCGAACCAGTTAGACGTCGCGCTGATGGTGCGCAACTTTGCAGTTACCCATGCGACAAGGCCCGAATGCATATCGGAGCCGCGCCCGTGAAGGGCGAGCATCGCGCGGAACTGCGGATCCTCCGCCAGTTCGGAGAACCAGTCTAGGTCCCGTCCCAAAGACCAGTTCTGCGACGCCTTCTCACGAAAGTCTGCGGACAAACGGAAAACGGGCCGCTTTGCTTTGAACGCGCGCATGATCCTCTGCGCGTCAGCAATGAGGGTGCCCCTTCGGAACTTCTCCTTGGACTTGGCGTACTCCTCAAGAGCTGCCACGACCTCTTTCACTTCTTCTTCGTCATGCATGTGTGCGCCTCCAAAGGCTGATAGGGCACAATGCAAAGAAAAACGGGGAGGCCGTAGCCTCCCCGTTTCCCTGACAACCGCTCAACCCTCGGTCATCTGGGCGCTAGCGCCCTCATCCAACTCTACAGCGTGCGTAGACGCCCCGTTAGTCACCGAAACCGCAGGAGGCGGAACGAAGATTGCGGCGGGACGCGGCTGCGAGATTGTGGCTCGCGCCTTTCGACCAGGCTTTGACGCAGCCTGAGCGGACTTAGGAGGACGACCTCGGCGGACCTGCTTCTTAACAGGCTTGGCCGACGACTTGGACTTCGCCTTTGCCTTAGGCTTTGTAGCGCCCGAGTACTTGCTAAGCGCCTTGTCGCGCGAGATCCCCTTGTCCATGAGGTTCTGCGCGGCTTCCTTCTCCTCGATTCCGCGGGCCTTCGCCATCTTGGCGATGTAGGCGATTTGCTCGTCTGTAAAACTGTATCCCTTTGCCATCTCTACCTCGTTCTTATTCAGCGCAGAGCCTTGTTCTCCACCGCGGAGGCTGGCTGAGCACGCTGCTGATCCCAACGGTTTAGTGATGCGCCCTCATCAGATCTTTGTCAAGACCGATCTCTCAGAAAAGTTCTGGAAAAGGGCGCTCCGGGTCGTCCTCTATGTCAACGGGGGCAACAATCACCTTCCAGTTATCTCCTACGAACTGGACTACTTCTGCATCCCCGTCCCCGCTTACATGCGGCCCCCGGTAGATGAACACGTCACAGGTACCGCTGGAGACCCCGAGCATCTTTAGAACGATGTGGATCCGGCGCCGGTCAACTCTTACACCAGATATGCGCCCAGTGTGGGCGCCAATCGCCTTCGGATCGTTGTCTCCTTGAGACGTATATCTTGGAAACATACACAGCTTGTGTCCCTTGCACAGGGGGCAGTCAGCAGTGTCAACGCGGCACCACTGCTCAATGTGGTCTATTGAAACATCCTCTTTGAACTCGATGTAATCAGTCCCAAACAACTCTACGATCCGGCCCACACCGGTCTGCACGTCTTCCTGCCAGTCTATTTCTTCTGGGTCAGGGAGCCCGTTCTCCAGCAGTAGGAGAACGAGCACAGAGCCGTCGGTAATACACAGATACGGATCGTCGCCGATGTAGAAGATGTGTGGGCACCGGGCGTACGGGGAAGCCCCGTCGTGCCCTACACACAGCCTCAACAGGCTACGGACTGACTTGGGATCTATGCCAGGAATGCTGGGCACTTCGATTAGAGCCATGTTCACCACCGCTTGTTCTTGTGAAACACCTTGACCCTCGGAAACCGAGGGATTCCATCTGGCGTAAGGTGGAAGTATTCCACAGTCGCCTCTTTGCCCAGGTAGCTCGGGACATCAGCCAATAGATCGCGCAGGTACTCCCAGCTTCCCGTAATGTTTGCCCGAAAGGTTCTTCCGTCAGGCAGAGACAGTACGGCGTACCCGGCCATTCCAGACCGATTTCCTTCACCTTCATAGATCCCAATCACCGGGAACTCGGAGTCCATGCACTCTTTTCTCTTGAGCAGGAGCTTGCTCCTCTTCTGCTCATACGGACCTTCGAGTCGGATCATGGTGCCCTCAAAGCCATCGGAGATCCAACACTCATGGATCTCATCCAGCTCTTGCAGATCTTTCGGCGCTAACGTGGGAACCATTACAACGCCGGAAACGCCCACCGCTGCGGCGCGGCGACCCATAACGCGGGCTTTGGTATCTCCTTCGCCGGGGGCGTCGTACACCCAGTACTCGATGATGCGGGAGTCCTCTAGGTCTTGGGCAGTCGGCTTCTGCTTCTTTACCTTGGATACCAGCGCTGGAAAGTTTGCGCTGAAGTCATGGTTGTAAAGCTCACCGTCTAATACGAGTGACGGGTCCTGCTCGAACAACGGCAGAAGAGCCTTGTGAATATGCGGAACCGATACGATCGGGTTGCCAAGCCGAGACCACAGCCCTCGGATGTTGGCTATGCAACGGACACCGTCCAGCTTTGGCTGGACGTATACTTGTCGTGTCCCTGAAGCCAGTGCGTTGGCTACGTCCTTGGCGTAGTCCTCGTACACCTTGGCAAGCATCGGGCTGAAACGATCAGACTCTCTAGCTCCGCTCAAAGTCTCTTGGTAGCCAGACTTTAGCTTGAGCGTGTAGTTTGAGGCGATCTCTAGTTCTGCCTGCTGCTCAGGCGTGGTCTCATTGGACCGGCCTACGTTTTTGGGTCGAGCAACCGTCCAGTTTGACGATACGATCTGACCACCGTCTTGTCCGCTATGGGTGCGGTACGACGATCCTTCTCGTTCTTGCCACCAAACTTGAATAGCGTTTGTAGCTGTCTGTTTGTAGAGCTTCTTGTGGTGCATCAATAACTGATAGGCGCTAGCGGTCTTGCTCTAAAGAACGAGCAAGCCGCAATCCACGAGACAAAAGATCAGAGATGCGCACCTCCGCCGTACCCGGTAGCGTCGCTACCCAGTACTGGATGTCGGGGTTACCTGTCTTAGGGAGAAGAAAGTCCCCTGCTATCGTAGAAACCTGACACTCGTCTTGCCCAATAAGGACGCGAACGCCGGCGAACGTAGACAGCAGGGACTCTCCGTGCTCCATCATCCCCACGGCAGACGGTTGTGACAGCCGTATGCGCGGGGAAACGATCAACGTGTGGTCTTTGACCTTCTCTAAAGCCCAAACCGTTGCGTACCCAATGTACCCACGGTCTGAGAATAGACTCAGCTTCATCCTGGCTTCTTTACCCACCCAGACGGTGGAGGTGGAGGAGCGGGAGGCGGAGGCTCGTTTAACACCTCAAGCCTTGCCGCTCCGCACTTGATGCAGCAAGCGTCCTGCCCAAAACCATCAACGGGCAGAAGACTTCCGATGGGCAGAGGGAATGCCGGGACGAGTAGCCTCTTCCGGATTCCGCACCCTTGGCACTTCAGCTGTAGGTAGTGACACCCCAGAGGCAGCGGCGGCTCGTATACCATGACCATTACCCCCGAGAAGTAGACCACCCTGTACGATGTGCGTTTCTAGCCAGTTATGGGCAAGAGAACGGGCGCGGGAGATTGTAGACTCAACCTCCCGCTCCGCGTTCTCAGCCATAGCGTGGCACGGCGCGCACAGAAACAGGTGGTTAAACCGCTTGAGGTTTGTACCACTGTGCTCTGTGTTGCAGCTCATGCACCGCATACGGCCTTTTAGATCTTGACCCGGCTCAGGTCAAGGTTTTGTGTAAGCCCCGGGGGCTCACCAACGGTCGAGCGGGGCGTGGAACGCGCCTCGTCCACCGCCTCTCGGGCCATCCGCCTCGTCTGGTCGAACGACTCCTCGTCGTCATGCGGACGACGAAGAATCGGAATGAACTGGATGTCCTCAAGGGACATCCTTTCGACCGGAATCGCCGGGCAGATTGCCCAGCCATCCGTGTAAGAGTACCGGAGCACCCCCCGGATACTCTCACAGATCGCCGTCGCGCAGCGAACTTCAAGGTCCCCTTCCTTGTTCCTGTAGGACCTGAGGTTCCCCGTCACGACGGAGATCATCTTGAAGTTGTTGTCCTTCTTGTTGCCGTTATTGTGCACTGTTCCTCCTGCAAGGGACAAGGATCCCTTGCAGAAGCTTATAGGCTGTAAAGATCAGTCTTCCGGGCCCTCGGACGCGTCTCGGCAACCGATGTCCACCCCGGGTCGGCAGTAAAAGTCGTTTGCCGTCTCCCCACACTCAATCTCTACCAGACCGATGCGCGCTGCTCGGTCGCGATCCATAGACCCACCCCAGTCATGCACCGGGGACTCGCAACGGCTCCAGTCTTCCACGTTGTCAAGGGACAGCGATACTACCTCTCGGGCTCGCTCCATCACGGATCGACACGAGTCTACGTAATGCGACCACGGCGGGTGCTCAACAACTCGGACAGAACCACCAACCCTACGAGTAGAGACCCGGGGCCACGAGGGTGGTTCTGTGCAATCGGGGGTTAGCTCCCCAACCCAATGCATGCGGCTAACGCGGTGCGGTCGTGCGCCAAATAGGCGGCCCGCGTATGCCCGGGCAAACCCCGCGTATGACATCCGGTTTCGGTGAGCGCCACGCAGTAACACCTCGTGGATTGCAAGCCCGTCTCCAGACTCAAAGCAGTCCCACCCTGCCTCGTTAATGCAGAGCAGAGCCAACGCGAGAGCTGAGGACATAGGCCGTGCTCGACTACCGGTATCCTGGCCCGCAGCCAACGTAGTGGCGAGCAAACACAGCACGACGGTAACAACAAACCGATTCATAAATCTTCCTTCCAACCTAATGCCGCAACCTTGACGTTGCGGTGCTGTGGTGATCTACCGTACCTCTCGATCGCCGCAGCGTGTTGCTTGGTTCCATAGCCCTTGTTTTCTACCCATCGGTAGACTGGGTACTCTTGATGCAGCAAAGCCATGAGGTTGTTTCGTGTTGTTTTAGCAACCACGCTGGCTGCGCCCACCGCAGGTACCTGATCTTCGGCGCTGGTAAGAAACCTTACGCTCGATATTCCAAGCTCCTTGTTGATCTTTCTTTCTGTCTTTACATCCAACAACCCGTCAATAACTATCTCTACAGAGGACTTCTCTATACCATGATCGAGTAAGCACTCAAGCACATATGCAACCGAGCGTAGGATCGCGGATCTCCATGCTGCGTGCTTACTCTGATCAATCTCCTCCACGCTGACGACGGTTGTTTTCGCGAACAGCGCAATCTCAGAAATTGCAGCCATTGATCCGCGCCTACGGATGTCGGTCATGCTCTTAGAGTCACGACCACCCGCGCTGCGCAGTAAGCTTGCGTCCTTTTCATAGCAAGCAAGCGCGGTCACCGTGTACGGGCCCGCCCAAGCCCCGGTTCCACTCTCGTCAACCCCAACGATCACCTTCATGACAGGCGCTTTGGGTCACCCATCAACGCCCTTTCCAAGAGCGTTTGCCACCCAGGGTCTAGGTCATAGACGGGCACAACGGTCACTTCGTCATCTTCGTTAGCAAACCGAAAGCAGATAATTCCGGCGGGACCGACGTCAACAGAAAGCCCCGGACCCAAAACCATAGTTTCAATCACGAGAGTGCCTCCAGAATTTGCCGCAGTAGATCTTCGCGCTCGTCGTCATCATCTAAGCACTTGGACGAGTTGCGTAGGAGGATCTCGGCAATCTTGTCCCGGCTAGGGCGTAACCCGGGGTCCAGCAGGGATACGTCTTGATCGGTAACAAGCATACTTGCGTCCGCAGGGGTGTCGTAGTTGCCGTCTTCCTCATCCAGAACAATGATTTGTCCGCTTTCGCTAAGCAGCCCGGCGGAGTCCTCTAGTTTCCACCCGTTCAACCCACAAGCCTGCGCGTAAATAGCGGCCTGTTTGGATTCCAAAAGGCTTCGACTTTCAGCGGTAACGCTGATCGTTAGGTGTTCGCGTAGGTGATGGATTACTTCTACTCGGTACGTCGGCATATACCTCCAAATCCTGATAGGCGATCAAGAGTAAAGGTATGAGGGCGGGCCCCGGCCCGCCCTCATACCCACCTAATCGTCCCATCCCTGTGTACGGTTATGATCGGTATACCCTGGCAGACCGCTTGACGGATCACTCCGAGATCCGCTGACTCGGGCGGGTACCGCCGCTTGCCGTCAGCATCTTCTACGGGGAAGGCCACGACGAGAGAAACCCCAACGGCTAGGTATGGGTCTCTTTCGTACGTGGCGGTCAGTCGTTTGTCCTTGTCGGGTCCTACTAAAGTTGCTGGCGCGCCGAGTTGCTCGGCTACCTCTTCAACTACTTGGTCGAAGGGGAACTTACCAGCGTGTACCACTTGGTAAGGCCGAACCAAGAACAGGTCAGCCATCACGTCCCGAACTAGATCTCTGTCTACGTACCACGTCCGGCACGCAGGACCTACTACGAGCAGTACGGGGTCTTCAGCCTGTAGAAGCGCGTAAACAGCGCGTCGATAGTCGTCCATCTGTGTCTGATAGGCGACTCACTCAGACAACTCCAAGAATCTCCGGCGCACCATGCTCCAGGGAAGCCTCCCGCCGGTAGATTCAATCTCCATGAACGTTGCCCGGTTTGATACAGAAAAGACCGGGCGAATCCAGAAATCTTTGTCCCTTGTGGGAATGATCTTTAGAGAGACTTGAACTTCTCCCCCGTCTTCTCCAATGAGGTCTGGATCAGTCCCGAGCAGTTCTTCTAGCTGCGACCCTTTTACAAACAGTAGGTCTTGATCCTGCTGCACTGCCCTCTGGAGGGGCATGCCGGAATAATGGTCGCTTCCAGGGTATGGCGCCCCGTCCCAGTCATCAGAGAACTCTTCAAGAGCCAGGTGCAACGCCATATCGTCAAGCGCTGCACCTAGCCCAGAAGATAGGGCAACCTGGTACTGGGTAACTAGAAGACAGCTTGTCTTCTCTGGAACGTTCTCAAGCTCAGAAACGAGCTGATCTAGTTCTTTGCTTACCCGAAGGTCTATGACTATGTGTGTTTGTAAATCTGATCCTGTGTCCGCAGCGCGAAATAACGCGTAGTAGGTGTTTGGATCGATACTAAAGTACATGTTGAAGATGCTGCTCCACTACGTTGTAGACGTGCCCAAGGTCTTGGTGGTCCACGTCTTGATCCAACAAATCTCTAAGTAGCGCCCGTACCGCAAGAAGAACATCCCTAGGGCTGTTTGGGTCCTTCACAGACACGTTGGCCGCATCTAGCTCTCTACGGCGCTGTAGGATCCAAGCCTTTAGGTCTCCGTACTCTACCCGCTTAAAGACCAAACTCGCGTGGGTTCTTGACCGCCAGCTACGGTACTCACCCCTAGGCATGGGAGACCCATCCGAACTTCGTCGGTCTCCCGGGGCAAGTTGCTTCTCGATGTTCATGATGTCGATCAGAAGCTCACGCATACGGGCCTGCGCAGCGCTGATAGACTTAGGGGGATCAAACTCGTATTTGTGTGCATGTGGGCTTGCCATAGTCCTGCTCCATTTTATGCACGCTAACTAGAAGCCGGTGGCTTCTGGCCGCGTTCACGAGAATCTTAGTGCTAACACAGGTTCCATCGCAAATCGCGATGAGCCCGTCCGCGTGACGAATCATGCCTTGGTATTTAGCGCCGACCTCATCGTCGGAGAACCGGTGTAGCCGCAGTTTGCGGCTACGTGCATACCGCTCTACCGCCCCGTCAACGCCATGTACACCTCCGGTGATCACTTCGGTGACATCGTACTGAGAGGCAGCTACCGCGTTTTCTACAACCGTCAGTGTGGGCTCAAACGAAAGGCTGCCAGCAATGATCACGCGCACGTCTTTCGCTCCGACAGAAGCTGTTGCACATACTGAGGCGTGTAGCTCAGTCCTACTGCTTCATCTGGGAAGAGCAGAAACGGGTGGGATTGGGATCCACCGGAAAACAACATCCACACGTTCCCAGTCTTTGAATCCACCAAGACGTGGATCTCTGAAAAGTCTAGCGGCTTACAGGAAAAGTCTTTGAGCACGTGCCAAAAGCTGATCCTTTCGTTCTCTCGGTGAAATCCGAGCCAGCCCATCCCGCCGTCAGGGCTGTACACCTCTGCACCCCTCAACCAACTGTGCGGCGCAGGAAGGTTCTCGTATCCTCCCAGTGGGATCGCCTTCTCTTGTAACTTGTGCATGTAGGGCATTTATCTCCGCAAAAGAACAAGCGTCGTGTGCCTACTGGTTTGGTAGTAGGAGGACTTGGCACACGACGCTCGTTCAAACTCTGATAGGCGAAAACTAAGATTTTCAGCCGATTCTGTAGATGCTTTCTCCCGGCATCATCTTTCGGTACTGGAACCACGGCACCGCAAAGTTGCCGATGCACACAGGCAGATGCCTACCCCGCTCTTCGTCCCAGAGGTGATAAGCCACCCTGTTGATCTCCTCTTGTGTAGCTACGCGCGCCTGGTGCTCAAAGGGGCTCCAATGCCCACTAGCCTTCAGCGCATCATGTCGCGCAACGTACTCCGTTAACGACTTCTCTACGCGCTGCCGCTCGTAGCTAACGGCCGCGCATCGCGCGACGCTAATAGCTACGATGCGAATGTCGGGGTCATCGTGGTGGCCGTAGCCCATTTCGGAGTGCTCAACGTACGGGGCGTGCCACTCCCCTACGTTTAGCTCTTTAGGTACGCTTGCATCCATGGCGTCCTTCATTGCTTGTGCTGTCCTCTGGATCTCAGGGGCAGCATCCGGATGAAGACGCAGCGCGAAGAAGTTGTCCCACTCGGTCGCGGTAACGACTACCGTGTGCCAAACGTACGGCTCTAGGACTCGGTTAGCTTGCTGCTTGTGAACTTCAACACTCGCAAGGCTTTCGGCAAACTCAGCCGCCATATTTGACGCGCCGATCCAGTATGCGCTGGCGTTGCGTGCGTCGCTCTCTGCAAGAAGAACGTCCGCCTGCATTCCAGATTTGTTCTTGGTGAACTCTGGAATAAACGGGTTATCTTGTACCTGCTGGACCCGGGTCTTTACCGGGATCGCACGGCTGCTTGCTGAGTTCCTGCTAAACACTCTGTGGGTGTTGAACTCAGCGAGAATGTAACGAGGGAAGGTGACTTCCAAAGTAGTAAGGCGGACTCCCTGTGCGAGGGAATCCGCCACAACAACCGCGCTATAGCTCACTTCTTTGCCTGACGCTTCTTTGCGGGAGTTGGACGAGTAAGAGTTTTTGCGGGTCGCAGGTAGAACTCCAACTCGCTGCGGATCAGGTGCCGGAAGCTGTCGAGGTACTGAGCGTCGAGCAACTCCTGCTGCTCGACTACTGCTTGGGCGCGCCGAAGCTTGGTTTCCAGCTCACTAACTTTCTGGTTGAGTTTAGCCCGCTCCAAGATCAACTGCTTGTTTTCGTGATCAAGCTCCTGTACGCGCTTGAACACCGCATTCATCGCTGCCCGCTGTTCTTCAGTCATTTCTTCCATTGCTTATTCTCCGCGTCTGGGCGTGCCTCTGTTACGCCCTGCTGTCCCTGGTACTTTGAGCGAAGCGCTGGATGTCCATACGGGCGCTCAACACGGCCGTCTACCCTAGAGAAGCTGAGCTGGCAGATCCGCATGCCCACCGTCAGGTCAATCGGCCTGGGGCTCAGGTTCATCATCTCTAACGTAATCGTTCCGTGAAATCCAGGGTCAATGAACCCCGCTGTCACATGAACCAGGAGCCCAAGGCGAGCTAGGCTGCTCTTTCCCTCTACGCGGGCGACTAGGTTGTTTGGGATTTTTACCCGCTCAAGGGTCGTTGCAAGCGTAAATACCCCTGGGTCTAGTATGAAGGCCGCGCTGGCCTCACCAAGCTCTGTGGGAATCTTTGTGGTGGATACCCAAGAGTCAGGGTACGAAGACAGTGGGTCTAACGGCTCAGCATTCCGCGCGTTGAGCGGAACGGAGAACTGTTTGAACTCACCGCCTAGCCGGAGATCAACAGAAGCTGGCTGGAACTGGGTATCGTGTGGGAACGGGTCAATCACCAGCCGAAAGGACTGCTCCTCTTCGGACAACGCGTGACGGATCATCGTGTCTGCTAACATTTTGCTGCACCTCCAAGGCCGTACCTGAGCGTGTGGAAGAACGGTGGCAGCTTGGACCAGCTGCCCTTGCTGACTAAGTCCCAATCACCAACTGGAATGTAGTTAGGCACGTCAAGTACCCACGTTTTTGTCCCGTCGGTAACGTGCTCCATGTGCAATACCGCTACGCTTGCGGATCCCTCTGGCGGGATATTTAGTAGTTCACAGGCAACCTTTCGCGGAACAAGCGCAACCATTCCCGAGGCGAAGCAGTCCCTAGACCGCAAAGACACTTCTTCTGCGAGGGAGTGAACGTCCTCAACGCTGTGGATGGGGTACCCAAGACTAGTGCGGGTAATTTCGAAGCTTTCGTCGCACATCCCCCTGCGGATGGAAATGCCGATCGGCATCGGGCGCTCGCCTAGTGCAAGAGCACCCTCAAAGCCACCTTGGTAAGCCTCAGTAAGGCACTCAATCTCGTCCCAGTCCATACCGTTCCTTGGCAAAAGTTGCGGGAAAAGGGGCTTTGTAAACCACTCTCCCGCAACTGGTCACTTTGACTCTACAAGGATCTCGTAGAGCACTTCCGCGTCTAGTTCTCCTAGCTCTGAGCGGGGCACCTCACGTCCCTCATGTGTAAGCACGCCCGTCGAGGTTTGCTTCGCCAAGAACTCATACTTGTCCGCAGACGACAGGTTGGGTTGTGGCTTCTGGTACCCCGCGGTCTCTACGGCCACCATGAAGTCTGACTCCGACTTCGACAGTCGGTGAACCACATCTGCAACCTTCATCACAGGTCGAATGTCAGACCTTGTCTGAGCACGGAAACGCGTAGGGGTGGGGGCCACTTCTTCTTGCTTCCAAGAGGTCACTAGATCTGTCAGGGCATAGTAAGCGTTCAGTGGGCTGATGCTTTGAACGCTCACGTCTCCAACGTGGCCGTCGCGCTCCTGCACAAGCGAAACCCGCGTCTGGCCGGAGTTCTTTCCGGTACCCCGAAGAACCACGAGAAACACCTCGCCGGGAAAGACCCCAACGTCGAACCTTCGCTCGGGACGCCAACCCTCCGGTTGGGCGGGGGGTGCTGCTGTACGAGGCTTAACTACCGGAATGTTTTTGATGTCCATGTACGTCTCCTTACGGAAGTACGACTCCCGCAGAAGCTGATAGGAGGTATCACTGCGCCTTTACAAGGTGCCCAGGAACCGCCCACAACTGCTCAATCGCCGTAAGCACCGAGTAAACGGTGTCTGATCGTATGATCGCGGACGACGCCTTGCCGCGCTTATCATACCGCCCCTCAATGTGGTTCTTCCACCTAGAGAACGGGGGAGGGCAGCAGCGGCTAACAAAAGCGGGAGAGGCAGCGCAAGTGCAGGACATACGTCCGCCTTCCGGAGGCGCATGCACCGCTAAGTACACAGCAACCATGCTCTCCGCAAAGTCGTGCCGCCGCTGAATAGGGAGATCACGAGAGAAGCGACTAAAGCCGCCACACTTTTCCCGAGTTTCCGGGTTAAGCACGATGGACGACAACACGGACAAGGTGTCAGCAGGGGTAGCTTCCTCCCCCTGAAGCTTAAATAACGAAGATCCAAAGTCCTCGTTGCTGATCATGAAGTTACTTTAAGCTCCAGTTTTGGGGTGGTGTGCACGGCCTCACTCTCCGCCTCCAGAACAAGCTTGAGCTGGTTGGGAGATACCTCTGAGATGCGAATCTCAAAGTCAAAGTATTTCTGGCGGCTTGCATACTCCACCCAGGCAATCCTGCCTGCGGGTTCGCCAGAGCGAAAGATTACGGTTGTATAGATCAACTCGTCGTTACCGAACGTTTTTAGCAGATCTTTAAGCCCCCCGACACCATTTGTAGGACTCAGCGTCCACTGGTGCAGGGCGGTAATCTTCTCCATCGTTTGGGCCGAGACTGGATTACTCACTCATCCTCCGTTTGCGAAATCGTAGTCGTCAACGAGGCTCCAACCCACGGTAGCAAGCGGGTCCGGGGTGACCATCACAGAGACGGGATTGCGAGCACTAGTGCGCAAAACGTCATTCACGTCTGCCCTAGTGATCTTCCTCTCTAACTCAAGAAAATAGGTCTGGTTCTCGGGCCACCCCTTGCCTAGCTCAATCCGCGGGGGTGGTCTTCCACCAATGTCCTGCCAACGGATCCACAAGGAGTACCTAGTGATACCGTTGGCTTGGTCAATGATCGTACGAAGCCGCTTGACTTCAGCGGAGTTACCCGCAAGCGCGGCGCTGATTAGGGCATCGTATTGAGGGCGGCTTAGGGTCACGCTGGGCATAAGGCTCCTTAGAAGCCCAAGTTTAGCACCCTAAGCCGCCACCATCGTTTACTTCGGCTCGTCGTTAGCCTTTAACGCAATTTTTAGCAGGACTAAGTAGCCCATCAGATCAAGTATGACGTCCTCTCCCGCGTCGCTACCCCGTGATAGGCGTGACAGCTTGTCGTCAAGGCGAACTAGTAGCTGCTCGACAGTGGACGCCTTGGAGAAAATACGTACGGGCTCTAGGGCAGAGTTGCCGTAGGCCGCGTTCTTCTGAATAAGCACCTCAGCAATGGCTAGGCATTCCTCTAGGATCTTCGTTCCAAGAGGAGCGCTCTGCGCTGCTTGGATAACATCGGTGATCTGGTTTCGCACGGGGTTCAGCGACACGCCGCCTCCTCTAGTAACCAATCTTTGAAAGCGATCCAACCTCTTGTATCAAAATCTGATCCGAGCTTTCCGTTATTCCAGGCATATTCAGTTGTGATCTCGTTAGCCAGCTGCCTAAGATCGTCCACGCTTAAGACGTGCTTATGCGATTTAACTAAGTCTTGGATCAACCCGGGCATATAGGTTTGTCGCCCAACGGAGTATCGGATAGAGCAGAAGAAGAGCGTGCGGAGATCCGCGTTCCAGACTTCTGTTGCTCCCGGGCTCAGCCTAGGCAGCTTGGCTCGTTTTGGGGCGGGCGCGCTAACTGTCTCGCCGGTGAGAACCCAAACTGCTGCCCTGTTACCCGAGGGTGTGGTGCGGTAACCGCCGCTGTCCTTCACAAGGCCCGCAAGCACGAGGCCGCGCCGACGCGCCGATGCAGTGGATTGGCGCAGGTTGAGGGCCGATTCGATCTCCCTATCGGTCAAGCCTGACGAACCCGCGGATTGAAACAGCTCTAAGATCCTCTTGTTGTCAGATACCGCCTTTGTAGCCTCGTTCTTCGCGGCATCTTCGCTGGTACCAGAGCCAACTACGTAGGGCAGAGTTACTTGTTCCACCTTATTTACCACCTGTCTGAAAGGCGCAGAACACCAGCCCTTTGCCGTCAGGGGACAGCATCATAGCTACCTCCTGATTTTCAGGCAGCTTCCACGCCTTCTTGAGAGTCGCCATGTAGCGGACGACCTCGTCATGTCCGTGCTCGCCAAGGAGAGCCTTGGGGCTCAGGTGGTAGACCTCTTCCTCTTTCATGTTCATTTCTCTCCTCTGATTGCCTTTAACGCGGCGTAGTACACAAGACGCGCATCCTCAGCGTCTTTGAGCGCGCTGTGACTGCCCTCCGTAGGCATCGCGAGGTGCTTACGGAGTTTGTCGAGGGACAGACCGGGTCCCGTCCCAGTCGCGTTCCACGCGGCGTAAGCCATCGTTACCGTATCCAGCCTGTGATACGGGATACGGACTTTTCGCCCGATGCGGGTGAACGCCGCCTCGATGAACCCAACGTCGAACCCAACGTTGTGCCCACAGATAATGCTGCCGGAGGCCAGCAGCTTCGCCAGCTCGTCAGCGATTTCGTTGAATGGCCGAGCGTCCTTCCACTTCTCCGGCGTGTAGCCGTTGACCTCAAGGGCCCTGGCATCAGCCGCCTCGATGCGCTCAGGGGCAATCTTAGCAGACCACCCGCCTACGATACTGCCGCTGCCGTCTGCATGCACTGTCTCGGTTACGACGGCGACTTCAATGACTTCGTGCTCAGACGGGTTGAGGCCAGTCGTCTCCGTGTCAACCCATAGCCTGCGCGGATTTACAATCTTGTGCGGTTCATTCATGGCTTTGCCTGTAGTTTGCTGAGACGCTCGATCGCTTCTTCTGCCTGCTGCACCTTATTGCTGCGGATGTCCTCGCGGGTCTGCGCGGGCTCCGGCCATACAACGAGGTCGTGCGGGTACGGGCTGTCGGTGCCGTGTGTTTTCCGCTGATTGAGCCGTGCATCCTCAGTCAGGCGCATCGCTAGGTACGCCTCCATTTGAGACCTGTACGGCCCGGACCGCGCGAGCCCCGCGCCTGAGGCGTACCAATGAACATCTGCGGGCCTCATTTCGGATCGTTCCCTTTCCCGAGCAATATGTCCCAGATCGCTCCAAACATCGCCGCCACGAACACGAAGGGCATCCACAGCACCTCGGGCGCAGTGACCAAGAGCGCAAGGATGACCAAACCCAGCGTGGAAAAGGTGATCACTTCACCACCTCTTTTAATGTGTCGTTAACCAAGTCTCGGATTGCGTCTACTTTGTCCCTCTTGGCAGGATCAGTCGGACTCACGCCCACCCACGGGCGACACTCTACGAGGCGCCGACGAAGCTGACGGCGTTCACTGCGCAGTACAGCAGACTCGTTGCGAGACTCATTGAGTGCTACTTCCAGGCGTGCTACATGCATTTGGAGGCTAGTCACCTCTTCGGAGTAAAGCGCTACCCGATCTTTTAGCTGCCTGATCTCAACTTTGCTCATCGCTCGTGCTCTCCGCCTTCAAACGTAGTGATGCGCGTCCTGCCGCACCTCCACGCAGCCTGCGCGGCTGCACGTCGGCCCGCACGAGTGAATGTCATCGGCGTGTTGTTCAGTCGTCATTCCGGCACCTCGTCAAGCGTGTCTTTCGCAAGGTCGCGGCACGCGATCATCTCGTTGAACCCCGGCGTATTGGGGTAGGGCGTGCAACCCACCCATGGGAGACACTCCGCGATGCGACGCCGGAACATCCGGCGTTCGTAGCGCAGCTTGTCCACTTCGCTGCGAAGCGCGTTGCGCTGGTCTTCGACCTCTTTGACCTTCGCGCGCCATGCGTCCGCGACGGTGCGGTCATACCCGGCACGGATGCGCGCGTGCATCTGGTACTCTGACTCTTCCTGCGCGGCGCGAAGGCTGCGGATCACGCCAGCCGCTCGTTCAGCGGCGGCATCCACGTCAGTGGGCCCATCTGCGCCAACTTCTGCGATCAGAGTCTGAGCCGCTTGCCTAGCCTTCTCCTTTGTCTCTCTGAAGGAAGCCCTCGCCTCGTCGAACGCCGCCAGAAGGTCCTCGGCCATCGCCAGCGAGAGGCGCGTCGCGGGCTGCGTCACATTGAACTCCGCAAGCCGCGCCCGCATCAGCCTGATTGTTTCGCGGATCTCTGCTTCACGTTCAGCGTTCATTGCTCCTCCTCTGTGTCGTGCAGCGACGCGATCCCGTCGTCCACGCGCACCTCCAGCGGAGCGCCGCACGCACAGGTGCCCGTGTCGCCTTCCTGCCACCACGGATGGTGACCGGGATGCTGCGGCGGGTACGGCGGCATCTCGTGGCACCAGTCCCCGCATCGAGGGCACGGCAGCCACAGCCACCAGCCGTCGTCAGTCTGCGGTGCCGTCATCACGCCTTCTTCGGGGCGACCTCGAACACGTCGAAGTCGTCTCCTCCAAGGTTCCACTCATCAATGACGCGCAGGATGCCGCCGCTGTCCTCGATCAGCTCCCGCACCTGCTCTGCGTTCGGCTCCTTGGGCATATCGCCGTCAGGCCACAGCGCTCTCGCATTGAGCGTCACGTCAACCTTATAGACGATCTGAAATTTCTTGTTCATTCATCACCTTCCCTCAAAATCGACGGTTTCCACCCCGCTTCGCGACAGAACCGCAGCAAGTGCTCGGCGCTCTCTGGATCGATCTTGCGAAGACGCCCCGCGATCATCGCGATGTTGCGGATTGATTTCATCGCGCGGTCATGTTCTTGCTCGGCTTCGCCTGCTACCCGATCCTCATCACCCTGATCAATACGGCCGAGAAGCCGCAGGGCCTCAGGCATTGTGCTCATGATCGAAAGCAAGCCCAAACTCACGCGGTATCCGCGCTTCTCTTCAACACCTCGGCGCACATCCTCGACTGCGGACGACAGCAAAGAACCCAACGCTCCGAGCCGCTTCCACGTGACCTCATTCTGGCATGCCTTGCGCGTCTCAGGTGACTTCTTTCCCGCGCATAGCTGGGGGCGCACCCCGTCGTCGGCCATGCCGCACTTCACGCAGACGCCCTCTACGTATTTATGCAGAACGATCATTTGCTTCTCCCGGGCGCGGGAGGGCTTCCAGCGCAGAAGCGATCTCCTGGTACGCGTGTTCAGTCATGCCGTCTGCAACGACGTGCAGACGACTGCGCGCCACCTCGCACATCTGCTGCGCTTCGCCAGCCCTTGAAACCCAGTCATCCAGTTCTACCAGTAACGCGTCTACGCGCTGAGCAAGAGAGTCGAAGACCACGGCCCTACCGACCATCACCTCGATCACCTCGCGCAGTCTCACGTCTTCTGGTTTTGCCAGTTCCTCCGCTAGGCTCTCGATGCGCTGTGCCATGGCGTCCACCTGTCGCGACAGGGAAGCGTTCTCCGAGCTAAGCAAGTCGCTGTTCGACCGGAGGACCGCATTCTCTCGAAAAAGCTCTTTGACCGCCGCGCGCTGCTCTCTCCATGCCTGCGTAATGACAGTGAAGGCATCCTGATCGCGCGAACACTCTGGACAGAGAATCGGTCCAGCGCCGCTCCATCCCACGAGCCTCACGCCGTGACAGTAAGTGCACGTGTCGGTCATTTGCTTCTACCCTCCTTCAGCCAGTCCTCAACTGCCCGCATCGCGGACACGATTCGATGAGACCCGGCCTGACCAGCCACAGCATACAAAGCTTGAACGGACAGCGCGTCAGCCGCGTTGACGCCGCTTGCTCGCAAAGCATCGCCCAGCCGAGAGTCGAGTTCTCGACGCCTTTGATGCTCGCGAAGGGCCCGCTCACCGATTGACTGATCCTCGTGCCATTGAGAGTTGCTCATCGCTCAATCACCTTCACCGAACGGTTGGAGTAGAAGTTGATCGAGTAATCGACACCGACGACCACATCGAAGAGCGCGCCGTCGGCGTCTCGGACTCGCACGTCGATGCTGTCGGGCATCGGATCGCCAGCCCAGCGGCCCTTCTCTTCCCATCGCTCGCACGCATCCTGCGCCGCGTCCTCCGCGTCCATCGCCTCGATCTCGATGGCGTTGTCCTCGTCCTCGTAGTCAGGAACCCAGCATAGGTGCTTCATCACTCGTGCTCCCCTCGGTGGATTGCGTCGCAGATCGAAACCAGTTCATCGAGCGTCTGCATGGATGCGTTTGTCTTGTGGACCACGCGATTTCGCATCCACGCCACGATCTTCATACGCTCGTTGAACGCCTCGTTGTGTACCGCCTGCTCCGCGTCGGCCTCGGCGTGCGCGAGGCGCGTCTTGAGTTCGTCGCGCTCTGTGCGAAGGTCCTCCAGTTCCCATATATGTCGCTCTGAGGAGCAATCTAGAGACGTGGATAGATTTGCTACGGTTCCACGCAGTTCGATTCGCTCTGCCTCAAGGGCCATCTTCTCCGACAGAATCCGCATCGCCGTCCGGTACACGGCGTTGAGCGCCTCGCGGTACTCGTAGACCGACACGCGGTCTGCGTCGTCGTTGGCACGGTCGAGGACCGCCTTGATGTCGTCTAGGTTGAGTTGGATCACGGCTCATGCTTCCTTGCGAAGTCGCACACTTCCAATCCGGTTAGCGATCTCACGTTGATGTTTGCGCGGTCCTGGTCAACCGCCCACACGACTTCCTTGTGTGCCGCATCAAGCGCCCACTTCGCGCCGCGTTCCTCGGCGCACCGGAGGCACACGCCGCAGGGGCCGCTCTCGGGCTCGCCAGCCTTTGCTTCGCGGCATCCGACGCCTCGGAGCATCTCGACCTCGGCGTGGAGGCGCGCAATGCTGCAAGCGGTCGCCACGACCTCATCGACGCGTGCCACCTGACCGATGCGCCCGGTGTCGTCTGTGCTGACGAGGCCGAGAGCATCGGCCACGCGCACGAAGTCTCGCCGTGACTCTCGGATCTCGGCGGCGGCTCGCTCGGCAACCGAGTCCACGTCGGCGGGGCCGTCCGCGCCGATTTCCGCGACGAGCACCTGGCAAGCTCGACGGGCGCGATGCCGTGCCTCGTCGCGCTCCTTCACAAGCTGCTCGTAGTGTGACCGCAGCATCACTACATTGGTGTCTGTGATGAACGTGTAGGTATGCCTGATCTCGTCCGCCATCTTCGTATCCTCAGTTTTTAGAGGGCACCAGTAAGGAGCGCTGACGACGCTATCTGCGCCGACCCTAAGTTCTAGTAGTGACTCTTCTGGCGCGTTGTTGTGGTCACACCGCGCCGACATCTCTCTGTGCTGCAATGACCAAGTAGAGTCGCGGTAGTAGCAAGCTCCGCAGTTTTTCATCGCTTCTCCCTTGCGTATCGACAGATTTCTTGGGCGTACTGATCTAGTGTCTTGCTATCGAACGGGTTGTCGTGACGCTCCAAGGCCCACTTCGCGCCCCGCACCTCAGCAGCCTCAATGCTTGGGCGCGCCTTGTTTGCGAGGTTCTCTTGTAGCTGCGCCAGCAGCGTCTCGCGCTCAACTCCTGGCTGGACGTAGAGGCGCGGGTAGCTCCATTCCTGGATGATGTCGCGCAGCCGCTCAACCTCGGCCCGCGCCTCGTCGCGCTCCTCAAGGGTGCGCAGCACATCGGCCAGCCCGCAGACGTGCTCCTGACCGCGGGCGTGGCGCTGCTTCATGACCGCTACCCAGCGGGCTTCGTCCTCTCGGTGGGGATCCCAGTTTATGGCTGCGCCCGCGCGAGTCAGTCGCGCCAACTCAGCCCATGCCTCGTTGCGTTGGCGGATCAGCGCATCCACCGGAGTCTCGTCTTGCCGCCACCGGAAGTCGAAGTCGGTACCTTCAACGCGCGTGACCACCGCCGTGCGGGCTTTATTAGTCTCCGTGCGCGATGTGTCGCGCTCAGCTACCAGAGCTGCCCAGACAGCGTGCGCGTCAGAGACGCTCTGTGAAACGCCGACGGCTTCGGTGTGATGTCCGCCGTCGCCGTGAATGACTGCCAGTAGCTCACCTAGCCAGTGCCGTGCCTCGTCGCGTTCGCCCCGCGCGGTTTCCATGCGTGTTAGGTCGGCAGTCGCAAACTCGGTCATCATCTGCAATCCGTTAAGCGCGCGGTCCTGCGCTTGTCCTTGCTCAGTCGCAAGAATCAGCTTGGTGTGCAGGTCGGTATTCTCTTTGGACAGCTTTTTGCTCCATTCCAGCATCTCTACGATGCTCATGTAGCGGACTGGAAAGCCGTAGTACGACTTCTCGTATTCCGTACCCGTCTTTAGGCACTTATGCCGGACGGTATCTTCTTCCTGGGAGATGTATGTGATCTCCCCGACGTACGAGCTGCCGTCTGCGGGGACGACCAGGTCTCCCACCTTGTACTTCATCTCCAGCCCCCGCTTTTCAGTCATCTTCCCCTCCGTCTTGTTGCTCATGCTCCCACTCCTTCTTTGCGCATTTGGCGCAAAAAACAGCAGGCGGGAGCCAGTCATAGACTCGCACCCGCCTGCCGCAAACTGCACATTTGTACGTGCCGATAAACTGCTTGGCTGTTTGTTTGCCCAGCGATCCCCCTAGTGATCTAGCAAAGCTCGGGGCCGTGGATTCGAACCACGATTCACGGATTCAAAGTCCGCTGTCCTGCCCTTAGACGAGCCCCGATTAATCACTTAGCTCCGTCTACGCGGAGTTCACTCCACCATGGCAGGGACTTCTCAAACCTCCTGGCCATCGCTTCGATCTTCTCCCGCGTAACTCCGTGGGTGTTTCTTGCTGCCGCCACCTCAACAGAAACGTCCACGCGGACAAATGACACTCGATAGCCGCGAGCTTCGGCAACCGCGACGTAGGGCGATGCCTCCCACAGAGACACGTTCGTGTTGTCCACAACCACGGTCGGCGTACGGTTCATTGTGGCGACCAAGAACTGCCTCATGCAGTGCTGGTGCGCTTCGTTAATCCGTGAGGCGTCGTACTTGTAAACCCCGTTGTTCACGAACAGGTTGTCCGCCGAACATACGGTGGCGTCGGGGTAGTTCTTCTTAGCGTAAGTGGACTTTCCGCTGCCCGGAAGCCCTCTCATGATTACGCAGATCAAGGTTACTCTCCCTTCACAACAGCGTATCCGCGCTCACACGCCTTAAAGTATGACCCCAGCCGAAGCGGCTTAGCCGACTTGGTAACGTAGTAGTGCTCGGACATGCAGTCCAAACAGTAGATCGGACCACGCAAAAGCTTTGTCCCATCGTCGTCCTTGTCAGACACCGGAACTGGCGAATCTGTGATGGTGCGGGAGATCCACTCCCAGCCCTCGTTTGAGTTATTCCAGCTTTCGGTAGCGTCCACCTGCCCGACCTTCAAGCCTCCGATCTTGATTGACCCGCCTCGGTCAGCAAGAGGGATGAGCTTCACGATTGGGGTTACTCCGTACAGGGTTCCGCCACAGTTCAGACACTTCATAAATACCTCCAAATCCTTATACGACGATCTTTGGCGCCTATCAGTGTGTGGAGGCAATATGCTGATCCACACACCAGATTCTAATTACGTAACCAACTACTCGTCCCAGATCATCAAGGGTGCAGACGACCCTCAGTACGGCATGCCGCTCGTGGTCATGGACTCTCGGTTTCTGACGCCCCATGACGAAGAGCTGATGCTGGCGCTCTCACAGTACAGCCCGCGAACTCGGTTCAAGCCGGGCGATCTAGCCATGCTAGACGGGGCGGTTCCAAAGAAGCTCGTGGTAACGCAAGAGAAGATCCCCAGAGTATGGGAGGTTCGCTTTGTGGTATCGCGGTGGGCAATGGAGGCCATGCTCACTATTCACTCAAAGCTAGACGTGCATGGCATCGACCACCTGTTCGAGATCATCAGGTCTCACGGTGGCCTCCCACAGCACACGTACAACAGCCCGGTCATTTACGCCCATGGATACCCTCACGGTATCTATCCCAACACAGCAGCTTGGCTGTCGGACTGGAACCTGAAGAAGCTGGCAATCCGCGATCCTATCGTGGGGTGGCACGAGATTGTGGAAGAGGCCGGAGCGCCGTTTCTCGGCTACGACACCTCAGGGCTTGTAGCGCCCTTTCAGTTCGAGGTTGCTCCCGACAAGTACAGCGTTGGCAACAACCTAAAGCACCCGTTTATGCACGAAGAACCTGGGGTTCATACCCTGTGCACAATGGGATTTGAAGAGCAGCTGTTCGACCCGATCGTTGTCGGGTCAAATCGACGACTGAAGCCAATCGCCAAAGACCACGACATCTTCCGGTGATCTGAATGGGGGCAAACGCCCCCATTCTTTTTGCTATTTTACCCAGTCTTCGCTCATCTTCGTGAAGCTCTTTCCAACCTCTTTGCCGCGCATGAGGTGGCGAGTCACCTGAGCAAGTAACTGAGCGTCCGTCTTTGCGTCGTGAAGGTCCTTAACGCTGTAGTCTAGCCTAAAGAAGTTTGCCAGATCAGCCAGCTTGTGTCCCCTGTGGTACTTCATCTCAACGTGATGCTTTTTGGCGTATGTCATAGAGCACAGCGTAGGGATTCCACGCGGCCATCGTTCTGTCGGGATCTCTCGAAGGAGCATCTTTGCGTCAAACTGTAGGTTGTGAGCCACCCATGGTGCGCGAGTTAGCTCCTCCAAGACCTCATCCATTACGTCTTGAAACGACGGGGCCTTCGCCACCATGTCATCGGTAATGCCGTGAATCCGGGTAGCCTCTGCGGGGATGGATTTCCCCGGGTAAACCAGCCAAGACTGCGTCTTGAGCCGACCGTCTCCAAAGAAGGAGGCTACGGCAACCTGGCAAATGCGATCATCGCGCCCAAGCCCCGTGGTTTCCGTGTCAATCGCTACAAACGGGATCTGATCCCAAAAAAGTTCATCCCAGTTCATGGCTTCTTCCCGTGGATAATCTCGTGGTTGGCGTCGTTTGGATGCTTAAACGCCAGAAATAGGGCAATAGACAAAGATCGACACACGTCTTCGAGGGCAAAGTCGTTCAGAGACCAAATTGTTGTTGGGTTTCCGTCAGGAGCCACGCCCGGTTGAGCGTCCGCCTTCTTGCGGATCAGGTCACGGGCAGCCAGGGCAACGACAGCAAGCCGGTCAGACACTTCTGGATCGTCAATCTGCCCCGGGACCGACAGTGTCTCAGAAATGGGTGCAGCGAAGCCGGCAAGCCATTGCTTACACATCTCAGAGACTAGGTACTCAGGGGCAACAAAACGGGAAGTTAGGGGGTTGCCCCCTTCGTGGTACTCACGGACGACGTCAACAATTTCTGCCTCGACGGCCATTGCAAAGTCTTGGCTAGGCTTGCCAGCGTTTGCTGCAACGCGTCCAGCTTGGATTGCTTCAGACAGAAGCACCTCTGCAACGCTCTCCAGAACAGCTTGCTCGTGCCCCGCAGCTAAAAGCTTCCTGAGCACCTTTACGCTTGCGGCACTTCTAAGTCCAGCACCCTTTAGGGCTCCCGTCAAAGACGAACTAGGGCCAGCCTTTTGCGCTGGCGTCTGTTTCTTACTATTCATACTTACTATTTATCTTACGCTTTTTGTTCCTTGTCAAGTAAGTATTTTCGGTATAGTAAGATAAGTAGTAAGTACAAGTAGTAAGAAACGGAGCTAAGAGAAAATGGGAGGAACGCTACGGGAGGAGTTTGCTGCTCAGCTAGACAGCATTGTGGAAGGGGCAGCAAGCCAGCCCAGAACTTACGAGCCTCCGGCTTCTCTAAGCCCAAAAGGCAAGCGGCGAGCTACACGAGTACCTAGAGAAGAGAGCTTCGGGCGTTTAGACGAGTTCTTGGCAGAAGCACAGGCTGGAGCGCCTGACGACTGGCTTGCCAAGCAAGCCAACGTCTCGGGAGAGTCCGTCCTTCTGTGGAGAAAGTCTCGGCAGGTCTCTCGTCGGCGCGGCAGGGGAGGCCAGAGAGACCGGGACTTGTGGGCTGTGGATCTACTGGGCGGGTTTAAGTCACCTATCCACGTAGCGCACTCGCCGTTTGACGGGCTTTGGGAAGCGCCTGAGTACGTTCTCCGAAGGCCACTAAACTACCGAGAGCTTTGTCGGATGGTCTACGCCCTGAACACCACGCTGGGTGCAGGCCCGGAGCTTGTATGTGAGGCGCTCGGACTCCGCGAGCGCGATGTAGAGCTAGCCCTGACTGTTTGGACCAACCACCTGTCTAGGCGCGGCGCGCCGTGTAAGGCGTGCGGAGAGCTACTGGACCCTAGGTACGGCGAGTTCTGCTCAGTTCGCTGCGCAGTGGAGGAAGCATGACGTTAGAGTGGTGGGAGTGGCTTACCTTTTCGGTAGCTGAGCTAAAGGCTGCCGAGGTAGACCCGTGCGAGAGGTACGACCGTACCGGGCACCGCAGGGCTCTGTCCCGGGTCTGGGCGCGCACCGTGGGCCTATGGGGATTACAGGAAGCAAGGGACATCATGCGCGTCGCGGGCAAATCCCCGTCAGACCACCGCAATGCCTACGACATCTTTAAGCACCGGCACCAGCTCTGGACGAAGCGGCAGCTTATTCGCCGGCAACAAGAGCTTTATCCGGAAAAGACCGGGACTGACTACACACAGTTCTGGCTGGGGCGAGCTTGCTTTGCTGCAATCTACGGAAAGGGAAAAGCCCTAGACGATGTTCAGCCCGGCCTCTTTGCCCTGCGTCGTGGGTCCATTATCGAAGAGACCGCACAAGCCTACGGCATCCTTCCAATAGAGGCGTGCCTCTATTACGAAGCCGTCCTTGACCTGCTTGCTGCCAACGACATCAGTGTCTCTTTGTGGGAGGTCATGGACACAAAAGAGAAACGCCATTACTGGGATACCGCGTGGGGTGGCAAAGGCGTTCGGGTAGAAGCGCCGCCTTGCATGTTTGGGTAGAATGGCGGCATGGCTACTCGGAGCTTCACTGATTTACACGCACCCAGGCACCTAGGGCTTGCGCAGTGGGATGAGTACGTAAAGCCGGTGCAGTACACGCAGTTCGTGGCCACCGCAGACCCCGTGCCGCGGCCACAAACACTGCTGGACTTCTACCTGAACGGAGATCTTCGGCAGATTCTAAACGACGCAGATCTTCGTCCGGATCACTACACCGACAGGCAGAGAGAGGTTCTTCGCCACCTCGTTTACGGCACCCAGGCGTCTAGCCCGGTTACCACCAAAGACAAGGACGACCTGTTCTATCAATGGACCCGGCAATCGGAACTCAGCTCAAAAAGCAAAGAGCTAGTGTCGGCAATCTCTGACGCCCGCCATCGGCAAGAGGCAACAGAGAACGAGGGCATCATCATGGACGATGGGCGGTCGTTGGCAGAGCACCAACAGGGCCCTTCGTCTTCTCCGACTTTTGAGGGTCAAGACTTCGGGGACAAGATCATCATCTGAAATACCCTTAAAAAACCTCCTATAAGTAGTTGAAGCCGGAACTAATGTTCTGGCTAGGAGGGGTATGACAAAAGAAGAAAAGGAAGAGATCAAGTCGCTCCAGCGGCTGGTCTCCTCTCGTGATGAAGAGATCCGCCAACTCCGCAAGGAGTTGGCGGAGGCGGTACGTCCGCCCAGCCAGCTTGTGCTGTTGCGACGGCTCTCCCGGCTTAGCCCGGGAGAGCAAGCACAAATCACTGTGAACCGCGATCAGTATAATGCGCGGTATCAAGTGGTGTTCCAAGAGAACGACGTGCGATATGAGGGAGAGGCCAACGCGCTTACCGAAGCGCTGTCATTGGTAGTGATGGTGCTCCGTCAAGAAAAACAAAAGGAGCTGGAGGAGACAGAGAGGCAGCTCCAGCTCCTCCGCGAGGAGCTGGAGCAGTACTGATCTCAAGCCTGCTCCCCGCCGCAAGGCGGGTCGAGCGGGCTTTCTCTTGCCTAACTTTGCCCGTAAAGTCCCTATAAGCGTTTGAAGCGCGGACCTATTGACGCCGCGATTCAGGAGATAACGTGGCGGTAAACGCGTGCTATCGGTGTGGGTGCTCACACGAACAGTGTGAGTGCCATCTGCGACGCTCCTCCGGAGAGATCCTCTCTCCGGAGCAAACCGTGGAGGAAGCGGGGAAAGTCCTCGCTATGCTTCGTCGCTCCCGCCCGCCCTACCGGGTCGGGCAATGGGTCGTGCTCGGAGGTAGTGCCCCCGAGCACCTTCGCGGGGCGGAAGGCCGAGTCTCGGCCGTTCGCTCTGACGGCTCAATTCTGATCAGGCAGCTCAACGAGACTCCGGTAGAAGTTGAGTCTGCGTGGATCGCCCGCACGGGCACCACGTGGGACAAACTGGCGAAGGCCAAGGAGTCATGAGTCAGTTACCCCACTCCCCTACCAAGGGGTCGAGTGGGGTAACTTTTTGCCAAAAACACCTATAAGAAGATAGATCGGAAACGGTTGTTTCCGCAGGAGGACCACATGATCAAGAACGGTGCTGAAGACTTGAACGAGCAGATCAAGAACCTGAGCGAGCAGATCGACAAGCAGAAGCGTACCGAAAAGGCGACCGAGAAGTTCTTCGAAAGGCCGGAGGAGCTTCCGGTCCTCATGCCGGTGAGGCCGCAGTCGATGACCGTGAACGCGGTCATCGAGTCGATTCTCGCCAAGGGCCCGTTGCCCGAGAGTTCGTTCCGGCAGGTGGTGCTCCTGCTGGCAGGAGCGAACAAGGCGGCGGATTTGGAGATCTCGATGGCGGTCATGGACCGCATCGAGCGAACGCTTCCGGCGTTCGCCATGCTCATGCAGAAGCGCCTCTCCCCCGAGGAGGCGGAGATCCATGAACTGGAACTCCGGCTGCGCAAAGCGCAGCTACAGGTGCAGCTTGACGATCTGGAAATCGTCAAGCACGCCAAGATCAAGGCGTGACACTAGGTTGATCCGCCGCCCGCAAGGGCCTGGCGGATCAACTTTTTGCCAGTAAAAAGTAAAGGAGGGCGCCCAGATCAGCAGCACGTCCGGGCGCCCCCCTCTACCTAGCTTAGAATGCCCGACCAGCGCCTTGGTACGCGGGTGCAGCAAGGGGGCGGGAGGTCTGAGACTCTTCCTGCGCCATCTGCGTCTGGTTTAGCATATGGCCTGCTCCTACCGCCAGCCCGCCAAGGCCCAACGCGGCAGCTCCACCGGCAATCGGGATGGCATTACGGCGCAGGAACCCAGGCTGTTTGGGTGCTTCCGGAGCGGCTGGCTGGCCCGCGGGTGCTACCGGTGTAGCCGCTCCGGTAGCTGCTACGGGCGTAGCGGCGGGAGATGCAGCGGCTGGGGCAGGAGGAGGAGGCGGCGCCACTCCCGCTGACTGCTGCGGTGGTGGCGGCGGGGGCGGAGGTGGGGGCGGCGCAGCACGCTGCGGAGGTGGTGGGGGTGGAGGCACTGGGCGCGCTGCCGCTGCGGGCGGTGGCGGTGGAGCAACAACGCGCCCCGTCTGGTTCTCAAGAGAGAAGCCAGGGGGCAGGGCAGGCCCGGGGGTTACGGGCAGCTGAGCCCGCGCGGGCGCGGAACTCGCGCCGGAGGCACGAACTAGCTCAGACAACTCTGGAACGCGACCAGCCTCTTGCGTAACCGCTTTTGACTCTAGGTTAGCCAGCAGCGACTCAACCTGTGGGGACATTTGTCCCGGATCAGGCTTGGGTAGTGACGACGGCGCTGGTCGAGGTGCTACTTGGGTTGCCTCGTTCCCAATAGCCTCTCGACGCATGCGATCTTGGGAGGCTCGTAGAGCTTCTGCCCTTCGAGTTTCCTTTGCCGCCGCGTCAGCTTGACCCTTTGCTAGAACCTCTGCTTGCGAAGGTTCAGCGGGGCGCGCAGCAGGCGTGGCGGGGGGCTTAGCTGCGGGCTTAGCGGCAGGCGCAGCAGCGGGCGTAGCAGCGGGCGTAGTGGCTGGAGCAGTCGCAGGCGAAGTCTTTGGCGCAGGCGGTGCTTTTTCCCAGCCTAGCGCTTGGCGAGCCTTGCGGACCTCAGCGGCTTCTGCCGCTCCGCGCCCAGAGACTTCCTTCTTAACTTCGTCGACAAGCTTCTTGTCTTCCGCCCTGGCTGCGGCTCGCGCTGCCTCAGCCTTATCCAGCTTGGCTTTGTACTCCGGGCTGCCCGTTACGGGGTTTTGCTCACGCTGTTTTGACCTTTGGGCGGCCTCAGACTCCCGCTGTGTCTTACGCGCTGCCGCGGCCTGTTCTTCCCGCTCAATGGCAGCACGCTCACGCGCCTGACGCTCAGCGGCCCTGGTTCCCGGCTTTACGTCTGAGCGCCCAGCAAACTGTTGGTCTAGCTGGTCCTTACGCTGCTGAATGCGCGCCTGATCCTTTGCTGTCGCAGCCTCAAGCTTGTTGCGGTCTGCTGCGTCGGCCATTTCCCGCTTAAGTGTATCCCGCGCGGTGTCCTGAGCCTTTAGGCGAGCTACCTCTTTAGAGGCTGCCTCCGGACCCCGGACCTTTGCTCCCGCAAGCCCTTCTCCGCTCCTAAGCGCCTGTACCTCGGCGCCTAGTTGCTTAGCTTTTCCTGAAACAAAGTTTCGACCCTGACGGCCAAAGTGAATAGCATCGTCGGCAAACTCCCGCCCTACGTCTTTCAGGGCTCCCAGCGCCTGCCGGGCAATACCTTTGGCGATCTTTTCCTGCTCCTCATTGGTCATGTACTCCCAGTCGGGGTACATGATCTGAGCAACCTTGACCGCCTGCCGCATGGCCAAGGCAGCGTTTGCCTTCTTTTCCTTTGACTTGTACTTCATGTAGTCGTGGACGGCGTCAATCGCCTCCGACGCACGGTCAATCTTGCTCTCAACCCAAGGCTCCGCGTTGTCCCGAACGGATACAGCACCAGAGAGCCGCTTAGACTGATCCGCAAGCCGCTTGAGGTTGCTGACCATCATGTAGCCGGGCGGGTCATTGTGCTCGGAAAGCACGGACTTTCTGGAGGCTGTCTTTGGGGCTTCCGCCGGAACATAGTCTTCCGGCTTTTTACCGCCGGGAAGAAGCCGGTCGATCCCGCGAGATACGGGCTTGATAACGCCCGGAGCAACAAGGGCTAGTCCGCCGATCTCCTGAAGATGGTAATCCTTCATCTTCTTGCCAGCGCCGTGGATTGCGGCTCCCATGGCCTTAATCCTTGGATCGCTGGCGTGCTCCATCTTTTCGCCAGCAAACTGAGCGATAGACGGGGCCGCTAAAGCAGCAATACCAACGTCGTCTAGCCGATCAGCAATAAACTCGGCGCGCTCGCTGTCCTTAGCCGCCTTGATGTTATCGCCTTGGATCGAGGCTGCAAAATCGGTAACCGGCGGGATGTCGTCCCCGACGCCATTCCGCTCACCGTTACGCTTTGCAGGCTGAACCAGCGAGGCAATCTTCAAAGAACCAAAATCGATGTCTTGACCGCTGCTGATGCGCGCAAGGTTCAGCTCAATGAAGGCGTCGAGTTGTGTTCCACCGACTTTGGCGGCCTGCCCCGAGCCGTATGCCGAGTTCTGCTTAGTCATGTACATTCCGGCTCCAACGCCGGCAAGACCAACGGTTGGGGTTACCCACCACGGCAGCTTAAACCCACCGCCCTCAGCTGCCGCAGCGGCTGGTGCGCCTGCGGGCGCGGCCGCTGCTGGAGCTGCGCCTGCGGCAGCGGCTGGGGGAGGCGGAGGTACCGCTGCGCCCGGAACCGGGGGAGGAGCAGCAGCCGGCACTCGGCTGCCTCCTTCGTACTTGACGTGGCCTCCGGACATAAGCCGGTCGCCTGCCCGGGTGGCTTTTACGTCTTGAGTGATGTTAGACAGCTGCTGTGGCGTCAGGCTTGTGCCCTGTAGGCCGGCCTTGAACGACGCTGCGCTGCGGGCAGATCCTGCGGCTAGTGCGTCACCAGCAGCATGGGCTACGTTCTTAGTGCCCTGAACTGCCCGGCCAGCAAGGTTAGCCGTGCCTTGAACAGCCTGCTGACCTGCGCGCACTACCCGTCCGAACATGTTTGCTGCAACGTTGGCAGCCTTTTCCTGCTCTTCAGGCGACATCCGGTCCCAGTCTGGGAACACCGCACGCGCCAGCTTTACGGCGTCACCGGCGTAGCGTGGAGTAACCGGCGTGTACGCAAGGCTGGCCTTCTTGTCCCGGTTTGCCAGGTACAAGCCCGTTCCGCCTGCTGCGAGTAAGCCTCCTCCTACTACAAGCGGCGCATAACCGCCGGATCCGGTTGCCGGGGCAGCAGCTGGAGTTGCGGCCGGGGCAGCCGCTGGTACCGCCGCTGCACCTTCGTTTTGAACGGCTTGCCGAACGACGTTTTCCCGCTGCGTCCTGCTGGCCTCTGCCGCTGCGTTAAGATTCTGCTCAAACGCCTTTTCAGCTGCACGCGCCTGATTCTTAGCCTCTGCATCGATAACTGCGGCAGCTTGGGGAAAGCGACCGCTAGGGTCTGTTGCTGAGGGTCGAAGCGGGGGTGTGTAGCCCGTAGTAGGCGCAGGTTGAACCGGTGTCGCGGCAGGAGACACGCCCCGGGTTGGCGCGGGGATTGGTGCATGCCCTTGTCCGGCTAGATCTCGCCCACGAGCACGGTAGCCCTGCTGAATCGCGTCGTCTAGGTCCTTGCCACCACGAAGCCCCCCAACCACGTGCTCTATCGGGGCGCCGCGGCGGGTGCTCTGCGACAGCTCTCCTACAGCTTTGCGAGCGCCGGATACCCCACCCACTACGCGGCTGTTTGCGGCTTCGCGTGCCTGCTGGGCAATTGCGTTTGCAATGTCTGGCGTAACTTCGTGGCCAGCGGTGGCTAGGCGCTTGGTTAGCCCAGCGGCAACCCGCTTCTCAATATCGGCCGCAGAAATGGCCAGCTTGGTTACTTCTGCTTTCTTTGATCGCATTGTAGGCTTGCCCTTCTCGGCCGGAGCACGCTCAGGGAGGTTCTTCATGTTGGGAGTCTCGTCTGCCCATTCCTTCGCCTTCTCTTTTGAGAAGCCAGGAATATGGCCGCCGAATGCGGCGCGCTGCTGACGCTTGGACGTGAAGGGCATCTTATTCTCCGAAATCTTTTGGCCGTGGTTCTTCTTATCGAGAACCTTACCCTTAAACTCTTCAACGCCCATCTCCCTCATCGAGCCGAAGAAGCGGGGGTCATTATAGTGAGCTAGGTAAGCCGCCTTAGCCGCTTTGGCGTCCTTAAATCCGAGCATCACCTTCTGCTCGTCAAACCGCCTGAAGTCTGGCTTCTTCATCTGATCGACGATGAACACGGAGCTGGAGTCGGTATCCGGGCCGACGTAGACATCGACGTGGTCGCCGTCAGTGCCCTCTGTGCGGCGGAAGTAGCCGTAGTCGTACTTCATCACCGTGGTGCCAGATTCTCCGCTGTGGGGATCCTTCCAATGGCGCGACGACCCTCGCGGGTTTTCGATAGAAATATCGAACCCGTAGAGCTTTACCCTCTTTTTTATCGGATGTGCGGCCATGCCAATGCGGTGCCCAGCATAACACAGGCTTACGCCAAGCTAAAAGCCCAAGAAACCCGCTATTCCCCCTATAAGCTATTGATGAGCACCAATGTCTCGCTCAACAGCGGTAACCCCGCCGGCGCGGAGCCGAACTCCGCGATTGCCTGCATTGCGGGCATTTTCGTGCAGGTCTACGGTATTGCCGCCTCGAAGTTCGAGACGGCGTGTGTCGGAACGCGGGTAGCGTTCCCGATGCAACAATTCGTCCAGGAGTTTGTCGCCCAGGCGGTGAACTCCTGGAAGGGCCCCGATCGGGCGCCCGGGCAGCACTTCATCCAGCTGAAGCTGAACGAGTACATGCTGGGGAAGTTCCTTAGCGGGGTCGGGCGCCGGACGACAGACCCAAAGGAATACTTCCCCGCTCTGTGGAGGGGAGAAGTGGTTCTGCTCGGCCGGCGAAAGCTGGCCGAACCCACCACTGGAGTGGCAGTGATCGTGTACACCCGCGAGGCGTACCTCAACGATCCACAGATCGACGAGGCGGGAAGGCGGTGGCTGGACCCGAGGACGACCCACGTCCTTGTGGACGTCCTCGCATTCTCGAACACGATCGGCTCCCCGCAGCTTAGCCCGCACCGCTTCGTGCGGAACATGGCTGGCGGCAACAATACCCAGCTCACGGCAAGCGCCGACGAGCTTCGAGCAGAGGCTCAACTCGTGGCCGCGTACGATGCGAGCTACGTCACGGTCGGCGACGACTGACCACACCGCCCGCTCCCCGGCTTCGGCCGGGTTGAGCGGGCGTTCTCTTGCCTAGTAATACCGCGTTTTCCCCTATAAGCATGTGGAGGAAACTATGCGACGAAACCGACGATTGGCTGACCTGGCGCGTGAGCGTCAGGCAGCGGAAGTTCGTGAGGAGGTCAAGCAAATCGCGCTTGGCCTCCTCGCGCTCGTAGGGCTGCTGGCCACATCGTGGCTAGCGGCGTTTATCTGAAAGATGGGGAGCCTAACAGGCTCCCCATCTTTTTTGCTTTGCTATCTGTATCCAGACCTAGGTAAACCAAACGTATGAGTCGTTCAGAACGCGAGCGGTCCCTTCTTCGTCGGCTACTTGCTATTGCTGTTCACCGGCTTGGTGGGGAAATGCGGGTCACCAAAGAAGAGGTCTTTACCGGCACTTGGGAGCTGGGGATGGACCACGCAACTCTCCCAACAGTGGTTACCGGATTTCGTGTAGCTTCTAAAGATCGTGATACTCTGTAGATAGGCCGGTGAGCAGTTTCTGCTGCTTCCTGCTCTTTACCGACCCCGAAGCAGAGCAGCGTCAGGGGAAAGACGGCCACCCTTTAGGAGCGCACCTGTGAACGTCACACGCACCGTCTGGTACATCAGCTCAGACGAAACGGGAAAGCTGGGCCCGTTTTCTACTCAAGAGCAAGCCTACAGCGCGATCCGCAAAGATCTTTACGCAAGCACAGATCTAGCAAAGCGCCCATCTAACGTAGTCTTGTGGCCCGAGTACGTATCGAGCGCAGACCCAAAGGGATGAAATAGCGCTCCTTTTTGCCTATCAGTAGGTAGAAAGGAACGCAAAATGTGCATCCTAAACGATAGCGAGAAGGCCGCGGTATCCGCCGCGGTCACCACCATCCTGGAGAAGGGTCTGCCCTTCACGGGTCAGTCGGTCACGCACGAGTTGCGTGACCGGGGCGTCAACCTCCCTCACAGGGAGATTTCCTCGTACACGCGGGAGATCTTCAACGGCGGAAAGATGCCTGGGTGGGCTTCCACCCAGGTCGTCCCGGGCCTTGGCCCGGTGATGTACTTCCCGGTCCCGCCGCGTAGCGCGGCGGGGATGGCGGCGGCGAAGCTTCGAAAGAAGCTGGTCCCGTGAAGGACGGTAAGCGGCGGAGGGCGAAAGCCCTCCGCCTGCCGGACGTCCCTGCTTTCCAGCAGGCGGCGTCCATCCCGGTTAAGGGCCAAAAGCCCCTAACCCAATTGGCTGACCTGGCGCGTGAGCGTCAGGCAAAGGGGCAGGAGGACATGCGTGAGGTGCGCAGGCACCTTGAGCGCTCCTGCAAAGAGTCGGGACGGCAGAACACCTACGGCGGGGTGTTCTACAGCTACACAGTGTTGAAGCCGAAAGAGCTTCGGCACAAGGACAACACGCGGACCCTGTGGCACGGTACCGCCCTCGGCAATCTCACGAACATCCTAATACACGGATTTAGGCCTTCGTACGGAGGGCTTATGGGTCCGGGCGTCTACTTCGGTGGACGCCAGAAAGCCGAGGCATACTCAAGGGCCCCCCTCGGAGCGCTGCTCCGATGCGAGGTGGCCCTGGGCCGAACAGCGGATGCCGTTCCCTCGTGGGAGGACGCGCGCCCGCCGTACGACACCCTACACGGCGTGCCCGGCCAGACGCGCACGTATGGATCGTCCACCCTTCTTAACGAAGAATGGGCGGTCCTTGACCCTGCCCGAATCTCCATTCACGAAATTCGGGTGTTCACTGCAAATCGAGGCGAGTGTGTCCGATGCGGACGCCTTGTCAGCGATGAGCACCTTCAGTCGAGGTGGTCACCGCGCCACAAAGACTTCATCAGGCTTTGTGGCCACTGTCTGTGAGTAATGCGGCCTCCCCATAACGGGTTGAGGCCGCTTTACTTTTGCTCCCAAAATATGCGCCGTTTCTCGTATAAGATATTGCGGCTCAACTTACCTGCCCCCTTAGCTCAGCGGTAGAGCAACGGTTTTGTAAACCGTAGGTCGTCGGTTCAATCCCGACAGGGGGCTCACGCGGGAATGGCGGAATGGCAGACGCACCAGACTTAGGATCTGGCGCCGAAAGGTGTGGGGGTTCAAATCCCCCTTCCCGCACAAACGGGGTGTAGCACAGCCTGGTAGTGCGCCAGCTTTGGGAGCTGGAAGTCGCAGGTTCAAATCCTGTCGCCCCGACTAAGGAGGTACGAATGAAAAAGGTAATGGCCGCTCTCATGATGGCCTACGCCTCTACCGCAGAGGCCCAAGACCCCTACGAACTAGGCCGCCGTGATCCTGCTCTGCTACTGGGCCAAGCTCTAGTAGCAGAAGCAGGATGGCGGTTTCACGCAGATCATCTTGCAATACCCTGGGTTATTTCTCGCCGGGCAACCCTTCCGGCATTTCGCCGAGCGTCAAACCCAGAGGTCGCAGCGTTGATTGCTTACGTCTCAGCGTTAAAGTGCGCCGATCCCGCTCGTCGGTGCGACTCTGAACGGCGTCGCCGGATGCGATCTATAACTTGGGGGATGCTTGACTCCCTTGCCCCGAAGATTGCGCGCGTTGCCCGTGATTGGTTCGGGGGTCGTCGTCATCCAGACCCCTGCCCAGACGCCTGGCACTGGGGCAGTGGGTTGCGCCGTTCGTCTCAGTTGGTTGTGCAGTGCGGGCACACGACTAACACGTTTCTTGGCAGACCCGTCTACCCGTAAACCGCCACACAAGGAACAGAATGCCTAACTGGTGCAGCAACCACGGATTCATCAAGCTTCCAACCAACGCTTCTCCAGAGGCTGTTGCGGCGTTTAGGGCGCTAAGCAAGGTCGAGGATGACAAAGATGAGTGGTTCGCTAAGGTGCTCCCGTGCCCCCCTGAAGCGGACTGGTACGAATGGCGGATCCGCCGTTACGGAACAAAATGGGACGTAACCCCCTCGCTTGCCGTAACGGACGACCAGATCAACTTCTCGTTTGAGTCGGCGTGGGCTCCGCCGCTAGAGTTTTTCAAGCATCTCGCGGAGACCTACGGCCTTCACTACCAGATTCAGTACTCAGAGCCGGGCTGCTGCTTCGGCGGTACCGCGTCCTACGACGGGGATTTTCAAGACAAGTACGTTGAAAACGAGGAGTACCTCGTCGCGGCGGTGGATGAGTTTGGCGAGCCGATAGAGTCGGTCCTGTGCGTCGAATCGTACGAGTCCTTCGACGCTTTCTGTAAGGCTCACAAAATTGATAGCCCAAGGCTCAAAGACTTGGTACGAGATTATTACCGCGACCACAACTAGTGGTCGGGAGGAGTGGCCGAGTGGTCTAAGGCAGCGGTTTTGAAAACCGCCGTGGGGCAACCCACCAGGGGTTCGAATCCCTTCTCCTCCGCTCGTGCCCGCCAACCACGGGCTAGTGAGGGTGGAATACCTCATGAAGAAGCGGGGTGGTTCCCGTACGTTAGATAGCCCCGGACCCCGGAGGGGTCGGAGGCGTACAGCCCGTAAGCGGTTCTGGCTGGAGGTCGTTTGGCTGGAGGCGAAAGCCGATGAAAGTCGAGTAGCCGACGAAGGTCAACCGTACTGTACGAACTGCGGGAATAGCTCAGGGGTAGAGCGCCTCCTTTACACGGAGGAAGTCGGGGGTTCGAAACCCTCTTCCCGTACTAAGCGAGCGTGGCGAAATCGGCATACGCAGCGGATTTAAAATCCGCGGGGCCGCAAGGCTCGTGAGGGTTCAAACCCCTCCGCTCGCACTGTTAGTCCCGGTGAGGTGAGATCGGTCTCTCAGGAGACTAGGGCACCGGGATGGTAGTCAGATGAGCAACGTCGCTGTTGACCACGCGAAAGCGTACGAGGCGCGCCAAGTCGTCTGGCGAAAGGCACACCGGAAGGTGGCAAAGCCCAAGCCGTGGATATGCTGCACGGCATTAGGGATCGTAGATCAGTGGTAGATCAGCGGGCTTTTAACCCGTAGGTCGTGGGTTCGATCCCCACCGGTCCCACTTCTCGGGGTTCGTCTAAGGGCAGGACATCGGCCTTTGAAGCCGCGAATGATGGTTCGATTCCATCACCCCGAATCAGGTTACCACCTAACGCGCACTAGCCCCTCCCTAGTGCGCGTTTCTTTTGCCCAAAATTTAAGGGGTTTCCGCCTATAAGAAGATAGGAGGAAACATGCACCACAACGAGTTCAAGTGCGATACCTGTGGGTCCGAGATGAGCCTCGTTTTGTACGGGGCAGGCAACTGCCCCGGCTGCCCGGGAGATATGTCATGCGCGCTCGAGGCGCGCTGCGACCGGTGCAACCCGCCGCCACCGCCGAAGCCGCGGTACGTGCCGCCGCCGGAGCCCCCCACCGATTACTGGTGAGGGGCCGCGCGCCCTGCTCCCCGAAAGGGTTGAGCGGGGCGTTTCTTTTGCCAATACGGCCTATAAGCAGACGAAGGAGGGTTGAGTGTCTGCCCTAAAGAACTACTACAAAGCGTGTACCCGCGCGGCAATCGCAGTCGAAAACAATGACAAGGCTGAAGAGCTGGCGGCGCTGGAGCTGGTAAAAACTACGTGGAGTGAGTTACAGAAGGAGGATCCCAGACTCGCGAAGTTCCTCACGCAAACTGGGATTGACCCGCCAAAGTAAAATAGGGCTGGACACATCGTGTCCAGCCCTATCTTTTTGCCTAGGTAAGCTCAGGCCATCTGCTCTAGCGTGATGTTCTGCACCGCGATCGGAATCGCTAGCTCAAACTGCACGGCAACCGACTCCTGAACGATGACGCCCTGCGCGTCTGTCGCAAAGGTGTGGTTGGGGATGTAGCAGCTCTCAAGGTAGAAAGCGCCGTAGGTCTTGAGGTTGGAGTCCTTGACCATGATCAGCAAGCCGATGGGCTGGCTAAACAGGTCCGAGGCAAGGTTGATGTAGAAGTTCTCGTAGCCCGGGGGCACAACGACGTTGTGCGGGTTAGGCATCGCCGCCGCACCCGGGTTCGGGAACACCGGGGGGATCTCCGTCGGCAGCTGCGTGTCCGTGTAGTAGGCATAAAGCACCCGTAGGATGCTTGGGCCGTGGTACAGGATGCGCGAAAGGCCGAGCTGGCCAATCGTGCGGCCCGAGATGAAGTACGACCGCTCCGAGCCAAGCTCGAAGATACGGCTGAACTGCCGGTTGTGGCTAAGGTTGATGTTCTGCGTAACACCAATCGGGTAAACGATGGTGGACCCGCCCGCGGGGGTAGAAATCGCGGGTGTGAACCCAAGAACACCGCCTACCGAAGCCAGCCGTGACGGGCCAGCAAAGATTCCGCAGAAGGCGCCGGAGACGAACTGCCCGTCCACCATGCCCGGGCCTTCACCTCCCGTCTGGACGTAGTTCTCGTAGGGCTTCCAGTTAGCGTAACTAGCGTTAGCCATGATCTTCTCCTAGCGGGCCTTCAGCCCTTCACATCTTGAAGAAATGCGTCAACGGTACGCTGACCGGCGAGCATCATTTCCGCCAGCTTCATGCTTACTTTGTGCTCGCGCAGCTTCTCTTCTGCGCGCTCCCGCTTGCTGCGGGCAATCTCCTCGACAACCTCTCGCGGAGACCGCCCGCCAGCCACAAAGTCCATGCCCGACTCCTTGCTTTGCAGCTCGGCACGCTCTGAGGCTTCCTCGTCCTGACGGCTGCGGTGCTCTGTAAGCTCCACAACAAGGGCGTCGTCTAGCGCCTGAGCGTGCTGGCTGTACTTGAAGTCGTCCATGGTGCTCACACCACCAGAGTAACCTGGATGTAGTTAAGCGGGTAGAAGACGCCCACAGTGACGTCGATCTCAAGCCGCGTGGGATCAGTCGCGTTCTGGCGAATCGCGTTGATCTCAAACGACTCAAAGACGCTCAGGCGGATGAGGAAGTTCCGCAACCCCTCCATCGTGGTGGTAATCGCGTCCTGTACCGAGGTGGTGATGTTGAACCGCCCGATAAAGTTGCGAAGCGAGGCGCGAATCAGCTTGGAGGCAAAGTCGAGCGCCGTGGTGATCGAGAACTCGCGCTTCTCAACGGTGCTCATGTCGGTTGTGAGCTGGTGGCGGGTCCGAACAGGCTGGCCATCGGCCTCCTGGTAGAACACCCACAGACCACTGCCAGACAGGATCTTGAGTTGCGCCTCGGAGTAACGGTCCTGGCTACCCACGACGCCGGTGAACCCGACAAGCGTGGACTCCGTCATGGGCTCCTGCGGAAGCTTGGCGCTTGTCTTACCAGCCAACGCGCAGGACAGGTAGTAGCCGTCGATAAGCGTCTCTAGCCCGTCCAAGGTCGCCTTGGCCTGGGCAGGAGCAGTTGCGATCACGCGACGGTCACGATAGCCGAGGGCCAGCTCGCCGTAAGCAACCGCCTCTTCGGTGCGGTTAGCGATGAGCGCACCACGAATCTTGACCGTGAATGGACGGTCAACAATCGAGGCGGTGAACACAGGGCTACCGGGAGCGTAGTAGAACCCGTCATCGTTGCCCGCCGTAAGCGGGCCGTCGTTGATTGTTACCTGGCCGCCGGATACCGACTGAACCAGGTACTTGTTGGTGTCATCCTCGAACTCCAGGTAGACGGGAACGTCTACCGTGGACGCGGGGTTGTACGGACCCGGGTAGCCTAGGGCAGCCAGGAGAGCCTGTAGGTTGGCGATGCCAGTCTCGACTACGTTTGACGTCGGGGCAGCAGTTACGTTGCCAAGGGGGCCGCTCGCGACAAGCGTAGAAGACTTACGCGTCGGGCGGCTGGGGTTGAGCATGAGCACGCGCTCAAGCCCGTTAGCCGGGAGGCTCATCTCGTCTACGTGAACCTGTCCGACAAGGCCCACCTCACCCGAGTGGGTGAGGGGTGCGATGGCGTACACGTCCTTAGACTCGATGAACTCAAACGCGCGGGTATACGCGTCGAGGGTGCCCTCGGGCTCCGTGGTTGACGTGTCGTCGACGCCCACGCCGGTAACCTCTAGCCCAGGGGCGTTGAGGATGGCGAAGTACATGCCCAGACCCAGCGGATTCTGGGTGTCGATGGGAGATAGCTGCGCCTCAAGGTCGGCCACACTGCCGATTCGAAGGAGGTTGAAGTCCTCCGTCGCGGGGCTCACGTCCTTACGGAGCGCGGTGTACCCTAGGTAGATCGCTAGCGGACCTGCTACCGTGGGAGTTCCGCCAGAATCGCGGAAGATGTTGTGCTTGACCCGAACCGTGCCCGAGTCGGTGTCAATGTACAGGTCCGAGCTGGGGCGAGTCGTGGTCCAGAGGTCGTTGTCCAGGCCCTTGGCGACGACGTACCAGCTTGTTCCCGTGTAGGTGAGCAGCTGCTCCGCCGAGATACGCAGACGGTTGGAGACGCCCGTGGGAATCTCGGTAACCTGACCCAAGCGGATGCCGTCTACCCACACCTCGTCGCCCACAGCCGGGGCGAACGCGGTACCGTAAACAGCCGAGGTGCCCGTAGACGCAGCCGCGCCGAATGGGCCACCAAGACCCGTTAGGCCGACGGTGGAGAGCATCGTGGCGTCAGAGGCGTCCTTGTCGATAAGGATGACGCTTTCCTTGCCCCGGATGGTTACGCCACCCGTAGACGAGACGCTACGAAGAACCAGCTGGTTATCAAACGTAGAGATAGACGCTACGTTTGCTCCCCAAAGCGTGTTGATGGCCGCAACAAGGGTCGCGCCCGAAACAACCGATGTGGGCATAACAAGCTGCTGCCAGTAGTCGCCGTCAAGCGACATGCGCAGAACCTTGCCCTGAACGTCGGTAGCCCAGGTAGCTACGGATGTTAGGTCGACAACCCCTAGCGCACGCGCAAAGCCCGGCTTTGGGCCGCCGTACAGGCTGGGAAGTAGCCCGATGACGCCAAAGCCGATCGAGCTTCCGCCGGTAACAGGACCAATCTGGATGCTACCAGCACAGGTAGCGCCAGGCGCGGTGCTGCTGGTGATAACCGGGCGGTTGCTTGCGTTAAGGACTGCTGTTGCGCCCGTTAACCCAGCGTTTAGCTGCGAAATAGCTCCCGCAGCGTCTACCGGGTTGGCAAACGTGATGTTATTGAGAACACCGTCGACGTATACTTCAAGCGTAAACGTGCCAAAGTCGGCGGGGTAAGTAAGCGTAGTCCAGTCCACGGTGCCCGTGACGCTGGCATTGCGAGCCTGGAACTCCGCTCCGGTAAACTGAAGGTACGGAGAAAGGTTGTCGCCGTCACCGTCGTTGATGACCGACACCGCGGTTCCGGCGCCGTCAAGGAAGGTCTCGGTCTTGAGCGCCTCCCGCACGTTCCCGGCACCGTTGTTGATGAACACGCGGACCGTAGCGTAGTCAATCGTAAGATCGCTAAGGTTGCTACGGGGGTCCGGGTAGTCCGAAAGCTGCGGCTCAAACGAGAAGAAGTTGGTGTACCCCAGACGACCTACCGCCTTGTACCCGGGCAGTAGGTTGAAGCCTGTACCGGGCCACGCCGTAGCGAGGAGAGCCGCCGAGGTCGTCGTCCCAACCGCAATGGTGGCATTCTCGCCCTTCGCAGTTGTGCGAAGAACGACGCGGGAGCTACCACCGCTCTCCTCTACCTCTGCAAGGAGGCCGGTGATCTCCTCGTCGTTGATAGCTTGGGCTACCTGGGCAGGAGTCTTGTTTGCAGGCAGCGCCGCAAACGTAATCCCTACTTCAGCAGCGTTATCTACGCTGAGCCTCAGCGTGGTTCCGCCGATGCCCGTGTAGGTAGCGCCGACAAACCCAAACGCGAGCCGCGCCGGAAGGGTGACCTGAGCTTCCGAGTTCAGAGTGCCGTCGTCAAGGACAGCCTCAATGACCTGGAAGCAGGGTCCCATGACGCAGGCCGGGAGCGTGGGAACAAGGATCTGGGGAGAGGTCGTCCGGAACTCCTGGATGACCTGAACTCCGGGCCTTTCGATCGTGGGCGGACTTGCCATTTTCGTTCTCCTACTTGGTCTCGATATTGACCGTCAGAGGCTGACTGTATTGTGCCTCGTTCTGGTCGTTTTGTGGAAGTCCCCCGCCTCCTGACGTGAAACCGCCGGACACGATTGACGGGGGGACGGCAGCATTTCGGGAAGCCGCAGTCTGTACAGGTTGTGCCACCGCGGTGCCTTGGAGAAGCGCCACGTTTGTCCCGCCCGAAGCTGGTGAAGTGTTGGCCGACGGTGTAGCGGAGGCTGCGGGAGAAGTACCCGTAGAGCCTGCTGGTGTCGTGGCTCCAGACACCGAAACCCCACTCACAATCTTCTTATTGAGTGGCAGCTTAGACGTGCTGTGTTGCAAATACGCTGGAAGCGAAATGACTACAACACACCACTCAAAATCAGTGCTTTCAACAAGTGCCCCAGCGGGAGACGGGGCAGAAATAGAAGCCCTAGCCCCTGTGTAGAGGAGCTGGGGCATTGACTTCACAATCTCCTCTCGGAACGTGAAGATCTGCTCCTGAATGAACCACGCGAGCGACTCTGCCTCTACCGGCATGCGGCTTAACACGTTGATCATCAGATTGGTGGGAATCAGATCCATGCGGACCTGAGCACCGGTCTGTAAATCAACGTAGGCAAGATCTCCGATACCAACGCCTTGGAACGCCGCTCCGCTACGAAGAACGGTGATGGCGGGCCGCTTGCCAACAACTTGTGGCTTGATGGGCGTATCCGCAGAGATAAAAATCTCGGCCCCAGCCTGGTCAGGAGAGCTTTCTGCCTCCGGCTTCCATTGGTAAGCGCCAGCGGGCAGCGTAGAGAACCGCCATTTTAGAAAGCTAATGATGTGGCGGACCAGCTCAAAGGTGGGCGGGAATACCTGGCCCTGTAGGTATCCTTCAGGCGTAGTTGGGGAGATTGCCGTCATGGGCGTCTCGCAAGTCGGGAGCCCACGAATACAGAAAACTCGCCTGACAGCTTTTCCTGCACCTGTTGCTGCGGAGACCGAGCACCGGCCTCATCTCGCCTGCGGGCCATCTCTCCACGGCTCCGACCCATGGCGTAAGAACCAACTGAAGAGAGGAGTGCCGTTGCAGCGGGAATGTGTTTCGTCCACTCGGGACGCACACCTTCCCGCGCAAGCCGCTCCCCTACTGCGCCGGAAATCGTCTTTCCGATCCCCCAACCTAAGCCGGTTGCAAGAATAACAAGAGGGATGTCTTTGAGCGTCTGCTTCCAACGCTCTTCGTCCATCTTTTCTGCGCTGGTCTTGCTGCGCTTAGCGATCGGGGCGCGGTATTCCTCTTCAGTCGTTTTGATCTCGGCGTTGGTGACGCCACCGCACGCGTCGTCCGCGCGCTTTACAATCCCAGTCCCAGGTATCGAGCTTTTAACTCCAAACGTTCCTAGGGCAGGCGGTTTTAGGGCTTTATTTGTTGGCCCTACTGCGCCGAGCACCCGCCCAGCATCAAGCTGACGAAAGACGCCAGGCACGTTCGATAGCTTATCGAACGTATGCCTCAGCACAGTTTCGTCAGCCCGCGGCATCTCAGCCCTTTGTCGCCCGGCCTACCATGGCGGCGGTTCCAAGCGTGCCTACCGCTCCAGCCGCCCCAAGACCCTTATGGAGCAGGTCCCTACCGGCCGCTCGCGTGGCGCCCGGCCCTAGGAAGTTCTGAGCTGCCGTGATTCCCTTATTGTAGAGCCCGGCGCCCGCGCTGCCCATACCAGCGCTGCTCATACCCTTTAGACCCAGCCCGGCAACACCCTTGCCCAGGGCGCCTAGAGTAGCCCCTAGAAACGCGGTCTTCTCAACCTCGTCGGAGAATGCGGCCCACATAACACGGTCATAAGGGGTCATGGCTTCCTTGGTTTCCTCTGAAGGTTTTTTCTTCCGGGCTGATGCGCGAGCTTCGGCACGCTGGTGCATCCTCTGCTGCGTAACGACATCCCGCATTGACTTCTCACGGCCCTTTAGCCCGCCGTGAACAGCCCCAATGATACCACCCACGGTCCCGAGGGTACCAGGCCCAACCTTTCCACCAGTATGCTTCAGCAGCGCTCCTAGCGCAGTACCCGCAGCGGTCCCCTTGGCGGCCTCGCCAAGGATCTCCTTTGCGTACATCGTGCTGTGGAGACCGGACTCCCCTTCGACTTTAGGACGGTCAGTCATATCACTCTTCCCCTACGTTGCTGGGGTAGGTCGGGTAGTTAGCAAAGATGTTGGGGGTTCTCTCGTCGATCGCGGAGAACAGATCCGTGGGGTTTGTAAACATCCTAGGAGGGCTCGGCTGAATGTCCTTGAGCGCCCTAGTGAGGTTGATGGGCAGGCGGTATTCAATGTCAGTCAAAGCAATCTGTCGGAGTGTTAACTCCTGCTTGATCGGGGCGCGTAGCCGCTCAGACTGTGTGACTGATAAAACCCGCCACCGCTTGTTTTCTGCTTCAACCAGCACATCCCCAGGCCCAATGTTTGGGTAGAACGACGTACGGGCTGACGTGGCTGTCTGCTGGTCAATCTGCTGCGCGTTGTTCTGTTGAGACTTTGCAGCAGGATCAATCTGAATCCAGACTTCGATGGGGTCGAGGTACCCGCGCAGGTAGCCGGTGTCGAAGCAGTCGATACAGCTAGACCGTGTCCGCTTGTGGCTTGTTGTATCCCAGCAAGAAGGGCACCTTGCCCCAAAACTGCGGAGCTTAAACAGCCAACAAGCCCTTCCAATGACCTGCGTTAGCAGTGTCATCTCACTACGGCGGATGTACTGAGCAACTAGATCCGGGTCAGCCTCATGGGTTGCCGGGCCATGCTCACGAACATCTCCTGAAGACTTGTGGACGACCCGAAGCTTGTACCAAAGCTGGCGAAACCGGTCTCCCTGTGGGACCCGCGCGTCTACAAAGATATAGCGGTCCTCAAACGTTGCAGTGACCGGATCAAACGGCCCCTCGGGAGACTCCGAGCGTAGAACCTGAAACGTGTAATCGAGGGCGTCCTCTTGGGTGTCATTGACCTCCCAAGTGAACTCCTTTCGATCCACGTCTAGGCTCCGCACTCGGAGCTTATCGATGGGCAGGTAGTGCGGCATACAGGGTGGTCAAGCAGCACTGAATAGTGATAGCGGCGGAGCAGGAACGTTTGTGGGGTACACCCCGCTGCTTCGAAGCTTTTGTCCCGCAGCGGCCATGCCGCTAAGCATGTTGTTGGGCTGCTTAGCTAGGTTCCTAGCTACTTCGTGAGAAACCCCATGAGACAGCTCCTGCGCCGACATAGCCGCCGTAGGAATGAGCTTTCTTTGGACTGTCTTAGCTACAGCGGACGCGGGGAGCGCAGCGCTTAGCTTTTTAAAAAGCAGCGAGCTGGCCTTTCGCAAATAGCGGTCTTCAAGCGCGGTCAACTCACTGTCTAAGCGCCTTCGAGCAGCGAGGCCCTTTTCAGACGGCACTCCTCGGGTAAGCACTGGCGGCGAAGATACGGGCTTAGTGGGGACCAGCGTAGGCGCTACTCGGCTAGCAGCGCGAGCCTCGCCGCTCTCAAACTTACGGATAGCGGAAGCGATGCCACCAAAGTCGTGCGGGGCGGCGCTGCTCAGTCCACCGGTAAGGATCTGGCCCGGCTTGAACGCGACCTTCATAGACGACTTCTTGACCCCCGGCAGGTCTAGGTTGCTAATCCTTATAAACCTTGTTCTGTCGGTGCGAGGGCCAACTGGCAGTCCTCTGGGCGGGCCGAGCGTCTTCTTCAGTTTTTCTGCCGCCGCAACCGCAGACGGGTTGTTATGGAACAGCTCACTAAGCGCCATCCCAGCCCGGTCATTCATGCCGGCGTACTTGCCAAGCGCGGCAGATACCTTGGTGGGCGCGTCGTACTTTCCGACGTAACTAACCCGCGGGGACTGAAGGAAGTCCGAGGGCTTTGTGGCGTGGCGAGCTACCCCAGGAGCAATCCGATGCTTGCCAAACGCGTTGGCGACCATCGACGAGCAGATAACCTGGTTCTCGTTAATCGGCTTGTCGCCGATGTCCATGAAGGCGCTAGCCGCCGCGGGAATGAGATCCTTCGTGTTGTAGTGGATCTTATCCCGGTTCTTGAAGTAGCTTTCGGCGCGCTGAACTGCTTCTTGCCGCGCTTTACCCCGGACGTTGGGGCGCACCACGGCGACCCCAAGATCCTTGGTTAGACTCTTCAAAGGAACCTTGCGCACACCCGTTTCGGCGCGGATGTCGATTACGTTGCCATCACCGGTGTAGATACCTGCGTGGGTGTACTTGCCCTGAATGGCTCCGGATACAGCACCAAAGACGCTTCCACCAATCCGCTGGAGCAGGCCAGCATCTTCGGGAAGCGGCTGGGGCGTCATAAGAACGACGTCGCCCGGCTTCATGTTCTTGGTAAGATCTTCAACCGTCTTGTGGCTCTGAAGCTCACGAGCAACCTTAGCCACCCCGCCGCTAAACAGCGAGATCAGCTTCTCGTCGTGGGCGCCCTTGGTAACAAAGCCTTCGCCGTCGGTTCGGGGGCTTACGTGCTGTACGTCGGGAGAGACGCTTGTGTCTTGCTGACGGCGCTCTTCACGAGTTGCGAGGCGGCCCGCAGAGTCAATCCCAAGCGCAGCACGGGGCCACTCGGGAGCCGTGGCAATCCCGTTGTTTACCTGGCCGCCGTACTCAACGTCTTCTGCGCGCTTAATCTTGCTGACTAACCCCTTGATCTTAGTGCCAAGCCCAACAGGGGGAGCAGACGCCCCGCGGGAAGCAACTGCTCGCTCTAACGAACCGCGGTCAACGGGCGCATTAAACTGAGCTACGAGCTTTTTTGTGAACTCTGGGTCTAGCTCAGACTTCTTCTTGAGCTGACCTAGCCGATGCATCTTCTCCCGAAGGGGGTCTCCGTTTGCAGCAAGCTTTTGACCCTCTCGCAGATCCGCTAGGGCGCGCATATCAAACAAAGACAACTCCTCTGGGGTCTCTGTGCGGTGGGGCGCGATGAGGCCAGCTACCACGTCATCTAAATCTGTTCGACGAGACATCGTTATCTCCTGTCAGGCGCCCGTAGCCTGGCTAATCGCTGCTTGTTGCCCCTGAATCTGCGCTTCCTGAGAGGCGCGCTGCGCTTCAGCGGTCTCTTCCTTAGCCCGAGGCCCGCCCTGCTGCATAGCGGCCATCTGCTCGGAAGCTAGCTGACCAATAGCCTGCTGCTGGGCCATTTGCTGTTGCTGCTGAGTAGCCGTAGATACGTCGCCCGGACCAGCAACAGCCGGCATGCCAAGACCCTCTTCACCAGCTGCATCTTGCGAAGCCATATTCGCTAGCTGCTGGCGAATCTGAGACAACCGCACGGAGAGCCGCATCTTTGCCTCGGCTTCCGCAGCGGCTTGGGCCTGCGCTTGAGTTGTGGCAGTTTGCGCAGCCTGTGCCATTTGCTGCTGGGCCGCTGCTTGCTGCATAGCCTGGCTTGCCTGCATCGCTGCCTGCTGCGCAGACATGTTCGACTGCTCGGCCATCATCTGAACTTGAGCGGCAGTGTTCTGCGCTTGCTGTAGCCGAGCGGCAAGATCCTGCCGCTCGGCCTCACTCTGGGCTAAAGATAACTGGTGCTCACGTTGAACGTAGGACTCAATGGGCTCTGAGCCCGGCGCAGGCACCATCTCTTGCGCGCTCTTGCGTCGAGCGATCTTAATCGCCGCAGCTAGCTTAGGCCCCGCTGCGGCCGGAACCTGCGCCACTTCCATCATGGGCTGCGGGGACTGGTGCATCGGAACGCCAGCTGGCATAAACTGCCAAAGCTTATCAAGGTGTCCCTGCTCCTCCGAGAGCATCTCCTCGACCGTGTACTTCATGGGGTTTTCCCCCATCTGGCTGTGCAGAGCCTTAAGCAGCACAATAGCCTGCTGCTCCCCGGCAATCATCTGGTTAAGGATCTGAACTGGATCCACCATTGGAGTCGGGCTGGGCGGAATGGGAATCTGCACACCGCCCGGCATGAGGACCGAGATACGCTTTAGGAGATACTGAGCATCTTCGATCTCTTGCTTAGCGATGTCGCCAAACACCTTGGACAGGTCGCGGTTAAGCCCGCGGAGCATCTCCGCATAGAAGAGGTAGGCTAGCTGAAGCTTTAGCTCGTGACTAACAAGCTGGGCCATCGTCATCACGGCCTGATCGACCGGAACTGCAAACTCACCCTCAAGGTGGCCCGAGGTATCAGGAGTTGCCTGCTGGTACAGCGCTTCTGCATCAGCAGGGGACGCTTCGTCACCCGAAGCTACCGCCTCAGTGTGCGTAGCCAGATTCTGGTCTGGTGCGGCCTCGCCGGGAGCAGCCAGCTTACGAAGAGCGTGCAAAAAGATGCCGCCCTGAACCGGTGTACCGGCAGACTTCTGAAGAGATAGGATGTCTAGGTCCAGCTCTTGGTAGTGGCGCATTAGAGCCCTCACGGAGAGACAATGAGTGTTAGCTGCCCAAAGGAGGGTCCGCCCGTCATCCCAGAGATCTTAGCAATCGGGATGATGCCAGCAGAGGTAAAGGCCGATAGCCCCAGGTCCGCAAGCGCCGTTCCAGTCCCATCCAGCGCCAGCCCAGCATCTCGCTGAAACACGAGGCGCTGCTTAGGGATGAGCCTTCCGTCGCCCGCGCGGCTCGTTGTGTGCGGGCCGTAGTCATACGCGCGTGAAACAGCGACCGTAGAGCCAACAGCGGCGTTGATCTCTGTCACAACCGCCGCTAGCGACATAAACGAACCTACGGCACCTGACAAGGTCACGGTTACCGCCGGAGTCGTAAAGACCAGGGTCTTTCCCCCCACAGGCAAGTCCAGCGTAGGGATTGGGTTCCCGAGCGTTGCCCCGTTGATGTAATCCTCTAGCGTCTCTCGGGTCCCGACGATGATCTTGTGTGGCATGGCCTAGTTCCTTCTGATCTTGCCCACAAACGCGGCGAACTTGCCCAAACGCGGCTTGTGGCTTTAGTAGAATCCGATGGCCGACAGCGCGTAGTAGTCCGAGTGTACACCGCTTGGACTGGCGTCCATAATCCCCTCTACGTTCAACGACGTTTTTACGAGTCGCTTTTGCTGCTCGTAGGCGCTCTGAAACAATCCCAGCATGGACTGGATGATGGGCGCCTTGTCGTTGATGGATACGCTCAGCCCACCATCCGAAAATGGAAGGTGGTTCCTTGCGTAGAAGATCATCAGACTTTGCATCAAGCTGATGACAGTTCCCCGGACGCAGAAGCTCTGGAGATTTAGAGAAAACAGATCATCCAGAGAGTAGTTTGTCAGGTACGGGGTGCCATTAAAGTCGCTTAAAAAGTCTACGGTAGCCCAGGCAACCATGCGGTCTGAGCTTTCCTCCCCACGAATGAGGAGGTTAAGCTCAGAGAAATCGCGGGTGAACAGCCGAACGCTCTGAATGTGCGCGTTAAACGCGTCAGAGCTTGACTGCCCTAATGGCTGTAGCTGGGTAGGCACTCAAGCGCCCTGGCTGCTCTCGAAAGATGACAGGACCGCGGTTAGCTCGCGGTTCGACATCTTGTCGTTAACGTTAAGGCCACGCTCTAAGCCGAGGGTAAGCAGAACGCGCTTGCTCTGCGTACGCCAGCCATCTGGGAGAGGCTCGTAGGCGGGAGCGGCCATCTCGGCCTCTACCTGCTCGGGCTCCTCAAGAGGAGAGCTAGTGGGTTCCGGGGCGTCATCTTCAACGGCGGGAGTCTCGACGAGAGGCTCCATTACCTCAGGCTCAGCCTGGGGAAGAACTTCAGTCTCAGGCTCCGGCTCCGGCCGATACTCCTCTGACGCCTTAACTAGCGGCTCCCCACGAACGAGAGCACGCAGCTCGTTCGGGTCTAAGTAGCGGTCCGAGTCGCTCTGAAGCCTAAGGGCTCCCCGCTCTACATGACCGATAACCTCCTCTAGGTGGTCGGCAATGTACTTCACTGAGATGGGAATCCGGCGACCTGCGCGGACTACGACATCCGCACCGATGCGGAAAGTCCGCTCACCAAAACGGTCAAGCCGACGTGCCATCTTTGTCTGCGGGTCACGTCCTGAGCCAAACGCGTAGATAACCTGGTCTTGGATCATGTGGCGCTCCTTGTTTTTTGCTTATATCAGCACAAAGGGGCACCGGCACAGTAGCCGGTGCCCCTCCGTACTGGGGTTGGGGCCGTTCCCCCTAGTTATCAGAAGCTGACAACCTGCGGGTAGAACTGGCGGTTGCCCGCACGGTTGTTCTGCGCGCCCAGGTTCTCCTCGCTCACCGGCGTAACCGAGGCAAGGATCGCGTTCGCGTTCGTCGTCGGGTTCGCGTCGCCGGAGTACAGCTCCAGCTTACGAACCGAGGCGATGTTCACGATCGACATGCCAACATCCTTCCAAGCGACAAACTTGATGATGTTGATGACCTTGTCGATGTAGAACTTGACCTGGTTGAGCACGTAGAAGCGCCCCAGGAAGTCCGGCGAGGTGAAGCAGTACACGTTGCCCGGGCGAAGGATGTCCGTCTTGATGGTACGGACATAGCGCTTGCCAAGAAGCAGGTTGTACTTGTAGCCGTTGACGACCGTCTCCGACTGGATCTTGTCGCCCTGGTCCTCGACGGTCCACTGAAGGATGTCGTTCCAGTCCTGCGACGTCATAAGGATCATGTCCGACTCTAGGCGGTTGCCGTCGAGCAGCTTCATGAGCCGAACCACGTCGGGGCGCTGGATAGGACGAACAACCGCGTCGTTCGTGGCCGCGATACGAGCAAGCTCGCCCTTCGTGACCGAGAACTCCACGACCGAACCCGCGCCGATGGTGGCCGCGTTGAGCGCCGTAGCGACGCCACCGTTGGCCTCCGTCTGGAGGGCCTGAACCGCGCTCTCGATGTGAATCGTGAACTCGCGGTCCTGGATCTCGCCCAGGTCACGGACGGCGTTCTGCTCGATGACCTTCCCGATTGGGAAGGCGTAAGCAAGGAACTCCTGCTCCGGCTTCTGGAACATCTCCGACATGATCGTGATGAAGGGAACCTCCACCTTCTCACCCCGGATGAAGTTCGCACGCGGCTCGCCACGGAACGTGACAACCATCGCGCGGCTGCGCGGCTCAAGGTACTCGATCTTCACGAGCGCGTCGTGATTGGTCGAGACCTGACACTGCGAGCGGTCGACGTTCTCGGGCGGCAGAACCCGCTCAACGAACGACGCCTCACGAAGGCGGTCCCGAATGTACCCACCGAAACGGGCAGCAATCTTGCTCTTTGCACCCGGATCGGAGAGCTGGCTGAGTAGCATCTCCTTGGCGTTCGACATGATGTGGTTCCTTTCCTTTCCTGGCCCTGGTTCTCTTTTGCCTTCCCTGGGGCTCAGGCGAAGGTCTGGATAAAGCGGAGGCGGTTACCGTTGCTGGCCGGAAGCCGCATGACGTAACCGAGCACGATGTTAGCGCCCGCGTGAGCCACAAGGCCCCAGCGCGCCACGCTGCCCGAAAGCGCGTTGTTCACAACGCCGCCCATGAGCGCCTGGCCAAGCGTGACGACACCGACGTTGTCAAAGACAACCGTGTCCGCCTCGAAGGTCGGGCCGATGATGGCCGAGAGCTTACGCGAGGCCTGAACACCGTAGTCGCCGCGATCCTCGATAACGAAGAAGCCCGGCTTCGCGGCGTCAGTCCCGCGCGCCCACTTGTACGACGAGTTGACCTGAACGATCTCACCGTCGATAAGGGGAACGGGCGAGGTGCCCTGGGGATTAAGCAGACCCACGTCTGCCACCTCAAGCGGCTTGCGCATAAGGCGGTCGAGGGTCGGCTGGATGATCTCGAACTTGCGATCAAACGATGCCATGGTGGTTCTCTCCTAGTTGCTTTCTTTACCTAGCCTTGGCCAGCCGAGCCTCAGCTGTAGGCGGACATTGTCTCTACGAAACCCTCTAACACATCACCGCTGTCACCGGCGGAGTAAAGCTCCCCGCTCGAAGCCCGCTTCTCGCCCGTCTGCGGCTGCTCGACGTGCCCGAGGCGGAACCCACCCGCTGTAAGCTCAACGGCCTCTTCTACGGCCGCTAGCTTAGTGACGGGAAGCTGCGCGATCTTCGCCACCTTCGACTCAAAGTCGAGCGCTGGCTCAATCCCGCGAACCTCCATACGGCGAGCAAGCTTCATCGTGCGAAGCTCGTGCCGAAGACCGTCGTTTTCCTCAGCAAGGCCGACGTTGGCCTCAGCTAGCTTACGCATGTGCTGCGCAGCCTCGTGAAGAACGCCGGGAACTTGCCCCGCTACCTTTGTCATCTTGTTACTCATGCTGTTCCTCACTTCCTAAGCTGCGCAAAAACCTGACCAAGATGTTTGTCGTTGGCCGATTTTACAGCGGCTACAACTTGTTGAGCGTAAGCGCGCTCGTGAGTGTCCGCGTCTGGGTCTGACGCCACCTTTACTGCGCGCTCTAAGAACGCGCGGCCAAGATCAACGTTAGGGCGAGTCATCGTTCCGATTCCTCACTTCCTAAGCTCCGCAAGCGTTTTGCTGCTGAGAATGCGGTCTTTCAGATCTTCAGCCGCCCAGGTTACAGACTTTGCACTCCTCCTCGGGTCTAGGTACTCTATCTTGCGCCCCCCCTGCTCGATAGCATCCGCCACTCGGCGGCCCGCTGAAGCAGCACCTTCCCCGGCACTACGTACTGCTAGCCCAGCGCGCTGGACGGCTTGTCCGGTACCAGCTAGCGCGCGATCTGTAGCGGTGAGTAGGCCACGACCAGCCTTTCCGGCCAGGTGCTTTGCGGCATCCGCAACGCCCGCTTCTTTCAACCGTTCAGCGTCAATGGTGGTTAAGGCGGAGGTCTTTTCACGCGCCTTCTGCTCAAGGAAAGCACGCGCAGCCTCCCGGCGTCCACGATCCCAATCCGCGTACGCGGGCCCGCCCCAGAAGTACTTTGCGCCAGACGGCCGAGCGTTAAGAATGTCCCGAGCCGCCGACTCGGTCATCTCATTCTTGGCTTGGTGCTTTTTGTACGCCTGCTGGTACTTTTCGGACTTGAACTCAGCCTTGGCCTTCTGTTTTTCGGATAGGCCTTTGCTCTCGGCTTTCGCCTTGAGCTTCTCAAGCTTCTCCTCCCACGACTTGGCCGTCTTCTCACTTCCGCCGAAAGGGAGGCCGAGTGCTTCTCCCACAGCGTCAAGCGAGGAAACCTTCAGGCCGTCAGTACGAAGAGTGTGGGCCGCCACGGCGTTATCCTGCCGCGGGGTCTCCGACAGATACTCAGACGTAGTGCGGACTGAGCGATCCTTCGCCTGAGCCCTGCTCATGGCAATGAGGCCAGCGTTATCCGGAATCATGCTGGACTCGCCGGGCTCCGTGCTCATACGGAAGCTCTCGTTGTGGGCCGGAAGCTCCGGGGGAGGTGAGGAAGGGTCCTGCGCCTGCTTGTAGACCTCTTGCATGAGCGCCTCAGCCGCCTTGGTCTGGCCAAGGCGAGAAAGCAGCTCAGCCTGGGCGACCTTGGCGCGAAGAACCCGCTCCGAAGCCTCCTTGCTGCGTGTCCAGCCGGCGGTCTTGCCCGTGTTATTCGGGGGCATCTGACCGTCAAGCTTGCCCGTGTGGTCAGCCTTGCTCGTCGGAAGGTCCGAGTTGCTGAGCGACGGGCCGGAAATGCGGCCCGACACTGTAGACTGAGCGCGCGGGTGTGCAGTCTGCTCCCCGATGAACCCGCTAGACATTACGTCTGGGCCGGGGGCGCTTAATGGCGATGTACCCGCACCCCCGGTGCCCACCGTAACGGGCGACGGGTGCGTGGAGGGATCAGTGTCCGCAGCCAGCTTTGCGACAAGGTAGGCGCTTTGCTCAAGCGCGGTCGCAAGCTTCAGCCCATAGGCGGCGTCATCCCGAATACGAAGGGCGCTCTCCTTCTTTTCATGCTCCCCGTGCTCGTGGTGCATGGAGCGCTCGTGCTCCTTCATGATCTTCTTTGCGCCCTCACGCTCCTTCTTGGAGAAGGAATCCTCCTCCGAAGCAGCGGTCTTGGCCCGGGGCTCCGCCAGCTCAGCAGCGAGGAAGTCCCCTGAGTCTACAGTCGTAGCGTCGTAGGCAGACGCAATCTTGAGGTTCCTGTCAGCGTCAGACAGGGCCGAGTTCACGATCTCGCTTAGGGACTTACCCATGGTGCTCTCCTCACACTGGCGGTGATTGAATGGCTTTTTGTGAAGTGATCATGTCTGGCACGGTACCGCTTGTTGGCGGGTTGGGCTGGGAGTATTCCTGCCTGCGGCGGTTGTACCCCTCCAAAGCCCGCTGCGAGTCACCTACCCCGTAGGGCTCCATCATGGCGGACTGAGCCTCCTTGATGAAGCTGTCGATCATCTCTACGGGATAGGTGGTTCGCATGGGTACCTGCTAGGTCACTCCACCCAGCCGCTCTCCTTAAGGATTTCAAGCGCACGGATACGCACGAGGTCGTCGTCCGACGCAACCTTGCCGGTGTCCGGGTCGATCCCGTTGTCAACGAGAGCCTGACGCGCCATCTCCAGCGCGGCCGCCTCAATCGCTGACTCCTTATCCATGTCCTGCATCATCTTGCGCTTCTGCTTCGAGCGGCCCACGCCCTTACCGACCATGTAGGCGCCGCCGGTCGTAGCCGTGCCAAGCGCGAGGCCACCCTTGTGCTCCTTGGCGAAGTCAAGAGCCTTGTCGGTGTTGCGACCGACAAAGTCCTTAGCCTTCGACAGGCCACCCTTGATGCTCTCGTAAACGCCCTTAGCGGCCTCGGTCTTCGCGTCGCTGGCCAGCTTGTACTGCTCGTCAACAAACGCGCGCGCCATAAGGCGGCCGATAGCGTCAGCCTCGGCGACCTTCGCCTCTACCTCGGCGTTCGCCATCTTCTCAGCCTCGTACTCCGGGCTGGTCATCGCGGCGGCCATACGGTCAAAGGCCTCGTGGTACGCCTCGCGGCTAACCTCGTTAAGGTCGATGCCGTTCGCCGCCGCGTACTTGCCAAGCTCGGCAGCAACGTCGGCAAACGTAACGGTGTCGGGGATGCCCGCCTTCTTCTCTGAGGTCTCACGCTTCTCACGCTTCTCCGCGTGCTCCTTGCGCTCCTCCTCCTCGGACTCAGCGGCCTCATGGTCAGCGGCGAGCTTGCTGGGCATAAGCTCAACGATAAGCTCGGCCACCTGGTCGTCTGTAAGAAGACTGAGATCCACGCCCTGATCGAGGGCGACCTTCTCTAACACCTGGGCAGCGGTAGCCAGCTCCGCGTCAAGGTCGGTGCCCGCGGTGTCCTGCTCAAAGATCTCTCGGATATCATCCATGGTTGTCTCCGTATCTCTCTACCTGTAGATCCTTTGGTCCTCGGCGGCGCGGAGCTGCCTATAAAGGATCAAACCATCAGCCCCGCTTTGCCGAAAAGGTGCTCCGCAGCCTGCACCAAACTACTTGTCTTGTCGACTAGCATAGTTTGACGGAGGGCAGCTCCAATGGTGTGCATCGCTTCAAACGAGCCGTTGTCTGCGATGAGTTTAGCCATTTTGCTGATCTGGGATCCCTCTTCGCCAGAGCGACGAAGATGCGATGAAATAAACTGTATCATAGGCCCGTGACCTAGGAGAAGTTCTCCGAGGTCCGGTTCAACCTGCGCACCCTCAGCTCCGGAGAGTAAGTCTAGGTCCAGATACTCTGCGGACTTTGGGAATAGAGAATGCGCCTGTTCTAGTACAGAAATTCGGTAGCCGTTGTACATCTCCGCAACCTTGTTTAGGAGCGGAGCGTTCAACTCTACGCGCCGAGATGAAGCAAGCTTTGGCCCGCTCTCAGACATGCGGCGCATGAGGAACGGGTCGAAGCTTGAACGCTCGTCCATTAGGGCGGAAAAAGCCGAAGCAAGCTTGGCGTCGTAGTGTTGAGGAGAAACTGCGTATGTGTTGTCTACGCCAGGGGCTCGGGTGTCGAACGTAGCGTTACGCTCGTCCAACGCCTTCTTGAGCAGATCGCCACCCTCCATCCCCGGCAACACCAAAGACTGGAACTCTCCGGGGGTAGGAATGATGCCAAGAGCAGCGAGGGTGGACAGCACCTTTCGTGGGTCAGAGCCCGACCCACGAACAATAACGCTCATGCTCAGCTCTGGCGTGGTGTCCGCATCCCTAAACGCGGCCTCAGAAACGCCGCCAGGGATTTCCTTCTCAATCATCGAACGCTTTGTCGATGCGTGAGACACCTTAGCCGAAAGCATGTTGAGGAGTTTCTCCAGCATACCGGCTGGAGGCCCTAAGCGCGGGGCAGACACTGGAGCATCTGGAGAGGACAGATGCCACATCACGCGGGCCGTTCGGTCTGCGCCAATCCAAACGAAGCTAATGTCAAAGAAGCGGGGGAAGTCGTTGTACACGAAGACCTTGCGGCCATCCGGGTACACCTTCCCGCCCTCGTTGATCATGTGCTGGCAGTAGTCAACCTTAGTCACCGCCAAGCCCCGGATCGGCCGGACCTTTCGGTGGTACTCAAGGATTGCGATTCCTGGGTGCCGATGGCGGGACTCGTCGTAAGTCTTCCAGGCTTTTTTGACTTCGTTCCAGTCTGTACAGATGGAACAAAGGTCAAAAGGAACCTTACACCCCATGCTTACGTCGACGCGCTCTCCCGCGCGAACTCGGTCAAGAATGGAGGTGTGGCCTTTCTTCTGGGCCTCTTCGTTGAACACGCGCTTGACCAGCTCAACCCGCTTCATGGCTGGGTTGAGCGTCGCAAAGATCACGTCACCAAAGCCCAACTGCTGCGGGTCCGTGTTCTTGTGGTGCGCGTATACGGTAGCTCCGTAGAAGCAAGGGTAGCCGTAGGGCCAAGCCTTCCCCTTCATACGGTCAGCTTCAGCGTTACACCCGATGTCGTCCCACGAGTGTAAGAGCCCGTTGAAGTCTAAGTGAGAGTTGTAGCCGTACCAGTCTTTGTTGGAGTTGGCTCCGTAAAACTCGGAGTACCCCATCGCGTTACAAAGAACGTACGTGTACCGGGGGTCTGGCTTTAAGCAGTCACAGAACTTCTGTGCCTCTGGAGCAAGCCCCGCCACCTTCTCCATCTCACCCGGACGAAGAACACGGACGAGGGGCTCCCCGTCGTGCTCCCCCGCGAAGTATGACCGCTTGATAAGCATCAGGGATTTGTGCGGAAGACAGACCGAATGCGGCCAAGCAGAGACTGCTGTGCCGGTGTAGCTGGCGGCGCTGAAGGCGGGCTGGAGGGAACGTTCCCCAGCATCTGAAGCGCTCGCTGTCGGCGGTTCTCTAGCTGCTCAATCTCCCGCGTAGCCCTATCTACCGCAGCACGCTGCGCCTCAACCGCGCGCTCCCGCTGGAACTTGTTTACCTGATCCTCAAACTTCTCTTTTTCCCTGCGAAGAGCTGCGAGCGGCTGAGCCTTCTGCTCTGCCTGAATGTCCTTTACCGCCTCAAAGCCACCCTGAACAGCTCGTTGGGCAGCCTCTCCCCAAGAACTGCGCATCTTCCGCTCCTTCTCCAGAGAAGAAACGATGGAGGCGCGGCCTTGAGAAAGCTCTGACACTTGCTTGGCAAGAGCAACCATTGGTTGGTCCATGCCGTAGGCGCTTTGAGCTTCAATAGTGCTGTGAACCAGCGCGCCCGCCACCATGGGGTCGTTCATGAAGTGGGGGTTAGCGGCGTGAAGGCTGCTAAACACGCGCTTCACCGTGGTTTGGTCCTGGTCACGGAGCGTCGGGTTTAGCTGCAACATCCCACGGAACGTGTCGTTCTTTTTCTTAGCGTCCGCCAGACGGGTCACTAACGACTGAGCGCCACCAACAGCGGCACCTACACCCATCATGGCTAGCGGAGCCAAGAACGCAGGGTGCCGGACAATGTCGCTGATTAAACTGGGCGGAGGAGCATTGGCAGTCTTTGTAGCCTCTACCAGCGCGTGCGCGACTTTAGTGTGCTGTGAGTAACGAATTGCCACAAAAACCTCTGTAGGTCAGTAACCCTGTGGATAGCCCGCGCCCGGAGAGATTAGACCATGGCGCGCGCGCCACTGGTCTACCCGGTTTGCTCCTGCGGTTAGGCCAGACTTAGCAAGCTGGGCGCCCCCAAGCAGAGTACCACCTACAGCAAGTCCGACGCCGAGGTTTTTGGGCGCACCAAGGCTTTCAGCAAACCGGCCGCCATGCTCACCCACATGACTGATGACGTCCATCGTGCCGTGAGCAAGCTGCTTTAGCGCAGAGGCGGCAGTCTCTGATTTGCCTGCGGTCTTGAGCAACGCGCGCGCAATAGCGTGTCCACGAGAGGTCATGAGGTCCTCCGGTTGGCCTTGATCCAGTTGCTAACCTTGTGCAACTCCGCCTCTAGTTCGGTGAGCGCCCGCTGGTGGGCCTCGTAGCTATGCGCGGACTTAGAGAAGTCCGCAAACGTACGAACTACAGAAGAGCGAGGGCTGATCTCTCGCCCAGCTACCTTTGTTCCGTCACCGTGCATAAGGTGGCTAAGCTTACCAAACGCCAGCTTTGCAAGCTCTGCGTCTACCTTGGCCCAAGCAGAGAAGATCTCGCCGGAGGTGGCCCCTTGGAGTGAAGCTGCCTTCACCTCACCAGATAGAGAAACTAGGTGCTCGTTCATATCGCCGCGAGCAGCCTCGTAGTTCTGCGTAACCTCGTCGTGAGCAGCACGAAGCCGGTCACTCAGGGCGTGCACATCCCCGCGCACCCCGTCTGCCGTTCGAGCCGAATCCACAAAGGAGAACGAAGAGGTCTTAAACTGCTCAGGAGGCATCGAGTACTCAAGCACGTCGATTGTTACCTCCCGGGGCCGCGCCCCGTCGTTAAGAGCTTGTAGCACGGCAGCTGGGTCCGCAGGCCCACCGTCAATGTGAACCGCGCGCATGGAACCGGAGGTCGAGGCGAACTTACGATTAAACGCCTCAACATTTGCCTGCTCCACCACGCGCCGAACCTGCTCGGAGTTAAGCTTTACATGCCCAATCGTGTGAACGACGGCTTCGGTAAGGCTTAGATCTCCGGTCTCGGCAAGCCGTGCGGCTTGCTTTCCGAGGTTTTCGAAGGTCATAGCATCCATGGGGGTATCCATTTTTCTGGATCTGTTATTAGGGTAGCGTATCTAGGCCCTCCAGGGAAACCCAGTACACATGAGTGATATCGCAGACAATCTAAGTCTACAAGCCACGATCTCGGATTTCCAGAGGAGAATTAGAACGCTGGAATCTTCCGTGTATGGGCTAGAGCAGCAACCTTTACGGGTTGATCTCCTGTACGGGCTTTACCTGGACACGCACAAAACTTCAGAAAAAAGCCAGTTTTTAGCAAGGATGTGGTGTCGGCAGATCTTTGCGCTAGACGCCCGGCAACTCTTAACACTAGCCAGAAACACGGGTGACCCGTACCCCTGGCGGCCGATGCTTGCGATGCTCGACGACTACCTGTCAAACGGCTTTGACGTTGCTCCGGCTAGGGAGCACCTCCTTGGAGCGGCCCAAGACCTTCTAAACGCGCAGGGCCTTGACCTCGTACAGCCGTACGACGTGATGGCTCATCCGTTCGCGATTCGGGTGGCTTCTTCGGCTATCAGAAATAGCGACGGAGATATTGATGTCCAAAACAAAACAGAAAGCAAAGACCTACAACGCTAGCGCGATTCGACAGCTAAAAGGGCTAGAAGCCGTCAGAGAGCGCCCGGGTATGTACTTGGGCGATCCTACTTCGGGCGACGCGCTCCACCACCTGATCAAAGAGGTAGTGGACAACTCGGTGGATGAACACCTTGGGGGGCACTGCGACACCATCGAGGTGCGCCTCCTCGCTGACGGTTACTGCTCAGTCAAAGACAACGGGCGGGGCATCCCCGTAGACATTCACCCAGAAGAAGGCGTAAGCGCCCTTCAAATGGTGATGTGCTCCCTGCACGCTGGGGGCAAGTTCGATAACGATTCGTACGAGCAGAGCGCTGGGTTACACGGCGTTGGTGTTAGCGCCGTAAACGCCGTGAGTTCCCGGTGTGACGTTCACATTTGGAGAGACGGGCGCTACTGGCACCAAGAGTACGCCCAGGGGGTACCACAGGGCGACGTACAGGATATGGGCGAGTGGACTGGCCCAACAGGCACACAAGTCGTCTGGCAGCGAGACCTTCAGATCTTCAAGGGGATTACTGAGTACGACCGCAAGCTCGTTGCCGATCGGATTCAGGAGCTTGCGTTCTTGAATCCAGGGTTGAAGATCACGCTTGTTGACGAACGTGGAAAAGCGGGGTGGGAGCGCACGTTCCAGTTTGATCAAGGTATACGTGAGTACCTTGAAGACGTAGTTGGCAAGAAGAACCGGGTTAGCCCCGTCCTCTACTTCCGAGTCGAAGGTGTAGAGATCGCGATGGTGTGGACGGATACCGATGCGGAGGACATCCGGTGCTACGTCAACAACACGCACAACCGGGACGGGGGGACCCACATGACTGGGTTCAAGAACGGCTTAGCCCGCGTCCTACTGGAGTACATTCGCGAGCACGGACTGGCTAAGGGGCTAACCGGTGAGGGAGTTACGGGCAACGACATCCGAGAGGGAATAGTCGCCATCGTAAACCTGCGGATGAGTCAGGTAGCTTTCTCTTCTCAAACTAAAGAGAAGCTTGTTACCCCCGCTGGCAGAACGATGGTTGAGGGGGTCTTTCAAGACCAAGTAAGCTGGTTCTTGAAGGATAACCCCGGGATCGCAAAGAGGGTTGCAGAGAAAGCAATCCTTAGCGCCAAGATGCGGGAGGCCGCGCGGAAGGCAAGAGAGCAGGTCGCAAGAAAAGACTTCATGGATCCGCTTAGCCTCCCGGGCAAGCTTGCAGACTGCCAAAGCAGGGATCCCAAGGAGTGCGAGCTGTTTATCGTAGAGGGCGATTCCGCGGGCGGGTCTGCTAAGGGGGCAAGAGACCGGCGGTTCCAGGCAATCCTTCCACTGCGCGGCAAGGTCTTGAACGTAGAGCGCTCTGGAGTAGAGAGCATCCTAGAGAACCGGGAGGTGGGCACGCTGATAACCGCGCTAGGGTGCGGAATCGAGCAGGCCAAAGCGTTCAACCTCAAGGCCCTCCGTTACCACAAGGTCATCTTGATGACCGACGCAGACGTAGACGGAGCACACATCAGGACGCTTCTCCTAACGTTTCTGTACCGGTGTATGCCGAGGCTGATCTTCTTCGGCCATGTGTACGTGGCTCAGCCCCCTCTTTATGGTGTACGCCTAAGCGGACATAGCAACGATTACTACTTCACCAGTGACGCGCAGTTTGAGTCGTTTAGGTCAACGCTCACGGGAGCGCAGAAAGAGCGCATGCGCGTTACCCGGTACAAGGGCCTCGGGGAGATGAACCCGGAAGACCTATGGGCCACCACGCTAGATCCCGCCGTCCGAGTACTTAAGCAAGTAACGATCACAGACGCAGTCGAAGCAGAACGGTACTTTAGCCTGCTTATGGGAGACGACGTAGAGAGCAGGCGTGCCTGGATTGAAGATAACGCACTAAGCGTAGATGGCCTAGATATCTGAAATTAATGGGGAATACGCCTATAAGTTATTGGTAGGAAGCTTGGATCCCTCCTACTAGAAAGAAAGCATGCATGTCTAACAACAATCAGCAGCAGCCGAACATTCAGACCGCAATGACCGACCTGGGCAACCAGGTTGCAAAGGCGGACAACCGGATGGCAAACATGGACGCCCAGCTCGCTAACCTGGCGACCACCTTGAACGCGCTGCACGCGTTCGTGCAGCAGCAGCAGCAGATGATGCCCGCTGTCCCGCAGATGCCTGCGCCTGTCGCGCAGATGCCTGCGCCTGTCCCGGGCCTTCAGGTCGTGCAGCTGAGTCCAGCTCAGCTGCAACAGCTGCAGCAGGCGGGGCCAGTCGGGGTGATCCCGACAAACGGGGTGGCCCACGTTCCCACCCCGGCGCAGCCGGGCCGTTTCGTATTCGGATCTCACCAGGCCGCCGTAGGCGCCATCGGGACGGCCATGGCCGCCCCGATGGTCTCCGGGGGTGTCCCCCCGGAGGTTGCGTCCATGATCGCAATGCAGCAGGCTCGCTCTACTCTGTCCGCTCTCAGCAATGCAGGGACGTTCGTCCTGCCAGATGCCCCCGCTGGATTCCAGTGGAAGTGGTACCACGTGCTCGGGATCGGGCTCGTCTGCGCCCTTGTGGGCGCGGGTGGGGTATACGCCTATAATCGGTGGTTCACCGACCAGACGAAGTGAACCACTGAGAGGGGGCAGCAGTTGCTGCCCCCTCTCTTTTTGCCTTACTCCGGACCTAGAGCGTAGTCGTTAGACGCCTGCCACGAAAGCTCTTCAAGCGCAGCGTCTTCGCTCGCACTCTTGGCGGCTTCTGATCCAGACTCGCGAATGGGGGCCATAATGTCAGGCCGCTTTACCTCAAACATCGAGGCCAATAAGCAGTAAACCAGCGCGTGAAAGCTGTCGTCTGGAGTACTTCTTGGGTGGTCATACCTAAGCATTCTTAGGTTGTCCGAGTATTCAGACCGGATAGCGAGCATGTCGTCTGCAAACGGAGACTTAAACTCGTCCCACGCCGGAAACCTGATCTTTGCCGACTTGATCGCGTTAAACACGTCGCTCATAATCGGTGTGCGAAAACATAGAAACCGGTGCAAGGCTCCTTTATACGCCACCTTATTGGGAGCCCGAACGACGTACTGGTACTGGTGAATGCGCTGTGGGCCAAACAGGGAGCTGAGCACCTTGTTGGGATGAAAGCCCATGCCCCAGTCGCACCCTACAAACTTGAGCCTAAACTTGCGAATGAGCCGCTCAAGCTCTTTGATCTGAAGTTCCGGGTCCGTCAGCTGCTTGTCGAAGCGCTTTGCGTATACGACCTGGAAGCTGGAATCGGCGCGAGTGTATCCACCAACGAATAGAACCGTGTAGCTGTGCTCGCCCGTTCCCCAGTCCACCCCTCCGTATAGGGTGTGGCTCTGGGCGATCTTTACAACCTCTTCCTCATCCATGCTGTACTTGTCATCGCATACGCGGATGACTTCAGCCCTGGTGATCGGCTTTGTTCCGGAGTCATAGCTCATCGCCATGACCTCGTTCATGAACTGCGCCGTCGGGTACCTTTCCCGATCAGATAGGATCGTGTTCCACTGCTTGTACGGGTCGTCTGACCCCGTGTTTGGTTTCCAGTACCAAGGCACCATGAGGCGGCAGACGCGAAAGCCCTCGAACTCCGCCCCCGGGTTCATCTGCACCCACTCAGCCATAGGGTGCTCTGGGTTGATAGCCGCGCCGCACCTATCGCAGATAGGTCCGCGCTTCCCGATGTTCTTGTCGCCTAGGACGTTCCAGTGCCAGGTGTACGGCTTATTCGGCGTCCCGTGGCGTTCACAAGGAATCACCCACTCTGACTGAGTGGAGTGCTTGGCCCAGTAGTTTTCGATTGTGTTGTCGAACGTCTTGGGCGTCCCGGAGTATACGAAGAGCCTGTCCTTGTGGTGGGAGGAGGCCTCCTCAATAACCGGCATGAGGTCCCAGAGCATGTCCTGAATCTCGTCAACAAAGATCGAGTTTGTGGACAAGCCGCGGATACGATCAGCGGACAGGAACGCGTACCGGAGATAAATTTTGCTCTTGTTGGAGAACTCTTTCTCCAAGATGTTCATCACTAGGTTCTTGTGCGTCATTCCCCGGATCAGCGGGGAGATGTCGATGATGTCTGCCAAACGGGCGTTAGAAAACACCTTGGTCTGCATCGCCGAGGGTGTGACAAACAGGGACGTGTACATTGGCCGCATGACGCTAAGCGCAAGCAGCTTGTTGCCGAGTGTCGTCGACTTTTCAGTCTGACGGCTGGTCATCAACAGGATCTTCTTAGACGGGGTGTCGTAGGGACGTACGAGGTACCGCCGCTCAGAGAAGTCCATGGGCAAGAGAGTTCCAGTGTCCCCGCCCTTGATCTTGATGAACTTGGACGCCCACTGAGACGGTCTAAGGTGAATCCGACCACCAGAGGTCGTCTTCCGCTTTCCAGAAAACGGGTCATCGACCTTCCGGCCCGACACGCGTACGATGGGTGACGTGTCTAAGTCGCTAAAGTTAGGTCTCGATGGCATGTCGGGGTTCCTGTGGAAGGCGCTAGGGGACCTGATCCATCAATCCTCAAAAGCCAACGACGGCGCCATCTGGTACCAGATGCGCATGGAGCCGTCGTCAACCTTAAAAGACAGCCTTAGATCCTACATTCGGGAATATAACCGGGAAAACAGGACCCGGTTTGCTGTTTCTTTTCCGAATGCTTTTCGGATCAGGCTTGCGGATCGTCCACAGCGCGGAAGAACCGGTCCACAAGCGGCCACGGATCGAGCGACGCGCCCAGACCACCGACGATGATGTAGAAACTATCCATCTCTGGGGCAAACCCGGCGGTCACGTCTTGGACTCGAAAGCACTTATCAATCGCGCGCTTGAGCCGCTCGTCCATCTTTGCCGAAGGGTCCCACGTCTCTCGGTCTTTGGGGGAGAAGAAGTGGAAGACAAACGCCTGGTCGTCCAACCGGACACCGTACTCAACCAGGTAGTCCTTCGTGTCCCTAGCAAGGGGGTGCGGGATGTGCGGCAGCAGAGAATCTGCCCGGATGTCCTTTAGCTCCGCCTCGTCAAGTGTGCTGCTCATGTTGCTGGTTCCTTTTCTTCCATAGCCCCCGAGGGGAGCATTGGCCGGAGTACTGGCACTTCGCGGATTGTAAGCACTCTACCGCGGTCGTACACCGTCTCCATCTTTCGAAGCTCGTCGAGAAGCTCAACGCTGCCGCCACGAGTCTTGTCTAGCTCCTCTTCCGCCATGCGGAACGCCTGGAGCGCAAAGAACGCCCCCTGCGTTCTAGCTAGAGACGGCTTCTCCATCGTTGCGTGCTGCATGTACATGACGAACGCGCAGTTGCGGAACGCGTTGTAAGCATCCGCACTAGACAGGCTGTCGGCTCCACGGTCCGACACCGCAAGCGTCAGCGCCGCCCCGGCTGAAGTGCGGGGTGAGTTCAACGCCATTAGCAGGTCGCTGTGGTCGCCCTTTGGGTAATGAGTAAAGAAGAAGTTTCTCCACTCAGACGTGTTCATGGCCGTATACAGCCAGTAATAGTGGCCAAACTCTCGGATCACCCGGGCGTTCATCACGTCGGGGTTCAGTCCCCAGCGCGCACATACTCGGTTTGCGATCCCGCCCACGTTTAGTGGGCCAAGGAGCAATACTTCTAGGGACCGCCGGATGTGCGGGTCTAGGAGCGCATCTGTGGCGTGATCCACAAACGGATCTTTTCGCCACATGGCCCCAATCTTCCACTTGTCTAGGAAGGCTACTGTGGCCGCATTCCAGTTTTCTGCGGTGGGATCAAAGCCTGCGGGAATCTTCATGTCCCGCTGAAGGCGCTGCAAATCCCCTACGAAGTCATTAAAGGCTACGCGCTCCTGGGGCAGCGGAAAACTCAAATCCCCAAGGTGCTGGAGCACGTCCTTGATGGACATGCTCCGCCTAGACAACAAGTAGTGAATGTAATGCCGCGCCGGATGCTTTAGGCGAATCATCCAGACACCAAGCCGTCGTCCTCCAGCTTTCGGAGGGAGAGCGCCCGCAGACCGCGCACAGCTTCGTCAAGTCCGCGCGCCGCACGAGCCGTGGCACCCTCCGGAATCTCCGTAAGACCAAGCCGAGCGACGAGTAGTAGCTCGCAGATCATAGAGAGCGCCTTCTCAAGGTACGGAAGGCGGCTGATGAACATACGCACGTTCTCAGAGTTGATGAACCCAAGGCTGAGAACGGCGTCCACAGTCATCGCGTCTGGGAGCACGGCGGCCTCCTTGACGAGGTCTACCCGCAGCTGACGGATGCTGGCCGCGTTTGCAGATGCGGCCTTACGCATAGCACCAAAAGCGTCGTGAGCGGTCTTTACGTCAACTAAGCCCGACACGTCGACAAACCCGTCTTCGGCAGACGCCAGTTTGTCTACGGCGCTCTGAGCGCTTAATCCGGCAAGACAAAGAACCATCATTGCTTGGTCGCTGTCTAGTGAGCGGGGAAACATCCCGGCAAGTTTGGGCAGGTTATCAAACCGGAAGTAGTACTCGCCCTCACCAGACCCCGTGATGTGAATGGACCTGTCCACAACGGCGGCGGCGGTTTTTGCCAGATCAGCCGGCTCCTCGATGAGCTGGATCGCAACCTCAGTGTCCAGCGGAAGGAACTTGACGGCGGGGGTTACATGGAACTCGCCGCCCAAGGCTCGCATACCTGACATGCCGGGAACGATGCACACCTTCGACTCGTGCCCAGTCATGGTGCGCACTAAGTAACAATCCCCACCGTTCATCTGGGCCTCAGACCCAAGAACCATAAGAGGGACAGTACCTTCGATGCCGCCCTGGCCTGCTACGTAGAAGATGCCCGGCCCCTTTGCTGGAGCTGAGGGTAGATCGATTCCGGTGCCAACGTGCGCACCGGCAATCTGACTCTGAACAGACGCCACAGCCCCGTTTGTAAACACTGCAAGCGGAACGCGGGTGCCATCAAGGTCTAGTAAGTTTGGAAGAACCCACCCGGTCATGTCCTTCCCCGCAAGGGTACGGACCTTATAGATCCCGGGCTTCTCTACCACGGACCACTTCGACGCGTGCGGGTCTACGCTCTCATCGACAACCGGCTGTGTAGAAAGCGTAACCGTTCCCTGAGTGTCTACCTTGTGGGTAACCTCGGGACCCGCAAACTTTAGAAAATCGCGGCGGTCCATCCAAGTGGGGTTGGTGTGGTAGAACACCTCTCGGCTAGCTACCTTTACCCAGTAGCCTTCCCCGGGCTCAAAGCCTAGCTGGATGACGCTGGGCTTCGCAGAGTCGGCAGCCAGCTTCATCGCGTTCGCTGCCGAGGACGCGGAAGTAGCTTCAAACGAAGCCAAGAGCCGAATCGCATCGCTGCTGGCCGCGTTTTCCACAACAGCGGACAGCAGAGCCTCGTCTGACGATAGCTTGCTCGCCAAAGCCTCTAAGTCCGGCTTCAGCGCTGATGGGCCGACAACGTCCTCAAGAAGCTCAAAACGCTGGTCGGCGCTCAGCTTCATGCCGGGGCCTTGAATCATCGTTACGGCGCCAGCAGTTCCGCCGTCAGAGCCCTGAGAAATGCCAGCGCCAAAGGTGTTGTCTGAGCGTCCGGGCGGGTAGAAAAGGTTCCACAGGCTGCTGTCGCCGCTGTCCTCCGTAACCATCTCAAAGGTCTCAGGACGAAACAGCGCTTCTCGTAGACGCGTTCCATTTAGCGGAAGCATCTTCCCGCTTGACGTCATCAGGATGTCTAGCGGCTGAAGTTCGTGCCCCTTCACAATGACTGGAATCAAGACCTTCTTAGAGGCTGTGCCGGTCCTAGTTACGGCAAGCGCGCTGTCTGTCGTGTTTGCCAACACGATGCAGCCAAGGCCATAGCCCTGCTCCTCGTCCACCTGCATGAACATGACCTTGGGAGTGTAGTCCGCTACCTCCGGCACCTGGCGGTAAAGCTCACTAAGAACCTCCCGAGACCACATCTGGGGGTTTTCGCTGAGTTCGATGCCCGCGAGCTTGTTCTGCTCAAAGGATAGCGTGGGGCGGTAGGTGAACAGGTCAGAGTTCATGGAAGGCATGGTAGCACCGTCTTGTGTGGCGGGAGAATAAGGATCAGGTGGAAACTTTCACCTTTTGAGACAAGAACTGAGTCGGGACTGGCGGCGTAACGCTCCCCGGAGCGATTGCGTTGATGGCCGCCGCCAGCTGGCCCAAGTAGACTACTAGAGGCTCCCCCAGCACCGCGGAGTTCGCCGCCGAGGAATCGCCTAAAAAGGTGTTCCCCGATGTGATTACACTGGGGGCCTTGATTGTAGCCTGAGAGCCACCTTCAAGAATAGCGGACCCGCCCGACTTGTAGGACAGATCGCCGTCTACGTCTACGGTGTGGTTCCCCTTTACCCGTAGAGAGTAGTTCGTCCCGATCATCTCGGTCTTCTCCCCCTCTACGGTGAGAAGCATCGAGTAAACCTCGTCCGCAACCTCTCCCGTATCTCGGTCGATGTTCTGCGGGGCTACGTAGACTTCCCAGGCAACCTTATCGCCGCCACCAGGCCCCGTCACCGGCAGGTGACGGACGCGCACGGTGGCCTTCTCGTCTTGCGCAAACTCGTTTGCGTGGAACGTCCAGGTTGCTGGGGCGTCTCCGCCCGGGTCGTCCTCTACTCTTCCTACGGTCCACGAGATGTCTCCGCCAAAGGCGTTCATCTCGTAGTTCTCGCAGAAGTCTTTGATGTAGTTCAGGATCGGGATGTAGATCCTTTGCGCAATCGGGGTGGCGCCTAGTTGCAGGATCCCTCCCCGCCGCAATACGACAAAGTTCTCGTCGCGGGTTGTAAGCGCGATGTCTCCCGGTTGTAGATCAGGCCGGCGAGACTTGAACTCCACGTTCGACATGGACCCAGCGCCGTCTGGGGTAGACCGCTCCGGCTCCCCGTCCGTAGAGGCACGAACGCCGGCCGCCCCGATGTACCCGAGGATGAACGGCGGCGTGTTGTCGCTAGGCCAAAACAGATAGCAGAGAGCACCTATCTCTGGAAGGTGGTGCACTCCTTCCCCGTTTTCATAGTGGTGGTAGGGCACAAGACACTGGATGTCCTCTACCGTCTTGTTGCTGTGCCGGGTGTCGCAGGTAACCGTGTACGACTTACGGTTGACATCGGTGATCACAGCTTCCTCGACGCGGACCTGCGAGTAAGACGCATGTGACGGAGCGTCGCGAGACCTAGCCATCAGCGCCCGCCCGGATTCGAAGCAATGAACTGGCCGTAGGCTAGTCGAGGAATCGGGTGTGACCCACGCACGTTAGCCGTCTCAAGGTGCTGAGCCGCCCGCCGAATGGTCTTGGACAGGTTTTCTCCCTGTAGCTTACCCATCCAGTCCGGCTGGATACGCTCTGGAACAGAGCCTACCGGAGTAATAACGGACGTATACTCGATGGGCTTCTTACCCTGAAGCACTGTCCGGTTCAGCTCGTCAAGAACCGTCCTTTGCGCGAAGTCTCCGCGCAGGTAGTGAGAGTGATCGCCGGGGTCAGTAACTCGGGCGACTCCGGTAGAGGATCTTACGGCCAGCTCTACGTGCCTACGGAGAACCCCCTCCGCCGCGTAGATGTCGCCGATCTTGTTGACCATGTGCTGCTGGGTTGCGTCAATGCCCTGCGTAGTCATCAGATCGTTTACGTTAGGGTCGCCATGCGTAAGCACTTCACCGCGGTGCGGCTTGTACCCGGCCACTACATGTTGGAGCGGCTTCTGACGGGTCTCTAGTGGGCGCTTAGACCCTTCGGTATGAATGGCCCACACACCTTCGCGAGACCGCTCTACCTTTGTCACCGGCGATGCGGCGTGGGCTACAGCCGCATCCATAAGACTCGGCTTTGCTGCGTTGAACATGCGCTGCACGTCACCGAACACAGCCACGGTCTGTCCCTTTGTAGACACGATGCCCTGGCCGTGGGTCTGCTTAAGCATGATCTGCGCGGCACGCTCGCCAAGAGCATGAGCTGCAATGATTCCGGCGTTTTCTCCGTGAGAGTACTCTTTGCCGCTAGGATGTATACCCATGCAGTGAGAGCAAACCCCGGCGGGCATACGACACTTTAGCGGGCTGCGAACAACAAGCTGCCCCACCCTGGCTTTATCCGCCTCAGACAGAATCGTAGGCGTAACAACCGTACCGGCTCTGTGGACCCGGTCTCCTAGCTTTGTGTCCGAAGCCAGGCGTCGATCTACGATATCCTTGTCGGTCAACGGAAGCGCAATTCCAGAAGCAGTGCCGCAGTCTACCCCGGTGATCGGCTGATCAATGTTGGCCTGCACAAGCAGCTTGCTCATGTAGCCAGGCTCTCGGACAGAATCTGTCTTTTGAATTACGCCTCGGCGCGCTCCAGCAGCAGAAAGGAAGTAACCGCCAACGTCGACGCCTTCCGCAAACGACCGGGTAAGCGGAACACGGGAGGGGCGACCTAGGTGATCCTCGACCAGCATCGGGGCCATTACTAGGCCCTGGAACTGCTCGTGCTTAGCCTTGATCCCGCTGCTCGCCATGTCACTAATGTGGGTGGGGTTTCCCTTGTAGTGCTGGTTATAGACGTCATGAAGCTGCCGGGTTGCGGCCAGCCACTTCTCAGTAGTCGCTTCACGGCTTGGGCCCGTTAAGCCTTCTACCTCTTTTTGTGTCTTATTGATGATCTGTCCACGAGCTTCGCGGAGCGGCTCTAGGTCTTTCAAAGATACGGTATGGCCAGACTCGTAGGCCATCTGGAAGCCAAGGCGGCTTAGGCCGTCTACGGTGGGGACGAAGATGTGAGGGTTTTGCTTTGCCACCTCGGACAAAACTGTGCTTTGGAACTTTCGGTCGAAAGGCCGATCCAGCTTTGTCAGCACCTCATGCCGGTACTTTTCTGGAACAACTTGGGCAATCCTAGCCCGCCCCAGCGTCGTCTTTCCTACGCCAGAGATCGTAATGGCCTCGTTAAGGTCGAGCTTGTTTTGCCGGAAAGCAGTCTCGGCTTCTTCCTTCGTCTTAAAGGTCTTGCCCTTATCTCCACGCGGAATCGACATCCGGTAGAGGGCCAGCGCCGACTCGTTTGAGGGCGCGTAAAGTACATCTCCGCTGCTGTCGGAAAGCGTCCTCTGCGAAGGAAGGACCCGCTTAGCCTCCGCAACTGCGTGAGGAGACAGCGGAACCATCAGCGCAACGGTGTCGCCGTCGATGTCACCATTTAGCGGCGGTAGAACGAGGGGGTTTACCTTGATGGCCGCCTCGTTTGTGAGCTTGATGTTTTGACCGATGATTCCGTACTGATGCAGAACAGGATCTCGCTTTAGAAGAATTGGCCGGGTCTCTACCTCTTTTTCGAGGGCCTTGAGCGCCGTCTCGTGCTTGTGCGAGATCATGGTCTCTGCTTGACCGGGGGCGTACCCAAGCGCTTGAAGACGCCTAGACACCATTGGGCGCATCAGCTCTACGGCGATCTTCTTGGGAACCGCGATCTCCTCCACGCTAAGCGTGGGATCTACGACGATCGTAGCCCGAGACGTGTAGTCTTGTTTCTTGCCAATTAGCTTGTCTTGGAAGAAACCGTCCTTGGGCTGGTCGCCGGAGATCATATGGATGATTCCGGGCAGCTTCTTGTTGGGATCCTCTTTGGTTCCCCGTACATCAAGATCTAGGCCCTTCTTGCCCTTAGCTGCGGTGCCAAACAGCTCCGTCATAGCCGTGTACAACCCCCGCCGGGTATCCAGCGTAGCGTTGTACGGAACATGCTTGGACCCCTTCTCCAGCGACTCATTCGTCATCGCAAGACGACGGTAAAGAGAGTTGAGCGGGTTTACCTTGACGGTACCGTCAGGGAGCATTCCTTGCTGCCGGTAAATCGGGGGAAGGACGGGGAGGGCCTTAAGTGTCCACGCATCAGCGGGGTTCTTGCCGACCTCCTTTAGGCCAACAAGAGCATGGAGTTTGAAGTTGACCTTGTCTAGCGCGGTCCCCTTTAACTTCGGGTCCTTAAGGGCTTCACGCGTCCTTACGATCTCTTTATCCAGATCAAGCTTGGCAAGAGACTCGCGGAACGCCTTACCCCCGTATCCACCATCCGGCAGCTTCTTTTTGCCCTCAATGATGTCTGGGATGTCGGTTTCTTTGATCCCAAGCGTGTGTGCGATTGCTTTTGAAAACACCGGGTTGGGCATCGGCTCAACCAGTTCGATGTGAGACCACCGCTGACCTGACGGACCGCCTGTAATGTTGCGGTCGAAGAGACCGCCCTTCACCGGCTCGTCTCCCTCTGCCCAGCGCCCCTTTGACGCCTTTGTCAGCGCTCCGGCACTAAGCTTTCGGGTCTCTTCGTCCGTCCGCGGAATCATCCGGATAGACGTGCCGTTCTTGTGCAGGTCTACTCCAAGACCTTTCAGCATGTTCTCAAACTTGTTGTATACGAAGGGCACCTTGGGCGGAGGGAGCACCTCCCCGTTGATGAGCGCTCCCCAGACCTCGCGGGCTTGGTCCTTATCGGCCTTGAGCGTCTGCATCTCAGCAAGGTTGTGGTGCAGCCCAGCAGCAAGCGCTCCGTAGATACCAAGAGATCCAAGAGACTGAGCGCCGGTGTGGCCACCGCCGCGCGGGATCTTTGTATCGTTGTCGTAGTGGATCATCGGTGCGTCAAACTGAGTAAACGCCCGACCTCCGCTACGCACGTGGGTCTTCTTGTCGATCTGGTGCTCTAACTGGAACACGTAGTGCGGCCCGGTAGTAACGTCACCTAGCTTGCGACCGGTCTTTGGATCAAACAAAGACTCTGTCTCTTTAAGCCCGTGCCTGTTCAAATCGTCTTGAACCTTCTTGAGGTAGTCTACTCCCCCCTGAAAGTTCTTTACCGCGTAGGGTTGGCCGGTTTTTTCTGCGATCTTGCCAGCCGCAGTTTCTAGGATTTGGCCCGGGTTCATTCGGCCCGGCACTGAGACCGGGTTAATGAGCATTTCTACGGGCTTGCCCTGGCCGTCGTGGGGCATGTCCTTGTCGGGAAGAACCGACGTGACGATCCCCTTCGCGCTGTGGCGCGTGGAGATCTTGGAGCCTACCTGTGCGGGCTCCCGGGTCTTTACATGGACGATGATGTTTCGCCCAGACCGCGCAACGTCAATAACCTCGCCTGGGTAGTCCGAATCCCAGGTCAACGACGTATTCATGAACTCTTGGCGAAGCTTTCCACCAAGCTTGAGATTCGTGTTCTCGTCAATGCTGCTAAGCTGAGATCGCCGCGACATTGCTAGGACAAGCGGATCGCCTGGGTGAACAATTGCACCCTTCTTTACGACGCCGTCGTCGCCAATCTTCGCCATGCGCTGCGACCCGTATACGTCCTTGTTGTAGATAAACTTGTTCTTATCGATGATGGTTTCGTCTGAGACCATCATTACGGGTTTGTTGAGGTGCACCGACCGAAGCTTCTCAGCCGCACTCTCAGAGATGACGATGCCATCCTCGTGGTTGGACCCGTTTGCTAGGTACGCCACGCGGAGGTTTGTCCCTAGCGCCAGTTGTCCGTTACGAGTGAAGTTGTTGTCGGCCAAGAGCTGACCCGACTTTACGCGGTCACCTTCTTTTACCAAGGGCTCGCTGTGAAGCATTCCCTTGTCGTGGTTGGTGGGGTAGTGATCGTACAGGTGTACAGAATGCTGTTTGCCAGCTGAGTCCTGTACGATGATCTCTTTAGGCCTAACCGCTTTTACAACACCGTCTATCGGAGCTTTGTGGGCGAGAAACCCACTGCCTACGAGTTTCTCAAAGGTCCTACCAGCGCCAATCTCTACCTGAACCTTGGGTGGCTCCCGGCCCTCGATGCTGATTGCCTGCGCCATGTGTCGCGCAGACATCGTAGTCCGACCAGCCGCGTCGTTTTGCATGAACGGGACTAGGTTTGTCTCCGTAGCAAAAACCTGCGATGAGCTTGGCATCACGTAATGAGCAGACGACCATGGGAGATCATCCCTGAGTTCGCCCTTTACGTCAGACATGCGGATAGACTTCTCTCGCGGAGAAGGCTTACCGCCTTTCCAAACAACCTGGTCCGGAAGAACTACGTTGGATGTAGACGCAATCGTAGCGTCCACATCTTCCAGCTTTCCGGTCCTTAGGTTGTACAAGCTAACGTATGGCTTTCGATCCTTAATGCCGACGCCAAACGCCAGGTGTGTGTTTACCCCGGGGTTAGACTCTGGGGTAAACACGGGGTCCAGGATGCCCAGGTGGCTTGGGTCAATCGCTGTGTTGGACTTTGTGATGCTGTGGGGGTTTGTAATTCCACCAGGACCCTGAATCGTAACCATACTCCTGTCAGAGAGCATGGAGATCGGGTTCGTCTGCTTGCCGTTGGAGGCAAGTGACGTCGTGAACACGCTGTAGAACGGTCGCCGGATAAGATCTGGCGGCACTACGTCACGGATAACATCCGCATCGCCGGTAATAAGCTTCTTTTGGATCGACGGCTTATTTAGGGCTACAGAGACGCGGGACTTGATGTCGTCGCTTGCGCCAGCAAGCCGCTCGGCAAAGTGGTCCTTTGCTGACCACAGCTCTTTGTAACGAAGGCTATCGATGGGATCCGGCTCACGCCGACCACCGGAGACGTCTACCAGCTTCTTAGACGCGGCAAACAGTACGTCTGGCCCTACGCTGGCGGAGTCTAAGCCGAGGTTGGCCTTGACCACCGCGGGGTCCACCTTGGTCTGCTCAAAGAGGGCTTTGACGGCAAGCTTGGGGTCGTCTTTTTCCGAAAGAGCGCGCCCAGACCATGCCTCATGGAAGGAGCGGAGGTGCTTGTCGATGCCGCCCTTGTCCTTTACGGACTTTTGCTTGGTGACCTCAAACGCCGTGTCTCCCCAAGCAGAACGCATCTCACTGTCTGAGATGCCGTAGGCGTGCAGCACAGAGTAAAGGGGCACCTTCCGCCCCCCGACCTTGAGGTGCAGGTAGCCCTCTTGCCCCTGCTGGATGTCAAACGCAGCCCCCTTAGCTAACTGAAACTGCGCTTCGTACTCCCCGGGCTTCTCCGTACTCTTTACGTAAACACCCGGGCGGAGTCGCCACTGCTTTGTGATGAACTTTTCCTGCCCGCCAATGATGTAGCTGTAGTGCCTGGTCAGCTTGGGGATAGAAGCTAGCTGAATCTTCTTCTCTACCAGGCTTTTTCCGGTTTCTACGTCGACCACGGACACGCGTCCGGTGACTGGAGCTGCCCAGGACTTTCCCGTCATGCGGGCGTCGTGCTGCCCCTTGATGTCTCCGACGCCCTTGTCGTCGGAGACGGATACGTCCGACACACGAACCTCAAACCGGCCGGTTTTGTCCTTGATCGGAAACGTACTTCCAATCTGCTCGACCAGCTTGGTCTTCAGTTCCTCAAACTCGGCCTGCGGTTCGATAGTTAGCACCGGAGAAGTCTACCCCTTCGTGAAGAACCGGGTCAACGCGGCTATCAGAGTGTAGAGGTATTTATGCCCGACCCTGACCGCGAAAAAACTCATGAAGACCCACGAGACTACACCACGGAGTTCGAGGCTTCGCTAGACGAGGCCTTGAGAGACAGCATCCAGGAAGACATGGACCGAGAGGACGGCGAGTGATCTGGCTCGTTTGGTCTTTTCTAGGCGGACTCTGTCTAGGGCTTGTTGACGGAGTGCGAACCTCCGTCTTCTGGAGATGGGTGCTTCGATGAAGGCGAAAGCAAGCAAGGTAGAGCTAGTTACCGCGCCCAGATTTCTAGCAGCCAACTACGTAGAAAACGCACATACGCCAATCTGTAGTTACTGTCAACAGAGCATTGATCTTCTGGACGACGCCCTCTGCGTTATTCCCGGGCAGTGGATGGCAGACAAGTCGGAGGGCGGCGCGATGTTCGTGCTTGAGCCGGACGTTCAGGTTCAGATCATCCAGCTAACAAATGGACAGATGGCCCTTCGGGTGGACTCCCACACCGCCAACCACGTGCACGCAGAGTGTCAGAAGCAGCTAGTCGCTGAGATGTTCGACTCCCCCTGGGGGATGGAAATCGAAGAGGAGGACTACCGATGAGCAGCGGTGTTGAAAGGCGCGGGCTGACCTACGGGCAGGCGCAAATCCGAGTACACGAAAATCTCCGCATCCAGGCGAAGCTTTCTACGCAGAACGACAGTGAGGTTCTAAACACCCCCTGCCTCATGGCAGGGGTTGGCGGGGGAAAGACCTCCATGGCCCGCAGCGAAGCTCAGCGGTTTGAGCTTCCCCTTCGTGCCATCAATAACGGGGAGAACAGCGACCCAACGGACATGAGCGGTGTTCCGGTTCCTGCGCTCATCCGAGATCTGATGGAGAGGGGAACCAACTCCGAAAAGTCAGGAGCCCAGGATGCCTACATGGAGTGGGTTCTTAACCGGTACGCGCTAGAGGCCTGCCAAGAAGGTGTATTCCTTTTCCTCGATGACATCGACAAGGCGCCCCCGCCGATTCAAGGGGCACTCCTTGGAATTATTGGCAACCGCAAGTTCCGGGATCGAAGTATCCACCCCCACACGCTAATCATGGCTGCGGGCAACAGAACTTCAGACGACATCTACGCCCATCAGATCTCAGAGAGCCTAAAGACGCGGCTCACAATCATCGAGATGGAGCCAGATGTTCTGTCGTTCTGCGACTACGGTGTGCGTACGGGCAGAATCCACGAGATCGTTTGCGGGTTCTTACAGTACCGGCCGGAGTACCTACACAAGTGGATTGAGGGTGTAAATCGCTTCCCCACCCCGCGTGGGTGGCGAGAAGTGTCCGTCCACTTCTCGGAAAGCCCCGACCCGTTTATGGACGGCTTGCACAACGGGTCGAAAGACAACTGGAAACAGATCGTATCTGAGAAGTGCGGAGAACCGGTCAGCAAAGACTTCTGGGCATGGTTCAAGATCATCCGCAAGGTTGACGTTCAGAAGGTCCTTCGTTCTGGGTCCATCGACGCAGTTCAAGGCGACGACGGGAAAACCACTGACAAGCGAATGGCAGAGTTTGCGGCGGTGTTCGCGATTGCCCAAGAGCTAAACAACAACGGAGTGAAGAAGGAATACTCCGGGTTAAACACCTTGTTCGACAACGCCAACAAGGCCGGCGTATCTAAGGAAATGCGGGTGGCGCTAGCTGTTCAGCTAAAGCGAGACGTACGTACTCAGATCGCCAAGATGTTTACGAAGGCGGCAGATCAAATGATGGAAGTTCTCATTCCCACGGAGTCTGCTTGATTAATGAAGCGTCGTTTACGAGTAAGGAGGCTCTCCGGCTTGTAAACGACGCTGTTTTTGATTTGATTCTACGGGCGGAGCTGATGGGGCTGTCCCTCATGGGAGAGGCCATCAAGATTCTACAAGACGACTCGATCAAAACAATGTGTACCGATGGGAGAACCATCCGAGTTTCGTCTGAGTGGCTGTCCAAGAACGGACTACGCGGCAACGTTTTTGACCTACTGCATGAGTGGCTTCACTGCTTCGGCAACCACGTCGCGCGGCGTGGGAGCAGAGATCCCAGCCTGTGGAACATTGCCTGCGACATCTGGGTAGTAAAGACAGCCTCAGAAATACTAAGCCGCCCAAATGACGCTTGGGACCCTCCTAAAGATGGGGTTCAGCCTCCCAAGTGGGCCGAGGGGCTCTCCGTAGAGGAGATCTACGACAAGCTAAAGTCTGAGCAGGACCAGCGAAAGTCATCGGGCCTTACGTCACCTGGACCGCTTAGGTCAGCTTCTCAAAGTTCGTCTAGTGATCCTAGTAGCGAAATCCAGTCCGGTAAGGACTTCGACTACAAGAGCGCGGAAGAAGCCACGGAGCAAGAAGAGCAAGACTTCGTAGATCAGTTTACAAACGAGCTTGCCCAAGCTCAGCTGATTATGGAGATGTCCAGTGGCCAAAGCGTAGAGGATCGCTACGGGTCAAAGGTGTCATCTCGTATTACAGAGGTGTTAAGGGGCACCGTTCCTTGGTCACGGCTGCTTCGTGGGGACTTGATCGATAAGCTGGAGAAGCAGCACGCTACCTGGAGCCCTCCGCGCCGGAAATATTACCCGCTGATTCCGCTGCCTTCGTACCAAAGCACAAAGACTCGCAAGCTGGTCTTGTCGATCGACGTGTCGGCGTCCGTTGGCGAGAAGATGATGAAGGCGTTTATTTCAAACACCATGCCGGCGGCGCTGCGGGCTGATGAAACCATCGTCATTACTTTCGATCAGGTAATCCGCGAGGTGGTTCACACGCGAAGACCCAAAGACATCTTGAATCAAGTCAAGTTCTTACAGGGGGCGCATAGCTACACGGATGTCCGCCCCGTGTTTGACATGATCAGAGAAATCAACCCGTCTGCCGTAGCGATTCTTACTGACGCGTATCTATCCTACCCAGACGATCCGTACCGAGATGCCATCTTTGTGGTTCCACGGGGGGCAGGAACTCCCCCATGGGGAAAGGTGTACGTAATGGAGGAGTCTTGGTGACGGACGCGCTTCTACGAGACAGCTGCTTGGCGTTGCTAGCTCAACCCGGCGGCACCGCCCAGTTTCAGAAGATCGGACTCCTAGCGTGCGGTAGCGAGTGGGCGCACGTTATCTCGTCTGTTTCAGCTACGAAGACCTGCGAAGTAGAGTCTTACGCAGTTTCAGTAGCCCACGGCGTAAAGCCAAGCGAACTGTACGGGCGCTTAAAGCCACGGCCCCTGGTCAACGTGCTTGAAACGAACCGCTATTACAGGGCGGCTTACCGAAGCGCATTTATCTCGCACCCACTTCATCTGAGCCTTGCGTTTAGTGAACTACTAAACGACAGGGAAGAGGGAGACTGGCTTCTACAGGAGTACCAAGAGGCTGGCGACGCTGACAAGTACCGGGGTAGCGACTTTCTCTCAGTAAGCTGGATTCCTCCCTACACGCCCGAAAGTACCGGCAGAACCCCGTTCGCAAAGCCAAAGTGCATAGACAACATCTCGTTCATCGCATGGTTTGATAAAAACTCGGTGAGCGAACTCGTTTCTAACGTAGACTCCTCGTTTATCGCAGAAGCGGCCAACGTTAGCGTTCACCTAAGTAGGCCGCTTGACCTGTCGATACCAGCATGGGCTGCGCTAAGCTCCCATTGGGGTCACGCAAGACCCGATTACAACTGGGTAACCGACCTCCTACGCCTTGTGCGCCCTCACAAGGCTCACGCCTTGCTGGATAACGCCGTCGGTGTTCGGCGCTCGTTTGGCATTACCCGCGACGATGCAACGCCGCGCCAGATGACACATGGCATGCGGTCAATAGCGGGAATGACAGAAGAGGCTAGGGAGGCCATGTCTAGGCTTTACGGAAGGGCTCCGACCATTAGCGAGATCAAGGCTGTGCGGGGCGGCGGTATCGTAGATCTCCTCTACTACATGCCGTGGGTACTCCTAGAAAACGTACTCAAGGAGCACTCGTCCGACCTTCGCGCGCTTACCCTGCCCCACCTACAGCACCTAACTGGCAGCAAGCGCTACCTGCTACAAGACCACGATCGTAGGGCAAAACTACGCGCCTACGCAGGGAGAGAAGCAGGAGATCGTATAACCGTAACGCCGAACACCACAACCAGCGATTGGTCAAAGGTGTTTACCGGGCTGGTAAACCAGTACCAAGCGTCCCGCTCCCTACGAAACAGGCTGCTTGAGGCGTGCCAAGACCCTGTGGTAGCCGCAGTCGCGTTGATGGCTAAGTTTGAGATACTAGACAAGAATCTTGTAGAGCGTGTTCTGCGCCACCACAGGAACTTTCGTCGGATCTCAGAAGTAGCAAACCAAGCTACCGAGGTCATTACAGATCCGGATAATCTAGTTACGTAAAATAAGGGGGCGCGTGCGCCCCCTTATTGCCGGATAACTAAGTTACCTAGAATAAGGGGCGTGGCCCCTTATTCTTTTGCCCACTACCTGCGAGGCGGAAGAACCTCAGGTTGCGGACGCATATCTACCCCGGGGGGTTGTTGCTGCTGAGAAGGCACACCGCCCGCGTTTCCAACCGATGGCGTGCTCGGTAGGTTCGGCATGCCCTGCTGCTGAAGCATCTGCACGGCTTCCGGCATCTGAACTTGTAGCTGCTCCAAATACTGCCGACGTCGATCCTCCGGCATACGCTTAACCTCTTGGGCAAGCGCAGCAGCCGCTGCGTCAAGCGGCACACCGGCGGGTTGCATAAGCTGAGAAGTTTGCGCCGCAATAAACGGGTCTGGAGGAGGGGCTTGGGCAGCCGCCTGGGCTTGAACCATGGCGGCCTGCGCCTTAGCCTGCGCCTTGGCCATAACCGTCTGAGCTTCAGCCTGTACTTCAGCCTGCAATAGCTGCTGCTTTCTAATAGCCTCGGCCCGAAAGCCCGACTCGCTAATCTGAAGATCCGCTTCGTCCTCGACCTTTAGATCCGCGTACGACAGCAGAGTCGTGTCGCTGATTTTTCCGGCTTGGTTAAGCTGGAACATCAACGCCTGACGCTGAAGATCATCCGCCATTCGGAACGGCTTAAACCGCGCGTCTGGGGTAGGCCAGTTCATGAACGCCCCCATGCGCCGGATAACCCAGTGCAGCAAGCGGAGCTGGCTGTGGACGTTAGATAGGAAGAAGTTCTCCAGCATTCGCATAGAGACACTGGTGCCCGCGTAACTGCCCTGCCCGAAGACAAGATCAGACGGGAACCCCATGCCGACGGCAATCATCTCCGTCATTGCGCGGATTTCCGGCATCAGCAGAAGGCTTCTCCCGTTTTCCCCGATGACCTGATGGCCAATGGGGAAGGGAAGGATGCCGTAGTAGCTTGGGTCCATCCTCTGCCGAGCAAGCTCCCGGCGGATGTGATCGCGCCAGTTTTGTAGGTTAGACACCGTGAACGGGTCTGCGCCCCCGGTAGCCGGCTGCGGGAACAAGAAGATCTGCGGAACTAGGTGCGTAAGAAGAACCGCCTCCTGAGCCTTCTTCATGACCTGGACGTAGAAGGCGTCCTTCATGACGGGCATCAAAAGCGGCGTTCCCCACCCGCGGTTGGCAGAACTTAGGCTTGGGCGACGGAGATGGAAAACCTCCTGCCGGTCAAACACTAGACTTCGGCGCATCTTGATGGCGTCGAGGAAGATCTCAGGCGTAGTAGCCACGAGGTCTTTTCGTCCCATCTGGATCTGGGCGCGGAAGTCTGGAGAGATGTCTAGCAGGTAGTCGAGTCGGCCCGTCGACTCGTTGTAAAAGATCTGTACGTTCTCCGGGTTCCAGCGAATAAGGCTTACCTCGCTGTACTTCGGGTAGTAGTCGTCGCGGCTCTTGGCAAAGTCCGTTTGCCCGCACTTTTGGCAGGTCAGCCAAAACCGGTGGTTGATAAACCGCCAGTAGGGGCGGCTCTCAAGAGCGTCCGACTCCGACCCGCAGCTTTCGCAGATTAGCTTCTTTCGAAATGGGAAGCTGGGGCTTACAAATGCGTTCCCGTAAACGTAGTAGTCAAGGTTCACCTCAAACTGGTGAACCCGGTAGTTCATTACACCGAGAAGAAGCTCTTCCCACTTGTTTACAACGGCGCGGTCCTTGTGCTGAATCACAAGGTCAGTAACCGGGTACTCCGACGCCTTTGTATTGATCGCGTTAATTACGCCGTGTGTTAGGTGGTAGAAGCGGCAAAAGCCAAACAGGCTTTTGACCGTAGGAGGGGTGTATGTGCTTGCCTGATCAAAGAACGGGTTTGCAAAAGGTTGATACCGACGACCTAGGATTTGTGACCTAGACGCGGTTCCATCGAACATCGCGCTTCGGCCTTGGCCGAACGCGGAGCCACCTCCACCAAAGAAGGTCATGTTACCGGAAGCCTTCCGGGTGACTCGCCGGAGACAGGAGCCTCGCCCGACACAGCTGTGCGCGGGTGAACAAGCCTGTTCGTTGTCTCCATTACCTTCGGCATCACCAGTTTATCGATACCTGTTTGAGCTACCAACTGCGCTCCTACGGGCATTCCGCCCATCATCCCGCCGGTAGCTGTAGTGACCCCGAGGTTTACAAACTTCTGGGGAACCGTTCGTCCACCAGTAGCAGATTCATCGCCCTGCATCACGTCATAAGCGCCAAACCCGAGCGGAATGCCAACGCCCATAACCGTTCCGAGGGCGCCACCGCCGCCGATCATCTGCTTTCCTAAATACTTAGCAGTCTCGCCGCGGGTCTCCTTAGAAGCAAGACCTTTAATCGTGCCCGGTAGGTGCGTGACGCCCATGGCAATCGCCTGGTCGCCTTCCTTACCAGCACGGTAGAGCCCAGCAATCTCTTCTCTAGCGTCGTCCATCAGCTTTCTACGCGCTGCGGGATCGCTAGTGTACTTCATCTCGTCGATCAAGCGCTTAGATACAAGCCGCGCTTGATCCTTGGCGTGCAGCGTGCTCTGCATGCCAGCTTCGGCAGGGTTCAGCATTCCGGTAAGCCCGTGAACTGTGCGCTTACCGAAGTTCTTTACGCTGCCGCCGAGTCGACGAGCAAAAGCTTCGCCCCCACCCATCCCAGGATTGAGCAGGCGGGCGTCGCGGTAAACCCGGCCAAGATAGCCCGTCATGCCCCCGGCTACTGCACCGCGAACTGCGCCGCCTAGAGCACCGCCTACAACGTTTTCCCCGTCGCTCTCGTAGGCTCCCATGGCAGCTCCACCAAGTGAGCCAAGCGCAGCAGTAGCGGCGGGATTCCTAGAAAGAAATCTACCAACACCCCGAGCTAGCGAAAGAGGTTCTGCTGCCTCTTTCGCTAGATGTGCGGAGAACGCTTCTAGGACTTCGAGTTTCATCGCCTTGCGCCGACCATTCTCAGCTGCTGCACCATTTGTGAGCGAACCCGCCGGGCGTAGTCCCAGTGAACCAGCAAGCGATATACCGCATTTCCGGGCCCGTTGTCAGGAAGACCGTCTACTGCGCGCACGATTGGCATGGCCTTGCGGGCTTTCCAAAGAGATTCAGAGGTTTTCTTTGCCTCCTCAAACTCTCCCGGCAGTTTCTCTAGCTTCCTATGGCCGCACGATACACAGCGCACATCGTTGTCGTCGCGGTTAATCGTGTTGCAGCGCTCGCACTGGATCTTCGGGTCGTCTAGTTCCCGCTGAGCAAAATGAAGCGGATCCGGTGCGTAATGGATCCCGTCCTCTTTTAAAACGGCTGCTACGTACTTGTCTACCTCTGTCCCGGTGGACCTCTTTGGGTCCGTCAGCCGCATCAGATCGGCCATCACGAAAAGGTGCCCGATCTCAGGAGACTCTAGGTAGACGATGTTTGGCTGCTGGCCCGATAGTCCGCGGGCTACCCAGTGAAACACCTCCCACCGGCGCCAAGGCGCCGGGGAAGCAAGCAGCACAAACACAGAGAGGATCTTTGCGTAAGCGCTGTTAGACAGCTGAATGCCGTCCTTCTCTAGCGTCTGCTGAACCGTCACGGGCATCCAGCCCGTGACGTCCTCACCGTACCGGTCAATCAGCATCAAGGCGAGCACCATGGGGTGCGCGTCTGGGTGCTTCCAGATGTTATCCGGTGTAATTGTAGGTGACGTAACGTCATCTACAGCAGCTGTCTTGCTGCCGAGAATGCCCCACTCTTGCGCGCAGCTTACCGCGCTATCAACCAAACTCTCGGTTGATACGGTGGGGCACTCATACGGCTCTTCAGTAGGGGCGTCGTTGAACGCCGTAGCGGAGCCGCCCGCTGGAGGCCAGCTCCGCCAGTGCGAGGAGTCTAACTCCATGGTCAACCCGCCGGGTCGACCTCATACGAGAGTGCGTAGTCATGCGTCCCATCTGGCGCCGCCGCTGGCGTGTAAAGGCGGCCGTCAAGGGTAGCCGTTGGCGGGTCAATCAGGGCGCCGTCCATCACCTCGCGGAAGATCGCAGCAAGGCCCGCGCGGGTCTTGACGGCTCCAAACAAACCCAGCGCCGCCCCGTACCCGATCTTAAACGTGCCGGTCGTAAGCAGGTTGGCCGGGATCTGGACCTCCTCAATCGTCTGGAGGCCACGGCGCTCCGTCGACGTAAGGACGTCGTTACCGTCGTCGTTGGGCTGCACAAAGTTAAGCGTCACCCGCTCGCCGTAGCAAGTCCCAATGACCTTAATGGTACCCGTGCTAAACGCGTTCGCCGTGTTTGAGCGGGTAATGACGATCTCACGGGCAAGGCTGCCGGGGGTCGAGGAGGCTAGAAAGCTTCCAGCCGACGCGCGCAAGGTTACCGCCGACGTTGAGCCGTTGAAGGGGGCCTTGAAATAGGCGTCATCCGCGACGGCAGGGTTTGTAAACTCGTCTGTACGGATAAACCCGCCGGACTCAAGGAGCCCAAACGCCGCATCGACGTCAAGGCGCAGATCGTAGATCTCCGCGGCCTGACCACCGGGGCCGACAATCAGGTGGGGCTTACGCGGGTTTGACGCACCAAAATGACGAGAGGACATAGTAGATCTCCTTCAGTTCGTTAGACAATCAGATGCGGAAGGTCTGGGACGAGTTATCCGACGCGAGGCGCGATAGTACCACCTTTTGCGGATCGGGCATGGACTTGAAGATTCCCACGGGGTCGGTCTGGAACGACTGGCTGAACCCCGACCCAAACGTAGTGTCTAGGTCTGCTCGACGGGAGGCCAGAGCTTTCAGCATCGCGCCGCTGACGTAGTCGCCACCGCTTCGCCAGGAGTACACGTCCTCTTCCGCGGGCTGAGCCTCGCTGAGCTTAGGCTGGCCGTAAACTGCCTCATAAGGGTCGCGGAACCCGACCCCGGGACGACCGTATACAAGGTCTGCACCCGATTCGTGATCTGCTTCACGAAGCATGTCTGCCATGATGTTAGGGCTGATCGAGCTGACTTTTTCAAGGAGCAACTCGTAAACCTCTTCGTGTCCGCTACCCGCGTAACTAGAGACCCGAGCGTGCAACTCCGGGTGAATAAACGGGCCGTACTCGACACCCCCGTAAGCAAGAGCAGACCCGGAGATCTTAACCCCAAGCTCGTCCGCGCGGCCCAAAACCGACTGCGAGAACACCCGCCGGTCTAGTGGGGAGAACGAGTAAAGGTGCTCGTCTAAGTACGCCGACGCGGTTTTAAGCTGGTTGACGGTGTCGATTGGGTAGAGACCCTTGTGGGGCATCGCAAAGTGCTGGTGCGATGCCTCCTTGTGGCGAACCGGGGAAGACTCGTGGGTAAGGTCTACCGAGACACCCAGCGAGGATGTCTTAGAGGTCACGCCGGCAGAGCGGAGGGGACTTGCCTTTGCGTGCCCCCGGCGCTGCTGGTGGCTCATGGCCTCGGTGTTGTTTAGGTCCGCGACCTTCTTCGCTTGCTCCGCAAACTCTCCATGCTGTACTTGCCGGTCAAGCTTGCGGTGCGTCGGCCCATGCTGGGAGAACTGGTCTAGCGGGCCAAAAATGTAACCCGACTCTGGGCCCTCGGCACGCTGCATGGCGGCGTCCTGGTCCATTGTAAGCTGGATCTCCCGCCCCGACGCTACCTTTGCGCCCGCCATCTGATTGGCGCGGAAGACTTCCATACGCTCACGGCCCTTGGCGTTTTCTTCGCGGGCTGAGTTCGCAGCGTCCCCAATACCCTGACCAATGGTAAGCGCGTTCATCGCCATGTTAAGGAGCGCTTCCTTCTTCAAGAAGCTTGGCGGGTCCTGGTCGTACCAGCCGCACCCCTCTACTAAGTTTGAGGCTACCTTTGCCCGTACATGATCCGGAAGAAGGTGTCCGCACTCTGCAAAGTAGAGGATGGAAGTAGCGAGGTGCCCCTCGTCATGCATAGCAAACTTGCGGAGTGTGTCCCCGTGATTGCTTGCTACTAGTGCAAACAACCGGTCCGGTAGACGCTCCAGCTCCTCGTGGTCTAGCAGACGAGAGGAGGCAAGCTTCTGGGGCAGCGAGCGCCCAGCCATCTTGTTTCGGAGAACGACTCCCTTTGGGTCGTCGTAAATGTCTAGGATCACGCCTGCGAGGTTCATGCCTACAAAGATACTTCGTTAAACGTATGGGGGTCAACGGCCTATCAGTATTTGCAAGGAGGTTTCATGCGAGTACAGACGGGTCCGCAGGAAGAAAGCCCAATTCCGGGCAAACTGAAAAACTGCTCCTCGTGGGCCAAGTATGAAGCAGGCTACACAGGCGAGGCCGCCATGTGTAACGGAGGCCATTACGACGGGGATTACTACGAGCCCTGCCCAGTGCAGTTCCACTGTAGGAACGAGACTGACGAGAAGAAGCGAAGGCTCACGGTCATGAACCCCGCCCAGCCCTTCGGCGGAAACCGGATCATTGCGTCGACGCCAAACATGCCGCAGCAGCAAACGCAGCATGCCGGTAACATGGACTTCGACTACCGAAGGTGGCGAGAGGACTACGAGCGTAGACTAGCCCAGGCTCCGACTACAGCCCCGGCGCGCCCAGCGCAAATCGGCGGCGCACAGCCAGCCCGCCCTGCGTCACCCGCCGTAGCAGCTTCTGCTGCCCCGCAGCAGTTTCAGTACCCATCGACTCCGTATCCGGTCTACTATCCGCAGGCGATAACGCCGCCTACTCAGTTCCCGCAGACGATGCAAACACAGTATGCGGCGCCTATCCCGTTCCACGCGGGCGGCATTACGCCGACTTTTCTGCCAGCCAACGGAGAGAGCGTCTGGTCTAGGCTGGGCAAGAACGTAGCCCAGGGCATGATCGGCTCAACCGGCTGGCATATCTTCGATCTAGCCCGGACCGTAGATTTCTTCGGCCGATGAGGTAGCAGATGAGGTTTACTCGACGGGACCCAGGAGCCGGGTACCTAGATAACTGGCTATGGATCCCTAAGACCCACATGTCCGTGCTTCAAGCAAGAAGCGCGTTTTCCTACGTGACCCCCAAGATGGAGGTCATCAACGCGTGGGCGGAGGAACCTCATCACTTTCGGGTGCCGCGGAACTACCTGAGTTCCGCGGCACTTGGGAGTATGCCGTTCCCTGTCTACGACGCGAGGTTTAAGAGCTTCCCGCGCGTCAACATTTCTTCCCTAGTAAAGCTGGACTCTAAGGAGCCGACTAAGACCTACCAGCAAGACGGGAGCGATGCGTTACTTGCAACGCACGATGGTGTTCTTTGTCTTCGCTGCGGAGCTGGAAAAACCGTTGTCGGCCTTCACAGCGCAGCCCAACTAAAAGTGCCCATCCTGATCATGGTCACCAACAAGGGGTTGGCCCGCCAGTGGATGGACGAGATCACTCAGTTCTTAGGCGTGCCCACGGAAGACATTGGGCGTGTAGGAGGTGACGGCAGCCCGTTTGATTGGGAAAAGCCGATCACGGTAGCGATGGTACAAACTATCGCCTCACGGGTGTCTAGCGGAACGCTACCAGCGGAAATGACCCGACACTTCGGGGTTATTCTTTGTGATGAGGCGCATCTTATGGGCGCCCCGTACTTCAACACCGCTGTTCCGCCGTTTCACGGAAGAAGGTGGGGACTGTCAGCCACCCCAAACCGAGACGACGGGTTTGACTCTCTGCTCCGGTACACGATCGGTAGCGTCGTCTACTCGTACCTGATTCCAGACCTTAAGCCGACGGTGTTCTTCAAAAGGCTACCGACACGCCCAGACTTTGCGAAGAAGGACGTAGTAGATCAAACGCACGACGTAGCAAAGAACCTACACTTCGGGATGCTCTACTCGTACTTTGCGTCTGACTGCCACGACAGGACAGACGAGATCGTCAAGGAAGTGCGGGCGGCTGTAGACGACGGTAGGCAGGTACTCGTCCTTACGCACAGCCGAGCCATGTGTGAGCTACTTGGGCAAAAACTACCGGGATCAGGCGTGTGTCACGGAGGCGTAAAGGAGGACGACCGGATTCGGCATATCAGGGAGTGCAACCCGGTTGTTGCCATTATGCAGCTGGGCAAAGAGGCGCTGAACAAGCCCAGCTTAGACACGCTGTTCGTATGCGAGCCGTTTACGAAAAAGGGCGCGCTTCAACAAACAATGGGCAGGGTACTTCGGGCATTCTCTGGAAAGAAATCGCCCATCGTAGTTTTCTTTGAAGACGTGCACATCCGGCCGTTGCTACTGATGTGCAACAAGATTCGTCAATCCCTAATCCGTTGGCCGTCGTTTAAGGGCGGATCAATCCCGTTCAAGATCATAAAAGTAAAGGAATGATATGAGCCTGAAGGTGAACCTCGGTAACTCAGAGATCGTCATTGACCGCGCGGGACAGAACCAGGACTGGCAGAAGCGAGTCGTGGTTGTGGCAACTCCGCCGGTTCGCTACGTGGGCATTCTGAGCACGGATGATGAGGCGCAGGCGCTAGAGGGCAAGGCGTTCTGGGTGTACGCAGCAGTCAGCTACTTCTGCAACGTCTCTGTCATCAACACCCCGGAAGGCCAAAAGATCGGAGCTATTCCTCAGATCCTTGCCGGGTACGATCTGGTAGAGCCGGTTCAGCGCGTTCGGATTTGCTCTCCCCAGCATTGGTTCTTTGCGCACGAACAGAGCGAGCGTCTTCGAGAGTTGTTCATCGAGGGGTACCTCTCCGTGTTTGACCCTCCCAGGGTACAGCTTGCGCGGCCGGGTACTCGGTGAACGCAAAGAGCGAGTTACTACGAGTGAAGAAGGACTGGGAAGGCTGCACTCGGTGCGGCCTTTCTCAGATCCGGCCAAAGGACTCTCACGTAGTGTTTGGGTGGGGCGCTATACCCGCCGACTACCTATTCGTGTACGACGCTCCAAGCGAGGAAGAAACTCACTCTGGAGTTCCGCTTGTAGGCCGCTACGGAGACGTCCTCGAAAAGGTTATTGAGGACGCCGAGTTTGCCAGCGGATCATGGGCAATTACTCCCACGGTAGGTTGCCGACCGTACTTCGTCCTTCCAGCAACGGAGGACGTACAGGAACAAGTAAGGGATCGGGACCCTGCTGACGAAGAGCTAGACGCGTGTGCTAGCCGACTCACGTCAGTGATCTATCACATCGATCCCAGGGTCATCATCGCCGTTGGCGCGGTGCCCTGGGAGCGGCTTGTTCGTCCAAAAGATCGCGGGGAGTACAGCACGTTTGAATCCGCATGCGGAAACCTGTTTGTAGCAACCGTTCAGGGGGTTAGGGACCAGGTTCTTTACCCTCTGGTTCCTATCCCATCTCCCAAGAAGATCATTGCTAACCCCAGCTCCGCTAAGCATGGACCCGTCGCGGTTACCGCAAACGTACTGAAGAAGATCCAGTACTACGTAAACCAGCTAAAGAGGATGGAGGAAAAGAAATGAACATGAAGGTGATCCCGCTCAAGGTGCAGGCTTCTATTGCTAAGTACGAGTCGGCGCGTGAGACGCTTCGCGCTTTTGAACTCGCAAACGCCCGGTTTGTAGAAGAGTATGGGATGCTGCGGTCCGCCTACAATGACGCCGTTGAGGCCGTGGCAGAGGTGTACCGAGAGAATGCGGACACCATCGGCAACAAGCTGGGTGATTTCAGCTTGCGCCAGCGCATCGAGGTAGACCCGCACAAGCTGATGGACCTGCTTGGGCCAGAGGCGGTTACCCGTGGGTACATCAAGACGGAGCTAGCGGTTGACCGCAAGGAGTACGACCGGGGCGTAAAGAGCGGGGATATCCCCGGCGACGTGGCGCAGGCCTCCGAGAAGCGGCTTCCTCCGGCGGTGATGAAGCCGCGCAAGTCTGAGTGACCTACCAAGCAACCGTCAGCGTAGAGATCAAAGACGGAAAACGAACTCTCTACACTATCGGCAGCAGCATCGCTACGTACCAAGACACGCACTACGAAAGCCCCATGGGAAACAAAGAAAAGTACAAAGACCTACTAGGCGACGGAAACGCAAGGGTGTCTATCGGCATGGACGAGCGTATTGCCGGAC
>Ga0315903_10000062_pt1 | contig 160418 bp, 145 predicted proteins | sample LakEriMetagenome_7_FD_203524 | JGI IMG/M metagenome (GOLD analysis project Ga0315903, IMG submission 203524) | Freshwater fungal communities from buoy surface, Lake Erie, Ohio, United States - Buoy 2 MA119 | ecosystem: Environmental > Aquatic > Freshwater > Lake | place: USA: Lake Erie, Ohio...
GTCTTGCGCGCCGACTCGGCGTGCCGGTGGTCGAGACCTACCACACGTATTTCGAGCATTACCTGCATCACTATCTGCCGGCGATACCAGCGTCGATCACGAAGGCCATCGCGCGTCGCTTCACGGTGTCGCAATGCCATCAGGTGCAGGCGGTGATCTCGCCCTCGCCGCAGATGGCCGAGGCCTTGCGCGCCTATGGTGTGCGCACGCCGATCGAGGTGTTGCCGACCGGACTTCCGGCGAGCTGCTTCGCACCGGGGAACGGTGCGCAATTCAGAGAAGCACAAGGCATTGCGCCGAATCGACCGGTGGCGCTCTTCGTGGGTCGCGTGGCGCACGAGAAAAACATCGATTTTTTGATTCGCATGTTGCCCCGGCTTCGCGAGAGGGTCCCCGACGTGTTGCTCGTGATCGCAGGCGAGGGGCCGGCCGAGGCGCATCTGCGCAAGAGCGTCGAGGGGGCGGGCCTTTCGGCAAATGTTCATTTCGTGGGGTATCTGCATCGCACGACGACGCTGCTCGACTGCTATCGCGCGGCGGATGCCTTTGTCTTTGCCTCGCGCACGGAGACGCAGGGTCTCGTGCTTCTCGAAGCCTTGGCTCAGGGCACGCCGGTCGTCTCGACCGCGGTGATGGGCACGGCCGATGTCCTGCGCGGCGTGAAGGGCGCGGTGGTGGTACCCGAAGAGGTCGACGCCTTCGCCGAGGGTGTCGCGCGAGTACTGCGCGATCCTGAGCTGCGCGCGGAGTTGTCGAGGCATGCCCGTGACGATGCGGCGCGCTGGGCCTCGAAGGCGATGGCCGAGCGCATGCTCAAAATCTTTGAACATGTCGTCGAGTCGGATGAACCCCTGACGGAGGTCGTGACGTCATGACGATGTTCGTACGGGTCGACCATGCCGAGCGCCGAATCTGCGAAATCGCCACCTCCGCCTGTCGTCGGCGGACGGTACGGGCGCTCTTTCGGACCGTGAGTCGCCTCGGAGACGGGGTGATCTGGTACGTACTGATGGCGGTGATGCCGCTCATCATGGGTCTCGACCGACTCGAAGAGGGGCTGCGGGTGTCGCTGCAGATGCTCGCCGCGGGCGCATTCGGTCTGCTGCTCTACAAATTGCTCAAGAAAAAGCTGGTGCGCGAGCGACCCTACATCGGCCTCATCGGCATCGAGTGCGCCATGCCGCCGCTCGATCGCTACAGTTTTCCTTCAGGGCATACGCTGCATGCGGTGCTATTTACGGCGATCGCGATCCATCACGTCCCGGCGCTCGCGGTGGTGCTGGTACCGTTCGCCTTGCTGGTTGCCGCCTCGCGGGTGGTGCTCGGCCTGCATTACCCGACGGATGTGCTCGCCGGGGCGATGCTCGGCGCGCTCATCGCTGCGGCGAGCCAAGTCGTCTTTTTTTGATCAGGTGAGCAGCCGGCCGAGAATGCTGGCGTACATCTTGTGAAGCAGGTCGATTTCTTCGACGCGTATGCCTTCGTTGACCTTGTGGATCGTGGTGTTGGTCACTCCGAGCTCGATGACCTGAGCGCCCATCGGTGCAATGAATCGACCATCCGAGGTGCCGCCGCCCGTGGAGAGCTTGGGCGCTTTGCCGGTCAAGGCTTTGACCGACTCGACGGCAGCCGCCGAGAGCGCACCAGGGGCCGTGTAGAACGGCTCACCCGAGACGTACCACTCGAGCGTGTAGCGCACACCGTGCTTGGTGAGGATGTCTTCGACAATTTTTTTGAGCGCCTCGACGGTTTGCACGGGCGAGTAGCGCAAGTTGAAGCGCGCCTTGAGCTCGCCGGGGATCACGTTGGGAGCGCCCGTGCCCGCGTTCAAATTCGAGATCTGAAACGTCGTCGGCTGGAAAAATTTGTTTCCGGCATCCCAGGTGCGCGAGGTGAGCTCGGCGAGTGCGGGTGCGAGCGTGTGCACGGGGTTCTCGGCCTGGTGGGGGTAGGCCACATGGCCCTGCACGCCGTGCACGGTGAGGCGACCCGAGAGCGAACCGCGACGACCGATCTTGAGGGTGTCGCCGACCGCCTGCTCGCTCGAGGGTTCACCGACGATGCAGTAGTCGATGCGTTCGCCGCGCGCATTCAAAGTTTCGACCACGCGCTTGGTGCCATCGACCGAGGGGCCTTCCTCGTCGCTGGTGATCAAAAAGGCGAGGGTGCCGCGGTGAGTCGGGTGGGCGCGGACGAATTCTTCGGTGGCCGTGATCATGGCGGCCAAGCCGCTTTTCATATCGGCAGCCCCACGACCATAAAGCACGCCATCGCGCAGTGTCGGCACGAAGGGGTTGCTGCGCCACTCTTCGAGGGGGCCGGTCGGGACCACATCGGTGTGGCCTGCGAAGCAGACGACGGGCGAGGGGTCATCCCCGCCGGTGCGGCCGTCGCCCCGGCGCTTGGCCCAAAGATTGTCCACATTGCCGAAGCGCAGGTTCTCGACGGTGAACCCGAGGGCCTTGAGGCGAGCGCCCATGACGTCTTGGCATCCGGCATCCGTCGGGGTGACGGAGTTGCGGGCCATGAGGTCTTGGGTGAGTTCGAGGGTCGCAGACATGGGCGACCTTATAAAGGCGAGAAACCGGGGATGCAAGCGAGCGCACCGACCCGGAGCCGTCCTCGGCGTATGAAATATTTCTGAAACATGACTGTCATATTGTCCCCACCATGCTCCACGGAGGTTGCAAAGAGATGAAAAAGACCCTGATTTTGGCCGCTGCGGCCACACTCGCCGCCAGTTTGGCCCCGATCGCCCCGGCTCAGGCCGCTCGCGACTTCATCAACGTCGTCGGCTCCTCGACGGTCTACCCCTTCACCACCACGGTGGCCGAGCAGTTCGGTCGTCAAGGCCGATTCAAGACCCCGAAGGTCGAGAGCACGGGTACGGGCGGTGGCATCAAGCTCTTTTGCAACGGCGTCGGCCCCCAGCATCCGGATGTGGTCAATGCCTCGCGTCGCATGAACGCGTCCGAGTTCGACAGCTGCAAGAAGAACGGCGTCACCGGCATTGTGGAAGTGCGGGTCGGTTATGACGGCCTCACGATCTCCGAGAACAAGCGCGGCCCGAAGCTCGACCTCACGCGCAAGCAGGTCTATCTTGCGCTCGCCAAGCAGGTGCCTGATCCGGCGAACCCGACGGTGCTGATCGCGAACCCGTACCAGCGTTGGAGCGAGATCGACAAGTCGCTGCCGAACATCAAGATCGAAGTGCTCGGTCCGCCGCCGACCTCGGGCACGCGTGACTCGTTCCATGAGCTCTACATGGAAACGGGTTGCCGCACGTATCCCTGGATCAACACGCTGCGTGGTCAGGACGAAAAGCGATTCAAGCGCATCTGCCACACGGTGCGTGAAGACGGTGCGTTTATCGAGGCCGGTGAAAACGACAACCTGATCGTGCAGAAGCTCGAAGCGAATCCGAATGCCGTCGGTATCTTCGGTTTCAGCTTCCTCGAAGAAAACCTCGACAAGCTGCGTGGGTCAAAGATTGAAGGTGTCGAGCCGACCTTCGACACGATTTCCTCAGGTAAGTATCCCGCCTCGCGTCCGCTCTTCATCTACGTGAAGAAGGCGCACATCGGCGTGATCCCGGGACTGCAAGAGTTCGTCAATGAGTACGTGAGCGAGAAGGCACTCGGTGAGGAAGGCTATCTCGCCGATCGCGGTCTCGTGCCGCAGCCGAAGTCGGATCTCGCGAAAACCCGCGCGGATGTGAAGTCGCTCAAGAACTTCGCTCCGTAACGCCGGGCGCAATTCCACCTCAGAGGGAACCACATGAACATTCGATCGTTTGCCGCCGCCGCGGTCATCGCGGCGGCTACGGGGGCGGCTTGCCTCGCGAAGGCCGAGGCGGCACCGAGCGCCGTGCAGTCGGAACTCGAAGTCCTGAAGGCGCAGCTTGCGTTGCTGCAAGAGCGCCTCGCGCAGCTCGAGGCGGCTCAAAAGTCGCAGGCCGAGAAGACCGAGTCGGTGGTCGCCGATCAGGCGGTCGTCAACACGGACCTGCAGGACTCGATCGACCGAACCTCCGATAACCTCGCGCGTACGGTGGGCGAGGGCGCGAGCTCGGGCTGGATGGGTCGCTGGGTGTGGAAGGGCGACCTGCGCGTTCGAAACGAACATATCGATCAGGAAGCGACGGCCTCGGCGCGCAATCGCAATCGGTTTCGCGTGCGGGTGGGCGCGTTTGCCCGCGTAAACGACAACACCCGGGTCGAAGTGCAGTTCACCTCGACGGAGGGCGGCGATGCGCGATCGTCCAACCAGTCGTTCTCGGACGCGAACTCTCGCAAGGCACTCGATCTCGACACGGCGTATGTCGAGTGGTCGCCGAACGATCACTGGAAGGTCTCGGCCGGCAAGATGCGCTACCCGTGGGTGAGGACGTCGAGCTTTTTCTTTGACAACGACATCAACCCGGAAGGTGTCGGTGCGCAGTGGCAGCAGGCGGCGAATGGCTTCTTCGGTAGTGCGTTTTACACGCAGTTCTCCGAGCGTTCGACGGCGGCGGACTCGGGGATGGTCGGTGCGCAGTTCGGCTGGCGCTGGAATCGGACCGACGGCAGTCGCGTGTTGATCGCCGGTGCGTACTACGATCATATCGCCGTTCGCGGGTACAACCCGTTTCAGAATGCGAGCGCGAGCTCGGCGGGACTCGGCAGCTTCGGCAACTCGACGAGCACGAGTGCGACGATCTGTCGCAAGGCGGTCGCCACAGGTGGAGCGTGCCTCGCCAACGATTACAACGTGTTCGAACTGCTCGGCGAGTACCAGTTCAATATCGGCGAACAGCCGCTGCTGCTCTTTGCGAACGTGGCGCAGAACACGGCCGCGGATTATTCGATCACGACGACGAGTACGGCGACGACTATTCCGAAGGGCCTCGACACGGCCTACGCCGCGGGGTTCACCTACGGCCGGGCGAACGCGACGATCCCGGGGACTTGGGAAGTGGGCTATCTCTATCAGGTCGTCGAGAAGGACGCGCTGTTCGGGCAGTGGATCGACTCGGACTTCGCCGCGGGGAATACCGATGGCGGGGGCAGCGCCATCCGTGGGGCGTATCAGCTCTCGCGCAACTGGCGGTTCAACGTGATTTACATGCTCAACGACACGAACCAGGACGTTGCGGCCGCCGTGACCCTGCCCTCGGCCCGGAACCTGTTCGATCGCGACTACAAGCGCCTTCAGGTGGACTTCAACTGGACCTACTGACCCTCGGGTTCATTAAATTTGGATGACGGTCGTACCCCCGAAGCGCGGAGACGGTAAAATCCGCCGCTTTTGGGGGACTGGTTCCCCGCCGCAGGTTTTGTCGTCTTCATGACCCCGTCGATCCTTCTCATCCTGATCATTGCGCTGTCGGTGCTGGCCTTCCAGCTCGGCAAGACGCGCGCTATCGCGGTGGTGGGAGGCCAGCGTCGCATTCGCGATCTGCATTCTTTGCCGGGGCACTACGGTTTGCTCACCGCCATTTGGTGCGGGCTGCCTGCGCTCGTGGTCTTTCTCGCCTGGGTGCTTCTGCAAGATGCGGTCATCACCCGTTTGGTGATTGCCCAGTTGCCGACCGCCTCGCAAGCGCTGCCTGAGGCTCAGCTCGGGCTCCTGCTCAATGATTTACGCAATGTGGTCGCCGGCAACGTCTCCCCCGACATGGTGGCGCCCGAGACGCGCATTGCCGCAGCGCAGTACGTGCAGCTGCGCGATATCGCCGAGCTCGCGCTCGCGGCTATCGTCATCGCTATCGGTATCGTGGGCATGCTGTGGGTGCGCGCGAAGATCCGCCCGGACCTGCGCGCCCGAAATTCTTATGAGCGCGTGATCGAAGTGCTGCTCTTCGCCTGTTCGGCGGTGGCGGTGTTCACGACGCTCGGTATCGTGCTCTCCATCGTTTTCGAGGCGTTCCGGTTCTTCAGCATCGTACCGGTGACCGAGTTCGTGTTCGGCACCAACTGGAGCCCGCAGATGGCGATCCGTGCCGATCAGGTGGGCTCTTCTGGCGCATTCGGTGCGGTGCCCTTGTTTGCCGGCACCTTGCTCATCTCCTTCATCGCCATGGTGGTGGCGGTGCCTGTTGGGCTTTTCTCGGCAATTTATTTGGCCGAGTACGCGCCCATCAAAGTTCGTAAGTACGTCAAGCCGCTGCTCGAAGTGCTCGCGGGTGTGCCGACCGTGGTCTACGGATTCTTTGCCGTGACCACCGTGGGGCCGGCGCTGCGCGTGGCGGGCGAGGCGATGGGGCTGCCGGTCGCCGGTGAGAGTGCGCTCGCCGCGGGGCTCGTGATGGGCATCATGATCATTCCGTTCGTGTCGTCGCTCTCGGACGACATGATCACGGCGGTGCCGCAGAGCCTGCGTGATGGCGCGTATGCGCTCGGTGCGACGCGCTCGGAGACCATTCGGCAGGTGGTGCTGCGCGCCGCGCTGCCCGGCATCGTGGGTGGCGTGCTGCTCGCGATTTCGCGTGCGATCGGCGAGACCATGATCGTCGTCATGGCCGCAGGACTCTCCGCAAACCTCACGGCCAATCCGCTCGAGGCCGTAACCACGGTCACGGTACAGATCGTGACCTTGCTCGTTGGCGACCAGGAGTTCGATAGCCCGAAGACCTTGGCGGCGTTTGCGCTCGGTCTCGTGCTCTTCCTCGTCACCTTGCTCCTCAACGTCATCGCCTTGTACGTCGTCAGGAAGTACCGTGAACAGTACGAATGATCTGCCGGTGAAGTCGGCCGAGGAGACGCAGGCGCTCGTGCGCAAGAGCCTCGCACGCCGTTATCGGGCCGAGAAGCGGTTTCGGGCTTACGGTGCAGCGGCCGTTCTCGCGGGCATCGCGTTCGTGATTTTTTTGTTCGGCACGATCTTCTCGCAGGGTGCTTCGGTATTCCGCCAGTCCTACGTGCAGCTCACGGTGACGTACGACCCAGAAGTCATCGACCCCTCGGGTGCGCGTAACCCCGATGAGCTCGTGACGGCCGATTATCAATCGCTCATCCGTGCCGCACTGCGCGAGCGGTTCCCGGAAGTCGAGGGTCGCCCGAACTTGCGCGAGTTGTATGGGGTGGTCTCGAGTGCCGCGTCGCTCGAGTTGCAGCAACGCGTGGTGGCCGATCCGTCGATCATCGGTTCTCGAGAGACGCTCTGGGTACTCGCCGACGACACCGTCGACATGCTGCTCAAAGACAAAGTCAGTCGCTCGGCGCCGGAAGACGAGCGGCGCCTGTCTGATCAGCAGATCGGCTGGATCGACGCGCTCGTCGCCGACCGGTCGCTCAAGTTGCGGTTCAACGCCGCGTTCTTGTCGAACGGCGACTCGCGTGACCCGGAGCAGGCAGGGGTGCGCGGTGCGCTCATCGGTTCTGCGCTCACACTGCTCATCACGCTTTTGCTGTCGTTCCCCATCGGCGTGGGCGCGGCGATCTACCTCGAAGAATTTGCGCCGCGCAACCGCATGACCGACATCATCGAGGTCAATATCAACAACCTCGCGGCCGTGCCGTCGATCGTGTTCGGCTTGCTGGGGCTCGCGATGTTCATCGCGCTCTTCGGCTTGCCGCGATCGGCGCCGCTCGTCGGGGGTCTCGTGCTCTCGTTGCTAACGCTGCCAACCATCATCATCGCCTCGCGTGCAGCGCTCAAAGCCGTGCCACCGTCGATTCGTGAAGCGGCGCTCGGCATGGGCGCTTCGCGCTTGCAGATGGTGATGCACCACGTGATGCCGCTCGCGATGCCGGGCATGTTGACGGGCGCGATCATCGGTATGGCCCGTGCGCTTGGTGAGTCGGCGCCGCTCCTGATGATCGGCATGGTGGCCTTCATCGTCGATGTGCCCGCGGGCTTCGTCGATCCGGCGACGGCACTGCCGGTGCAGGTGTTCTTGTGGTCGGATCTTCCGGAGCGTGGCTTCGTCGAGCGCACGTCGGGTGCGATCATCGTGCTGCTGCTCTTCCTGATCGTGATGAACGCGACTGCGGTCATCCTGCGCAACAAATTCGAGAAACGTTGGTAAACGACATGAACCAGACGGCGAAAATCCTCCCGGTGCCCGAAGGCACGAAGACGATCGGCGATGTGACCGTGCCGGAGCCCGTGTTCTCCTGTCGCGACGTCGACGTGTTCTACGGCGACAAGCACGCGATCAAGAAGGTGAACATCGATATCGGCCGCAAGCAGGTGCTTGCGATGATCGGTCCTTCTGGCTGCGGCAAGTCGACCTTTTTGCGTTGCCTCAACCGCATGAACGACACCATCGTCGGCGCGCGCGTCGAAGGCGCGATCATGCTCGATGGGCAGGACATCCACGACAAACGCCAGGACGTCGTCCAGCTGCGTGCTCGCGTCGGCATGGTCTTCCAGAAGCCGAATCCGTTCCCGAAGACGATCTATGAAAACGTCGCCTACGGGCCGCGTATTCATGGTCTTGCGGCCGATCGTGCGGAGCTCGATGAGATCGTGAACGTGAGCTTGCGGCGTGCAGGGTTGTGGGAGGAGGTCAAAGATCGCCTGAACCAACCCGGCACCAGTCTCTCGGGGGGTCAGCAGCAGCGTCTGTGCATTGCCCGGGCGATTGCCGTGAACCCGGAAGTAATCTTGATGGACGAGCCGTGTTCGGCGCTTGACCCGATTGCGACGGCTCGCATCGAAGATCTGATCGATGAACTGCGCGAGAGCTATGCGATTTGCATCGTCACGCACTCGATGCAGCAGGCCGCGCGCGTGTCGCAGCGCACGGCGTACTTCCACTTGGGTGACCTCATCGAAGTGGGAGAGACCAACAAGATCTTCACGAACCCCCAAGCGAAGCTGACCGAAGACTACATCACCGGTCGATTCGGCTGATCGATCACGCCTAGTGGTGCGGGCGCTCCCGCAGCCATTTCGTTGCGACCCATTTCTCGCCCGCGCGTACCGGCATGCCGCCGTGCAGCGTCTGGGTCGAGGGTTGAGGGCGGTCGTAGCTGAAGAACACGGCGTTTCCTTTGATCGCCGCGACCTCGAGGCCGATATCCGGAAAGTTCGTCGCACCACCGTCTTGGGGTGTGTTCAGGTACATCACGAGTGAGGCCACGCGCTGTCCGCCGCGCGCCAAGAAGGGCGCGGCACCCGGTTGCGCGGGATCGACGTAGTCGTAGTGCGGTTTGTATTCTTGGCCGACTTCGTAGCGCAGGATCTGCAGCGCTTCACCATGGTCCACTGGCCAATTGAGCAGCGCCGCGATGCGTTGCTCGATGCGCGAGATGAGCGTTGAGCCGCCGCGCGCGAGGGCGGCGCCGCTGCTGGTGCGCGCGTCATGCGACTTTTCACCGCCGCCTTCCAGGTCGACGACGTTCGAGGGTGTGACGTGCGCTCGCGAGAGGGCGATGAGTTCGTCGCATTCTTTGTCGCTGAGCAGTCCCCCGAAGAGTACGACTCGCGGCAGCGCCAAGCTGAACAATACTTTGACGTCACGGTCGAGTGCACGGACGACCGAGGGCCATGCAGTGCCGATGGGTTGGGGGACGGGAATGCCCGCATCGAGGTCTTGCCTCGGAGCGCGTGAGCGAATTGCGGCGAGTCGAGTTTCGAGGGTTGCGGTCATGATCGTGACGGCACTGTCCTCGGCGTAGCCCTGCGAGATGAGTTCTGCGAGCAGGGTTTGAGGGGAGTGACCGGCCTCGGTCTGCCGGATGATCCATTGCCGCAGCTCGGGCGTGTCTTCGCGTAAGGCACTCATGACGGGTCGGAGTGTACGCCGCTCCCTATGCGCCCACGAGCGCCGCCACCTCGCTGTCACACAAGCGTCACTTCGCTGTCACATCGAGCGCTTAACTTTCTCGCCCGTGGTCGACCGGCTCCGCCGATCGATCTCATCCAACCCCCAATTCAAATCGGCGTCGATCGGCCCGTACGGAGCGTCTTCAAAATGCAAACCCTGGAAAAGCACCGAAATCTGTTGTTCCTCGCCGCCTCTGTGGCGGTGCTCGCTGGTTGCGGCTCGGAAGAGATCGCCTCCCCGGGCAGCGGCGGAAATGTGACTGTGAACATCACGACGCCGCCCCCGCCGCCCCCGCCGCCGCCGCCGGCTTCGACGCTCGTGACGCCCGCGCCGGGCTGTCCGACGATCGACGACTCCGCCGGTCTGCGCGACCTCGGCACGATCACGGGTCCGACCGGCACGTACCGTAACTGCGAACTGCCGTCGCGTTTCACTCGTAGCTCGACGCTCACTCGTATCCCGGGGCTTCTCTACTCGCTTGGCGGTCGCGTCGACGTCGGCAACGACCTCGGTGCTGCGGCGGCCTCCGGACAGACGGCCGTGGTGCTGACGATTCAGCCGGGTGTGGTGATCTTTGGTTCGACCGGTACGTCCTGGCTGCACGTCAACCGCGGCAATCGCATCAGCGCGGTGGGTACGGCGACGGCGCCGATCGTCTTCACGAGCCGCGACAACATCCTGGGTCTCACGACCGATGATTCGCAGGGTCAGTGGGGTGGTGTGGTGCTCTCGGGCCGCGCGCCGATCACGGACTGCACGATCGCGACGAATGCGACCCCGGGCTCGGTGAACTGCGAGCGCCAGGTGGAAGGCGCGACCGATCCGGCGATCTACGGCGGTGCGACGGCGAACGACAACAGCGGCACGTTGCGCTACGTTCAGATCCGTTACTCGGGTTACGTGCTCTCGGGTAACTCCGAGTTGCAGGCGCTCACGACGGGTGGCGTCGGTAGCGGCACCTCCATCAGCTACGTTCAACTGCACAACAGCTCGGACGACGGTCTCGAATTCTTTGGCGGTTCGCACAACGCCACGCGCTTCGTGATCACGGGCGCGGACGATGACAGTGTCGACCTCGACGTCGGTTATCGCGGTTTGATCCAGTACGTGATCGCCGTTCAAAAGACCTCGGGCGGCGCCGACTCGATGATCGAACTCGATTCGCCGGGCACCACGGCCACGACGAGCGAGACGCAGCAGCCGCGTACCTTCATGAAGCTGGCGAACTTCACCTTCGTTCACCGCAACTCGGCTTCGGGCAATGGTGCGGCGATGCGATTCCGCGGCGCGGCGGACGCCTCGTTGGTCAACGGTGTGGTGGTCTCGCCGATCGCGTGCTTGCGCCTCGACAACACGGCGACGGGCCCGAGCATCCTCACGGCAAATGCCGATATCGGCAAGGTCGGTGCACCGGCGTTCCGATCGGTCGCAATGCAGTGCGGCGCGACGGCGATCCGCGCTGGCGATAACATCACGGCGGCGCAAGCCGACGCGGCGTTCAACGTGGCGGGAAACAACAACATCTCGACATTCACGGCCTCGCTGACGGGTGGGTTCGTCAACGGTGCCAACGAGACCGCTCGCGCGGCGACCGATCCGAAGACGGTGGATGCCGGCTTCGAGACGACGACCTACATCGGTGCCGTGAAGGACGCGGCCGATACGTGGTACGCCGGTTGGACCTGTAACTCGGGTACGGCGAACTTTGGTACGACCGGTACGGCCTGCACCGCGGTGCCGCGCCCGTAATTCTTTGTCAGCACTCGCTGCGGATCGTGGCTCAGGTCACGGTCCGCAGCGCCGCCGAAGATCGCTGTTTTCGAGGACGTCTCATGGATCATTTGATCACGGGCCCGCGAACCCTTCTCGTCGCTGCTGCGCTCACGTTTCCCGTAGCCGCCGTCGCGGCGCCCCAGCAGGTTGAATCGCCCGCTTCGACCGAGGCTCCTCAGGAGGCTCAGGAAGAAGTCGTCGACGTCGACACCATCGGCGAGATCGTCATCGTCGGGCGTCGCGAGCAAAATCTTCAGCAGGCCACCAATGTCGTGCTCTCGGTGCTCTCGGCAGAAGACATCGCCAGAACCGGCGAGGGCGACGTGGCCGGCGCCTTGAGCCGCGTGACGGGCCTCAGCGTTGTCGGTAACGGTTTCGTGTACGTCCGCGGTCTCGGCGATCGATACTCTCAGGCGCTCTTGAATGGCTCGCCGCTGCCGAGCCCCGAGCCGCTGCGTCGCGCGGTTCCGCTGGATCTGTTTCCGACCGATGTCATCGCCTCGTCGCTGGTCCAGAAGAGCTATTCGGCCAACCTCGCCGGTGAGTTCGGCGGTGGTTTGATCAACCTGACGACGCTCGCCGTACCCAAAGAGCCGTTCCTCAAGTTCGGCGCGGGCGTGAGTGGCGACACCGAGACGGCCGGGCAGATCGGCTACACCTATTACGGCAGCAAATACGATGCGACGGGAATGGACCGGGGCATCCGCAATGTCCCGCCGAAACTCGCCGCATTTTTCGAGAGCGGTGAGCGCATCAGCGCGGGCAATGTCGATACCCAGGATATCCTGAAGCAGTTGGTCAATCGTTATACGGGACTGATCCAGTACAACGACAAGATGCCGGTGAATGCGTCCGCCTCCGTATCAGGCGGTACGTCGCGAGTCATTGGTGATGGTGAACTCGGTGTGATCGTCACGGCGGGGTACGACAACTCCTGGCGGACCAAGGACAACACCAAACAGACGCCGGGCGACGAGCAGTTCACGACGGTGGACAAAGATTATCGCGAGGTCGTCTCCGAGAATCGCATCGTGGTCAACGGATTGCTCGGGCTCGGTTATGAATTCGGCGACGGCAACAAGCTGCGTTGGACCAACCTCATTATTCGCGACACCCTCAAGCGTACGGGCTATGCCGAGGGCAAGCAGAACATCACGAAGACGGGCTTCGACTTCCTCGAGCAAAACACAGGGTGGTACGAGCGTCAGGTCGTGAGCACGCAACTGAGCGGTGGTCTCAACTTTGATCCGCTCAAGATCGATGCGCGCGTGGCGTATGCAGAGTCGACTCGTGACGCGCCGTTCGAACTCGGCTTCGGCTACTCGCGTTCGAATATCGCGAACTCGCCCTACGGTTCGTACTTCATCAATCGTCTCGACAATGGTCAGACGGGTTTCGGGAACATCGTGTTCTCGGAGCTTGAGGAAGATCTGCTCTCGTATGGCGTCGACTTCTCGTACGCTCTCTCGCCTCAGTGGGTGTTGTCGGCGGGTTTCGAAGGCAGCAAGACCGAGCGTTACTCGCAGCGTCGCGAGTTCCAGATCTCGGCGCCGTCCACGTTCGAGTCGGGTGTGGCGATGTTGCGGCCCGACTATTTGCTCGGTGGCGCGATCGTCGAGTACTACAACATCGGTTTGATCGAGACCACCGAAACCGACCCGGCGTTCGATGCCTCGCTCAAGACCACCGGCACCTATGCTCAGGTGCAGGGTGAGGTGTTCGACGGGTTCGAGATCAATGCGGGTGCACGTTTCGAAAAGGCGGAGCAGCTCGTGAATCCGCGTCAGGTCTTCAAAACGCTGAGTAATTCCGGCGCGGGCACGAACCTCGAGAATGACTACGTGCTTCCGGCGCTGACCCTGACCTACAAGTTCGGCGAGAACATGCAGTTCCGCGCCAATGCGTCGAAGACGATTGCGCGTCCGCAGTTCCGCGAGCTCATGTTCCAGGTGTATTACGATCCGGATGGTAATCGGTCGTTCCGCGGTAATCCGTTGTTGGTCGACAGCGAGTTCACCAACGCCGAGCTGCGTTACGAGTGGTACTTCGCGCGTGACCAGCGGATGTCGGCGGCGGGGTTCTGGAAGCAGATCGACAATCCTATCGAAGCCTTCACGGGCTTCAGCGAGAACAGTCCGGTCACGAGCTTCGCGAATGCGCCGAAGGCGTCGCTCTACGGCGTGGAGTTCGAGTCGCAGAAATACTTTGATATGGACTTGTGGTTCGAGTCGCCGGCCTTCGCCTCGCGTCGTGCCGTCTTGATCGGCAACTACACCTGGTCGAAGTCCAAGATCGACGTGGGTGCCAACGATACGACGGCGGTGTTCGGCACGGTGGTCCAGCCGGCCCGTAACTTCTTCAAGGATGGCGCGCCGCTCACCGGGCAGTCCGAGCATCTGGCGAATATCCAGATCGGTCTCGAGGACTCCGCCTCACTCTCTCAACAGACGCTGCTGATTTCATACTCCAGTGATCGAGTGACGAGTCGTGGCGCCGGTGGTGCACCAGATGTGCTCGAGTCGCCGGGCGTGAGCATCGACTTCGTGGCGCGTCAGGGCGCGACGCTCTTCGGCCAGGATGTGGAGTTCAAGTTCGAGGCGCGAAATCTCTTGGGTCGCGACTACCGCGAGTTCCAAGGTTCGGGCTCGAACGTCGTGTACTACAACCGCTACGAGCGGGGCACGAAGTTCTCGTTCTCGGTCTCGACGAGCTTCTAATCGGCGCAGCGCTCAGTCCGTCGAGCGCAGTAATTCGTTGATGGAGGTCTTCGCGCGAGTCTGCGCATCGACCTTCTTCACGATGACCGCCGCATAGAGCGAGTGTGAGCCGTCCTTGGACGGCAGACTTCCCGGTACGACGACGGCACCGGCGGGCACTCGGCCTTGGGTGATCTGGCCTGTCTCGCGATCGTAGATGCGCGTGCTCTGACCAATGTAGACGCCCATCGAGAGTACGGCGCCTTCTTCGACGATGACGCCCTCGACGACCTCGGACCGCGCGCCGATGAAGCAGTTGTCCTCGATGATGGTGGGCGCCGCCTGCAGCGGCTCGAGTACGCCGCCGATGCCGACGCCGCCCGAGAGGTGCACGTTCTTGCCGATCTGCGCGCAGGAGCCGACCGTCGCCCAGGTGTCGACCATGGTGCCCGAGTCGACGTAGGCGCCGATGTTCACGAACGAGGGCATGAGCACGACGTTGGGGCCCACGTAGGCGCCTTTGCGTACCACGGCATCGGGTACGACGCGCGCGCCGCCCGCACGGATCGAGGCTTCGTCCATCGCGGCGTACTTGAGCGGCACTTTGTCGAAGAAGCGGGTGTAGCCGCCCTCGATGACGCGGTTGTCGTAGGCCCGAAAGTAAAGCAGCACGGCCTTCTTGAGCCAGTCGTTTACCTGCCAGCGGCCGTCGCGCTTCTCGGCGACGCGCGCCTTGCCCGAGTCGAGCAGATCGAGGGCTTCATCGAGCGCGACTTTGAGTTCGCGCGAGATGCTCTTCGGGTTGATCTCGGCGCGTTGTTCGAATGCGGCTTCGATGAGGGTGCGCAGGGCGGTGTGGTCGGTGCTCATGATCAGGTTTCCAGGATGAAGCGCGGAAAAAAAACTAAAGTTCTAGCGGCTCGCGGCAAATCGCGCGATGCGGGTGGCGGCCTCGACGCATTCGTCGACGCTCGCCACCAAAGAAATACGCAGGCGCCCGGCGCCGGGGTTGCGACCCTCGACCGTGCGTGCGAGGTAGCTGCCCGGGACGACGGTGACGTTCTCGCGGGCGAATAGCTCGCGCACGAACACTTCGTCATCGTCTCGGGTGTCTGCCCAAAGATAGAACCCGCCCTCAGGCGCCGTGAAGTCGAGGTGAGGCGCGAGGAGGGGCATGACCTTCGCGAACTTCTCGCGATAGAGCCTGCGGTTTTCGATGACATGCGCTTCGTCGCGCCAGGCGGCGATGCTCGCCGCCTGCGTGGGCAGCGGCAGCGAGCAGCCGTGGTACGTGCGATAGCGCAGGAAACTCTCAAGGAGCGACGCGTCGCCGGCGACGAAGCCCGAGCGCAGGCCGGGCAAGCTCGAGCGCTTCGAGAGACTATGGAACACCACGCATCGCTCGAACCCACTGCGACCATCGGCGATCGCCGCAGAGAGCAGCGAGGGCGGCGGGTTCGACTCGTCCGGGTAGAGCTCGGTGTAACACTCATCAGAAGCCACAAGAAAATCGTGACGTTCGGCGAGCGCGAGCACGCGACGCCACGCTTCGATGTTCATTACGGCGCCGCCGGGATTGCCGGGGCTGCAGAGATAAAGCAACTGCACACGGTCCCAGACCGAAGCGGGCACGGCCTCGAGATCAGGTAAAAAATTGTTCGAGGCCGGTGTCTCGATGAAATAAGGCTCGGCCCCAGCAAGCAGCGCCGCACCTTCATAGATTTGGTAGAACGGGTTCGGCATCGCAACCAGCGGTGCACCGCTCGAGCCCGTCGCACTGCGATCGATGGCCGCTTGCGCAAAAGCAAAGAGCGCTTCGCGCGTGCCCGACACGGGCAGCACATTGGCCCGGTGTACCGCATCCGCGCCGAGACCGAACCGACGCTCGAGCCAGCGTGCGCAGGTATCGCGCAGTTCATCGTTTCCGGCGGTGGTGGGATACGCGCTGTAACCCGCAAGCGAGTGCTTGATCACCTCGAGCACGAAGGGCGGCGGCGCGTGCTTGGGCTCACCGATCGAGAGTGCGATGTGTAAGAGGTGCGTGGGCGGCGTGACGCCCGCCTTGAGTGTGGCGAGCCGTTCGAAGGGATAGGGCTGGGTTTTTTTGAGATCCGGGTTCATGCGGCGCGGCGTCGCTCAAGCGCGTCGGTAAGACGCGTGACAAGCTGCTGCGCGCGCTCGTCGGCGAGCGGGCCGTGACCGGCGTCGCTCACGTAGAACACGTCTTCGGCGCGCTCGCCCACGGTCATGACTTTGGCGCCGAGCAGATCGATGCGCTCTTCCATCATGACTTTTCCGATGTCGCAGAGCAGACCTGGGCGATCTGCGGCGATGATTTCGAGGACCGAGCGCTGGTTGCGATGGTCCGCCGTCACGCTGATCTGCGTGCGCGTGTTGAAGAGCCGCGCCTGACGCGGCGCGCGACGCGAGACGGCGAGCACGGTATCGCGCGGTGCCGCGAGCGAGCGGGTGAGGGCGTATTCGATTTCGGTGTGACGCTCGACATCGGCGATCGGCGTGCCGTCTTCTTCGAGCACGTGATAAAGATCGATGCTGTTGCCATCGCCGGTCGGCGTGATGCGGGCATCAACGATGTTGAGCCCGAGCTGGTCGAGTACGGCGGTCGTACGCGCGAAGCCGTGCTGGCGATGCGGCGCGTAGGTCATGATGGATGTCGTCCCGCGCTCGCTCTCGGCCTGCACCGACACCACCGGATCATCGCTCCCGGGTTCGCGCGCGGCGAGCACGCGGGTGTGCCAGGCGATCTCCTGCGGCGTGTGACGCAGGAAGTAGGCCTCGGAAAGCATGGTCCACACGGCATCGACGGCGGTACCGGCGACCCCCGTGGCCGCGAGCAGCTCGCGAGCCTGCGACTGGTTCTCTTCTTTGAGCTCGTCCTGGTCGATCGGGGTTTCGAGGCCGCGACGCAGGGCGCGTTTCACGCGGTCATGGAACTCGCTGAAGAGCGAGGCCTTCCAGGAGTTCCAGAGGCGCGGGTTGGTGGCGCGCACATCGGCTGCGGTCAGCACGTAAAGATGATCGAGGTGAGTCTCATCGCCCACGAAGCGCGCGAATTCATTGATGACCTTGGGGTCGGCGATGTCCTGTTTCTGCGCCGTGAGCGACAGCTGCAGGTGGTTGCGCACGAGCCAGGCGACAAGGCGCGCGTCGTAGCGCGAGAGGCCTTGCTCGAGGCAGAAGGCTTCGGCATCGACCGCGCCGAGCTCGGAGTGATCGCCACCGCGGCCCTTGGCGATATCGTGAAAGAGTGCGGCGAGATACGCGACTTCGGGGCGCGGCAGCGACTGCATGATCTGCGAGAGATTGGGCAGCTCGTGGTTGAACCGCGGCAGCGCGAGGCGACGCAGGTTGCTCACCACGAAGAGGGTGTGCGCGTCGACTGTGTACGCATGGAAGAGGTCGTACTGCATGCGGCCGACGATGCGACCGAAGGAGGGGATGTAGCGACCGAGCACGCCGTAGGTGTTCATGCGACGCAGTTCGTTAGTGACGCCCGCCGGTGCACGCAGGATCTCGAGGAAGAGGCGATGGTTGCGCGGGTTCTGGCGGAACTCTTCGTCGATCAGCCAAAGATTTTGTTCGATGGCCCGAATGGTGTGCGCACGAACGCCGCGGATGTCGGGGTTCTGCTGCAGGAGGGCGAAAACTTCGAGCAGTGTGGAGGGCTGGCGCACGAACACGTCGTCGTGCATCGCCTCGAGATAGCCATTGGTGACCTGGAAGCGCGGGTTGAGCGGTACGGGGTCGGCGCTCTCATCGAGGATGGCCTCGCGAAAGAGCTGCAGCAGCAGTTCGTTGAGCAGGCTCACATCGAGCACGGTGCGGTAGTAACGCTGCATGAGCTGCTCGACCGCGAGCGTGAACGTGGCGTCTTCATAACCGAAGAGGCCGGCGAGTTTCATTTGATGATCGAAGAGCAGGCGGTCTTCGCGCCGTCCGGTGAGGGTGTGCAGCGCAAAGCGCACGCGCCACAAGAAAGACTGCGCCGCCTGCAGGCGGCGCGCCTCGGCTTGCGTCAAAAAGCCTTTCTTCGCGAGCTCTTCGAGGGTGTTTACGCCGAAGTGGCGCTTGGCGACCCAGGCGATGGTCTGGATGTCGCGCAGGCCCCCGGGGCCGGTTTTGACGTTGGGTTCGAGGTTGTAGGCGGTGTCGTTGGCCTTGAGGTGCCGATCGGCCTGCTCGCGCACCTTGGCTTCGAAGAAATCTTTGACCGGCCAGAGATGATCGGGCGAGAGCGCCTCGAGCATGGCCTCGACGAGGGCGGAGGAGCCGGCGAGGCGTCGCGCCTCGATGAGCGTCGTCATGATGCTGACATCGGCCGCCGCTTCGCTGCGGCATTCCTCGACGGTGCGGACGCTGTGACCGACCTCGATGCCGATATCCCAAAGAAACGTCACGAATTGTTCGATGGCTGCGCGACCCGTCTCATCGAACGTATGCGGCACGAGGATGAGGATGTCGACGTCGGAGCAGGGGTGCAGTTCGCCGCGCCCGTAGCCGCCGACCGCGACGAGCGACCAGTCGGCATCGTGGTTCGGCAGACGCGTGCGCCAGGCCTCGTGCAGCACGCCATCGAGCAGCTTCGCACGTGCGCGAACGAGCGTTTCGACGGGCTCTTCAGCCTCGAAACGGCGTCGCATTTCGGTTTGTCCCTCGCGCAGGATCTGCGCGTAGGCCTCGGCGCTGTGACCTGCCGCGGCGACCCGCGCCGGGAGCGCCTCGAGCAGGGCGCGCGTCGGCATCAGGCTGCGCCTTCGAGCAGGCCCGGTTCGCGCGAGAGTTGGCCCATCGTCAGCACTTCGTAGCCGGTGTCGGTGACGAGCACGGTGTGCTCCCACTGCGCCGAGAGCGAGTGATCTTTGGTGACGACGGTCCAGCCGTCGGGCAATAGTTTGACGTGTCGTTTGCCGGCGTTGACCATCGGCTCGATGGTGAAGGTCATGCCGGCCTGAAGTTTGAGGCCCGTGCCGGGCTGGCCGTAATGCAGGACTTGCGGATCTTCGTGGTAGATGCGGCCGATGCCGTGACCACAGTATTCGCGCACGACCGAGAAGCCCTGGGCTTCCACATGCTTTTGAATGGCATGACCGATGTCGCCGAGCGTGGCGCCGGGGCGCACCTGCCGAATGCCGAGCCACATGGCTTCAAAGGTGACGTCGACGAGACGCTGCGCGAGCGGGGTGGGCTTGCCCACGAAATACATGCGGCTCGTGTCGCCATGAAAGCCGTCGCGGATGACCGTGACGTCGATGTTGACGATGTCGCCATCCTTCACCTTCTTGTCGCCCGGGATGCCGTGGCAGACCACGTGGTTCACCGAGGCGCAGATGGTCTTCGGGAACCCGCGGTAGTTGAGGTTCGCGGGCGTTGCCTGCTGCACGCGGGTGATGTGCTCGTGGCAGATGCGGTCGAGCTCGTCGGTGGTCACGCCGGGTTTGACGTGCTCGCCGATGAGGTCGAGGACCTCGGCGGCGAGGCGGCCGGCCTCGCGCATTTTTTGCTGTTCTTGCGGGGACTTGAGGGTGACGGTCATGGGCTCTGACGAGGGTCTGGAAGGGGGCCCGTAAGACGTTGTTTTTACGGGGACTGCATGGTATAAAGCGCGGCCTTTTTTGGCAACGTAAACAACCCCACACGCATATCGATACATCGGTTGCTGGGTGTCCCAAGGTCCTTCGGGGTTGCGGGATGGCAATCGAGATATGCGGAGGCTTAACCCGACAAGGAGTGCTTTATGGCCAGCGTGTCCATGCGACAGATGCTGGAAGCGGGTGTCCACTTCGGACACCAAACCCGCTTCTGGAACCCGAAAATGGAAGAGTTCATTTTCGGTGAACGCAACAAAATCCACATCATCAACCTCGAGAAGACCCAGCCGATGTTCGCGGAGGCTGCCAAGTTCATTCACGGGGTCGCCTCGGACGGCGGCACGGTGCTTTTCGTGGGCACCAAGCGCTCGGCGCGTGAGCCCATCCAGAAGGAAGCCATCCGCGCCGGCATGCCCTACGTCAACCAGCGTTGGCTCGGCGGCATGCTCACCAACTTCAAGACCGTGCGTCAGTCGATCAAGCGCCTCGCCGATCTCACCGAGATGAAGGCGAACGGGTCGCTCGACAAGCGCGGCAAGAAAGAAGGCACGATGCTGCGTCGCGAGCTTGAGAAGCTCGAGCGCTCGCTCGGCGGCATCAAGCACATGGAATCTTTGCCGGACGCGATCTTCGTGGTCGACGTGGGTCACGAGAACATCGCGATCCACGAAGCCAACAAGCTCGGCATTCCGGTGGTCGCCATCGTCGACACGAACTGCGCGCCCGATGGCGTCGACTACGTCGTGCCGGGCAACGATGACGCCATGCGCGCCATCCAGCTCTATGCCTCGGGCATCGCCGACTCGGTGCTCGAAGGCCGCTCGTCTGCGCCGGCTCTTGCCGTGAGCGAAGACGAGTTCGTCGAGCTCGACGAGCAGGGCAACCCCAAGCCGAAGGCCGCGCGTGGCAAGCCGCGTCGTGAAGCTCCGGTGCGTGCGCGTCGTCCGTCCGTGGCAGCCGCTCCGGCGCGCCGCAAGCCGCAGCCCTCGGTGGCCGCTGCCGTGGCAGCGCCGGTCGAGGGTGACGAGGCCGATGTCGTCGACGTCCCTGAGGCCGCCGATGGCGAAGTCGCTCCGGCGACGAGCGCGTCGGCTCCCCGTCGCAAGGCCACCAACCCGGGCGCTCCGCGCCGTCGCGGTTGAGGCTGAGGACTGTTCATGAGCATTACTGCTGAAGCCGTCAAACAGCTCCGCGAGCGTACGGGCGCGGGCATGATGGAGTGCAAGAAGGCACTCGTCGAAACGAATGGCGATCTCGATGCCGCCGCCGAACTCATGCGCAAGCAGGGTCTGGCGAAGGCCGACAAGAAAGCGGCACGCGTGGCCGCCGAAGGGGTGATCGCCCTCGAAAAATCGGCCGACGGCAAGTCGGCGGCCATGGTCGAGATCAACTGCGAAACCGACTTCGTCGCGCGCGAGGCGGATTTCCAGGGCTTTTCGGCCGAAGTCGCCAAGCTCGCCCTCTCGGGCAGCCCGGCCGACGTCGAGGCGCTCGCGGCGCTCAAGCTCGCCTCGGGCGAGACCGTCGATGAACGCCGTCGTGCACTCGTGGCGAAGATCGGCGAAAACATTTCGGTGCGTCGTCAGGTGTCGCTCAGCTCGGGCGGTTTCCTGGGCGCCTATCGTCATGGCACGCGCATCGGTGCGCTTGTCGCCATCGAGGGCGGCTCGGCCGAACTCGCGCACGACCTTGCCATGCACGTGGCGGCGGTGAACCCCGACTATCTGTCGGCGTCGGACGTTCCGGCCGATATCTTTGCCAAAGAGCGCGAGATCGAGACCGAGAAGGCGCTCGCCGAGGGCAAGCCGGCCGAGATCGTCGCCAAGATGATTGAAGGCCGTCTGCGTAAGACCTTCAACGAGCGTGCGTTGCTCGGTCAGGCGTTCGTCAAAGACCCGGACCAGACCATCGAGAAGCTGCTCAAGGCCGCCAAGGCCGAGGTGAAGGCGTTCCGACGGTTCGAGGTTGGCGCCGGCATCGAAAAGAAGCAGGATGACTTCGTAGGCGAGGTCATGGCACAGGTGAAGGCGAGCAGCGGCAAATAAGCCGACGCTCCAGACCCACGAAAACCCCGCCCCGGCGGGGTTTTCTTCAAGAGGAGACGGTTAATGGCTGAAACAGGCATTCGGTACAAGCGCATCCTCGTGAAACTCTCCGGCGAGGCCCTCATGGGTCATGCCGATTACGGCATCGATCCGGCCGTCATCAAGCGCATCGCGCTCGAAATCAAAGAATTGCTCGATCTCGGCGCGCAGGTGGCGGTGGTCATCGGTGGCGGCAACATCTTCCGCGGCGAGGGCCTCGCGCGCTCGGGGATGGACCGCGTCACGGGCGATCACATGGGCATGCTCGCGACGGTGATGAACTGTCTGGCGATGCAAGACGCGCTCGAGTCGGTCGGCAGTCATGCCCGGGTGATGTCGGCGATCCGTATCAACGAGGTGTGCGAGGATTACATCCGCCGCCGCGCGATCCGCCACCTCGAGAAGGGGCGGGTGGTGCTCTTTGCTGCGGGCACCGGCAACCCGTTCTTCACGACCGACACGGCGGCCTCGCTCCGTGCGATCGAGATCGATGCGGATATTTTGGTCAAGGCGACCAAGGTCAACGGCATCTATTCGGCCGATCCGATGAAAGATCCGAAGGCGGTGCGCTATCCTCGGCTCACCTTCGATCGGGTGCTCGATGAGCGGCTGAACGTGATGGACGCCACGTCGATCGTCATGTGCCGCGACAACAAGATCCCGCTGCAGGTATACAACATGAACAACGCCGGCGACCTGCTGCGTATCGCCCGAGGCGAAGACGTAGGAACTGTCGTCACGAACGATTGAGGTAAAAGACGATGATCGAAGATTTCAAGAAAGACGCTACGACTCGCATGACCAAGTGCGTGCAACAGTTTGCGCTCGATCTCAAGAAGCTGCGCACGGGGCGCGCGAGCCCGAGCCTCGTCGAGAACCTGAAGGTCGATTACTACGGCACCGAATCGCCGCTCTCGCAGCTGGCGAACATCAGCGTCGAAGATGCGCGCACGCTCGTGATCACGCCCTGGGACAAGAGCGCGATCCAGTCGGTGGAGAAGGCGATCTACAAGTCGGACCTCGGTCTCACGCCGAACACCGCAGGCTCGGTGATCCGCGTGCCGTTGCCGCCGCTTACCGAAGAGCGCCGTCGCGACATCACCAAGGTGGTGCGTGGCGATGCCGAGAATGCCCGTGTGGCCGTGCGCAACGTGCGCCGTGACGTACTGCAAGACGTGAAAGAGGCCCTCAAAGAAAAACTCATCAGCCAAGATGAGGAAAAGAAGGCGCAGGAAGAGATCCAGAAGCTCACGGACAAGCACGTGGCGGAGATCGACGCTGCGCTCGCGGCCAAAGAAAAAGAAATCATGCAGGTTTGAGGCCTGAAGGGCCCCGCGATCTTGGCACTGCCCCACCACATCGCCATCGTGATGGACGGGAACGGCCGCTGGGCCGAGGCCCGGGGTGAGCCGCGACCGGTCGGGCATCGTGCGGGCATCGAGCCCGTGCGCAAGGTCATCCGCGAGTGCGCGAAGCTCAACATCGAGGCGCTGACGCTTTTCGCGTTCTCGAGCGAGAACTGGCGACGACCCGAGACCGAGGTCGCGGCGATCATGGGCCTCTTCATGGAAGCGCTCGATCGCGAGGTCGCCGAGCTTCATGCCAACCGTGTGCGAGTGCGCATCATCGGCAATCGGCAGCGGTTGTCGGTGCGCTTGCAGCAACGCATTGCCGAGGCCGAGGCGCTCACCGCAGCCAACGACGGGCTCAAACTGCAGGTTGCCGTGAGTTACGGCGGCCGGTGGGACGTGCTCGAGGCGGCCAAGCGCTTGGCCGCTCGCGCGGCGAGCGGCGAGATCCGTGCCGCCGACATCGACGAAGAGATGTTCTCGGCTGAGCTGCAGCTCTCCGATCTGCCCGACCCCGATCTTTTCATCCGCACGGGCGGCGATCATCGCGTGAGCAATTTTCTGCTCTGGAACATTGCCTATGCCGAGCTTTTCTTCACCGACGTGCTCTGGCCCGATTTCGACGAAGCCGAGTTCAAGCTCGCGCTCGAAGATTTCGCGGGGCGTGAGCGTCGCTTCGGACTTACAGGTCCAAAGAAATGAGTGAATTACGGCAGCGGGTGCTCACTGCAGTGGTGCTCGCCGCGCTGCTGGTCGTGGTGCTCTTCGCATTGCCCGCGGTCGTCACCACCTTCCTCATCGTGCTCGTGGTCACGGGCGGTGCGTGGGAGTGGTCGGCCTTCCTGCACCCCGAGCGTCGCCGGCTGCGCCTTGCCTATGTCGTGCTCGTTGCGCTCGGGCTATATGTCGCCTGGCAATACACGATCGGTACCGAGGCCTTTACCTTCATGCTCGCGCTCGCGGCGTTGTGGTGGATCGTTGCGGCGGGGTGGGTGATGTTTGCGCCGACGCGCGGCGGCTCGGTGGCCGCGGCGATCGCGGGAGTGCTCGTGCTCGTGCCGGCGGGTGTGGCGCTCATTCGTCTGCGGCTCGAGGACAACGGCGCAGCGCTCGTGCTCTTTTCATTGATCGTGATCATGGCGGCCGATGTCGGGGCGTATTTCACGGGTCATCGGTTTGGGCGTACCAAGCTTGCGCCGCAAGTTTCACCCGGCAAAAGCTGGGAAGGTGTCATCGGCGGCGTGATCGCCTCGCTCATCGTCGCGGCGATCGGTGCGAGCCTGCTCGACTGGCCGGTTCTGCCCGTGATGTGGCTCGCCGCAGGCGCTGCGGCGTTTTCGGTAGTGGGCGATCTCACCGAGAGTCTCATGAAGCGCCACACGGGGCTCAAAGATAGCGGGCGCTTGTTCCCGGGCCACGGTGGCGTGCTCGATCGCTTCGACAGTCTCTCGGCGGGCATTCCGCTCTTCGTGTTGGGACTCATCAAGGTCGGAGCCCTCGCGTGAGCACGACGACCGGCATCGCCGTGCTCGGTTCGACGGGCAGCATCGGCGACAGCACGCTCGATGTGGTCGCGCGTCATCCCGATCGATTCAAGATCGTCGCGCTCGGTGCGCGACGCGATCACGAAAAATTATTGACGCAGTGTCTGAAGTTCGCGCCCGAGTGCGCGGCACTCGTCGAGCCCGAGGCGGCGCGTGCGCTCGAGCACGCCCTGCGCGCGGCGGGTTCGAATACGCGCGTGCTCGCGGGTGAGTCGGCGCTCGATGAGATCGCGGCCATGCCGTCTGCGCCCTTCGTCATGGCGGGTATCGTGGGTGCCGCGGGGTTGTCTTCATCGCTGGCGGCGGCGCGTGCGGGCAAGCGCCTCATGATCGCGAACAAGGAACCGCTCGTGATGGCCGGTCCCATGCTCATCGAGGCGGCGCGCGAGGGCAGGGCAACGTTGTTGCCAATCGACAGCGAACACAACGCGATCTTCCAGTGCTGGCCCACGGGCGCCGAGACGGGTCGCGCACCGAAAGGGGTGCGTCGCATCCTGCTTACCGCCTCGGGTGGTCCGTTCGTCGACTGGAGTGCCGAGCAGATCGCGGCGGCCACGCCCGAGCAGGCCTGCCGTCATCCGCGCTGGGTGATGGGCCGCAAAATCTCCGTGGATTCTGCGACGCTCATGAACAAGGGTCTCGAGGTGATCGAGGCACGCATGTTGTTCGGACTGCCACTCGAACAGGTCGAAGTGGTGGTGCATCGGCAGAGTTTGGTGCACTCGCTCGTCGAGTACGTGGACGGCTCGATGCTCGCGCAGCTCGGCTCGCCCGATATGCGCACCCCGATCGCCCATGCCCTCGGTTGGCCGGACCGCATCGACTCCGGTGTACAATTCCTCGATCTCGCCCGGGCCGGCGTCCTGCAATTCGAGCCCCCGGATACGGGTCGATTCCCCTGTCTGGCGCTTGCGCGCCAGGCGGCCGCTGCAGGGGGTCTGGCGCCTGCCATCCTCAATGCGGCCAATGAGGTCGCCGTAGCGGCGTTCCTGGAGGGCCATTTGAACTTCAGCGGTATCCCGACGGTCATTGACTCCGTGATGAATGCCGTGCCGACTGGCGAGGCCAAGGATCTGGAGAACGTGCGTGCGGCCGATACCGCGGCGCGTGGGGCCGCGCTGCGTCAGATCGCCGAGGGGCGTCACGCCTCGAGAGGGCACTAATGGAGTGGCTCTGGACCATCGTCGGGTTCATCGTGGCCGTCAGCCTGCTCGTCACCGTGCACGAGTACGGCCATTACTGGGTCGCGCGCAAACTCGGTTTCAAGGTGCTGCGCTTCTCGGTGGGTTTTGGTCCTGCGCTCTGGACGCGCGTGGCGGGCGAGGATCGCACCGAATACGTCATCGCCGCGTTGCCGCTCGGCGGCTACGTCAAGTTGCTCGATGAGCGCGAGGGCCCCGTGCCGCCCGCCGATCTCGAGCGATCCTTCACGCGCAAGCATCCTTGGCAGCGCATTCTCGTGCTGCTCGCGGGCCCCGCGTTCAACATCATCTTCGCCATCCTCGTGCTCTGGGCCGTGCTTTGGGTGAGTGGCGAGCCGCAAGTGAAACCCGTCGTAGGCACGGTCGTCGCCGACTCGCTCGCCGCGCGCGCGGACTTGCGCAGCAACGACGAATTCGTGCGCGTCGAAGGACGCAATGTCGCGACACACTCCGACGTGATGCTCGGCTTCATGGAGGCCATCAGCAACGATGGTCGCGTGGATATCGAAGTGCGTCGTCCGGGCTCGGGTGTGCGCGTACTCGAGCTGCGCGTCGAGGATGCCGAAGTGCGTCGCGCCTTGACCGAGCCTCAAGCCTTGTTGCCGGGCCTCGGCATGCGCTTTTGGGTCCCTCCTGTACCCGCCGAGATCGGCAAGGTGGAGGCGGGCGGTCCTGCGGATGTTGCGGGCTTGCGCGCCGGCGATCGGGTGACGGCCGTCGATGGCGAGCCGATCAATGATTTTCGTGCGCTCGTCGAGGCGATTTCGTCGCGGCCCAATCGCGAGGTTGCTATCGACTATGTGCGCGAGGGTCGTGCCTCGCAGCTGAACTTGCGTACGGCCGCCGATGTTATCGACGGTCGCGAGATCGGTCGTATCCGTGTGCAGACACCGCCCCCGCCGCCCTGGCCGGAGTCGATGGTCACGCAGCGCAGCTACGGTCCGATCGAGTCGCTCTCGCTCGCGACGGTGCGCGCCTGGGACATGACGGTGCTGCAGGCGAAGATGTTCGCGCGCATGCTCATCGGCCAGGTGTCGCTCAAAAATCTCTCGGGTCCGCTGACCATCGCGGAGTTCGCCGGTGAGTCGGCGCAGAGCGGCCTCACCGAATTCTTGGGGTTCCTCATCGTGATCTCGCTCAGCCTCGGGTTCCTGAACCTGCTGCCGATCCCGATCCTCGATGGTGGCCAAATCGTTTACCAGCTCGCCGAGTGGGCGCGTGGCGCGCCGCTCTCCGAGCGTGTGCAGGCGCTCGGGCAGCAAGTCGGTATCGCTTTGTTGCTCATGCTCATGAGCGTCGCTCTTTTCAACGATTTCGCGAGGCAGTTCGGCTGATGATGTCCCTTCGTCTTTCTTTGATGGCGAGCCTGCTCGCTGCCTCCGTCCTGATCGCTCCTCCGTCGCTGGCCCAGTCGGCCGGAGGCCCCCCTGCGCTGCGGGTCGACAACATCCGCGTCGAGGGTTTGCAGCGTGTGTCGGAAGGCACGGTCTACAACTATCTGCCGGTGAACATCGGTGATCGGCTCTCGCCGCAGCGCGTGCGCGAGGCAATCCGCGCGCTCTACGACACGGGGTTCTTCCGTGACGTCGAGCTGCGCTGGGAAGAGGGCACGCTGATCGTCGCCGTGCTCGAGCGCCCCTCGATCGAGAGCTTCGAGATCACGGGCAACAAGGACATCAAGACCGAAGATCTCAACAAGAGCCTGCGCAACGTGGGCCTTGCGACCGGCAAGACCTTCGATCGCTCGGTGCTCGAGGACGTGAAGCAATATCTCACCGACCAGTACTTCAGTCGCGGCAAGTACGCCGTGCGCATCGATGCGCAGGTCGAAGAGGTACCCGACAACCGCGTCCGCGTGAAGATCGAGATCAAGGAAGGCAAGCGCGCGAAGATCCGGCAGATCAACGTCGTGGGCAACACCACGTTCGAGGAGGAAGAAATCCTCGAAGAATTCGAACTCAAGACGCCGAACTGGCTCTCCTGGTACAAGCAGGACGATCGCTACTCGCGTGAGTCGCTGCAGGGCGATCTCGAAAAACTGCGCTCCTACTACATGGACCGTGGTTACGCGAACTTCGAGATCGAATCGACGCAGGTGGCGATTGCGCCCGAGAAGGACGACGTCTTCATCACGGTCAACGTGAACGAGGGCGAGGTGTTCAAGGTGAGCAACGTGAAGCTCGCCGGGACCTTCGTCGTGCCCGAGTCCGAGCTCAAAAATTTCCTGTTCGTGAAATCGGGTGACACCTACTCCAAGAAGGCCATCACCGCGACGCAGGAGATCATCCAGAATCGACTCGGGCTCGAGGGTTATGCCTTCGCCAAGGTCGACCCGGTGCCGACGCCCGAAGAGGGCAAGAAAGAAGTCGGCATCACATTCTTCATTGACCCGGGCAACAGAGTTTATGTGCGTCACGTCCTCTTCAACGGCGTGACCAAGATCAACGACGATGTGCTGCGTCGCGAGATGCGTCAGCTCGAGGGTGCCTGGCTCTCCAACCTGCTCGTCGAGCGCTCGAAGCAGCGTATCCAGCGACTGCCGTTCATCGAGAAGGTCGAGTCCGAAACCACGCCGGTGCCGGGCACGCCGGATCTCGTCGACATCGAATTCGAGATCAAGGAGGGCCCGTCGGCCCAGCTCGGCGGCGGCATCGGGTATTCCGAGTCGCAGTCGTTCATCCTCAATGGCAACTACGCCGACAGCAATTTCTTGGGTTCGGGCGAGCGCGTATCGATCGACCTGAATTCGGGGCGCTACTCGAAGGTCTACGGTGTCTCGCATACGAATCCGTACACCAACATCGATGGCGTCGCCCGTACTTTGTCGCTCACCTATCGTGACGTGACGCAGTTCGTGTCGGCCTCATCCGATTTCTCCTCGGAGTCGTTTGCGGTATCGGTCGACTACGGTTATCCGATCACCGAGTTCCAGGGTCTGCGCGTCGGCTTCTCGGCGCAGCGTTCCTCGCTCATCACGGGTGAGGGCAGCGCGGAGCAGGCACGTGCGTGGGTGCGCTCGAACGGCGACTACCGCGTGCAGATCGTGCCGGAGCAGGACTACGGTGGTGGCTTCGTCATTCCGGGGACGTCGCTCGATACGACGCAGTTCGATTCCTTCGATCTCACGGTGGGTTGGAGCTACGACAGCCGCAACCGCGCGCTCTTTGCCGATCGGGGTATGCGTCACTCGCTCGCCTTGAGTTATGCGCTGCCGTTCAGCGACGTGCAGTACGCGACCATCAACTACGACTACCTGCAGCTGCTGCCGATCGTCGGGCGCTGGACGCTCGCGCTCGGCGCGGAGCTCGGTTACAGCCAGGAGCTCGGTGATACCTCGGCGCCGCCGCCGTTCCGCAACTTCTTCGCGGGCGGCCCCGATACGGTGCGTGGCTATCGCGAGAGCCGGCTCGGTCCGAAGGACAGCTTTAGTAACCCCTACGGTGGCAACCTCAAGGTGACCGCTCGAGCGGAGTTGATCATCCCGACCCCCGAGAAGTGGGCGACCTCGGCGCGGGCAACCGTGTTCTTCGATATCGGTAACGTGTTCTCGACCCGCGGGTTCTACCAGTACACGGGCATCGACGGGGTCACCCCGGTCGATTACAAGTTCAAGTATGATAATTTGAAGCAGTCGACGGGTGTCGCGGTCCAATGGCTCGCGCCGCTCGGCGTGTTCCGCTTCAGTTATGCGCTGCCGCTCAACTCCTTCCGGGGCGATGGCGTTCAGTTTCCGGACGAGGAAGAACGGTTCCAGTTCACGATCGGTCAGGCGTTCTGATCCGGTTGTTTCATTCAGAGGTTGATCCGACGATGCGTAGTTCTCTCAAAGCGATGGTTCCGGCGATGGTGGCAGTGGCGGCGCTCATGGCTGCTCCGGCGATGGCCGAAATCAAGATTGGCGTGCTCGACTTCGGGCGACTGATGGACGAGAGCCCGCAGGGCAAGGCCCTCATCGAATCCTTGCGCGCCGAAGCGGCGGCGAAGCAGCGTGAGCTGCAGACTCAGGCGGCGTCGCTGCAGACCAAGCGCGACAAGCTCGCCAAGGACCGCGCGACCATGACGCCCGACCAAATCTCCCGCGCCGAAAAAGACGTGCGCGATGGTGAGCGCGATCTCGCGCGCCGTCAGTCGGAGGTCAACGACGACTTCAATGCGCGTCGCAACGAAGAAATGGGCAAGTTGCAGCGCACGCTCATCGAAGAAGTGCGCACGTACTCGAAGTCGCAGAACTTCGATCTCGTCGTCACCGACGGCGTGATCTACGCAACGCCAGCCCTCGACATCACGCCGGGCGTGCTTGCAGGCATGCAGTCGCGCACCAGCGCGGCAGCGCCGGCGAAGCCCGCCACGCGCTAAGTCGGCAGCGGCCGCGCGGGGCGACGCGATGGCAGTCACCCTCGGCGAGCTCGCGGTTCGTTTCGGACTGACGCTGCGGGGTGACCCCGATCGTCCGATCGACCACGTGGGTACGCTGGCAGGCGCGGGGCCTCGCGGCCTCGCGTTCTTCTCGAACCCCAAGCTGACCGACCAACTCGCCTCGGCGAACGCCGGGGCGATCGTGCTGCATCCGAAAATGCAGGACGCCACACCGCTCGATTGTCTGCTCGCGAGCAATCCGCACGCGAGTTTTGCGCGCATCGCGACCGAGCTGCATCCGCCTCTGGCAGGACCGGCGGGCGCTCATCCGAGCGCAGTCGTCGCGCCTGATGCCGTCGTCGATCCTTCTGCGCACATCGGGCCGCTGGCCGTGGTCGGTGCGCGCAGCCGAGTGGGTGCGCGTGTGTACATCGGGCCGGGCTGCGTCGTCGGTGAAGACGTGACCCTTGGCGATGACGTTCGGCTGGTCGCGAGAGTGACGGTGCTCGAAGGCGTGTGCATCGGCGCGCGCTCGATTTTGCATCCGGGTTCGGTGGTGGGCTCGGAAGGCTTCGGTTATGCGCCCGAGGGTGAGCGTTGGATCCATGTGCCGCAGGTGGGCACGGTGCGCCTTGGCGAAGACGTGGAAGTGGGTGCGAATACCACCATCGATCGCGGTGCACTCGAAGATACCGTCATCGGCGATGGCGTGAAGATCGACAACCTCGTGCAGATTGGTCACAACTGCACGATCGGCGCACACACGGCCCTCGCCGGATGCGTGGGTCTTGCGGGCAGTTCGCACATCGGCGCGCGCTGTCGCATCGGCGGAGGCGTCGGCGTGACAGGGCACCTCAGCATTTGTGACGACGTCACGCTGATGGCGACGAGTTTCGTGACGGCGGACATCCGCGAGCCCGGTGTGTATGCCGGTGGCTCCATTCCCATCGAGTCGGCGGCAGACTGGCGCCGCGTCGTGGGTCGATTGAAACGCATCGATGGGCTGAATCGTCGCGTCGTCGAGCTCGAGCGACGGGTCGGCACTCAACAAGAATCATCAGACGAGGGACGTTCGTGAGCGACATCATTCTGGACATCAACGGCATCCTCAAACAATTGCCGCACCGTTATCCGTTCTTGCTCGTCGATCGGGTGCTCGAGTGCCACGAAGGCAAAAGTATTCGTGCGATCAAGAACGTCACTTACAACGAGCCGTTCTTTCCCGGGCACTTTCCGAGTCGTCCGGTGATGCCGGGCGTCATCATCATCGAGGCGCTTGCGCAGGCGGCGGGCATTTTGGCGTTCCGCACGGCCAAGGTCGTGCCCGATGACAACACGCAATTTTATTTTGTCGGCATCGACAAGGCGCGCTTCCGTCGCCCCGTCGAGCCGGGGGATCAGCTGATCCTCAACGCCACGTTGCAGCGGCAGATGCGCGGCATCTGGAAGTTCGAGACCACGGCGATGGTGGGGGATGTCGAGGCGGCAGCCTGTGAACTCATGGTCGCGCCGGGAAGCTCGACGTGAGTGCGACGATCGATCCGCGCGCCGTCGTGGCGCTGACGGCCAAGATCGGTGCGGGCGTCGAGATCGGTGCGTATTCGATCATCGGTCCCGACGTCGAGATCGGGCCGGGCTGCATCATCGGACCGCATGTGGTGATCACGGGGCACACGGTGCTCGGCGCGAACAACCGCGTATTCCAGTTCGCTTCGATCGGTGATGCGCCGCAGGACAAAAAATATGCGGGAGAACCGACGCGAGTCGTCATCGGGAGCAGCAATACCTTTCGTGAATATGTGACGGTGAATCGTGGGACGGCCAAAGACAAGGGCGTCACGACGGTCGGTGACGACAATCTTTTCATGGCCTCCTCGCATGTGGCGCACGATTGCATCGTCGGCAGTCATTGCGTGTTCGCCAATCTCGCGACCCTCGCGGGGCATGTGGAGATCGACGATTGGGTGATCCTTGCGGGGTTCACCGGCGTGCATCAGTTTTGCAAGATCGGTGCGCACGCGTTCATCGCCAACAATACGGCGGTGACGCGCGATGTGCCGCCGTTCGTGATGGCGGTGGGGCACCCCGCCGAGCCGCATTCGATCAACGCGACCGGCATCGCCCGACGCGGGTTCACGGCCGAGCAGGTGCGCAACATCAAGAACGCGTACAAGACGCTCTATCGCTCCGATCTTCCGCTCGAGCAGGCGATCGAAAAGATCACCGAGGCGGCCAAGAGTCAGCCGGAGCTGCAGGCGTTCGTCGATTTCTTCCCGCGGTCGAACCGCAGCCTCATCCGTTGAGCGTCGCCGAGCGAACCGAAGGACCTTTGATTGCGCTCGTCGCCGGGGAGGCTTCCGGCGACAATCTCGGTGCCGCGCTCATCGCGGCGATACGCGAGCGGATTCCCCATGCGCGATTCGTCGGGGTGCCCGGCCCTCGCATGCGCGAGGCCGGCTGCGAGGCGCTCGCCTCGAGCGATGAACTCGCGCTCATGGGTCTTGCCGAAATCCTGCGTCATCTGCCGCGTCTCATGGGCTTGCGGCGTCGGCTCGTGCGTGAATTGCTCGCGCGTCGACCGGCGGTGTTCGTGGGGATCGATGCGCCGGAGTTCAACCTCGGGCTCGCCAAGCGTCTGAAGGCGGGTGGCTTGCCCACGGTGCAATACGTGAGCCCGCAAGTGTGGGCATGGCGGCAGGGGCGGGTGCGTGGCATCGCCGAGTCCTGCGACCGAATTCTTTGTCTCTTGCCCTTCGAGCCGGCGTTCTATGCCGAGCACGGCGTGACGGCGCGCTTCGTCGGACACCCGCTCGCCGACCAATTTCCACTCGAGGCTGATCGCGCGGGTGCGCGTGCCGCGCTCGGGCTGTCGAGTGATGACGAGGTGATCGCCTTGTTGCCGGGCAGTCGGATGGGCGAAGTGTCGCGATTGGCGGCGCCCTTCGTCGGCGCGGCGCAGTGGATCGCCGCACTGCGACCTGGGGTGAAGTTCGTGGTGCCGCTCACGAGCGCCGCGACGCGCGCGTGTTTTGAGGGCGCGCTCGCGAGTGCCTCGGGCCTGTCGCTCAAACTCCTCGAAGGCCAGTCGCGACTCGCGCTCGCAGCCGCCGACGTCGTGCTCACGGCCTCGGGCACGGCGACACTCGAGACCTTGCTCTCGCAGCGACCCATGGTGGTCGCTTACAAACTCGCGCCGCTCACGGCGTTTTTATTGCGGAGCTTGGGGCTTGTGAAGGTGCGACATTTCTCGCAGCCGAACTTGCTCGTGGGGCGCGAGATCGTCCCCGAGTTTTTCCAAGAGGCGGCCACGCCCGAGGTGCTCGGTGGGGCGGTGCTGCAATGGCTCGAGCAGCCGCAGCGTCTTGGCGAATTGCGCGAGGCCTTCGGGCTCGTGCATCGCGATTTGCGTCGGGGCGGTGCGGCGCTCGCCGCCGAAGCGGTGCTCGAACTCGTCGACGTCACGCGTTCGCAGTGAGCGCCGGCATGCATGGCGCGATGAACGCAGGGTGGACCGCGGGTGTCGATGAGGCCGGGCGAGGGCCGCTCGCGGGCCCTGTCGTCGCAGCGGCCGTCATCCTCGACCCTGAGCGACCCATCGCAGGACTCGCCGATTCCAAGGCGCTGAGTCCGTCTGCCAGAGAGGCGCTCGCACCGATCATTCGGGAGCGCGCGATCGCGTGGGGCGTGGGGCTTGCGAGTCCCGAAGAGATCGACGCGATCAATATTTTGCAGGCGACGCTGCTCGCCATGCGTCGCGCGGTCATCGCGCTCGCGGTACGCCCGGTGCACCTCGAGGTCGACGGCAATCGGGTGCCCTCGATCGAGGGGCTGGTCGGGGTACGGACGGCGGTCGCCATCGTGAAGGGCGACAGCAAGGTCGCCGCCATCAGCGCGGCCTCGATCCTGGCCAAGACGGTGCGGGATAACGTTATGGAACAATTGGATACGCGATATCCTGAATATGGTTTCGCGATCCACAAGGGCTATCCGGTCAAGGCGCACCTGGCTGCGCTCGACGCTCACGGACCCTCTCCCGTGCACCGCAGGAGCTACGCGCCGGTAAGATCACGGTTGCGATGAGCGCCTTCGTCCACCTCCGCCTGCATACCGAGTACTCGCTGGTCGACAGCGTGGTGCGCATCGACGATCTCGTTGCGCGTGTCGCCGAGCTCGGCATGCCCGCGGTCGCCGTCACCGATCAGAACAACCTGTTCGCGATGGTGAAGTTCTACAAGGCGGCGATGGCCAAGGGGCTCAAGCCGATCGTCGGCGTGGATCTCTTTGTCGCCGAGCCTGGCGAGCGCGTCGCGCCGACCCGCATTTCGTTGTTGTGTCAGAACGAAGCGGGCTATCTCAATCTCACGCGACTCGTCAGCCGGGCCTTCCTCGAGGGGCAGCAGCGCGGCATTCCGCGTATCGACCGAGCGTGGCTGGATGCGCGCACGACCGGAGGACTCATCGCGCTCTCGTGTGGCGCCGAGGGCGACGTCGGTCGCGCGCTTGCCTCGAATCGCGGCGACGAAGCTCGCAAGCATCTGACGTTTTGGCGGGCGCTTTTCGGTGATCGCTATTACCTCGAAGTGAGCCGACTCGGTCGCGAAGGCGAAGAGGCGCTCGTCGGGGCTACCGTGGAGCTCGCGCTCGCCGAGGGCGTGCCGCTCGTGGCGACGAACGACGTGCGGTTCTTGTCGCAGGACGATTTCGAGTCGCACGAGGCGCGCGTGTGCATACACGAGGGCGCGCAGCTCGATGATGCGAGTCGGCCGCGGCGCTATAGCGCGCAGCAGTACCTGCGCAGCGCCGAGGAGATGACCGAGCTTTTTGCCGACCTACCCGAGGCGCTCGAAAACTCGGTGCAGATCGCGCGGCGCTGCAGTCTCATGCTGCAGCTTGGCGAGAGCCGGCTGCCCGAGTATCCGGTGCCCAAAGGGCAGACGACCGAAGGCTTTTTGCGCAGTGAATCGGCGCGGGGGCTCAAAGATCGTCTGACGAGACTGCCGCAGGCGGATCGAAAAACCTACGAGGCCCGCCTCGAGAGCGAGCTCGACGTCATCTGCAAGATGGGATTTGCGGGTTATTTTTTGATCGTCGCGGATTTCATTCGTTGGGCGAAGGGCAATGGCGTGCCGGTCGGGCCGGGCCGTGGTTCGGGCGCAGGGTCGCTTGTGGCCTACTCGCTCGGCATCACGGACATCGACCCGCTGCAGTACGACCTGCTGTTCGAGCGTTTCTTGAACCCCGAACGCGTGTCGATGCCCGACTTCGACGTCGATTTCTGTATGGACGGCCGCGATCGGGTGATCGAGTACGTCGCCGAGAAATACGGTCGCAAGCGTGTCTCGCAGATCATCACATACGGCACCATGGCCGCGAAGGCGGTGGTGCGTGATGTGGGTCGCGTGCTCGGCTTCGGTTACGGGCAGGTCGATCGCATCGCGAAGTTGATCCCCTTCGAGCTCGACATCACGCTCGACTCGGCGATCGAGAAAGAGCCTGAGCTCAAGAAGCTTTACAAGCAGGACGAGGACGTCCGCAACCTCATCGATCTGGCCAAATCTTTGGAAGGCCTCACCCGCAACGCCGGCAAGCATGCCGGGGGCGTGGTGATCGCGCCGTCGGTGCTCGAGGATTTTGCGCCGCTCTATTGCGAAGAGGGCGGTGGCAGCGTCGTCACGCAGTTCGACAAGGACGACGTCGAGGCGGCGGGCCTCGTGAAGTTCGACTTCCTCGGTCTGCGCACGCTCACCATCATCGAGCACGCCGTACGCACCATCAACGCGGCGCGCGCCAAGGGCGAGCCGCCGATCGACATCGCGCTGTTGCCGATGGACGATGCGCCGGCTTATCAGCTGCTCAAAAATTGCGAGACGACGGCGGTCTTCCAGCTCGAATCGCGCGGCATGAAGGATCTCGTGCGGCGCCTGCAGCCCGATCGCTTCGAAGACATCGTCGCGCTCGTCGCCTTGTTCCGTCCGGGTCCGCTGCAGTCGGGCATGGTCGATGACTTCATCGCGCGCAAGCACGGTCGCATCGAAGGGCCCATCGATTATCTGCACCCGAGCCTTGAGCCCATCTTGAAGCCGACGTACGGCGTGATCTTGTATCAAGAGCAGGTGATGCAGATCGCGCAGGTGCTCGCGGGCTACAGCTTGGGGGGCGCCGATTTGCTGCGCCGCGCCATGGGCAAGAAAAAGCCCGAGGAGATGGCCAAGCAGCGCAGCACTTTCGTCGAAGGCTCGGTGGCGCGCGGCGTGCCCGAGTCGCAGGCGGCGCACATTTTCGATTTGATGGAAAAGTTCGCGGGGTACGGCTTCAACAAGTCGCACTCGGCGGCGTATGCCTTGCTCTCGTACCAGACGGCGTGGCTGAAGGCGCATCACCCCGAGGCTTTCATGGCGGCGGTGCTCTCGGCGGACATGGATCACACCGACAAGGTCGTGACCATCAAGGACGAGTGCGATCGCATGGGCATCACGGTGCTGCCGCCAGACGTCAATGCGTCGGAGTATGCGTTCGTCGTCGCGGGCCCGCGCGAAGTGCGCTACGGACTCGGCGCGATCAAAGGTGTGGGTCAGTCGGCGGTCGAGGCGATCACCGAGGAGCGCAAGGCCAAGGGGCCGTATCGCAGTCTCGAAGATCTTTGCCGAAGGCTCGATCTCAATCGCGTGAACCGCCGCGTCTTCGAAGCGCTCATCCGTTCGGGCAGTCTCGACTCGCTCGGCGTGAATCGTGCAACGCAGATGGCGCGGTTGCCGGCGGCGATGCAGATGAGCGAGCAAGCGACGCGCGCCGTCGAAGCGGGGCAGGTGGATCTCTTCGGGCTCGCGCAGCCGTCGGAGAGTGACGGTGAGGCGAGCGCCTCGGCCGTACCGCCGCAGGCGGAGTGGAGCGAGTCGATGCGTCTTGCCGGTGAGCGCGACACGCTCGGGCTCTACCTCACGGGGCACCCGATCACGCGTTACGAGAAAGATCTCGCTCGATTCGTGAGCGGTCGTATCGCCGATCTCTTGAGCGACCGGCCGTCGCAGGGTGCGCCGGAGCGCGGATTTTTCGGCGGACGCGCGGCCTCGATCGCGGGCTACATCCACGAGATCCGCAAGCGTGGGAATCGTACGTCCATCGTGCTCGACGATCGAACGGGGCGCATGGAGGTCACATTCTTTGACGAGGTGATGCAGCGGTATCGCGAGCTCATCGTGAAGGACGCCCTCGTGCTCATCGAGGGCCAGTTGCGTTTCGATGAACAGGGCGACACTTGGCGCCTCGCCGCGCGCAAAGTGACCGAACTCGATCGGGCCCGTGAGCAACAGGCGCACCGCATCGTGCTGATCTGGCCGCGCGCGAACGGTACCGATCAAGGTTTGATGTTGCAGCGACTCGCCGAGACGCTGTCCTTGCATCGTCCGGGCCCCTGCGCCGTGGGCGTGCGTTATGCGGGCGAGCAGGCGAGTGCGGCGCTCGAGCTTGGACCCGAGTGGAAGGTGCGGGCGAGCCCCGAGCTCATCGAGGCGCTCGAGCAGCTCGTGGGCCCAAACGGGGTACGCGTGGTGTATGGTCCGCCGCCCGGCACCACGACCTCCGCGTACGGCTGACGTTACGTTGACGGTTGAAAGCGCGGGGTCCGCCCCGTAACCTCCGCCCCGATGGCCCTCAATTTTCTCGATTTCGAACAACCGATCGCCGAGCTCGAGGCGAAGATCGAAGAATTGCGCCACGTCACGGCCGGTGCCGGCGTCAACGTGCAGGATGAGATCGCGCGTCTGCGGACCAAGAGCGATCAACTCACGCGCAGCATTTTTTCGAAGTTGAGTCCGTGGCAGGTGACGCAGCTCGCGCGTCATCCGCATCGACCCTACACGTTCGACTACCTCTCGCAGGCGTTCACGGGCTTCGAGGAGTTGCACGGCGATCGAATGTTCGGCGACGACCAAGCCCTCATCGGCGGACTTGCGCGTCTCGAGGGTGAAGCGGTCATGGTCATCGGCCATCAGAAAGGCCGCGATACCAAAGAGCGCGTGCGTCGCAACTACGGCATGCCGAAGCCTGAGGGCTATCGCAAGGCGCTGCGACTCATGCACATGGCTGATCGCTTCGGCTTGCCGATCATCACGTTCATCGATACGCCGGGGGCGTACCCCGGTCTCGAGTCCGAAGAGCGCGGGCAGAGCGAAGCGATCGCGCGCAATTTGTTCGAGATGGCGAAGTTGCGCGTGCCGGTCGTGAGCCTCGTCATCGGTGAGGGTGGTTCGGGCGGAGCGCTCGCCATCGGGGTGTGCGATCGATTGCTCATGCTGCAGTTCAGCACCTACTCGGTGATCTCGCCCGAGGGCTGTGCCTCCATTCTTTGGAAGAGCGCGGACAAAAAAGAAACCGCCGCCGAGGCCATGGGTCTCACGGCCGATCGACTGCGCTCGCTCGGCCTCGTCGATGAAGTGATCGCCGAGCCGCTCGGAGGCGCGCATCGTGATCCGACCACGACGGCGGCATCGGTCAAAGAAGCCCTGCTGCGGCATCTGCGCGAGTTGCAGGCAAAACCGCGCGAGACGCTGCTCGCCGAACGTTCGCGTCGTCTTGCGGGCTTCGGCGCCTTCACCGAGGGGGCGGGCTGAGCTCGCCTCGCGACCCGCTGCTCGAGCGCCTCACGCGCGCCCTCGAGTCATTCGCGGGTGAGACTGCGCCCTCAGGTTGGTGCGTCGCGCTGAGTGGAGGCGCAGATTCGGTCGCCTTGCTCGTCGCGCTCTCCGAGCTTCATCGTTCATCGCGGTGGCGCCGTGTGCCGCTGCGCGCGGTGCATGTTCATCATGGCTTGCGCCCCGACGCCGACGCCTGGGCGTCCCATTGCCGGGCGTTGTGCCGAGGCTTGGGTGTGCCTCTTTCGGTGCGGCGTGTCACGGTGCCGCGAACGCGCGGAACCTCGCTCGAGGCCGAGGCGCGGCGGGTGCGTTACGAGGCGCTCGCAAAAGGGCTCCGCCGCAACGAGTGGTTACTCACGGCCCATCACGAAGATGACCAGCTCGAGACGCTGTTGCTGCAGTTGATGCGGGGCGCGGGCGTTTCGGGTCTTGCCGCGATGCCGCGAGAGATCGCGTTCGGATCTGGGCGGCTGGTGCGGCCGTTGCTTCACGAGTCACGTGCCGAGCTCGAAGCGTTCGCACGCGCGCGCGGGTTCGTCTGGGTCGAGGACGACAGCAACGTCGATGAGCGCTTCGATCGGAATTTTTTGAGACGACGTGTGCTGCCCGTGTTGCGTGAGCGTTGGCCTGCGGCCTCGCGCGTGGCCTCGCGCAGCGCCTCGCATCTGGGCGAAGCGCGGGCACTGCTCGAGGCGCTCGCGGTGCAAGACCTCGCGGGGGTGAGTGTCGAAGGCGGACTCGTGGAGCTGGCAACGCTCGCCAAGCTCGATGCCGCGCGGCAGCGCAACGTGCTGCGCCATTGGTTGCAGACGCGTGGTCTGTCGATGCCCGATGCCGTACACCTCGAGCGGATCCGAGTCGAGTTGGCCGCGGCTCGCCATGATGCGAGCCCCAGCGTGCGCTGGGCGGGCGGTGAAGTGAGGCGGTTTCGCGGTCGGCTTTATGCGATCCGTTCGACGGCGATGCATGAGCCGGCAATGCGTGCGCCGGCGACTAAATCGAAGGCACCGCGTGAGCGTCGCCCTTGGCGTTGGCGGTCGGAACGTCGGTTCGAGCTCGGCGAGGGGCGAGGTGTGCTGCGACTCGTGGCGGATCCGCATGGACCCTTGAGTGCGAAAGCGCTGCCTGCGGTGCTCTGGGTGGGCGCGCGCGAGGGGGGCGAGAAGCTTGCGCTCGAGGCGGGCGGACCACGCCGCGCGCTCAAGGAGCTGCTGCGGGTAGCGACGCTACCGCCCTGGGAGCGTGAGGCGCTACCGATCTTGTTCGACGGTAAGACGCGTGCCGCAGCGGTGGTGGCCGTCGCCGATCTGCTTGTCGCCACAGCGTTCCGTGCGACGAGCCCTGCAAAAGGGCGTTTACGGCTGGTGTGGGAGGGCCGTTTTTGTTAACCTGATTTCCCGTCGTGCCGGGGTCTTCTCGGCGCTTTTTTTGCGGCGGTTCCCATGCCTCGTTTCGTATTTGTCACCGGTGGTGTCGTTTCCTCGTTAGGGAAAGGCATCGCCTCCGCTTCGTTGGCGGCCATCCTCGAGGCACGCGGTCTCAAGATCGCGATGGTCAAGCTCGACCCTTACATCAACGTCGATCCGGGCACGATGAGCCCGTTCCAGCACGGTGAGGTGTTCGTCACCGACGATGGCACCGAGACGGACCTCGACCTTGGTCACTACGAGCGATTCGTGCGCACCGTGACAGGTCGCCACAGCAACTTCACGACGGGTCGCATTTACGAGCGCGTCATCGCCAAAGAGCGTCGCGGCGATTACCTCGGCGCCACGGTTCAGGTGATCCCCCACATCACCGATGAGATCAAGTCGAGCATCATGCTCGGCGCGGGCGACTCGGACGTTTGCATGGTCGAGATCGGTGGCACGGTGGGCGATATCGAATCGTTGCCGTTCCTCGAGGCGATTCGTCAGATCGGTGTGGAGCTTGGCCGTTCTCAGGCGATCTTCATGCATCTGACGCTGGTGCCTGTGGTCGGTGGTGGCAGCGAAATCAAGACCAAGCCCACGCAGCACTCGGTCAAAGAATTACGCGGCATCGGCATCCAGCCGGACATCCTGCTCTGTCGTGCGCGGGATCCGCTGCCCGCCGAGCATCGTCGCAAGATCGCACTTTTCACGAACGTGGAACATCGCGCGGTCATCTCCGCGGTGGACGCACGGGACATCTACGAGATCCCGCTTTTGTTGCACGAGCAGGGGCTCGACGACATCGTGGTCGAAAAGCTCCGACTCGAGTCGCAGGCCAAGCCCGCTGACCTCTCGGCCTGGCAACGTGTGGTCGACACCAAGGCGAATCCCGAAGTCGAAGTCGACATCGCGATGGTCGGCAAGTACGTGCAGAACCGCGATTCCTACATCTCGCTCAACGAGGCGCTCACGCACGCCGGCGTGCAGAACCGTACGCGCGTGAACATCCATTTCATCGAGTCGACGGACATCGAAGAGCAGGGCGTCTCGGTGCTCGAGAAGATGGACGCCATCCTCGTGCCGGGTGGTTTCGGCGAGCGCGGTGTCGAGGGCAAGATCGCGGCAGTTCGCTACGCGCGCGAGCGGAAGATTCCGTACCTCGGTATTTGTCTCGGTATGCAGATCGCCGTCATCGAATATGGCCGCCATGTGCTCGGGCTCGCAGGGGCCAACAGCACGGAGTTCAATCGCGAGACGCCGAATCCGGTGATCGCGCTCATCACCGAATGGCAAGACGCGCTGCGTGGCGCGCAGGCGCGCAGCGACACATCGAACCTCGGCGGCACCATGCGCCTCGGCGGACAGGATGTGAAACTGGCCGAGGGGTCGCGCGCCCGCACGATCTACGGCAAGCCCGTGATCCGCGAGCGCCACCGCCACCGTTACGAGTTCAACAATACATACCTCGATCGATATCGCGCGGCGGGGCTCTCGTTCTCCGGCATGTCGCCTGATGAGCTCGTCGAAATCGTCGAGCTCGCCGATCATCCGTGGTTCGTCGCCACGCAGTTCCACCCGGAGTTCACCTCCAATCCGCGTGATGGGCATCCGCTCTTCACGGGGTTCATCGCGGCTGCACGTCGGCACCACGGAGGATCGTCGTCATGAAACTCGCCCAGTACGAAGTCAGTGCTCAGTCGCCGTTTTTTTTGATCGCAGGCCCCTGCGTCATCGAGAGTGCGGCGCTTTGCGAAGAGGTGGCCGGACGCATGCGCGAGATCACCTCGCGCCTCGGTGTGCCGTACGTATTCAAGGCCTCGTTCGACAAGGCCAATCGTTCGTCGCGATCGAGCTTTCGCGGCCCCGGGCTCGAAGCCGGGCTCAAAGTGCTCGAAGGCATTCGTTCGAAGTTCGGCTTACCCGTGCTCACGGACGTGCACGAAGATACGCCGCTCGCGGAAGTGGCTGCGGTGGTCGATGTGCTTCAGACCCCGGCGTTTCTTTGTCGCCAGACCAACTTCATTGTCGCGGCGGCCTCGCAAGGCAAGCCGGTGAACATCAAGAAGGGGCAGTTTCTCTCGCCCTGGGAAATGCAGAACGTGGTCGACAAGGCCCGCTCGACGGGTAACGAGTCCATCATGGTCTGTGAGCGCGGGTTCAGCTTCGGCTACAACAACCTCGTCTCCGACATGCGCTCACTCGCCATCATGCGTCAGACCGGATGCCCGGTCGTGTTCGATGCGACGCACTCGGTGCAGCTGCCCGGCGGGCAAGGCAACGCCTCGGGTGGCCAGCGCGAATTCGTGCCGGTGCTCTCGCGTGCTGCAGTCGCCGCGGGCATCGCAGGGCTTTTCATGGAGACGCATCCCGATCCAGCGAAGGCGCTCTCGGACGGCCCCAACGCCTGGCCGCTGCCGCGTATGGAATCTTTGCTGTCGACGCTCGTCGAGCTCGATCGCGCCGTCAAAAAAAATCCCTTCGAGGAAGACCGATCATGAGTCGTATTACCGATATCCACGCTCGCGAAGTCATCGACTCACGCGGCAACCCCACCGTCGAAGCCGACGTCATTCTCTCGAGTGGTGTGCTCGGTCGTGCGGCCGTGCCCTCGGGCGCCTCGACCGGTACGCGTGAGGCCGTCGAACTGCGTGATGGCGACAAGCGTCGTTATCTCGGAAAGGGCGTGCTCAAGGCCGTGCGCAACGTCAACGGTCCGATCCGCAAGGCGCTGCTCAAGCAGGATGCGCGGGATCAGGAGGACATCGACGCGCGGCTCATCGCGCTCGATGGCACCGAGAACAAGGCGCGACTCGGCGCGAACGCGCTGCTCGCCGTGTCGCTCGCCACGGCTCATGCGGCAGCCACCAACGCGGGTCTGCCGCTGTGGCGCTATCTCGCCGGGGGTCGCAAGCCCGTGATGCCGGTGCCGATGATGAACGTCATCAACGGCGGCGCGCACGCGGACAACAGCCTCGACATCCAGGAGTTCATGATCCTGCCCGTCGGGGCGCGCAGCTTCAGCCAGGCGCTGCAGATGGGCGCCGAGGTGTTCCACACGCTCAAGGGCATCCTCAAGGGCAAGAAGCTCACGACCGCCGTGGGCGATGAGGGCGGGTTCGCACCCGATCTCGCCTCGAACGAGGCGGCGCTCAAGCTCATGCTGCAGGCCATCGAAAAGGCGGGCTACAAGCCCGGGCGCGACATCTACCTCGGCCTCGATGTGGCGAGCTCGGAGTTCTTCAAGGCGGGCCGCTACGAGCTGCATGGCGAGGGCCGATCATTCTCGGCGGCGCAGTTCGCGAAGTACCTCGCCAAGCTCGTAGATCGTTACCCGATCATCACCATCGAGGACGGCATGGCCGAGGGCGATTGGGACGGTTGGGCGGGTTTGACGCGGACGCTCGGCAAGCGTTGTCAGCTCGTCGGTGATGATCTTTTCGTCACCAACACCAAAATTTTGGCCGAGGGTATTCGAAAGGGGATCGCCAACTCGATCCTCATCAAGGTCAACCAGATCGGCACGCTCACCGAGACGCTCGAGGCCATTGCGATGGCGACGGGTGCGGGGTATTCCGCGGTGATTTCGCATCGTTCGGGCGAAACCGAGGACACGACGATTGCCGATATCGCCGTTGCGACCTCGGCGACGCAGATCAAGACTGGTTCGATGTCCCGCTCCGACCGCATCGCCAAGTACAACCAGTTACTGCGCATCGAAGAAGAGTTGGGTGGCAAGGCGCGTTATGCGGGGCGCGAGGCTTTCCCGATAAAGATCTGAACGAGAAGGGGTTTCTTTTGTGTCATCGCAGGATTACCATTCGTCGCCAATGACGAAATGGTTCGCCGGCGTGTTGGTTTGCCTGACGGTGCTGCTCCAGTACCGCATCTGGTTGTCCGACGACGGCGTCCGCGAAGCCTACAGACTGCGCCAGGCCGTCGATCAACAGGCCGAAACCAACTCCGAACTCCGACGCCGCAACGAGCAGCTGGCCGCCGAGGTCGCCGATCTCAAGAGCGGTCTCACCGCCATCGAAGAGCGGGCTCGCAGCGAACTCGGCATGATCGCGACCGGCGAATCCTTCTATCAGGTCGTGCCCAAGGTCGTCTCGGCGCCTGCCGAATCGCGCGACGCGCCGACCACGCGCACGGCGCAGCGCTGAGTTTCTCGTCTTGAGCGACCCGCACTACTGGCTCGTCATGCCGGCGGCCGGGCGGGGCCAGCGGCTCGGCGCCGATCTCCCCAAACAATATTTGCCCATCGCGGGCCGTACGCTCATCGAGTGGGCCTTGCATCCTTTTGCATCGGACTCGGCGTGTCGCGGACTCGTCATTGCGCTGGCTGCGGGCGATACGCATTGGCCTGCGATTCGAGCGCGGTTCGCGTGTCCCGTGATCGAGGCGCCGGGTGGTGCCGAGCGCAGTGATTCGGTGCGCGGTGCGCTCGAGACGCTTCGCGCGCAGGGTGCGAGCGACGCGGATTGGGTGCTCGTGCACGATGCGGCGCGGCCTTGCGTGACGCCAGCGGAAATCGCGGCGCTGCGTCACGGCGTCGCGCGGGAAGACGGCACGTCGGCTTCGGCCTTGGCGGGGGGGCTGCTCGCGATGCCGCTCGCCGATACGCTCAAGCGCGGCGGCGCGCAGGGCGCGGGGGTCGTGAGTGTCGAGACGGTCTCGCGCGATGGGCTCTGGCGTGCGCTCACGCCGCAGATGTTCCGGCTCGGCGCGTTGCTGTCGGCCTTGCGGGCGGCGGCTGCAGCGGGGCGTGTACCGACCGACGAAGCGCAGGCGATGGAGTGGATCGGTGCGAGTCCGCGGTTGATCGTCGGCGAGTCCACCAATCTCAAAGTGACGACCATGGCCGATCTGGCGCTCGCCGAGGGCATACTGCGCGCACGGGCGAGTTCGGTCGGAGGAGCACGGTGATGCGGGTCGGATCAGGGTTTGATGTTCACGCCTTCGGGCCGGGCGATCACGTGATGCTCGGCGGGGTACGCGTACCGCACTCCCAGGGTGTCGTCGCGCATTCCGATGGGGATGTGTTGCTGCATGCGCTCTGCGATGCGCTGCTCGGTGCGGCGGGGCTTGGTGACATCGGTCAACATTTTCCCGATAGCGACCCGCAGTGGCGGGGCGCGTCGAGCGACCGCTTCGTCACGCACGCCGTGACGTTGCTGCGCGAGCGGGGTTACTCGATCGTCAATGCCGATCTCACGTTGCTTTGCGAGGCGCCGCGACTCTCGGCGTACCGCGATCACATTCGCAGTTCCATCGCGACGCTGCTCGGCGTTGCGGCCGACGCCGTCAACCTCAAGGCGACCACCACCGAGAAAATGGGTTATCTCGGTCGTCGTGAAGGTCTGGCAGCCGAGGCGGTCGTTCTGATCGCACGCGCGTGACGCCCGTCGAACGTTTTGCGCTCGCGCCGCCGCGCGCGGTGGAGCCCGTCGCGGGTCGTGCGCGCATCCGTCTGCAGCCCGAAGATTTCGAGGTCATCGAAGATCTCGGATTCGAAGCGGCCGGGCAGGGTCCGCATCTCCTGCTGCGTGTGCGCAAACGCAATGCGAATACCGGTTGGGTCGCGCGCGAACTCGCGCGCAGCATCGGGGTTCGTGATTTCGATGTGGGTTATGCCGGCCTCAAAGATCGACATGCGGTGACGACGCAGTGGTTCACCGTCCCGTCGCGCGGCCGCTCGGGCGAGACCCGCACACCGGCCGACTGGGTCGGCGTGCAGGGCGAGGGGTATGAGGTCATCGAGGCGCACGTGCACAACCGCAAGTTGCCGCGTGGTGCGCTTGCCGGAAACACCTTCAAAATATTGCTGCGCGAGTTCGAGGGCGATGCGGCGTTGCTCGAGCGGCGAGTCAATGAAATCGCTCGAACAGGCGTTCCCAATTATTTTGGTCCGCAGCGCTTCGGACGCGAGTTGTCGAACCTGCGTCGCGGCGAGGGCGGCCGTGGCGAGGGCGGTCGCGGCGAGGGCGGTCGTGGAGGGCAGGGGCTCGTCTGGTCTGCGATGCGTGCGCTGCTCTTCAATGCGGTGCTTGCCGAGCGCGTCGAGCGCGGCAGCTGGGTCGAGCTCAAGCTCGGCGAGCGCGCGAACCTCGATGGACGCAATTCTACGTTCCTGGTCGACACCGTGGACGAGACGATTCATTCGCGGCTCGCGATGCTCGACATCCACCCCACCGGCCCGCTCTTCGGCGCGGGCGAGAGCGGTATCGCGGGCGAGATCGCGGCGCTCGAAGCCGAGGTGCTCGAGCGGTTCCCGGAGTTCGTGGGCCCGCTCGGTGAGGCGAGAGTCGAGCCCGGGCGTCGGCCGCTGCGTGTGGCGGTACGTGATCTCTCGCTCGAGTGGCTGCAGCCCACGCGCACGGCGCGCTTGAGTTTCAGGCTGCGTCCGGGCAGTTTTGCGACGGCGGTGTTGCGCGAACTGCTCGATGTCGAGAATGCCGCCGGTCATTCGGAGGACGAACATGATTGAGGTCAACGATCACGGACGCGTGCGCGAGTTGCGCTTGGCGCGACCACCCGTCAACGCGCTCAACCGCGCCCTCATCGAGGCGCTCGATCAAAAAATTGCCGAGGCGATGGCAGCGTCGGCAGATTCCGCTCAGGCGACTACGGCGCCCAGAGCGATCGTGATCTCGGGATCGCCCGGGCTTTTTTGTGCGGGCCTCGACGTGCGTGAGGTGACGGCAGGCGAGGCCTCGGCGAAGGGCTTGGTGCTCGCGTTCGCGGCGCTGCAGCGACGACTCGTCGATTCGACGCTGCCCATCATCGCCGCCATCACAGGCCACAGCCCTGCAGGGGGTGCCGTGATTGCGGTGCTCTGCGATTACCGAATCATGTCCGCCGGAGAGTTTCGGATCGGACTCAACGAAGTGCAGGTCGGGCTGTACCCGGGCGAGCTCATCTATCGCGTGTACGAGCGGCTCGTCGGCACTCGACGTGCGGCGGCGCTATTGCCGCGCGGCGTCATGCTCCGCAGCGACGAAGCGCAGGAGGCGGGGCTCGTCGATGAGGTGGTCGCGCCTGGGCAGGTGGTGACGCGAGCCGTCGCGCTCGCCCAAGAGCTCATCGCTTTGCCGCCCAAGACCTATGCCCGCACGCGTAATCTCGTTCGTGCCGATCTGCGACGGCTATTCGATTCGCCGCCCGAATCACTCGAGTCGCTGATGGCCGAAGGCTGGGTGACCGACGAAACGCGCGAGCGCATGGCGAGGTTGCTCGCACCGCGTTGACGTTGCTGCGATGACGTCGCTGCGATGACGTCATCACGTCGATGCCATCGCGCGGTTGCGGCGGCTCAGCTTTTCAGCAGCACGTAGATGGCGCCCGTGCCGCCGTCGACGGGTCGCGCCGTGCAAAAGGCGACGACCGCGTCGGTGCGTCGCAAGATCACGTTCACCGATTGCTTGATCACGGGACCGCGCGGTCCTGAGCCCAAGCCCTTGCCGTGGATCACGCGCACGCAACGACACTGTCTGGCGATCGCGCGTGCGAGGAAATCACGCATCGCGCTCTTGGCCTCCGGGACGGTGAGGCCGTGCAGGTCGAGCTCCGATTCGACGCGGTAATAGCCACGGCGCAGCCGTCGCATCACGGCGTCCTGGATTCCCGATCGGCGGTAGGTGAGTTCCTCGCCGAACTCGACTTCGAGGTCGATGGGGCTCAGCTGCAGACTGTCTTCGAGCACCTCGGCCTCGCCGAGACGACGAAAACGTGCGCGGGGCTTGGGTTTGGGGCGATTCGGCCGCACGCGCGGCGTGGCGCTCAGCGGGCGAGCTCCTTTCACCGCGTCGCGAAACGCCCGAATGTCATCCTCTGAGGGCTTGCGCATCCTGCTACCTCGGAATCCGAGGTTTCAGTATATTGTCCGACTCCACAGGTCTCCAAGACACAGCTCGATGAAAATCCTCGTGAGCAACGACGATGGGTATCGGGCGCCGGGCATCATTGCCCTGCGTCAGGCGCTCACGGGTCTCGCCGAACTTACCGTGGTCGCCCCGGAGCGTAACCACAGCGGTGCCAGCAATGCGCTCACGCTCGAGCACCCGCTGCGGGTCACCGAGTTCGAGCCGAACTGCCATTTCGTGACGGGCACGCCGACCGATTGCGTGCACCTCGCCATCTCCGGGCTCTTCGATTTCGAGCACGACATGGTCGTCTCAGGGATCAACAACGGCGAGAACCTGGGCGATGACGTGCTCTACTCGGGCACCGTCGCGGCGGCCATCGAAGGGCGTTTTCTCGGGTTGCCGACCGTCGCGTTCTCGCTGCGTCGGCCCGAGCATGGCGAGATGGATTATTCGGCGGCCGCCAAGGTCGCAAGGCTGATCGTGCAGCGTCTGCTCACGCATCCGCTCGATCGCAACATGATCCTCAACGTCAACGTGCCGCATCGGCCGTTCAACGAGCTCAAGGGCTTCAAGTCGACGCGCCTCGGACATCGTCATCGCGCCGAGCCTTCGGTCAAGAGCATGGATCCGCGCGGACGTGAGGTGTACTGGGTCGGCATGGCGGGCGAAGGTCAGGACGATGGCGTGGGTACCGATTTCAATGCGGTGGCCGAAGGCTATGTCTCGGTGACGCCGCTGCAGGTCGATCTCACGCGTCACTCCGCGCTCGATACCGTGCGCGACTGGTTGCAGGGCCTCGCTTGATGATGGACTCGCGGATCAGCGGCATCGGCATGACTTCGGCGCGCACCCGCGAGCGGTTGGTGCAGCGACTGATGGAGCAGGGCGTGAAAACGCCTGCTGTGCTCGAGCGCATTCGCAACGTGCCGCGACATTTGTTCGTCGACGAGGCGCTCGCGAGTCGAGCGTACGAAGATACTGCCTTGCCGATCGGATTCGGGCAGACGATTTCACAGCCCTACATCGTGGCGCGCATGACCGAAGCGCTGCTCGAAGGCGGACCGCGCGAGAACGTGCTCGAAGTGGGTACGGGCTGCGGTTATCAGACGGCGGTGCTGTCGAGCCTCGTCACCAAGCTCTGCACCATCGAGCGTATCGAGCCGCTGCTTGCGCGAGCGAAATTACGCCTCAAAGAACTCGGCATCAAGAACGTGAAGTTTCGACACGGCGACGGGTACGAGGGATGGAAATCGCACGCGCCCTATGACGGCATCCTCGTTGCCGCCGCACCGATGACCGTGCCCGATGCCTTGCTCAAGCAGCTGGCCGTGGGCGGTCGTCTCGTCATGCCCGTGGGCGGCGAGGGCAAACAGGAGCTCCTGCGAATCACGCGGCGCGAGCAGGGGTACGAGAAGGAGAAGCTTGGGGTGGTGTCGTTTGTGCCGCTACAAGCTGGAGTCGTGACCGCGACCTGAGCGTCGGCTGAGCGTCCCGTATTTCGTTGGCCCCAAGAAGGGGACGCCAAAACCACATCCCTGTGAGCTCGGCGCGCGCCATCCCTGGCGCGCGCGAGCCCACAGGGAGGTGCTCTTGCGTCCCCGCGGACGGGGTTCAGGTGCGCGCCCGGGTTGAGATCGGTCAGGTGGAGCGCGGGAATAGCAGAGCGACGACTCGCCTCCCATCCCCAATCAACACGTTGTACGTCCGGCAGGCTGCGCCGAGTTCCATGATTTCGAGTCCGATCTGGCGCTCGAGGAACCAGCGTCGTTGTGCGGCGGGCAAAAAGGTCTGACCGCCGGCCCAGCCGATCACGACGACCTCGGGTTTTTCAACGAAAACGGGTTCGAGGTCGCGCTCTTCGAGTTCGGCGGGGGATTGGGGCCGCAGTTCGGCTTGCAGTCCGCTGCTCGCGAGCAGCACGGCGCTTTGCCAGGCGGCATCGCCGACGCGGAGGGTACCCTCCGCGTAACTGCGGATGAGCAGGGCGGGGCCAGTCGGCGTCACGGTGAGTCTCATGCTCCGATAACATACGCGATGTGCGCGAACTCGTGCTCGTCCTCCCTGATCTTTTCCTGCGTGGAGCGGCTCCGACCTCATCGGCCGGTGCGTCGCTCACCTCGCTGCGTTTTGCTGCGCCGCGTTTGATGCGCGGGGGTTGGCGTGGGACGGTCGCTCGAGGTGTGGGGCGCGAAGACCTGACGATCGTCGACGAGGCGAGTGTGATCGATGCGGCCTTGCGGCTCGACGAGACGATCGATGGCGATCATGACGATAGGGTCGATGCTTGGATCGCGACGCCCGTGCATCTGATGGCGGGCCTCAAGACGGTGCACTTTCCAGCCAACGGCGTTTTGCGCCTATCCGAGGACGAGGCGAACGAACTCGTGGCGGCTTTCGCGACGACTTTTGGTGAGGAGGGTCTCGCGCTTCGTCCGGCGGGTGCTGCGGGTTTCGTGTTGCGAGGCGTGATGGCTTCGGGTGCGCTGACGGTGGAACCGGCGCGACTCATCGGCGACTCGCTCGAGACGCATCTGCCGAGTGGCGCGGGCAGCGCCGAATTGCGCGCACTCGCGAGCGAAATCGAAATGTGGCTGCACGCTTTGCCGCTCAATCGCCGGCGCCAATTGCGCGGGGAGCCCGGCATCAGCAGTTTATGGCTATGGGGTGGGGGTCAGCCGCCACGCGATCCCTTGAGCCCCACTCGCGGCACTTCGCGCTGGTCGCGCATGGTGACGGACGATGTTTGGGCGCGCGCACTCGGTCGTCTCTCGGATGTGCCGGTCTCGCCGTTGCCCAAGTCCATCAATGAAATCTTCGGCGATACGAGCGCCGCGAGCGATGACGAGTCGTTGCTCGTGATTGCACCGATCTCGGGTGTCGATGCGGAATATTTTGATCAATCCTGGGTCGCACCAGTCGTGCGCGCGTTGCGGGAGGGTCGACTCGGGCGCTTCACGGTAGCGGCGAATGATCGTTGGGCCTCGGTGGATCCGGGCGATCGCTATCGGGTGTGGCGACCCCATCGAACGGTTTTTTCAGCCGTCGCGGACGGTGGACCATGACGCTCAAGGTCACTCGCCGCACCGTCGATGAGAACATCGCTCGGCGTTTGAGCGCGCTCAATCCGGTGCTGGCCCGCGCCTATGCGGCACGCGGCATCGATGATCCTTCGAGACTGCGGACCGGGCTCGATCGTTTGCTGCCCGTCGGCACGCTCGACGGGATCGATGCCGCCGTCGAGTTGTTGCTGGCGCATCGTCGCAGCGGCCGAAGAATTCTGGTCATCGGTGATTTCGATGCCGACGGTGCGACGAGCTCGGCGCTCATCGTGCGCTGTCTACGCGCCTGGGGCTTTGCCGACGTCGATTTTCTGGTGCCGAACCGTTTCGAATTCGGGTACGGCCTCACGCCGGAGATCGTGGCGCTCGCCGCTCAACAAAATCCCGCGCTCATCATCACGGTCGATAACGGGATTTCGAGCCTGCCTGGGGTCGTGGCCGCGCGGCAGTTCGGGATCGACGTGCTCGTCACCGATCATCATCTGGCGGGTGCGGAGTTGCCTGCCGCCAACGTCATTGTCAACCCGAATCTCCCCGATGCGCGATTCGGATCGCGCGCGCTCGCGGGCGTGGGCGTGGCGTTCTACGTGATGGCGGCGCTGCATCGTGCGCTCGCCGATACGACGCTGCCATCGCCGGCGACGTGGCTCGATCTCGTGGCGCTCGGTACGGTCGCCGACATCGTGCCGCTCGATGACAACAACCGCATTCTCGTATCGCAGGGGCTCGCGCGTATACGCGCGGGACGATGCACGGCGGGGCTGCGCGCCTTGCTCGAGGTGGGCAACAAGACGCTCGCGAACGTGATTGCCACCGATCTCGGGTTCGTTGCGGGGCCGCGTCTCAATGCTGCCGGCCGACTCGACGACATGAGTCTTGGCATCCGTTGTTTGCTCACCGACTCGATGACCGAGGCGCGTGCGCTTGCGGCACGTCTCGATACGCTCAACAAAGAGCGCAGGACGATCGAAGCGGCGATGCAGGAGCAAGCGATGGCGGCGGTCCGACATCTCGAAGATCCGGAGGCGTTGGCCCGTCGTGGCGTGGGCGGTGATGGCGCGGCGAGCGGCGCTCGTCATGGGCTCTGTCTCTACGATCCGAGCTGGCATCAGGGTGTGGTGGGGATCGTGGCGGGACGCATCAAAGATCGCCTCCGACGGCCGGTGATCGCCTTTGCTGATGCGGGCGATGGCCAGTTGCGTGGTTCGGTGCGCTCGGTCACAGGCGTCCATGCGCGCGATGTGCTCGAAGCGATTTCGACGCGGCGGCCGGGGCTCCTGCCGAAGTTCGGTGGTCACGCGATGGCGGCGGGGCTCACGCTCGAGAGCCGCGAGCTCGATCTCTTCGCAAGAGAGTTCGATGCTGAGGTCGCAAGATGGCAGCAGGGCGGATCGCTCGCCGATCGCATCGAGACCGATGGGGAGCTTGGGGCGGAGGAGATTTCGCTCACCACCGCCGAAGCCTTGCGTGAGGGTGGGCCTTGGGGCCAGGCGTTTCCGGAGCCGGCGTTTGATCAGCGCTTCCGCGTTCAAGGCTCGCGGATCGTCGGCGAGACGCACGTGAAAATGTGGGTGGAGCTCGAGGGCTCCGGACGTCGGTTCGACGCCATCGCCTTCAATTTGTTGCAAGGTCGACCCGCGCTGCGTGGCGCCGGCGGTACGGTGGTGTTGCCGCAGAACGTGCATCTCGTCTATCGGCTCGATGTGAACGAGTGGAACGGTGAGCGACGCCTGCAGTTGCTGGTCGACCATCTGCTAGAATAACGGCCCATGATCGAACTCGGACTCATCAAGCGATCCCTTTCAGACCTCCAGGAGCGCGTCAGCTCCTTAAGGGGGTTTCTTTGAATACGATCTGAAGAAAGAGCGGCTCGAAGAAGTCAGCCGCGAACTCGAAGATCCGGCGGTCTGGCAGAAGCCGGAAAAAGCCCAGGAACTCGGAAAAGAGCGATCCAAGCTCGCCTCCGAAATCGAACAGATCGACGCGGCGACAAATTCTGTCCGCGACTCCATCGAATTGCTCGAACTCGCCGAAGCCGAAGACGACGAGGGGACGGCGCTCGAGATCGAACGCGATCTGCCCTCGGTCGAGACCAAAGTGCGCAAGCTCGAGCTCAAGCGCATGTTCCGTGGCGAGATGGACTCGCACAACGCCTATCTCGACATCCAAGCCGGTGCCGGCGGCACCGAGGCGCAGGACTGGGCGCAGATGATCATGCGCATGTACCTCAAGTGGGCGGCGACGCGTGGCTTCAGTGCCGAAGTCATCGACTCGAGCGCGGGTGAAGTGGCGGGTATCAAGAGCGCCACCATCGAGTTCAAGGGTGACCACGCCTATGGTTGGCTACGCACCGAGACCGGCGTGCATCGCCTCGTGCGCAAGTCGCCGTTCGACTCGGGTAATCGACGTCACACCTCGTTTGCCTCGGTGTTCGTCTCGCCCGAGATCGACGACGACATCAACATCGACATCAACCCGGCTGATATCGAGATGGACGTTTATCGCTCGAGCGGCGCAGGCGGACAGCACGTCAACAAGACCGAGTCGGCGGTGCGTATCCGTCATATGCCCTCAGGGATTGTCGTGGCCTGCCAAAACGAACGCAGTCAGCACAAGAACCGCGCGACGGCCATGAAGATGCTGAAGGCCAAGCTCTACGAGCTCGAGGTCAACAAGCGCAATGCCGCGGCGAAGGTACTCGAAGACTCGAAGTCGGACGTGAGCTGGGGTCACCAGATCCGCTCGTATGTGCTCGACCAGTCTCGCATCAAAGATTTGCGCACGGATGTCGAGGTGGGCAACACCACGGCCGTGCTCGATGGTGATCTCGATCAATTTCTCGAGGCCTCGCTGAAGGCGGGCCTGTAGCGCGGAGCATTCTGACGATGAGCGACACGCAAGCCCCTGAGGGTGCCGCGGCACCACCGGAAGACGAGAACAAACTCATTGCGGAGCGTCGCCAGAAGCTCTCGGTGCTACGCGAAAGGGGAATTCCTGCGTTCCCCAATGATTTCCGGCGCGATTCGCTCGCCTCCGAGTTGCATCTCGGCTTTGGTGAAATGGACGGCGCCGCACTCGAGGCGCAGGCGATCCGGGTGCACGTCGCGGGCCGCATGATGCTGCGTCGCATCATGGGCAAGGCGAGCTTCGTGAAGATCCAGGACTCCTCGGGGCAGATTCAGCTTTTCCTGCAGCGCGATGCGCTCGGCGAGAACTATGAGACGTTCAAGACCTGGGACATCGGCGACATCCTGGGCGCCGAGGGCACGCTCTTTCGGACGAAGACCGGTGAGTTGTCGGTGCGTGTCGAGTCGCTCTCGCTGCTCGTGAAATCCCTGCGGCCGCTGCCCGACAAGTGGCATGGCCTCGCCGATACCGAAGCCCGCTATCGTCAGCGCTACGTCGATCTCATCATGAACGAGGAGAGTCGGGGAGTGTTCCGCAAGCGCACGCGGCTCGTGCGTTATCTGCGCGACATGCTCGATACGCTCGGCTTCATGGAAGTCGAAACGCCGATGATGCAGCCCATTCCGGGCGGTGCGACGGCGCGACCGTTCGTCACGCACCACAATGCGCTCGATATCGACATGTATCTGCGCATTGCGCCGGAGCTCTACCTCAAGCGGCTCGTCGTGGGTGGCTTCGAGCGCGTCTATGAAATCAATCGTAACTTCCGCAACGAGGGGTTGTCGACGCGACACAACCCCGAGTTCACGATGCTCGAGTTGTACCAGGCGTATGCCGACTACCAAGATCTCATGGATCTGGTCGAGCGGATGATGCGCGGCGCGGCCGAAGCGGTGGTCGGAGCGCTCGAGTTCGACTCACAGGGGCGTCGCTACGACCTCTCGCAGCCGTTCGCGCGCATCTCGGTGGAGGACATCATCCTGCGTGAAAATCCGAGCCTCGAGCGCGCGAAGTTGCGCGATGTGGCTTACCTGCGCGCGGCGTGCGAAAAGCTCGGCATCGCCTGGAAGCCGGGCGATGGGGCGGGCAAGCTGCAAATCGAAATCTTCGAGAAGACGGGCGAGCACACGCTGCAGGATCCGACGTTCGTTTACGCCTATCCGGCCGAAGTGTCGCCGCTCTCGCGTGCCAACGATGCCGATCCTTTCCTCACCGATCGCTTCGAGTTCTTCGTGGGCGGGCGCGAGCTCGCCAACGGATTCTCCGAGCTCAACGATGCCGAGGATCAGGCCGCACGATTTCAGGCCCAGGTGGCACGCAAGGAATCGGGAGACGACGAGGCGATGTTTTACGACGCCGACTACGTCCGTGCGCTTGAGTACGGCATGCCGCCGACGGCGGGACTTGGCGTCGGCATCGATCGGCTCGTGATGTTCCTGACCGACTCACCGTCGATCCGCGACGTGCTGCTCTTTCCGCAGATGCGACCGGAGTAACGCTCCCGTTGCGGCGTCTATTCGGGTAGCGCGTAGCTCATCGGCAGCGCGACGACCGTGAGCGTTGGCATGTCGGTTGAAGAGGCGTGGCTCGGCGTGTCGCTCGTCACCGTCTCGTTCGTGCTACCGGCGGGCTCAGGCGTGCCAGGCCCGAAGCTTGTGACCGCAAGACATTCGATTCCCTGCGATCCGTGAGCGACGTTCACGATTTGCGCGGCGCGTGCTGAACCGCCATCGTTCAACCTCACTTTTTGTCCGGGCTGCAGAGTGCCGAGGTGCTGCAGCGCCTCGATGGGTTGCGGCGTATCGCCGGACCACGTCGCCGCGGTGATGCGAAATCTTTGAACCCGACGCTTCACGCGACCTCGGTAATGGGCGCGGGCGATGACTTCCTGCCCCGTGTAACAACCCTTCGTAAAAGAAATCCCGCAGAGGGCATCGAGGTTCAACATTTGTGCGACGAACTCGCCGCGCGTCGATTCGGTGATCTCGGGCAAACCTGCCGCGATGTCGGCGAGTTGCCAGGCGGCGAGCGCCTGCTGTTGTGCCGAGCAGTGATCGTTTTCGAGGCGGGTGTCGCGGCCGCTCGACTCAGCGTCCGGCGAGGTGGGGCGCAGTCGCATCACCCGACCATCGGCGGCGTGACGCCATGAGATCCGCGCTCCGTCGACTCGAGCGCTCCCCATCGTCGGGGGCAAGGCCGCATCGTCTGCAAGACCTTCGATGATCCAGTTCGCCGACTCGTCGGCCAGCGTCGCTTTGGCGCGCAGGAGAAATTTGCGCAGCGTCACGAGCGTATCGGCCAGAAGAGTGCGCGGCAGCACGCAGAGCACGTCGTCGGTGCCGAGCGGTACGAGACGTAGCAGCGCGATCATTCGGCCTTGCGCATTGTGGAGACCGGCGAGTTCGACGCGATTCGCGGCGAGGCCGAGTACGTCCTGCGAGAGCTGGCCGTTCAAGAATTTCCGAGCCTCCACGCCGCGTACGGTAAGGACGCCGAGGTGGGCGAGGGGAATCGAAGGGGAGGCGGTGTGGTCCACGGGAGCTGTTAAAAAAATACTGTCAAAAGTGCGAGGGTTGGAGCGGGAATTGTGCATCAAGTTCAGGGTCTTGCCTGTGGTCTTGATGCAACGATTCTGGCATCATCCAGCCTCGATGCAGAACGATCCTCAGGGGGAAGATCGGCCCGCGTCTGCGGCCCGATCCTTGCCCGAAATCTCTGTTGAATCCAGCCCGCCTGCGGGGTTGAACGAGCCCATGGTGGTCGCCGAGATCGGCGGACCTAAGGGTCCAGAGCCCACTCGCTTCGGCGATTGGGAGAAGAACGGCCGCTGCATCGACTTCTGATCACACGGGAACCCTTCACCGATGCGCCAACGTCCCTTGTCTCCTCATATCGGTGTGTACAAATTTGCGTACACCATGGCGACCTCGATCGTGCATCGCGCGACGGGCATCGTCCTCTCCGTCGGTCTGCTCGCCCTTGCAGGGTGGTTGATCGCTGCGGCGAGCGGCCCCGAGTCCTACGCCCTCGCGGTCGCGGTACTCGGCGGAGCGTTCGGTCAATTATTGCTGGCCGGATGGATCGCCGCGTTCAGCTACCACTTGTTCAATGGCCTGCGTCATCTCAACTGGGATCTTGGACGCGGTCTCGAAAAGCATGAAGCGCGACGTAGCGCATCGATCGTCGTCATCGCGACCTTGCTGCTCGCCGGGGCGTTCATTTACGTCGCGTTCTTTGCGGGGGTGCCGCGATGAGTCTGCGCAGTCCGCTCGGCAAGGTGCTTGGTCGCGGTTCGGCGAAGCAGGGCGTGAGCCACTGGTGGGTGCAGCGCGTGACCTCGATCGCACTCGTTCCTCTGACGCTGTGGTTCGCCTTCCAGGTCGTGCATTTGCCAACGGCGGACTACGACGCCGTCCGCGCTTGGGTGGCCTCGGGGTTCAACCCGGTGTGGTTGCTGCTCTTCATCGGCGCGGTCGCTTGGCACTCTGCGCTCGGCGTACAGGTCGTGATCGAAGACTACGTTCCCAACAAGGGTGCAAAGGTCACGGCAGTCCTCGCCAGCACGTTCCTCCATGTCGTCGTTGCGGTGGCCGGCAGCTATGCCGTGCTGCGCATCGCGTTCACCACTTTTTCCGCGGGATGATCCGAGATGGCTTCGTACACGTTCATTGATCACACCTACGACGTCGTCGTAGTCGGCGCCGGTGGCGCGGGTTTGCGCGCGACGCTCGGACTTGCCGAAGCAGGGCTCTCGACGGCCTGCATCTCCAAAGTATTCCCGACGCGTAGTCACACGGTTGCGGCTCAGGGCGGTATCTCGGCCGCTCTCGGCAACATGGGCGAGGACGACTGGCGCTACCACTTCTACGACACCATCAAAGGTTCCGACTGGCTCGGTGACCAGGATGCGATCGAGTTCATGTGCAAAGAGGCGCCTGCCGCCGTCATCGAGCTCGAGCACTACGGTGTGCCGTTCTCGCGTACGCCCGATGGCCGCATCTATCAGCGGCCTTTCGGCGGCATGACGACGCAGTACGGCAAGGGCATTGCGCAGCGCACCTGTGCGGCAGCGGACCGTACGGGTCACGCCATGTTGCACACGCTTTATCAGCAGTCGATCAAGAACGAAGCGGAGTTCTTCATCGAATATTTTGCGATCGATCTCATCATGGAAAACGGCGAGTGCCGCGGCGTGATCGCGCTCAATCTCGCCGAGGGCACGCTGCATCGCTTTCGTGCCCACCTCGTTATTCTGGCGACGGGTGGCTATGGCCGTGCGTACTTCTCGTGCACGTCGGCGCACACCTGCACCGGCGATGGCGGCGGCATGGCGCTGCGCGCCGGTCTGCCGTTGCAAGACATGGAGTTCGTGCAGTTCCATCCGACCGGCATTTACGGTGCGGGCTGCCTCATCACCGAGGGTTCGCGTGGCGAGGGCGGCTATCTCACCAACTCGCGCGGCGAGCGTTTCATGGAGCGCTATGCGCCGAACGCCAAAGATCTCGCCTCGCGTGACGTCGTGTCGCGCTCGATGACGATCGAGATCCGCGAGGGTCGAGGCGTCGGCAAGGACGCCGATCACATCCATCTGCACCTCGAGCATCTGGGGCCGGATGTCATCAAGCAGCGTCTGCCGGGCATCGCCGAGACGGCGCGCATCTTCGCGGGTGTCGACGTCAACAAAGAGCCGATCCCCGTATTGCCGACCGTGCACTACAACATGGGCGGAATTCCCTGCAATTACCACGGCGAAGTCGTCACCCTCAAAAACGGCAATGCCGATACGGTGGTGCCGGGACTCATGGCGGTGGGCGAGGCGGCCTGCGTGTCGGTGCACGGCGCCAATCGTCTGGGCTCGAACTCGCTCCTCGACCTCGTGGTGTTCGGTCGCGAAGCGGGGCGTCACGCCGCCTCGATCGTCAAGCCGGGTCAGTCGCACAAGCCGCTGCCCAAAGATTCGGGGGATCTCGCACTCTCGCGTCTCGATCGTTTCCTGAACGCGAACGGCAGTCGCCCGACCGCGCAAGTACGCCTCGAGATGCAGAAGATCATGCAGTCCGACGCCGCGGTGTTCCGCACGGGCAGTTCGCTGCAAGAGGGCTGCGACAAGTTGCAGCAGACCTACGACTCGTTCGCCGACGTGCGTACGAGCGATCGGGGTCTCATCTGGAACACCGATCTCATCGAGACGCTCGAACTCGACAACCTGCTCGGTCAGGCGATGGCGACGATCCGCTCGGCCGAGAACCGCAAAGAGAGCCGCGGCGCCCATGCGCGCGAAGACTTCAAGGAGCGCGATGACGCCAACTGGATGAAGCACACGCTGTGCTGGGTCGATGACAAGGGTCACACCCAAATCGACTATCGCGCGGTGCATCTCAATACTTTGACCAATGACGTCGAGCCGATTCCGCCCAAGGCTCGCACCTACTGATCACCCCAGGATCCCACGACCATGGCCCAGCTTCGACTGCCCGAGAACTCGCGTATCAACCGCAATGGCAAGGTGCACAAGGCGCCCGCCGGAGCGACGCGTGTCCGCACGTTCAAGGTTTATCGCTACGATCCGAATGCGGGAGACAACCCGCGTGTCGATACCTTCGAGATCGACATGGACAGCTGCGGTCCGATGGTGCTCGATGCGCTCATCAAGATCAAAAACGAGATCGACCCGTCGCTGACGTTCCGTCGCTCCTGCCGAGAGGGCATCTGCGGCAGCTGCGCGATGAACATCGACGGCACGAATACGCTCGCCTGCACCAAAAGCTGTGACGATGTGAAGGGTGAGGTGAAGATCTATCCGCTGCCGCACATGCCGGTGGTCAAAGATCTCGTGCCCGACCTCACACAGTTCTATGCCCAGTACGCTTCCGTGAAGCCCTGGCTGCAATCGCGCACCCCGGCGCCGCCCGATCGCGAGCGACTGCAGGCGCCCGAGGAGCAGGAGAAGATCGACCGGCCGTCGGCCTGTATTCTTTGTGCCTGCTGTTCCACCTCCTGCCCGAGCTATTGGTGGAATGGCGATCGCTATCTCGGCCCGGCGGCGCTGCTGGCGGCCTATCGCTGGATCATCGACAGCCGCGACGATGCGACGGGCGAGCGACTCGATGCGCTGGAAGATCCATTCCGGCTCTATCGCTGCCACACCATCATGAATTGCACCGAGGCCTGTCCCAAAGACCTCAACCCGGCCAAGGCCATCGCCGAGATCAAACTCATGATGGCCGAGCGCGAGCACGCTTGAGCGAGATCGGACGGCTGCGCTGGCGATGTCGGCGCGGCATGAAGGAGCTCGACGTGCTGCTCGAGCGTTGGCTCGCTCGTCACGGATCGGCCGCAAATCCAGCCGAAACAGGCGCGTTCGAGGCGTTGCTCGACCTGCAGGACCCCGAGCTCGCCCGGTACCTCCTCGCCGGCGAACCCCATCCCGAACCGTCCGTTCAGAGCGTGCTCGAGCGCATCCGAGAGGGGTGACCGGGCTATCCGCCAAGCGGTTACACTGTCTCGTATGGGTCCCTTGCGAACTTTTGCACATTGCTCCGGTCTGATCGGACGCAATGCTCGTGGCCCCTGCAACAGCCTGTGACGCATCGGTCATGAGTACCGAGCAAAGCGATCTCAGTTTGGTGCAACTCGCCCAACGCGGGGACGCCGGGGCCTTCGATGCCTTGGTCCGTCGCTACCAGCACAAGGTCGTGAAACTGGTGTTGCGTTACGTGCGGGACCCTGCCGAGGCAGAGGACATTGCCCAGGAAGCATTCATCAAGGCCTATCGAGCGTTACCGCGCTTTCGCGGTGACAGCGCCTTCTACACCTGGCTCTATCGCATCGCGATCAATACGGCGAAGAACGTCCTCGCCTCGCGCGGTCGAAGCCCCGTTCAATACGACGTCGATCGATCGGACGACGACGACGGTTATGACGTCGTGGCCAACATGAAAGATACGGCGACACCTGAAGCGCTCGCGCTCACCGAGGAGATCCGCTCCATCGTGACGGCGGCGATCGATGCGCTTCCCGAAGATCTGCGCACGGCGATCCAGCTGCGCGAACTCGAAGGACTGTCTTACGAAGAAATTGCGGCTGCCATGGAGTGCCCGGTGGGGACCGTGCGCTCCCGGATCTTCCGTGCTCGCGAGGCGATCGACGCCCGTTTGCGCGAAGTATTCGATGGCGGGCTTGGGCGGGGAGAGGTGATCGGATGAGCATCAAGGAAATCGACGAACGTGAAAGTCAGTTGTCGGCGATGTACGACGGCGAGCTGCCGCCCGCAGAGTGCGAGCTCGTCGCGCGTCGGCTGTCTCGCGACGAGAACCTGCGTCGAAGCTGGGAGAATTACGGGCTGATCGGTGCGGCGATGCGCAGCGAACAAATGGCCGGACGACGGCTCGCACCGAAAGTGGCGGCGGCGATCTCGCGAGGCGAGTCGTCGGGCCAGCGGTCTGCCGGTTCGTCAGGGCGTTCCTCGAGCGCCTGGTCGCGTTGGGCGGTGCCACTCGGCAGCGCAGGCCTTGCGGCCTCGATCGCCGTGATCGGCGTGCTCGGCATGTTCTGGTTGGGCGCAGGTTCGGGCACCTCCGTTTCGCCCGCGCCAGTGACTGCCGCAGCAAATACGGTCAAAGAAGTCGTGATCCCGGCGGCACCGGAGGACCGAACGATCGTCGTCGCTTCGGCGACGCCGAGCGCAGTGACCCGGGTGGCCGACGCGTCGCAAGCGGCGCCGGCAGCGCCCGCGAGCATTGAGCCCGAGAGTTATGTCACGCCGCCGCTACGCGAGGGTGGCGGGATGTCTTCGGCTCCGGCTTTCGAACTCGCCAGTTATGTGGGTGCCCATAGCGCAGTATCCGCGCCGATGCTGCGCCACTCGGCGATCTCTGCGGTGATCGCCACGCCGCAGCAGGCCGTGGTCGTGATGCCGGCGTCCGAGGCGCCTCGGTGATGAGGGCGCGTCGAGTTCGGACGACGGCGCCCTTGTGGCGCGCCGTGTTCGTCGTGGCGCTGATCGCGCCGATCTCGGCCTTGGCCGACGATGCGCGCGAGTGGCTCGAGAGCATGAATCGGGCGCTCGCCGAAAAAAGTTACGAAGGCACGTTTTTTCATGAGCGGGGCGGCGTATCCGAGTCGCTGCGTATCCATCATCGGGTTCGTGGGGATGAGGTCGCCGAGCGGCTGGTGTCGCTCGATGGCTCGGGCCGCGAATTCATTCGATTGGGTGATGAGCTCTCGTACATCCTGCCCGACCAGCGCACGATTTTGGTCGAGCGCCGCCCGCGCACGGGCGGCTTGTTGCCGAGTTTTCCGAGGTTCGACGATCGTACGGCGCGGTTCTATCGACTCGAGCCCCTTCAGCGTGCGCGTGTGACCGAGCGCGATGCGCGCGTGGTGACGCTGGTGCCGCTCGATCCTTACCGCTACGGTTTTCGAGTATGGATCGACGCACGCACGAGGCTGCCGCTCAAATCCGAACTCTACGATCGACGCGGTCAAGTGCTCGAGCGAATCGCGTTTTCGAGCCTGCAAATCTTGAGAGACATTCCCGACACGACGTTCACGCCGGGCGTCTCGATCGAAGGCTTCCGCCGGATCGAAAGTGATCGCGGCGTACGCCTGCGTGCGGTCAACGACAGTGCGTCGATGTGGAATTTGCGGACGGCTCCGCGCGGGTTTCGTCTGACCCAGCGAGCGCGACAGACGCTGCCGGGCGCGGAAGAGCCGGTCTCGCACCTGGTGCTCTCCGACGGGCTCGCCTCGGTCTCGGTGTTCATCGGCGCGCGACTGCCGCCGAAGTCGGCCAAAGAAATCGCCATCGAGCGACAGATCGGCGCTTCGACGGCGTACTCGACATTCATCCACGGCCATCATGTCGTGGTGGTGGGCGAGGTGCCCGTGCAGACCGCGAAGCTCATCGCTTCCGAGCTCAGCCCCGAGGAGCCCGGCAAACCGGCAACTCCGGCAGAGCCTGCGCGCCCAGCCGAAGCGTCTCGCATCGCGGAGCCGCCTCGGGTCGCGGAGCGTTCGAGTCCGTGACCGGCGCGCACGTCCCCCCGGGCAAGCTCACGCTGCTGACTCGGGAGGGCTGCGGGCTCTGCGAGGAGTTCGCCGAAGATCTCGTTCGCCTATCTACGACACTGCCGCTGCCTCCGGTCGAAGCGCTCGACATCGACTCCGATCCCGAGCTGCTGCGTCGTTATGGCCACAAGATTCCGGTGTTGCTCTGGGATGGGGTGCCCGTGGCGGTAACCCATCTCGATCCCGGCGAAATCGAGCGGCTCCTGAAGGTGCGATGAGGGTGGGTTAACTCTTCGAACGCGACGGTCGCCAGTCGGTATAATTCGCCGCCTTCGAAAGTCCCGGGGTCGTCCCGGGAGACCACCTCGGAACCGATGCAGAACATCCGCAATTTTTCGATCATCGCCCACGTCGACCACGGCAAGTCGACCTTGGCCGACCGTCTCATCCAGTTGTGCGGGGGCCTTCAGGCCCGCGAGATGCAGAACCAGGTCCTCGATTCCATGGCGCTCGAGCGCGAGCGGGGCATCACGATCAAGGCGCAGAGCGTCACGCTGTACTACAACGCCGCCGACGGCCAGCGCTATCAGCTCAATCTCATCGACACCCCGGGGCACGTGGACTTTTCCTACGAGGTCTCGCGTTCGCTCGCTGCCTGTGATGGGGCTTTGCTCGTGGTCGATGCCTCGCAAGGCGTCGAGGCTCAGAGCGTCGCCAACTGCTACACCGCGATCGAGCAGGGGATCGAGGTGTTGCCGGTCATCAACAAAATCGACCTGCCGTCGGCCGACCCGCCTAAGGTCATTCGCGAGATCGAAGAAATCATCGGCATCGATGCCCAGGATGCCGTGCGTGTGTCGGCGAAGACGGGCGAGAACGTGCCGGAACTCCTCGAGGCGATCGTCGCCCATATCCCGGCGCCGAAGGGGGATCCCGACGCGCCGCTGCAGGCGCTCATCATCGACTCGTGGTTCGACAACTACGTGGGTGTCGTGTCGTTGGTACGCGTGGTCAACGGGACTTTGCGTGCGGGTGAAAAGATCCGCGTGATGTCCACAGGCCGTGCATGGCTCGTCGACAAGCTCGGCCGCTTCACGCCGAAGTCCATGGCGGCACCCCAGCTCAGCGCCGGCGAAGTGGGTTTCGTCATCGCGGGTATCAAGGAAATCGACGGTGCGCCCGTGGGCGACACCATCACCCTCGAGAACAAGCCGTGTGCGACGCCGCTGCCGGGGTTCAAGCAAGTACAGCCGCGGGTGTTTGCGGGCCTCTTCCCGGTGAATGCCGATGACTACGAGTCGTTTCGCGACGCGCTCGCCAAGCTCCGTCTCAACGACTCGGCGCTGCATTACGAGCCCGAGGTCTCGGGTGCGCTCGGTTTCGGGTTCCGGGTCGGCTTCCTCGGCTTGCTACACATGGACATCGTGCAAGAGCGCCTCGAGCGCGAGTACGACCTCGATCTCATCACGAGCGCGCCGACCGTGGTCTATGAAGCAGGGCTCACCGACGGAACGAACGAATACGTCGACAACCCCGCGAAGCTGCCGCCGCCCAACAAGGTGGTCGAGATTCGCGAGCCGATCATCATTGCCAATATCCTGGTGCCGCCTGACTACGTGGGTGGCGTACTGCAGCTCTGCACCGAAAAACGCGGTACGCAAAAGAAAATGCAGTACCTCGCGAACCAGGTGTCGCTGCAGTACGAACTGCCGCTCGCCGAAGTGGTGCTCGATTTCTTCGATCGCCTGAAGTCGGCGAGCCGTGGCTACGCCTCGTTCGATTACGAGTTCAGTCACTTCCAGTCGGCACCTTTGTCGAGGCTGGACATCCTCATCAACGGCGACAAGGTCGATGCACTCTCGATCATCGTTCACCGCGAAAATGCATATCAGCGTGGTCGCGAACTCGTCGACAAGATGCAAGAGCTCATTCCGAGGCAGATGTTCGAGGTCGCCGTTCAGGCGGCAATCGGGACTCATGTCATCGCTCGCGCCACCGTCAAGGCGCTGCGCAAGAACGTGCTTGCCAAGTGCTATGGCGGCGACATCAGCCGCAAGCGCAAACTCCTCGAAAAACAGAAAGAGGGCAAGAAGCGCATGAAGCAGGTCGGTTCGGTGGAAATCCCGCAGGAAGCCTTCCTCGCGGTACTCAAGGTCGGCCGGAAGTAATCCTATGCTCGAGCTGCTGATTTCGACGCTGGCACTCCTTGCGGTGCCTGTGGCCATCATTTGCGTGATCGACGACTGGTTCGTTCGCCCGAGCCGCCAACTCGTGCTCAAAGACGGGCAGCCCACGCCGGATCCCCTCGTCATGCGTCTGCTCTATGGCGCGCTGCCGATCGTGGTGATCGCCTGGTTCTTCCAATTAATGTCGGCACAGCGCGCGGATTTCAGTCTGGTGTTGATCCTGATCACCTTCGCCTCGGGCATCGCGTGGGCGGTGGATCATTGGCTGCTCGCTCCGCGACGATATGCAGCGGCTCGTGCGGCGGGTCGCGAGATCGCGTCACTGCAGCTGCCGGGAACAGTCGACTATGCGCGCAGCTTCTTCCCGGTGATGGCCGTGTTGCTCGTGCTGCGTTCGTTTTTCTATGAGCCGTATCGCATTCCGTCCGACTCGATGATGCCGACGCTGCTCGACGGCGATTTCATCCTGGTCAACAAATACGCCTACGGCGTACGTCTACCGGTGGTGCATCGCAAGGTGATCGAGGTCGGCACGCCCGAGCGCGGTGATGTCGCCGTCTTTCGCTTTCCGGCGGACCCGGCGGTCAATTACGTCAAGCGCGTCGTCGGGTTGCCGGGCGATCTCGTCGAAGTACGCGACGATCAACTCATCATCAACGGCACGCCGGTTCCGCTCGTGCAGCTGGGTCGATACGAGGACGGTTGCTATCAGAACATGCGCATCGCCGAAGAGACGCTCGACGGTCGGCGTCATGGCGTGCTGCACTGCTTGAGCTCCGACATGATCGCCGTGCCGCCGCTGCCCTCGTGCAATCGAAGCATCCCGCAAGGCTATATCTGCAATGAGTCCACCGCGGGCATCAATCCGGATCTTGGTGATCGCGTGATGCGCGTACCCGACGGCCAGTACCTCATGGTCGGTGACAACCGCGACAACAGCTCGGATGGTCGCGTCTGGGGCTTCGTCGACGAGTCTTTGCTCGTCGGACGGGCGAGTGCGATCTGGTTCAACTGGGACCTGCAGCGCAGCGGCGGTCCGGACTGGTCCCGTATCTTCACGAGAATCGAGTGAGCGTGCAGCGTCCCGATTGGCCGACTCGCTGGTTGCAGCAATCTTTGGGCTATGAGGCGAAGGACCTTTCGCTCTTCACGGCAGCGCTCACGCATCGCAGCGCGGCGGGCCGGAACAACGAACGACTCGAATTCCTGGGCGACGCCGTGCTCAACATGCTGGTGGCGGAATTGCTCTATGCGCGTTTTCCCGGGGCCGATGAGGGCGATCTCAGTCGCCTGCGTGCAAGTCTCGTCTCCGCCGAGCCGCTGGCAGGCCTTGCGCATCAAATGGGTCTCGGTGAGGAGCTCAAGCTCGGTTCGGGCGAGCTCAAGACGGGCGGCTTTCGTCGACAGTCGATTCTCGCCGATGCTTTCGAGGCGACCATCGGCGCGGTGTATCTCGATGGTGGATTCGACGCGGCTCGCGTGCTCGTGAATCGGTTGTGGATGCCACTCGTCGATGCTTTGCCGCAAGCGTCGGCGCTCAAAGATCCGAAGACGCGGCTGCAGGAGTGGCTGCAGTCTCGCGGTCATGCCTTGCCCGCATATGTCGTCGAGCAGGTCGAGGGTGAGCCGCACGCTCAACATTTCACGGTGCGCTGCGAGGTCGCGGCGCTCGATGCATCGACCTACGGCGAGGGGTCGAGCCGACGCAAGGCAGAACAGGAGGCCGCACAACGTGTCCTCGAGATCATCGAGGTGAAGACATGACGGACATGACGGACGCGACGGATCAACCGGAGTTCAAGGCGGGTTTCGCCGCGCTCGTCGGCCGCCCGAACGTGGGCAAATCGACGTTGCTCAACGCCCTCGTGGGCGAGAAACTCTCGATCGTCACGCCGCGGCCGCAGACCACGCGGCACCGTATCGTGGGGCTCGTCAATCGACCGGGGCTGCAAATTGCATTCGTCGATACGCCGGGTTTGCATGCGGGCGGCAAACGCGCACTCAATCGCGCGATGAATCGCACGGCGGCTTCGGCCTTGGTCGATGCCGATCTCGTCGTCTTCGTCATCGAGAGTTTGCGTTGGACCGAAGAAGACGAAGCGGTGATGCAACGTATTCGTGATAGCGGTAGTCCCGCCATTGCGGTCGTGAGCAAGGCCGATCTCGCGCGACCGCGCGAGAGTCTGCTGCCGTTCATCCAGCAGCTTGCCGAGCGTCATCCGTTTCGCGCCATCGTGCCGGTGTCGGCGGCACGTCAGGAAAATCTCGACGAGCTCGTGTCGGTGATCGGTCGCGAGTTGCCGCAGTCCCCGCAGCTTTTTGACGAGGCGGATCGAACCGATCGCGATCTGCGGTTTCGCATCACGGAAATCATTCGCGAAAAACTCACCCTCGAGCTTAATCAGGAAGTGCCGTATGGCATCGCCGTCGAGATCGAGCGCATGGAGCGCGAGGTCGATCAGGGTAGCGAGCGCGACGTGATCCACGCCGTGATCTGGGTCGACCGGGAAGGTCAAAAGCCCATCGTCATTGGTGCCGGAGGCGCGCGACTGAAGCGCGTCGGCAGCTCGTCGCGTCGCGAGATCATCGCGCTGCTCGGCCGTCGCTGCCATCTCGAACTCTGGGTGAAGGTGCGCGAGAACTGGGCCGACAACGCGCAGGCGCTGCGCACGCTCGGTCTCGAGTGACGGGCGATCATGGGCAAGGGTGGCCGTCGGGTTGATCTCGCGCCGCTGTACGTGCTGCACCATCGTCCGTGGCGCGATACGAGCCGCATGCTCGATGTCTTCACGCGCGACCATGGCCGCCTGACGCTGTTTGCACGCGGAGTCCGCGGCCCGAAGTCCCGCTCTGCGTCGTTACTGCAGCCTTTCCGATTGTTGCTCGCCTCGTGGAGCGGCAGCGGCGATGCGGGTCAATTGACCCAGGTGGAAGCCGCCGGTGTTCGCGAGACGGCGGGGGTCGGTGACACGGCGGGGGTCGGCGAGGCGACGGGTGTTCGCGAGGCCGACGAGGCGCTCAAGCCTCTGCCTGCGGCGGCGCTGCTCAGCGCCTGGTATCTCAACGAGCTCGTGTTGAAGCTCACCACACGCCACGATCCTCAACCTTTGGTGTTCGATCTCTACCACGAGAGCCTCAATCGCTTGCGGGCGGGCGAGGAAATCGCGGCGGTGCTGCGTCGCTTCGAGCGGCAGTTGCTCGATTTGCTCGGCTACGGGGTCGAGTTCAGGAACGAGGCCCGCGAGGGTCAGGCGCTCGAGGACGAGGCGTATTATCATTTCCATCCTGAGCTCGGTTTCACCGAAGTATCGGGCGGCGCGCAGCAGGGCACGGTCTTTCGAGGTCGTGATTTGCTCGGGATCGCCGAAGATCGATACGACGATGCCGCGGTGCTCGAGACGGCGCGCAGCGTGCTGCGTGTGGCGCTCGACCATGCGCTCGAGGGGCGTGACTTGCGCACTCGGGCTGTGGCGCGAGCGGTGATCGGGCGACGTCGCAACAAGGAGAGCTAAGGCGTCATGACAGGGACCATCGAACTCGGCGTCAATATCGACCACGTGGCGACGCTGCGCCAGGCGCGTAGGGGTCGCGATCCGAGCGCTGTCGAGGCCGCGCTGGTGGCCGAGCAATCCGGTGCCGACAACATCACGCTGCACCTGCGCGAAGATCGGCGTCACATCCAGGATGCCGACGTCGAAGCGCTGCGTCCTTTGCTGAAGACGCGCATGAATCTCGAAATGGCCGTCACCGACGAGATGATCGCCATTGCGCGGCGCATTCGCCCCGCAGACTGCTGCCTCGTACCGGAGCGCCGTGCCGAAATCACGACCGAAGGCGGACTCGACGTCGTCGGCCAGATCGGTCGTCTGCGCGAGAGCTGCGCCTTGCTGGCGGCGACCGGCATTCGGGTGGCGCTCTTCATCGACCCGGACCCTGCGCAGATCGAGGCCACCGTTCGCGTCGGAGCACCCGTCATCGAGTTGCATACGGGTCGCTATTGCGAAACGACGGGAGATGAGCAGGCGCGCGAGCTCGAACGGCTGCGGTCCGGCGCGCGACTCGCCAAGACTTTTGGTCTCGAGGTGCATGCCGGCCATGGCCTCAATTACGACAATGTGACGCCCGTGGCGGCCATTCCGGAAATCGTTGAACTCAACATCGGTCACGCCATCGTCGGTCGCGCCATTTTCGCGGGATTACCCGCCGCGGTGCGTGACATGAAAGCGCTCATGCTGGCGGCACGCTCATGACGGTACTCGTCTTCGACATCGAAACCGTTCCCGACATCGAACTCGGCCGTGCCGTGCTCGGCCTCGAGGGCTTGTCGGATGGACAGATCGCCAAGGCGATGTTTGCGCATGCGCGCCAGCACGGAGGGAGCGAGTTTCTGCCTCACGAGCAGCACCGCATCGTCGCAATCTCTTGTGTGCTGCGTCGCGGTGACACGCTCAAGGTCTGGAGTCTCGGTGACCTCGGCTCCGACGAGCGAGAGCTCGTCACGCGCTTCTTCGAAGGGATCGATCGTTACACGCCGACGCTCGTTTCCTGGAATGGAGGCGGGTTCGATCTGCCGGTGCTGCATTACCGCGCGCTCAAGCACAGCGTGGTCGCTCGACGCTATTGGGAAAACGGCGGCGAAGATCAAAGTTTTCGGTTCAACAATTACCTCAGTCGCTATCACGAGCGTCACACCGACCTCATGGACGTGCTGTCGGGGTTCCAGCCCCGGGCGAAGGCGAGCCTCTCCGATATGGCCTATCTGCTCGGTCTGCCGGGCAAACTCGGTTTCTCGGGAGACAAGGTCTGGGGTGCCTATGCCGACGGCAACCTCGAAGGTATCCGGCGCTACTGTGAAACCGACGTGCTCAACACTTGGCTCGTCTACCTGCGCTATCAATTGATGCGCGGGCATATCGATGCGGCGGAGCTCGCAGCCGAGGAGGCGCGAGTGCGCGAGTTGCTCTCGTCTTCGAGCGAGCCGCACTTCAAAGAGTTTCTCGCGGCCTGGCCGCAGCAGAGCGCGTGAGTCGGGGCGCGAAACCGCCGGGTCCGCCCGAAGAGGGCTGTGTCGCGGCGCTCAATCACGATGGCGAGGGCGTGCTGAGAGGCACGAAAACGGCGTTCGTGCCGGGAGCCTTGCCAGGCGAGCGCATCGTATTCCAGCGTGTGCGGCGACATCGTCAGCACGATGAAGGAGCGCTCGTCGACGTACTCGAGCGATCGCCCTCCCGAGTCGACCCCAAGTGCACGCACTTCGGCATTTGCGGGGGCTGCGCCATGCAGCATCTCGATCCGGCCGGCCAATTGGGGGCCAAGCAATCGGAGCTCGCCGAATCCCTGTCGCGCATCGGACGCGTCGAACCCGCCCGCTGGCTCGAGCCGCTCGCGGGGCCCGTCTGGAACTACCGTCGTCGAGCGCGCCTGGGTGCGAAGTGGGTCCCCAAGCGCGAGCGGGTTTTGGTCGGGTTTCGGGAGCGTCAAAAGCCTTACGTGGCAGCGCTCGAGCGTTGCGAGGTGTTGGCGGCTCCCCTCGATGCCTTGATCACGCCGCTCTCCGAACTTTTGACGGGGCTCGAGGCGCGCGTGTCGATTCCGCAGATCGAAGCGGCTGTGGGCGATGATGGGGTGCTGCTCGTGTTTCGCAATCTGGTCGAGCTCAGTGCGGCAGACCGCTCGGCGCTGCTCGATTTCGGTCAGGCACACCGTGTGCGCATTTGCCTGCAGCCCGGTGGGCTCGACAGCGTGATGTCGCTCGATGGGTCATCGACCACGCTCGAGTATCGTCTCCCTGAAGAAAATCTGCGGTTCGAGTTTCGACCGACCGATTTCGTGCAGGTGAACGGCGCAATGAACCGTGCGCTCGTGCAGCGCGCCATCGAGTTGCTCGAACTCGAGCCTACGCATCGTGTGCTCGATCTCTTTTGCGGGCTCGGAAATTTCACGCTACCCATTGCGCGACGCGTACGCGAGGTTGTCGGTATCGAAGGGGAGGCGGGGCTCGTCGCCCGCGCGCGTCGCAATGCCGAGCTCAATGAATTGACCAACGCGAGTTTTCACGTCGCGAATCTGGCTGAGCCGGAGGGCGGCTCGTCGGCGCTCGTCGGTCGTTTCGATCGGATCCTGCTCGATCCGCCACGCGCGGGCGCGATCGAGGTGCTGCCGCGACTCGTCAAGCTCGGCGCCACCCGCATGGTGTACGTCTCGTGTCATCCGGGTACGCTCGCGAGGGACGTGGGCGTGCTTTGCAGCGAGCATGGGTATCGACTCGCCGCCGCCGGGGTGGTGGACATGTTTCCACACACCACGCACGTCGAATCGATAGCCGTTTTGGAGGTGGATCGATGACGCTCGGACCTTTGATGATCGATCTCGAGGGGACGGTGTTGCAGCCTGTGGAGCGCGAGTTGCTGCAGCATCCGCTCGTCGGCAGCGTGATTCTGTTTGCGCGCAATTACGCGGACCCCGCGCAGTTGCAGCGGCTCGTCGCCGATATCCACGCTGTGCGCTCTCCTGCGCTCATCGTGGGCGTCGATCACGAGGGCGGGCGAGTGCAGCGCTTTCGCGAGGGGTTCTCTCGGTTGCCGCCCGCGCGTCGCATCGGTCACGAGTATGACGCCTCGCCGCGCGGCGGCCTTGCGTTGGCTCGCGAGCTCGGCTGGTTGATGGCGGCCGAACTTCGCGAAGCGGGCGTCGATCTCTCGTTCGCGCCCTGCGTCGATCTCGATTACGGTGTGAGCGAGGTCATCGGTGACCGGTCTTTCCATCGCGATGCGGGCATCGTCGGTGAGCTCGCGGTGGCCTACATGCATGGCATGCGTGCGGCTGGCATGGTCGCGACGGCAAAACATTTTCCGGGACATGGTGCCGTAGTCGCCGATTCGCATCACGCCTTGCCGATCGACCGACGTAATCTCGCCGATCTCGAGCCTGATATCCGTCCGTATCGGCTGCTCATCGAGAACGGGCTCGCGGGCGTGATGGTCGCGCATGTGCTCTACCCCGAGATCGACGATGTGCCGGCGAGTGCTTCGCGTCGCTGGATCCGCGGTTATTTGCGCAACGAGTTGCGCTTCCAGGGAGTGGTCTTCGCCGATGATCTCTCGATGGCGGGCGCAGCCGCGGTGGGTGGCATCGTCGAGCGTGCGGAACGTGCACTCGCTGCGGGCTGCGATGTACTACCGGTCTGCAATCACCGCGAGAGCGTGATCGCCTTGCTCGAGGGTTGGAAGCCCGAGGGCGATGCGGCGGCGTCGCTGCGTCGCATACGATTGCGAGGCAAAGGCGCGGGTCCGACGGGTAATTTGAGGGAGTCGGCGGAGTGGCTTGCTGCGCAAGCGGCACTTGAGCGCTGCGCAGCCCCGCCTGATCTAAAACTCGCCTGAGCGTTATCGACCGCCGGGCGTGACGACGGCGATCACGCCGATGCCCGGGTGGTCGTAATAATTTTTTTCGTTGAAGCGAATGCGCCGCAGCTCGTTCATTTGCTGCGCAGCGCCGCCTTCTGGCGTGTAACGCAGGTTCATGCCGAAGTGCAGGAGCGAACCGCGCTCGAGCAAAAAATTGCCGGAAAGTCCCGGTACCTGCAGGCCGATTTGTTCGACGGGCAAGCCGTTGCGCGAGCCCCAGGTGCTGGCCGTTTGCGTCCAACCCGTATGCGCGAGGACGCGATAACCGCCTGCAGCGAGTTTTTGGCGGGCGCCGCTCAACTGCAGTTTGGCGGCGGGCAGGGGACCCAGATAGCGCGCGACCTGCGTGGCACCGGAGGCGGCATCGCCTGACGCGGCGCGCGGGGGCGCTGCACCGGGTTCACCTTCGCGGGCGCCATTCGTTCGGAAAATGATGACCTCGACGTGGTACGTGGAGGCGCCGGCACCTTGGGCGTGAGAGGCAGAGCCTCCGACGAGCCAGAGGATGAGCAGGCAGGGCGGGAGCCAGAGTCTTTGCATAGGCCTATGTTAGCCGAGCGGCCTCAGTTCGTTGAGGCGAGCTTGCCGAGCAAAAGAGCCACGAATTCGTAACGGTCGGCCTCGTCGTCGAGCTCGTGGGACACCCGGAGCTTGAGCGGTCCCTCGAGACGGTACTCGCGCGAGCGATCTTGCACGAGGCGAATCACGGCCTTCGGATCGATCTTGTTTTCCGCTTCGAAGATCAGGTGTCCGCCATGCGCGCCGAAGTCGAGTCGTCGGATGCCGAGTCGACGCGCGATCAGTCTCAGGCGGGCGTTGCGCAACAGGTTTTGGGTTTGGGGAGGCAGCTCGCCGAAACGATCGACGAGCTCGGCCGTGAGCTCCTCTAGCGCCGACTCATCGACGGCCCCCGCGATGCGCTTGTATAGCGCGAGACGCACGTGCACGTCGTTGACGTAATCCTCGGGCAGCAAGGCCGGCACGCGCATCTCGATTTCCGACTGCGAGGCGAGCGGCGCATCGAGATCGAGGTGTTTGCCTTCCTTCATGGCCTTGACTGCGCGATCGAGCATGTCGAGGTAGAGCGTTAGACCCACCTCGGTCATCTCGCCGCTTTGCTCTTCGCCGAGCAGCTCTCCGGCGCCGCGGATCTCGAGATCGTGCGTCGCGAGCACGAAGCCTGCGCCGAGATCTTCGAGTGACTCCAGCGCCTCGAGGCGCTTTAGAGCATCGCCTGCGAGCGCCTTGCGCGAGGGAATCATGAGGTAGGCATAGGCCTGGTGATGCGATCGCCCGACGCGCCCGCGCATCTGGTGCAGCTGGGCGAGGCCGAAACGATCCGCCCGATCGATGAGGATGGTGTTCGCACTCGGCACGTCGATGCCGCTTTCGATGATGGTCGTGCACACCAGGATATCGAAGCGCCGATGGTAGAAGTCGACCATGAGCTGCTCGAGTTCGCGTTCGCGCATCTGGCCATGACCGGTGCGGATGCTCGCTTCGGGGACGAGGGTGGCGAGTTTGTCGGCGAATTTGCCGATATCTTTGACTTCGTTGTGAACGAAATACACCTGACCACCGCGACGCAGTTCACGCAAGATGGCCTCGCGTATCGTCGCGTCGCTCCACTCGCTCACGAAGGTCTTGATGGCGAGGCGCTCGGCAGGGGGCGTCGCGATGAGGGAGAGTTCACGCAGTCCGCCGAGTGCCATGTTGAGCGTTCTCGGGATGGGCGTCGCGGTGAGCGTCAACACATGGACTTCGGCGCGCAAGGCTTTGAGTCGTTCTTTGTCGCGCACTCCGAAGCGGTGCTCCTCGTCGACGATGATGAGCCCGAGATCCTTGAACCGCGCATCGGCATGCAACAGCCGATGTGTTGCGATGAGGATATCCACCGAGCCTTTCTCGATACCTTCGAGTACAGCGGCGGATTCTTTGGTCGAGCGGAAGCGCGACAGCGACTCGATGCGCACCGGCCAGTCGGCAAAACGATCCGCGAAGTTCGCAGCGTGTTGCTGGGCGAGCAGAGTGGTGGGCACGAGCACGGCCACCTGCTTGCCGGCCTGCACGGCGACGAAGGCGGCGCGCATCGCGACCTCGGTTTTGCCGAAACCCACATCGCCGCAGACGATGCGGTCCATGGGCTCTTCGGAGGCCAAATCCTTGATGACTTTGTCGATCGCTTCGGCTTGGTCGGCGGTTTCCTCGAAGGGGAAGGCGTTGGCGAAACTTTGGTATTCGAGGTCGCGCGAGGGGAGTTGGCTCGCTCGGCGGGCTTTGCGGCGCGCATAAAGATCGAGCAGTTCGGCGGCGACGTCGCGGACTTTTTCGGCGGCGCGTTTGCGAGCCCTGGACCATTGATCGGTCCCGAGTTTGTGCAGCGGCGCCGACTCGGGCGCGGCACCTGAATATCGACTCACGAGCTGCAAAGAATGCACGGGGACGTAGAGCCGATCGCCGTCGCGGTATTCGAGTACGAGGAACTCGCCGCTCTGGCCGCCGACGTCCATGCTTTGCAGGCCCACATATCGACCGACGCCGTATTCCTCGTGCACGACCGGCGCGCCGGCCGTGAGCGTTTGCAGGTCGCGGAGGATGGCGTTCGGATCAGCCGTGATCTTGCGTCGACGCCGCTCCTGTCGGGCGCGAGTGCCGAAGAGTTGCGACTCGGGTAGCACGGTGAGCGCGGGATCGGCGAGCACGAGGCCGGCGAGTTCCGGTGCGACGGTGAGCGCGAGACGAGACTCGCTCGTCACGAAGGCTTGCCAACCTTCGCAGGCTGCGGCCTTCAGGCCGGCGCCTCGCAGCAGCTCGCTCAGCACCTCGCGGCGGCCCGGCGAATCGGCGGCGAGCAGTACGCGCCCTTCATGGTGTGCGAGGAAATCCTGTAGCGGAGCGAGCGGTTTTTCGGCGCGTGCGTCGAGTCGCAGTTCGGGGGGGAGTTTGGCGCCGAAATCATGGTGAGCCGGCGACGTGTCTTCGCTACGGAACGTATCGAGCACGATCTGCGGATGCCGGTCGAGACCACCGCGGAGGGTCTCGAGATCGATGAAGAGTTCTTCAGGGCGCAGTAGCGGGCGCTCGATGTCGCCGCAGCGATCGTCGTGACGCAGCTGCAGCGCCTGCCACGCGCGCTCGATGGCGCCTTCGAGGCTGCCGGTGAGATCGGCGATGCGCGCGCGGGTCGGCAGGTAATCGAAGAGCGTGTCGGTCGAATCAAAGAAAAGCGGCAGGTAGAACTCGATGCCTGCTGGAGCGATGCCATCGCTCACGCCGCGATAGATGGCGCTGCGAGTCGGGTCGCCATCGAAGCGAGTCCGATAGCGGCGACGGAAGGCACGCACGGCATCGGCATCGAGCGGCATCTCGCGCGCCGGCAGCAAACGCACGGCAGGAATCGACTCGCGCGAGCGCTGAGTCTCGGGGTCGAACTTCCGGATGGCCTCGATCTCATCGTCGAAGAGATCGATGCGCAGGGGGCCGTCGGCACCCATCGGAAACACATCGAGCAACGAGCCGCGCAGGGCGTACTCACCGGGACCGGCCACTTGGCTCACCGAGGAGTAACCCGCCTCGGTCAGGCGTAGCCTGAAGGCCTCGAGCGCCAGACGTTCGCCGACGGCGAGCGAGAAGCTGCGGCTTGCCACGTATTGGCGAGGCGCAAGACGCTGCAGGATCGTGTCGATCGTGACGAGCACGATGCCTCGACGCAGATCCGGCAGCTCGGCGAGCGCGAGCAGCCGATCGCTCGTGATATCCGGGTGCGGCGAGAAGACGTCGTACGGCAGCACCTCCCAGTCCGGCAGCGTGAGCACGCGAAGACCCGGCGGGGCGAAGAACTGCAGTTCGGCACGACGGCGCTCGAGACTGCGACTGTCGGGCTCGATGACGAGCCAGGGCTGATCGTCTGCGGCGGCCGCCTCGGCGAGGGCGAGCGCCGTGGCGCTGCCATGCAGGCCGCTCCAGTGCACCTGCGGGCGCCCGGAGTCGGGGATAGGGGGCCGAAGGAGCCGAGACATGGGCGCGCAAGCTTACAGAGCCGCTTCCGAGAGGCAAGCCCCGCGATGGGGTGGTCTCGATATGGTTAAATCAGGCCCGAATGTTCCAGCCTTTATCCTTGTTCGTCGGCCTGCGCTACGTGCGCTCGCGAACGCGGAAATTCTTCGTGTCGTTCATCACCTGGGTCTCGCTGGCCGGGGTGGCCGTCGGCGTCGCTGCGCTCATCGTGGTGCTGTCGGTCATGAACGGTTTCGAGGGGGAGCTGCGCGATCGGTTGCTCGCCCTATCGAGCCACGCGCGGGTGATCGTCGCGGGTGAGTCCGGAGGAGGGCCGCCTTCATCGGTTCAGGGGTCGTCCGAGGCGGCCACCCGAGCCGGTGACTACGACTGGCAGGGGGCGCTCGCGGCGCTGCGCACCGACGCGCGCGTGCGGGGTGTCGCCCCTTACGCCGAAATCCAGGCGCTCGCGCTGCGCACGCCCGAGATGCTGCCCGTGCAGTTGAGGGGGGTCGATCCGCAACTCGAGCCGGCTGTGTCTGTGGCCGCCGCGGCGATGGTCGAAGGGCGGCTCGACGAGCTCGTCCCCGGCAGTGATCGAATCATTTTGGGCAGCGTGGTGGCGCGTCTGCTCGGGGTGGCCGTCGGAGATCGCGTGACCTTGCTGGTGCCCGGCGTCGCCGAAGGCGGGGCGCCAGCGCCGCGGCTGCGCGAATTCTCTGTAAGCGGAATTTTCGAGATCGGCCTGCACGACCACGACGGGACGCTCGCGCTCGCGCATCTCGATGACGTTCGCGCCCTCACTTCCGATGATGCGCGCGCCTTCGGTTTGCACGTGAAGCTCGACGATCCGATGTCGGCGCCCGCGCTGAACGCGCAACTCGGCGATCGTCTCGGCGCTGGGCTGACCCTGCGCGACTGGACTCAAGATCACGCCAATTATTTTCGGGCCATCCGCATCGAGAAGCGGATGATGTCGATCATCCTGATGCTGATCGTGGGCGTCGCCGCCTTCAATATTGTGGCGATGCTCGTCATGGTGGTGACGGACAAACGTACGGACATCGCGATCCTGCGCACGTTCGGCGCTTCGCCGCGCAGTGTGCTCGGCGTCTTCCTCACGCAAGGGCTCGTGATCGGTTGGGCGGGCGTCGCCCTGGGTGTCGCGCTCGGCGTGGTGCTCTCGCTCAACGTCGCCGACATCGTGCCGCTCATGGAGTCGGCCTTCGGCTTTCAGGTGATGGACCCGAGCGTGTACTACGTCACGCGCATCCCCGCCGAATTGCGCGCCGAGAACGTCATCACCATCGCGCTCATCGCGCTCGTCGTGACCGCCGCGGCCACGGTGTATCCGGCCATTCGGGCATCGCGTGTCGCGCCCGCCGAAGCCCTGAGGTACGAGTGATGGTGCACAACGCCTGGACCTGGATGGTCGGCACACGTTACCTGCGCTCGACGCATCGTCGGGGTTTTGTGTCGTTCGTGGCGTTCATGTCGACGGCGGGGCTCATGCTCGGTGTTGCCGTGCTCATCGTGGTGTTGTCGGTCATGAATGGCTTCGAGCGCGAGTTGCGCTCGAGAATCTTGTCGGTGACCTCGCACGCGACGCTCATCGGGCTCGAGGGCACTCTTTCCGATTGGCAAGACGTCCGCAGTCTCGCGCTCAAAAGTTCGGGCGTTCGGCATGCGGTGCCTTACGTTGAGGCGCAGGCGATGATCGCCAACGGATCACGCGTGCTCGGCAGTGCGGTCCGCGGCATCGATCCGGAACTCGAACGCGAGGCCACGGGTCTTGCGCAGCACCTTCGCGATACGCGCATCGAAGATCTCAAGGCAGGGTCGTGGTCGATCATCCTCGGTACGACACTCGCGAGTGAACTCGGCGTCGCGCGGGGTGACGAGCTCGTCGTCATCGTCCCGGAGGGGAGTGCGACGCCCGAAGGCGTGGTCCCACGGATGCGTCGAGTGAAAGTCATCGGTACGTTCGACTCCGGCATGTACGAGTTCGATCGCGGGCTCGCGCTGATGCACATCAACGACGCGGCGCGCCTTTATCGCTTGGGTGGCGACGTGACAGGCATACGCCTCGCGCTCGATGACCCCGGTCGAGCGCCGGAGGTGGTGCGTGAGCTCGCCTTGGCGCTCGGGGGTGGGTATTACGTGAGCGACTGGACGCGAAACCATGCGAATTTTTTCCAGTCCATCGAACTCACCAAGGGGATGATGTTCGTCATCCTGCTCATCATCGTCGGGGTCGCGGCGTTCAACATCGTCTCGACGCTCGTCATGATCGTCAAAGAAAAGCAGGGTGATATCGCATTGCTGCGCACGCTCGGAGCGACCCCTGCGGATATCCTGCATACCTTCGCCGTGCAGGGCGTGTTGATTGGTCTTGCCGGGACGATCGCCGGCGCTACGCTCGGTATCCTGCTTGCCGAGAACGTCGAGAGCATCGTGCGGGGCATCGAGGGTCTCTTCGGAGTACAGTTCATGGATGCGAAGGTGTATTTCATGACGGATTTGCCCGCGTACGTCGAATGGGCGGATGTCGCCCGCGTCTGCGGCGTCGCATTCGTGCTGTGTGCGCTCGCCACGCTGTATCCCGCCTGGCGGGCATCGCGGACCCAGCCTGCGGAGGCCTTGCGTCATGAGTGAGTTGGTGCTCGAAGCCGAGGGCGTCGTACGCGAGTTTCGGGAAGGAGCGTCGACCCTGCGTGTGCTCGATGGCCTCGATCTGCGTCTGCAGCGCGGGGAGTGTGTCGCGATCGTCGGTGCCTCAGGTTCGGGCAAGACGACCTTGCTGCAGATTCTGGGCGGGCTCGATCGGCCGACGCTCGGCAGCGTGCGCATCGAAGGCCGCGATCTGCATGCGCTCAATGAAATCGAGCGCAGCGCGCTGCGCAACCGAACGATCGGGTTCATCTACCAGTTTCACCATCTTCTGCCGGAGTTCAGCGCACTCGAGAACGTGGCGATGCCCTTGCTCGTGCGCCGCATGGCAACAGCCGAGGCAAAATCACGCTCGACGGCGATCCTGGAAGAGGTCGGACTCGGCGCTCGGCTCTCGCACCGTCCTCATCAGCTTTCCGGGGGTGAGCGCCAGCGCGCCGCGGTGGCGCGGGCGCTCGTGACAGAGCCCGCGCTCGTGCTCGCCGACGAGCCGACCGGCAATCTCGATGGTCGCAATGCCGAGCAGGTGTTCGAGCTCATGCTTCGGCTCAACCGTGATCGACGCACGACGCTCGTGATCGTGACGCACGATGCGCGTCTGGCGGCACGGATGGATCGCGTGCTGACGCTGACCGAAGGTCGGCTCGTCGAGTAGTCCCGCGCCCGAATCCGGGCGAATAGGCGAATTCAGACGTTTGAGCGGCTGCCCCGCGTGCGGTACTTCTTGCGCACGCGCGATCGCCAGACCCGGTCGAGCACCAGCCAGCCGACGAGACCAAACACCACGCCGCAAATCAGACAGCCGAGCAAAAACGGCTTCCAAACGGGTCCGAGCCCGTTTTGCAGCCAATCCCAGCTCAGCTCGAAACGGAAATCCCCGGGCGATTGGCCAAGTGCGAAGCGGCCCGTGAGGTAAGCGAGGTAATAGATCGGAACGGCCGTCAGCGGATTCACGATGAACACCGTGCCGATGAGCGTCGGCACGTTGAGCCGCAGGAGCATCGCCAGCATGAACGCGAGCGGAATGTGCACGGGCAACGGAATGAAGCAAATCGAGAGCCCGACGCCGAAGGCGGCCGTGATGCTGCGCCGCTGCAGCGACCAAAGGCGCGGGTCAATGAATACGTGCGCGAAGGGGCGCGCGAACCAGCGGTCGCGTGAGGCCTGCACCTTCCTGCCGAGTTGACGGATCGTGTTTCGAAGCATCGCGGGGCGCCACTGTAGCAGCACCGTCGTGGGTCTTGCGACGTTGCTCGGCGTGATGGCGGTGCTCTTCGGGCCGCTCCGACCCGAGCTCTACACACTCATCGCGTTGGTGCTATTCGCGATCGCCGCTTTCGCGACCTCGTTCTTCGTCCGCCTGCGCGTGCTTTTCATTGCGCTCGGCATCGGCACGAGTGTGGCCTTCGTCACCTTGCTGGTGTCGCTCGACCAGTTGGCGCAGCGCTGGTCGCCGGCCGATCAGGGGCAGCGCGTGATCGCCAACGCGCAGATCGACTCGCTCGTACGGCGCACGAACACAGGGATCGAATTCGACGCCGAGCTCGTCATCGAGGCACCGGCTTCATTGCAGCGAACGCTTCGCGCACGTGTGAGCTGGAACGAACCGCTGGCGCCACTGCCCCGGGCGGCCGAGCGGTGGCGCTTGTTGTTGCAGCTCAGTGTGCCGCGCGCCAACACGAACCCGGGAGGGTTCGATGAGCAAAGAGAGTTCTTCCGCGATCGGGTGCAGGCTCGAGCCGTGGTCTTGCCGTTCGCCGGCAATCGTCAGATCGCGGCGCAGCGCGCGGGACTGCTGGCGTTGCGCGAGCAAATCGTTCGTCGCATTCGCGATGTGGTGGTCGATCGTGATGCCGCTGCGCTTTTCTCCGGGCTCGCAGTCGGTGCGACAGGCGAGGTGAGTCGCGAGCAGTGGCGAGTGTTCAGCGATACCGGGACGACGCATCTCGTGGCGATCTCGGGAATGCACGTCACGCTCTTTTGCTGGGTCGTGGCTGCACTCGCTCGACGATTTTGGGCGAGGACGCCGCACCTTGCGATGCGCATCGATCGCGAGACGTTTGCCGCGATGCTCGGTGTTCCGGCAGCGGCGGCCTATGCCGCGCTCGCCGGGTTCGGCATACCGGCGCAGCGCACCGTGATGATGCTCGCCGTGTGGTGGATGCTCAGACTTTCGGGTCGAGTGCATTCGGGGTTCGACGTATTGGGCTTCGCCGCCGTCGCCGTGCTGCTCATCGATCCGTTTGCGCCGTTGTCTTCGGGCTTTTGGCTCTCGTTCGTCGCCATGGCCACATTGATCGCCGCGGGAGACTCGCAAGGCAAAGGCTTGCGCGCGTGGTTCATCGATACGCTGCGCACGCAATGGCGCGTCAGTCTTGCCTTGCTGCCCATCACGATCCTGTGGTTCTCGAGCTTTTCGGTGGCCGGGCTACTCGTGAACTTTGCCGCCATCCCCGTATTTTCTTTGATCCTGGTGCCGATCGCGTTGCTCGGAGGCTTGCTTGGCAGTCTTGCTGCGCCGCTGGCGAGACCTTTGTGGTGGATCGGAGAGCGCGTGCACGAGTGGCTCTGGCCCTTGCTCGTTGCGGTCGCGGCCCACCCGTATGCCGCCATTCAGGTGAGCCCCGCGGCGTGGGTGCCGATGCTCGGTTTCGAGCGCCCGGCCGAGGGCGAAGTGATGATGACGCTGCTCGATGCGGGCGAGGGGACCTCCCTCATCGTGCGTACGCGTCGGCATGCGCTCGTCTACGACACGGGCGAGAGCTACGCGAGCGAGGGGCGTTCCGCAGAGCGCCTGGTCGTTCCTGCCTTGCGTTCGTTCGGTGTGTCGAAGGTCGACCGACTCGTGCTCAGTGGTTCACATGCGCAACGCGCGGCGGGCGCGGCGCGCCTGTTCGCGGCCGTACCCGTCGATCGCGTGATCGGCGGAGGTGAATGGCCGGGCGCACACCGGCGCGTGGAGGCGTGCTCGCGAGGCGAGAAGTGGGACTGGGACGGTGTCGAATTCGAGTTGTTTGGACTGCCCGGAGGGTCGTGTGCACTGCGCATCGATTTCGCAGGGGAACCGTCGTTCCTGATCGCCGATCGCCTCGACGCCGCCGAATCTACCGAGCTCGCCGCACAGGCTGAGGCTGCCGAACGCAGGCTGCGATCGACCGTGATCGTCACGCCCCGTCGGGGATCCATCGCCGCCGTGAGCGCAGGGTTCGTCGAGGCGGTCGATGCGCAGTGGGTCATGGTTCCAGGTGGCAAGGCAGAACCCGAGCGATTCGCGCGCCTCGCGCGGCATTGGCGCGTCGACCCGTCCCGGGTGGTATCGACGGCGGCGCAGGGCGCGATCACCCTGCATCTGCGTCGAGGGCTACCGCCGAGGTGGTTGTCGCATGCCCTCCTGCAGGGAGACCCGCTATGGCGGTATCATCCCCGGTCAGTCACGTCGGGGATCGCCGACGCCATGCAGGACATGCCCAACCCTTGAGCCAACGGCCGGTCGAAATCGCCGACGCCTCCAAGGTATACCGCAGGTTGCTCGGGTACGCGCGGCCCCATCTCGGCATGTTCATGATCGGCGTGCTTGGCATGGCGCTGTTCGCCGCGACCGATGCCGCGCTCGCCTATCTCGTGCAACGCTTCTTGGGCGGCGCTTTCGTCGAGCCCGACCCGCGCATCATTTGGGCGATTCCGCTTGGCGCCATCGTGCTCTTCGTCGCCCGCGGTCTCGGCGACTACGTGTCCAATTATTTTCCGGGCTGGGTAGGGCGTCAGATCATCAAGTCGCTTCGCGGCGAACTCTTCGCTCACTACCTGCGCTTGCCCACGCGTCACTTCGAAGCGGCAACCTCGGGTGGCCTGCTCTCACGCCTCACCTACAACATCGAGCTCGTCGCGGAGGCCACGACGAACGCCGTCACGGTGATGATTCGCGACACGCTCACCATCCTCGCGCTCGTGGCGATGCTGCTCTGGTACAACTGGCAGCTTGCGGCGCTGGTGCTCGTCTTGGCGCCGCCGATCTCCTGGTTGATCCAGCACATCAACCGCTCGTTCCGTCGCTACAGCGCGCGGATTCAGGCGTCGATGGGCGATGTCACGCGCGTGGCCAAAGAAGCGCTCGATGGGCACAAGGTCATCAAGAGCTTCAACGCCGAGAAGTACGAAGAAGCGATTTTTGCCGAGGCGAACGAGCGCAATCGCCATAGCAACATGCGACTCATCGGTGCGCGTGCGCTCGCCAATCCGGTGGTACAGATCATCGCCTCGTTCGGTCTGGCGGGCGTGTTGTTCGTATCGATCCGACAAGTCTTCAACGCGCAGATGCGGGTCGATGAGTTCATGGCCTTTCTCACGGCGCTTTTGCTGCTCACGGCGCCGCTGCGCCGCCTCGTGCAAGTGTTCGGTCCTCTGCAGCAGGGCATTGCTGCGGGCGCGAGCGTATTCGAAGTGCTCGATACGCCGGTCGAGGACGCCGGCGGTACGAAGACTTTGGAGCGAGCTCGTGGCGAGATCGAGTTTCGCGAAGTGAGTTTCAGTTACTCGAGTGCACAGGGTGAGGTGCTCTCGAACGTGAGCTTCAAAGTTCAACCCGGACAGACGGTCGCGATCGTGGGTAAGTCGGGTAGCGGCAAGAGCACGCTTGCCAATTTGCTGCCGCGGTTCATCGATCCCGAGTCGGGCAGTGTGCTGCTCGATGGCGTCGATCTGCGCGATTACGTCCGCGCCGACGTGCGCAAGCAGGTGAGCCTCGTCAGTCAGGAAGTCGTGCTCTTCGATGACAGCATCCGTCGCAACATCGCGTTCAACATCGCCGATGCGGCATCGCCTGCGATCGAGGACGCCGCGACGGCCGCGTACGTCATGGACTTCGCCGCGGAGTTGCCCCAAGGCCTCGATACGCCGGTCGGTGAGCGCGGATCGCAGCTGTCGGGCGGACAAAGACAACGTGTTTCGATCGCCCGCGCGCTGCTCAAAAATGCGCCGGTGCTCGTGCTCGATGAGGCGACGAGTGCGCTCGACAACGAATCCGAGCGGCGCATCCAGGCGGCGCTCGCGACGCTGCGTCGTGGCCGTACGACGCTCGTAATCGCGCATCGTCTCTCGACCATCGAGCAAGCCGATCTCATCGTGGTGCTGCACGAAGGGCGAGTCGTCGAGACGGGTACGCATGCCGAACTCCTCGCGCGCAACGGCACGTACGCGCAGCTTCATCGGTTGCAGTTCGCCGTCTGATGTCCAGCACCACCGCTCGATGGCTCGAAGGCGTGTGGTACGAAGGACGTGCCGGCGCGGCGTTGCTTGCGCCGCTCGCGGCGGTGTTCGAACTTGGCGCTGCATTCCGTCGATCGATGTTCCGTCGCGGATGGCGACGCGCGTATCGGCCGACGGTGCCGGTCGTCGTGATTGGAAATCTCTCCGTCGGTGGCACGGGCAAAAGTCCGCTCGTCGCTGCGCTTGCGCGGTTACTCCGCAGTCGGGGTATCAGGCCCGGCATCCTGACGCGCGGTTACGGCGCGGACGTACGTTCGCCGATTCGGGTCACGCGAGAGTCCGATGCGCGACAGGTCGGCGATGAGCCCGTCATGCTCGCGAGTTCGACGGGTGTCGAAGTCGTAGTTTGCCCCGATCGAGCCGCCGGCGCTCGCGCGCTCGAGGCGCTTGGGGTCGAGGTGATTCTTTGTGACGACGGTCTGCAGCACTACGCGCTGGCGCGCGATCTCGAGGTCGTCGTCATCGATGCTCGGCGTGGCCTCGGTAACGGCCGGCTCTTGCCGGCGGGCCCGCTGCGCGAATCGGCGCAGCGGCTCGAATCGGTCGACTGGGTGGTGACGAACGGCGGTGAGGCGAGCGACGCGTTCGCTTGGCGAGGCCGAGTCGGCTCGCTCGTGATGCAGCTCGTTCCCGAAGCGGCGCGCGGCATCGCCGATCCGCTCGCGTGGCAAAGCGTCGAGCGGTGGCGGGGGGAGAGGGTGCATGCGGTGGCCGGCATCGGCCACCCGGCGCGATTCTTTGACCTGTTGCGCGCAGCGGGGATCGAGCCGATCGAGCACGCCTTCGCCGATCATCACGCGTTCACGGAAGGCGATTTCGCCTTCGGTGACAACCACCCGATTCTGATGACCTCGAAAGATGCCGTAAAATGTGCAGGCTTCGCCGATGCGCGATTTTGGGAGATTCCCGTGGCGACCCGGTTGTCGCCCGATGGCGCTCGCGGCCTCGTCGAAGCCATCGAGACGTTGTACATCGCTTCAAAAAAATCGGAGTCCGCCTGACATGGACCATCGACTGCTCGACATTCTCGCCTGCCCGCTCTGCAAGGGGCCGCTCGTGCATCACCGCGAGCAGCAGGTGCTCGTCTGCCGCGCCGATCGGCTCGCATTTCCGATCAAGGACGGCATTCCGGTCATGCTCGAGGAAGAGGCGAGGGTGCTGACCGCCGACGATCCACTGCTCACACGTTGAGCCTTGGAGCGCGCATGTACCGCATCGTCATTCCCGCGCGTTACGCCTCCACCCGGTTACCCGGCAAGCCGCTGATTCCCCTTGCGGGTAAGCCGATGCTCGCTTGGGTGCACGAGCGCGCGCTCGCGTGCTCGGCCGATGAGGTCATCATCGCCACCGACGACGATCGCATTCAGGCCGTCGCACAGTCCTTTGGGGCGAGCGTCGAGATGACGGCCGCCGAACATACGAGCGGTACCGATCGCATCGCCGAGGTCGCTGCGCGTCGCGGCTGGCTCGATCACGACGTGGTCGTCAATCTTCAGGGCGACGAGCCTTCGATGCCCGCCGAACTCATCGAACAGGTGGCGATGCTGCTCATCGACCACTCGGGCGCCGACATCGCAACGCTCGCGACGCCGATCGAGCATCGCGACGAATACTTTGACCAGAATGCCGTGAAGGTCGTGACCGATCTGCAGGGTCGGGCGCTCTATTTCAGTCGCGCGCCGATTCCGTGGTTCCGTGATCAAGTGGGGCCCGACGGTCTCGATCTGCTGCCGACCGTGGCGAGGCGTCACCTCGGCATCTACGCCTATCGGGTCGGTGCGTTGCGTCGACTCGCGGCGTTCGCACCCACACCGCTCGAACAAGTCGAGAAGCTCGAGCAGCTCAGGGCGCTCGCCCACGGGCTTTGCATACAAGTGGGTGAGGCGACGTGCCGACCGGGGCCGGACGTCAATACGCTCGACGATCTGGCGCGCGCCGCTGCCGCCCTCGAGCGGTCAGCGGGCACGCGCTAAAGCGATCTGCCTCAGTAATCGTCGCGGCGCGTACCGCTGCCGAAGCTCGAGTAGCGATCCGGCGGGCTCGACGACCACACGACCTTTTTCTCGGTAGACGCCGCTGTCTCGGAGACAGACGGCGTCGGTGATTCAGGCTGGGCCGGGGCTACGGGCTGAGTAGGCGCCGCGGACTGGGTCGGCTCGACGGTCTGGGTCGGCGATGTCGGCGGAGCAGCGGCTTCGGCCTCATGCGAGACCGCAGGAGGCGCTGCAGAGGGCGGTGCCGCAGCGGGCTCCGAGGCACTGAGCCCCGTCCAGCTGATGCTCCCGGTGTTTTGCGGCGGCTGCGGCAGATCGAACGCGGCCGCGGACTCACCTGAGCGCGAGGCCTCCGCCGTCTGATTGGCCGCCGGCGACGAATCGACTGTGTCGTCGCCCTCGTCAGAGAAATCACCGACTCCGGACTCGGAGCCCGAGGCGGCATCGCCGACGGTTGCGCCCGGCGGCAGATCACGCATGCCGCCGCCACGACGACCCCGGCGACCCCGGCGACGTCCACGACGCGCGCCACCCTCACGATTGCCCTGAGTTCCGTCCGCGGCGCCCAAGCCTTCAGGGGCGCTCGGGTTCACAGCGTCGCCGCCTGCTTGAGGAGCGGGCGACGTCGCGCTCGTGACGGGTAACGCGGTGTCTTGCGCGGGGGCAGGCGGCGCTGCGGCGCGTTCGGCCTCGCGCGGGCCGCGCTCCTGGCGATCACGACGACGACCCTCATCGCGACGACCGTCTTCGCGACGCGACTCGTCTCGGCGACCGTCCTCACGTCCGCGACGCTGGCCGTCATCCTGGCGTTCGCCACGCCGCTCGTTCTGGGCCGCGGCAGGCTTGGCGTCCTGCTGCGGTCGACCGGGTCCACGATCACGGTTTCGATCGCGACCACGGTCCCCGCGGTCGTTACGCTCACCGCCACGGGCTTCGCGCTCGTTTCGATCTCGGTCGCGACCGCGTCCGCCGCGATCGCGGTCTCGATCACGCCCGCGCCCACGGTCTGGGCGAGCCTCGCGTACGGGTTCCACCGGCGCCGGTGCGCCGAAGAGCCAGCGCCACAGGCGCACGAAAATTCCGAGTTGAGGGCCAGCTGCCGCGACCGCCGCGGGCGCTGCAGCGACCGGAGCGGGCGCCTGCACCACGATGGGCGCCGGCGTAGTGGGCAAGAAGGTGGGGACTGCGGCAGGCTCTTGGGCTGCCTGCTTTTCGCGCGTGCTGCTCGCCTCCGGCACCTTGGCCGGCGTGGGCATTTGGTAGGAGAGGCGCTTGAACTCCGGCGTCTCGGACTCGTCGTCGCGCACGCGACGGATCGAATACTCCGGCGTGTCGATGTTGAGGTTCGGGATGACGATGAGTTCGACGTCGCTCTTGTCTTCGAGCGTACGCAGCCACTCGCGCTTTTCGTTGATGAGATAGGTCGCGACCTCGACCGGCACTTCCACGATGACCTTCGAGGTGCGATCTTTGCGCGCTTCCTCGCCGACGAGTCGCAGGATGGCGAGCGCCATCGACTCGACGGTACGGATGCTGCCGATGCCCTGGCACCGCGGGCACACCTCATGGCTCGAATCGCTGAGCGAGGGGCGCAGACGCTGGCGCGACATTTCGAGCAGGCCAAAGCGCGACAGGCGTCCGATCTGGATGCGCGCGCGATCCATCTTCATGGCCTCGCGCAGACGATCCTCGACGGCGCGCTGATTGCGCGGCTCTTCCATGTCGATGAAGTCGATGACGATCAGTCCGCCGATGTCGCGGATGCGCAGCTGCCGACCGATTTCGTCGGCCGCTTCGAGGTTGGTGTTGGTGGCCGTCGTCTCGATGTCGCCGCCGCGTGTGGCGCGGGCGGAGTTGATGTCGATGGAGACGAGCGCCTCGGTGTAGTCGATGACGATCGAACCGCCCGAGGGCAGTTGCACCTTGTGGGCGTACGCCGATTCGATCTGGCTCTCGATCTGATAACGCGTGAAGAGCGGGATGTCGTCGGTGTACATCTTCAGGCGACGGCCGCCTTCGGCCGGCATGAACCGCTGCATGTACTCGGAGGCCACCGAATGCGCGTTCGGCTCGTCGACGAGGACTTCGCCGATGTCGTCGGAGAAGTAATCACGCAGCGCGCGGGTGACGGGGTCACTCTCGCGGTAGACAAGCAGCGGCGAGGGCCGCTCGAGCACGGCTTTGACGATCTCGTCCCACTGGATCTTGAGGTTGTCGAGATCCCACTGCAGTTCTTCGGTGGCACGACCGAGGCCCGCAGTGCGCACGATGGCGCCCATGCCTGCGGGGATGACGAGGGCATCCATGATGCTCTTCATCTGATCGCGCTCTTCACCCTCGATGCGGCGGCTGACGCCACCAGCGCGGGGGTTGTTCGGCATCAGGACGAGGAAGCGACCGGCGAGCGAAATGTAGGTGGTGAGGGCGGCACCCTTGTTGCCGCGTTCTTCTTTTTCGACCTGGACGACGATGTCCTGGCCTTCCTGCAGGACCTCGCGCATGTTGATGCGACCGCCCGAGGGGTTCTTGAGGAAATACTCGCGGGAGATTTCCTTGAGGGGCAGGAAACCGTGGCGCTCGGCGCCGTAGTCGACGAAGCAGGCTTCGAGCGAGGGCTCGATGCGGGCGATACGCCCTTTGTAGATATTCGCTTTTTTCTGTTCGCGGGAAGGAAGCTCGATCGAGAGGTCGTAAAGCTTCTGTCCGTCAACGAGGGCGACGCGCAGCTCTTCCTGCTGCGTCGCGTTCACCAACATTCTTTTCATGGGACCCAATACTCCGGATTGGGGCCGACAGTCTTCCGGGGGTCGTCCAAGGGGACACCGTCACCCGACGGGCCAGAGGCCTCGGGCGTGCGGGCAGAACCAATGCATTGAGTTGCGTGAGCAGCGTTACGAGAAAGTGAAACACGTTACGGCTGTCTTCTTGGTCTCTGGCAACCGAAGGCGCGTCGGGTGACGCTGCGTCTGTCGGCCGGATTCGATGGCCTCGTCGCCGAGGACCAACTAACATGCTGCGCTCGCTTCCGGGCTGGCTGTAAGGCCGGTTCCGGCGGGCGAGCGCCGCGCTAATGCCTGCGGAAGCGGGCCAACCATGGGCAAACGCTCTCGCGACCCCATAATCCTATGACAAAGCCCATGGAAAAACAAGGTCTTACGAATAAATCTGAACAAACTGCAGTTCGTCGCGTCACGGTGGGTGAGGACGATGCGGGCACTCGTCTCGACCGGTTCCTGACCCGGCGTTACCCCGATGTCGCGAAGAGCCGGCTTTTCCGCATCGTTCGCAAGGGCGAAGTTCGGGTCAACGGCAAGCGGGCGGATATCGATACCCGCCTGGCGCTGGGGGACGAGGTGCGATTACCCCCCGTGCGGCTCGAACCCAAGGAGCCGGTGACCGCCGGGGTGGTGGCGGGCGCAGGGGCGCCTGCCGCCGGGGCCGTCCGCCGAGCGGGGCCGCCCGCCCGCTCCCGCGTGCCTGCCTCGCTGATCGCGACGGTGACGGGGGCCATCCTCCACGAGGACGATCGGCTGCTCGTCATCAACAAACCGGCCGGGCTCGCGGTACACGGTGGCAGCGGTCTCAGCTTCGGCGTCATCGAGGCCTTGCGCGCGGCGCGACCTGACGAGAGCGACAAGCTCGAGCTCGTCCATCGACTCGATCGCGACACGAGTGGAGTGTTGTTGGTCGCCCGAAAGCCCGCAGTGCTGCGCATGCTGCATGCGGGGCTGCGCGAGGGTGAGGGCTTCGAGAAGCGCTATCTCGCACTCGTCAAAGGAAGCTGGCAGCTCGGCAAGAAACGTATCGATGCGCCGCTGCGTACCGACTTGCGCGTGGGCGGAGAGCGTACCGTGAAGGTTCAGTCTTCAGGCAAAAGCGCGACCAGCGATTTTCGTCCGGTGCAGGGTTTCGGTCGCATCGCCTCGCTGCTCGAGGTGTCGATCCTCACGGGACGCACGCACCAGATTCGCGTACACGCGGCGTATGCCGGTCATCCGGTTGCAGGCGATCCGAAATACGGCGACTTCGAGTTCAACAAAGAAATGCGAAAGTACGGCTTGGACCGCATGTTTTTGCATGCCTCGAGCTTGTCGTTCGTGTGGCCCGATCGAGGCACCGAGTTCAGCGTGAATGCGCCGCTGCCCCCGGAGCTCGCTCAGGTGATCGATGCGCTCTCTAGCGTGTCGACGCGGCGGCGTAGGGACGCAAGGCCTGTGCGACGAAGATCATCGGCAGGCCGATGATCGCGGTCGGGTCGAGGCTCTCCATGCGCTCGAACAAAGAAATTCCGAGTCCCTCACTTTTGAATCCGCCGGCACAGTCGGCGGCCGGTTCGCGACGCACGTAGTCTTCGATTTCGACTCGGGTGAGGGTGCGAAAGACGCAGCGGGTCTCATCCCGATGTCGCTGCCAAAGCCCGGCTTCGAGCCCGACCACGGCGACGGCCGTGTGATAGACGACGGTGTGTCCCGAGAGGCGCTCGAGCATGGCCTTTTGGCCTTCGGGGCTGCCCGGCTTGCCGAGGCATTCCTCGCCAAAGGCGCAGACCTGGTCGGATCCGATGACGAGGGCTTTGGGATGGCGCTCCGCGATGACCTTCGCCTTGGCGAGCGCCAGGCGCTCGGCGAGGGCGGCAGCCGGTTCGCCGGGCAGGCGGGATTCATCGACGTCGGGGCTCGCCACCTCGAAGGGCAGGCCGAGCCGGGCGAGCAGGTCTCGCCGATAGCGGGAGCCCGAAGCCAGGATCAGAGGGCGGGAGAGGACGGTCGTTGGGGTTTCGGCCACGGAAAACAACGGTTTACCTCACGATCGTTTTGACTCGAGGGGGGGTGGCCCCTATCATACGCGCCCCATGCCGGCCGACTGGTACCGACCTGTAGATGTCGAGCGTCTGGCTGACGTGGGTGAGTCGCGGGAATTCGATTTGCCGCTCGCCGAGTTGCCGCGCTTGTCGCCGGAGCTCGCGAGCACCGACGGTTACGCTCGATGTCGCGTCACGTTCGCGCGAGAGCAGGGCCAGCCGGTGGCTGAGGTGGAGGTCGAAGCGCGACTCGGTTTGCGATGTCAGCGTTGCCTGAAACCGGTGTGGACCGATGTCGATGGCGGCTCGCAGGTGCGGTTTGTCACCGATCCGGCACGGGTCGATGAGAACGACCTCGGCATCGAGCCGACCTTGGCGCCCGAGGGCAAGATCGCACTGCGTGATCTCGTCGAAGAGGAGCTGCTGTTGTCGGTGCCGCTCGTGCCGCGTCACGACGATCCGCGCGAATGCGGAGGGTCGGCAGACGAGACGACGGAAGAAGAGGGAATGCAAAAGCCGTTTGCGGGGCTGGGCGAGCTCCTGAAACGCAAGAGTTGAAGACGAGTCGCCCGGTTTTGATTTCGATTTCTTAGGAGTCCGACATGCCAGTTCAGAAGAGCCGCAAGACGCCGTCCAAGCGCGGCATGCACCGTTCGCACGACCGTCTCTCCAAGCCTGCGCTGTCGGTCGATCCGCAGTCGGGTGAGACGCACTTCCGTCACCGCATCACGCCGGATGGTTTCTACCGCGGCAAGCGCGTGATCGAGAAGCCGGCCGACGACGAAGCGGCGGGCTGAATCCTGCCATCGGCGGCACATTCTCTGCCGCCGGCTCCTTACGGGGCTGATCCTCCATGACCCTCATCGCGCTCGATGTCATGAGCGGCGACCGTGGCGCGCAGGAATGCGTGCCGGCGGCGCTGCGTGCGCTCGAGGCAGATGCCGAGCTGCGTTTGCTGCTCGTCGGTGATCCTTCCGAAATCAATTCGTTGCTTGCGAAGTCATCGCCAAGCCCATCGATGGCCACTCGCCTCGAGGTCGTGCCGGCGAGTGAAGTGATCGTCATGACCGATTCGCCGCGCGAGGCGATCCGGCGCAAGAAGCAATCGTCCATGCGCATCGCGATCGACCTCGTCGCCGAGGGACGCGCCGAGGCAGCAGTGAGTGCCGGGAATACGGGTGCGCTGACGGCGATTGCACACTTTGTCCTCAAGTGTCTCGCCGCGGTCGAGCGTGCGCCGATCATGTCTGCGGTACCCAACAAGCGCGGCTTCACCCACATCCTCGATCTCGGTGCAAACGTCCGAGCGACGCCGCTGCAGCTCGAGCAGTTCGCGATCATGGGTGCGATCGTCGCGCGTGATGTGCACGGCACGACGCGGCCCCGAGTTGGGCTGCTCAATATCGGTGTCGAGGAGACCAAAGGTCACGATCTCGTGCAGGAGGCCCACACATTGCTGTCGGCCTGGACCCAATCGCACAGCCGCCGGGATTTCGAGTACGTGGGTTTCGTCGAAGGTGGCGATATTTTTTCGGGTGACGTCGATGTGGTGGTCACCGACGGATTCACGGGCAACGTCGCGCTCAAAACCATGGAAGGGGTGGCGGGGCTCATCGGCGGGCGATTGCGCGCCGAATTCACGGCCAATTGGCCGAGCAAGCTCGCCGGGCTGCTCGCGCGTCCGGTTCTCGGACGGGTGTCGGCTTCGCTCGATCCGCGGCGGTACAACGGCGCGGTCATGGTAGGTCTCAAGCGCATCGTGGTAAAAAGCCACGGTAGTGCCGATCGTGTCGCGCTCGCTCAAGCGATTGCGATCGCCGCGACGGCCGTGCGCCGCAACCTCGTCGACCATGTTCGCGAGGCGCTCGAAACCGAACAGCATCAGAACGTTTGATCAGGGGTCAGGGAATGCTCAAATACTCGCGGATCGCCGGCACCGGAAGCTATCTGCCCGAGAGGGTGCTGACGAATGCCGACCTCGAGAAAATGGTCGAGACCTCAGACCAATGGATTCAGGAGCGCACCGGAATCCGCAAGCGACACATCGCTGCCGAAGGCCAGACGACGGTCGATCTCGCTTATGAGGCATCGCTGCGCGCGCTCGAAGCCGCGGGCACCACGGCCGAAGAAATCGATCTCATCGTCTTCGGCACGACGACGCCCGATCTCGTTTTCCCCAATTGCGGCGCGCTGCTGCAACAAAAGCTCGGTATTCGCAGCGCCTGTCCTGCGATCGGCCTCGAGGCGGCCTGTAGCGGGTTCATGTATTCATTGTCGATCGCAGACAAGTTCATTCGTTTGGGCGAGGCCAAATGCGCGCTCGTCATCGGTGCCGAGACCCTGAGCCGCATCGTCGACTGGACAGACCGTGGCACCGCCATTTTGTTCGGTGACGGAGCGGGAGCGGTCGTGCTCAAGCCGGCCGATGAGCCCGGCATCATCTCGACGCACTTGCACACCGACGGCAACTACAAAGATTTGCTTTATTGCTCGGGCGGCCCCTCGAGAGGGTTTTCGCGGGATGCGTCGGGCCGACTTGATGCCTTCATTCGAATGTCGGGTAACGAGATCTTCAAGGTAGCGGTGAAGTCGTTGGGATCCATCGTCGATGAGACCCTCGCGGCCAATGGTCTCGACAAATCCGCGATCGATTGGCTCGTGCCGCATCAGGCCAATATTCGAATCATCCAGGCGACGGCCAAGAAGCTCGACATGCCGATGGAGCGGGTGATCGTCACGGTAGATGAGCACGGCAACACGTCGGCGGCCTCCGTTCCGCTTGCGCTCGATACCGGTGTACGCGATGGTCGAATCAAGCGGGGCGATCTGATCCTGCTCGAGGCTTTCGGCGGAGGGCTGACTTGGGGTTCTGCCCTGATTCGGTTCTGAAAAGTCATCTTCGAGACGAAAAAAAACGCCGCGCAATGCGCGGCGTTTTTTTGCCTGTTGGCAGCGTCGATTACTTGGAGATCGAGCGCTTGAACATGCGATCGAGCTTCTCGTTCGTCGCATCGCAGCAGGACTGGCTGGCCTGAGCGGCAGCGAGCGCCTGGTTGGCGGTCGACTGCGCGCCGTTGGCGGCATTGGCCGCATTGGCGGCGGCGCCGTTGGCGGCATCAGCCGTGCTCTTGGCAGCGGCGACCTGCGACTGGAGGCTGGCGACCTGCGTCTTCAGGTTGTCGATCTGAGCCTGCATCGGCTTGAGGTCGGTGCAGCCCGCGAGACCGGCAACGGCAATGACAGCGGCCATCTTGACGACGATCGGAGTCTTCATTGTTGGAAATCCTCTTTGACAGTGACTAAAACGAAAATCGTGGCGGTACCGGGACCGCCATACGGCCGTCCCCTAGCCGACATAGTATAACTGCACCAGATCACAAATGTGATTGCAAGCGTACGAAGCCTGCAAAAACGCCTTGGCGTTCAACGTTTTCGGATCAGGAACTGATGGTTTTTGAGACGAATGGTTTCGATCGAGGGCGCCGCACGAAACTCATCCACGGCGCGGGTGACGCCGTGGTCCCAGATGCCCCGTCGATCGTAGTCGTCACCGGCCATGTAGCCCCCTGTTTTGATTTTGGGGGCGAAAGCCTCGAGGTCGCGCTTCACGTCGTCATAGAAATGGCTGGCGTCGACATACGCCCAGTCGAAGTGCTGGTCCGGGAACAGCGGCGCAGCGTCGTGCGAAAGCATGCGATGCATCACGATGCGCCCCGAGGCGATCTCACGCTCGAATCGGCGAGCCACTTGTTGGTACTGCTCCTCGAGGGCCGCACTCGCAGCGTCTTTGGAGCCGAAGTCTTGAGTCGGACCGTCGTACAGGGATCCGTCATCGCGCGTGAACCAGGGATCGACGAGATGAAGGATTTTCGGTTCGTTGATGGCGAGAATGCGTTCCGAAAAATCACCATCGAACACGCCGACCTCGATCACGGTGCCGCCTTTCGGCAGCGTATCGAAGAGAAAATCTCGGCTTGCAGCACGGCGCGCTCGTTTGGAGAGCAGGCGTTCGATCCAACGTCGACCGGGGAGTCCGGGGGCAGGGCGGTACACGGCGTCTTTCCTCTTCAGGGCTTGTCGGAGCTCGATGCGGAAGATCGTCGCAGCCACCTGCGTCACGATTTAGTGCGCATAATAGCCTGAGAGACCCCACTTCAAAGAAAGATAATGACTTCAGCGCGCGTGCTTTTTGTTCCGGTGAGCGGCCCAAGTGGCATGGGAGAGTTTGCCCGTGCCCGCAGTCTCGCCGATGCGCTTCGGGCTCGTTGGCCCGGCACCGAAACCCATTTCCTGCTGCACCGGGATGCACCCTACGCAAAAGAGTTTCATCACCCGGTGACGACGATCCCCGCATCACCGACGTTATGCACCGACGAGGTCGTGCGCACCATCGAGCAGTTCAGACCGGGCGTCGTGGTATTCGACAATGCGGGGCGAACCGGTGCGTTGCGAGCGGCGCGTCGCATCGGCGCGCGCGTGGTCTACGTCAGTTCGAGGGGTCGGCAGCGTTACAAGGCCTTTCGGTTGCGCTGGATGGGATTGCTCGATGATCACTGGATCTCCTACCCGGCGATCGTCGCAGGCGGGCTCGGTTTCTTCGAGCGCCTCAAACTGCGACTCCTCGGCCGACCCCAGGTGCGTTTTCTCGACGCGGTACTCGCGCCGGCCGATGAGCGGGCGGCCGACGAATCGCTCGCGCAGTTCGGATCACCCGATCTTTTGGTGGTGCCGGGAGGTGGCAGCCAGTTTCACGATGCGTCGATCACGCCCGACGATTTCGCCCGGTGGTCCAAGATCGTCGCTGCTCAAGGATTTCGGGTCGTGTTCATCGCCGGCCCTGCCTTCTCAGGCACTGCAGAGGACATGCCGGGTGTGAAGCTGGTGCGGGGCGTGTCGGGCGGTGCGCTGCACGCCTTGCTCACGAGGACAAAAGTCGTGTTCGTCAACGGCGGCGATACGCTGTTGCAGGCGCTTGCTCTCGGCAAGGCCAGTGTCGCGGTGCCGATCGCGGGTGATCAAGCCGGTCGCATTGCGCGTTGCGCGGCGCTTGGCGCAGTGATCGCGCCGAAGGCGATGGCCTCATCAGGCGCCGAGCCTGCTGAAGCCTGTCTCGAGTTGTTGCGGGACGAAGGGCTTCGGAGGGCGCTCGAGACGAGAGTTCGCGACGCAGGTTTTGAAGATGCCCTGCCTGCGCTCGTCGAGCGACTGGGCGTTCATCTCGGTTTGGCGTCGATCAGTTCACGATAAGCGGCCAGCGTCTCGCGCTTCACGTTCTCGAGGTGGTAGGCGGAGAGGTCCGGTTGGATCCGCTCTGGGCGCGCGAGCATGAGTTCCTGCAACGCACTCGTCATGGCAGGTACGTCGTCGACCGCGACGAGCTTGCCTGGAAATCGCGACAAAATTTCTGACGGGCCCTGCGTGCGCGTGGCGAGCACGGGGGTGCCGGCGTCGAGCGCCTCGAAGATCACGCGTCCGAGCGGTTCGCTGCGCGAGGGACTCACGAAAAGATCGAAGGCCTGAAAGAATTCTTTGGCGTCCTCGCGAAAACCGAGCAGGGTGATATCGGTGCCGCGGGTGAGGGCCTCGAGGCGTTCGCGTTCTCTACCCGCGCCGACGATGGCGAGCTTCGCCCCGGGTAGTGCGGCCTCGCGAAAGGCGCGAATCAGCGTGTCGAAGCCTTTCGATTGGGCGAGGCGACCCACACCTCCGATCAGGAAATCGTCTGCACCGGCGCCGCAGATCGCGCGCAACGCCGTACGACGCTCGGCGGTGATGCGCGGCGCGGGCATCAAAGATTCGTTGATGTCGAACATGCGGCCGCGGTAACTCGCGAGGTCGCGTTTCTGCCATTCGGCGATCACGATGAGGCCATCCATGCGCAGGAAGTGCGGGCCGTTCACCCACATGTGGAGCGTCGCGATCGTCGGGCAGCTCGGTTTGAGGCGAGCGACGAGGCGAGTGCTGCGACGCAAATGGGTATGGATGACCTCGGGTTCGAATTCTCGCAGCACACGGCGCAGGCCGATGCCCGGAAACCAGCGGTTGAGTTCGAATACGTTGACGCGTGAGTCGAGATGATCGCGGATCGATGCGCCGCCGGCACCACGATGGTCGCTGCGCAGGGCGAGGGCGACGTCATGTTCGCTGACGCAGGCGTTGCACATCTCGGCCGTGGCACGCTCGGTGCCAGCGAATCCGCGAGAGAAGAGGGTGTGGAGAATACGCATGCCGTGTGTCTCGGGGTGGCGGCTCAGCGACGACCATCGCGCAGGATTTCTCGCGCCGCATTCATGCCGGGCACGCCGGTGACACCGCCGCCGGGGTGCGCGCCCGAGCCGCAAAGGTAAAGCCCACGTACGGGGGTTCGGTAATCGCCGTACCCGAGCGCGGGGCGGGCGGCCCAAAGCTGATCGAGTCCGAGCGCGCCGTGAAAGATATCGCCGCCAGCGAGTGCGAAGCGCTCTTCGAGATCGAGCGGCGAGAGGGCAGATCGACCGACGATGCTGTCGCGAAAATTCGGTGCGTACGCGTTGACGGTATCGATGATGAAGTCCGTTACCGCCTCGCGCATGCCGGGCGTGTGCCAACTTCGATCCGGTGCATCGGGTCGTGCGAGGTCGTAATCGAAATGCTGACAAAAGAGGCTCGCGACGTGCGAACCCTTCGGGGCCAGTGTGTCGTCGAGCGTCGAAGGGATGAGCATTTCGACGATCGGTTCACGCGAGACGCCGTTGAGTCGGGCGGAGGCAAACGCGCGATCCATATAGCCGAGCGACGGCGCGAAGATGATACCGGCACCGAGGTGCGAGTCGTCGTTGCGTGAACGTTGCGCAGTGAAATTCGGCAGCGCCGAGAGTGCGACATTCATGCGGAAGGTGGCCGAGCCCACGCGCCAACGCTCGATGTGATGACGAAAATCGTCGGGCAGATCCTCGGGAGCAAGCAGCGAAAGAAAGAGAGGCTTCGGCCCGAGGTTGCCGATGATGCGCGGTGCGCCGAAGACGCGACCATCGACGAGTTTGATGCCCGTCGCGCGGGGCGCCTCGTTGCCGCGGCCACGCATCGTGATGATGTTCGCCACCGGCGAGTCGCATTCGATATGAACGCCGAGCTGACGCGCTTCGGCAGCCAGCGCTTGAGTGATGGCGCCCATGCCGCCGACGGCATGACCCCAGACGCCGCTCTTACCGTTCACTTCGCCGAAGGCGTGATGCAGCAAGACGTACGCGCTGCCGGGCGTGTAGGGGCTCGCATAACTGCCCACCACCGAATCGAAACCGAAGAGCGCCTTGAGGGGTTCGCACTCGAACCAGTGATCAAGGATTTCGCCGGCGCTGCGCGTGAAGAACTCGTGCAGTTCGCGTTGCGCGGCGATCGGCAGGGCGCGGAACTCGCGTCCGAAACGCAGGACCTCCCAAAGATCACGTCCACGACGCAGATCGGTGGGAGGTGTGCGCGTGAGCAGACTGCGCAGCATCGCGACCGCGCGGTCGAGCAGGGCGTAGAACTCGGGTAGTCGCGCGGCATCTTTTGCGCTGTAGCGGCGCACTTCGGCGAGCGTCGAAGCGGAGTCGGGTCCTGCACTGAACGAGTCGCCGTTCGGCAGAGGCAGGAAGTTCTGCATCGGCCGCTCGAGGATGCGCAGGCCGTGCTCGGCAAGCTTCAGATCGCGGATCACCTGCGGGTTGAGCAGGCTCACCGTGTAACTCGCCGTCGAATTACGAAAACCCGGGGCGAACTCTTCGGTGACCGCGGCGCCGCCGACCAGGCTGCGTCGTTCGAATACGCCCACGCGCAGGCCCGCCCGTGCGAGGTAGGCGGCGCACACGAGGCCGTTATGGCCAGCGCCGATGACCAGGGCGTCGAAATCGGTGGGGGGCTTGCGACTGGATGAATTCACAGGTACTGTATGGATCAACAGAGGTGTCCCATGTCAGATCTCACCCCACGTCAAACCGAAATCCTCCGTCTTATCCAGCGAGCTATTGCTGAAACCGGCATGCCGCCCACGCGGGCAGAAATTGCGCAAGAGCTCGGGTTCAAGTCCGCCAACGCCGCCGAGGAGCATCTGCGCGCACTCGCCCGTAAGGGTGTGATTGCGCTCGTGCCGGGCACCTCGCGAGGCATCCAACTCAAGGACATCCTTCGCGAGCAGCTCGGTCTGCCGCTCATCGGCCGCGTGGCTGCCGGTAAGCCCATTCTCGCAGAAGAGAACATCGAAGCGCGCTTCAACATCGACCCCGACATTTTTTCGCCTCGGCCGCACTACCTCCTCAAGGTCACCGGCATGTCCATGAAAGACGCCGGCATCCTCGATGGCGACCTCGTCGCCGTGCATCGCACGCCCGAGGTGCGCAATCGCCAAATCATCGTCGCTCGCCTCGAAAACGAGGTCACGGTCAAACGTTACAAGCAAGAAGGCCCCACGGTCTGGCTGCTGCCCGAAAACCCCGACTTCGAGCCAATTCGCGTCAACTTACGCGAAGAGCCGCTCATCATCGAAGGCGTGGTGGTCGGTGTGCTGCGTCGGGGGGCCACGAGCGGCAAGGCTACGCCTGCCGGGCTGATGTAACGCCGCCCGTCGTCTCCGCGAGCGATCCACATGCATTTTCCCAGGCTGCGTCCGTTGACGGACGCTGCGCGTTGTCACCATGGGTCAGGCCACCTGCGACACCACAGCCGAGCCGTCGCTCGAGCGGCTGCTCGAACACCCCGCCATCTGGCGCGGACGAAGCGTTGCACGCACCGCTACGCTCAGCACGGGGTGTACCCGCCTCGATGAGGCGTTGCCGGGCGGCGGATGGCCCGCTGCCGGCCTCACCGAAATCCTCACCGCGCGCAGCGGGCTCGGGGAATTGCGACTCCTCGTGCCGCTGCTTGCGCGTCTTGGCGCGCAGCCGCCACCGCGATGGGCCGTCTGGGTCTCGCCACCCTTCGAACCCTACGCACCCGCGCTCATCGCAGCGGGCGTACCTCTCGAGCGCCAGCTCGTCGTACGTTCGGCAGAGCCCGCTTGGGTCATCGAGCAATCCCTCGACTCGGGCGGTGCGGCGCTCGTACTCGCCTGGCTCGCGCCGGGCGTGGCCACGAGCGTGACGGTGCTGCGACGTTTGCAACTCGCCACGCAGCGCAGCGGTGCACCGGCTTTTCTTTTTCGACCGCTCACCGAAGCGACGCGCACGTCGCCTGCAGAACTTCGTCTCGTGTTCGAGCCGAACGTGATGGGCGGACGCATACATCTGCTCAAAAGTCGCGGTGGCGAGCGCAGGCCTCTCGAATTACGTTGGCAGGAGTTCTCTCTGCAGGAGCGCGACGATGTCGCGTCGTGAGCGTGCATCTTCGGTGACACGCGCGTTTCGCGCGTCGCGTCAGGGGTCCACTGCGCAGGTCTCTTCGCGCATCGCCTCGACACCGCGCGCGCTGACGAGTGGCAGACCGCCCGATCCGCCACTGCCGCTCGAATCTTTGTTCGATGCAGCACCCGAGGCCTGGGTGGCGCTGCAGGTTCGCAGTATCGCGACGGACGCGCTCGAGCGCCTTGCCGAGATCGCCGGCGGCTTCACTTCGCGCGTGAGCCTCGAGCCGCCGGATGCCGTACTGCTCGAGGTGCGTGGCAGTTTTCGGCTCTTCGGCGGAGCGCAGGGCTTGTGCCGACAACTGCTCGACCGTTGTGGTGCCGCGGGCTACGCGCTGCAATGGTCGCTGGCGCCGACGCCGCGTGCAGCGCTCGTGCTCGCGCGGGCGGGGCAGGGCCAGATCGTGCTGGCTCGCGATCGTCTCGTCGGCCTGCTCGCACCGCTACCGCTCACGCTGATGCGTTGGCCCGATGACGCCCTCGAACGACTCGACTCGGTGGGTGTGCGCACGTTGGGCGCGGCACTGCGCTTGCCACGAGCGGGGTTCGCCCGACGGTTCGGACCCAAGCTGCTGCTTGCGCTCGATCAACTCACCGGCGCGGCGCCCGAGTTGCGTCGACCCGTCGCAAGACGTGAGCGATTTCGAGCGCAGGTGGAGCCAGCCTTCGAACTGCAGACCGTCGCGCTCGTGCTGCAGTATCTCGAGCCGCTGCTCAAAGATCTCGAGCGTTTTTTGCGCACGCGCCAGTGCGGTATCGATTGGCTGAAATTACGTCTACAGCACCGCAAGCATCCGCCCACGCGCCTCGATCTGCGCCTCGCCACGGCCGAACTGCAGGCGAGTCATTTCGTGGAACTGCTGTCCTTGCAGTTGTCGCGCATCACGCTGCCAGCTCCAGTGCTGCGCTGCGAACTGCGATCGGGCGTACTGCAGGCGTTCGTGACGCAGAGTGAGTCGGTCTGGCGTCCCGGCGAACACGGTGGTGGCGCCGGTCGCGAATCCCCTGTGCTCATCGAGCGATTGCGCGCGCGGCTCGGCAGTGATGCGGTGTACGGGCTCTGTCTCGTCCCCGAGCATCGACCCGAACGGGCGTTCGGCATCGCAGAGCCCGATACGGCTCCGCCACGCCGCGAGTCGCCACGCCGCGAACTGCCACGTAGCGAACCGTCACGCAACGCATCGCCTGCAAGGTGGGTTGCGCGTCGACCGCTATGGTTACTGCGCGAGCCCGAGGTGCTCATCGATGCGCCGCAAGGGTTGCAGCTGCTCGATGGCCCCGAGCGAATCGAGACCGGCTGGTGGGATGGGTGCGAAGTGGCCCGCGATTACTACATCGCCCGTGACGGCTCGGGTGCCGAACTCTGGGTATATCGCGAGAGACTGGCGCCGCACGATTGGTATCTGCACGGCGTATTCGGTTGAGCGAAGCGCCCCGTCAAGCGGGACGCTTCGCCGAGTCCAAAGAAATCGACGGCTCTCCGACGCTTACTTCTCGCCCTTGATGTAGCGATCGAGTTCGCGGTGGAAGTGGCGGATACGCGATTCCTGCTCGCTCCAGAGCGGACCGCGGAAGCCGCGCGAGCGGCTGCCGGCGCCAACTGCGGAGACGAGCTCGACATCCTGATCGAGGACCTCGCCGAGATCTGCGCGCTGGCCTTCGGCGAAACGCTCTATCGGCGGTCGGGTCGCTCCCGTGATGTCGGTGCCCTTGGGCAGGCCCATCCAGGCCGGCACAAAGTAATCCGGGTCGTCGACGTAACGGAACATCGTGATGTTGTCGTAGTAGAACTTCTTCGGATCATCCGGGTGCGGCAAGAAGCGCATGATGAACACGCCCTCCGGATGGCAGCCGATCTGCACGTTCGGAAACAGCCCCGTCGCCCAGCTGTCGGTGAGTTGTCCGTCCGTGAAGTTGTCGTAGTGGGTGAGGCCGAGCCGACGCGCGCGCTCACGCTTCGAGCGTTGAACGGCAGCCCGCACGCCGCGTGCATCGCCCTTGTACGAGTCGGGATCCATGCCGGCGTCCTGCATCATGAACCGCAGGCCCGCATCGACGCTGTCCTGATCGGCGATCCGATGCGACTTCTGACAGAGCGGCACGATCATGCGGCTGAAGCCGTTCGGGTAAAGGTCGTACTGGCTGTAGTCGCCCATCACCGTCTGCGTCTGCGGATGGATGTGGGGCAGGTGGTAGGTTTCGTAGAACGAGTCGACGCCCACCTTCCAGTTGGCGTTCCAGAGTGTGCGCACGTGACGCACCGGATTCATCTCGTCGATGCGGTAGTTTTCGAGGTAGCCCTTCGGCAGACCGATCCATTCGGAGAGCGGCGGCGCCTTGCCATCGAGATTGACGAACACGAGTCCGGCCTGAGCTTCGCAGCGCACCTCGCTCATGCCGGGTCGGTGCGCCACCAGCTTGGGGGCGAACGTTTGTTCATCCGTGATCGCCTTCAGCTGGCCGTTGCAGCGGAACTTCCAGCCGTGGAACGCACAGGTGAACTCGCTGACGCTGCCGAAATCGTTGAGCGCGATGCGGTTCGCACGGTGGGGGCAGACGTTGTAGAAGGCCTTGAGGCCTCCATCGTCCTGTCTCGCCACGATGATCGACTCGTGACCCACATCGAAGGTGAAGTAGTCGCCGGGCTCGCGGACGTCCGCCGTGACGCCGGCGAGCAGCCACGCACGTGGCCACAGATGGGTCCATTCCTTGCGCATGAACTCCTCGGAGAAGTAGCGCGACGGATCGGGGATTTCGAGCCCGTTGTCGACGGGGGCCTGCCTGGCCTCGAGTGAATCGGGCGGTGCAGCGGGATTGACCTGATAGTCGTAACTCATGGCGACGGCCTCCTGAATCAACTGGACACAGTCTAGAACGAGGACACCCAAATGTACCTGTTGCTGTCATGCAACAAACTGGATCTTTAAAAAAACAGGACAGTTTGATTTTTTTCCAACTCGGTACCACACTGCAAGCCTCGTAGAGTGCGTCTGCCGCATTTTGGGGCAGGTCGCTAGGGACAATTTCCACATAACCACCTGAGGGAAACCAGGATGCTCAAATCACAGGGACGAACCGTGACTGTGGCAGTGCGGTCGGTATTGGCCGCGAGCGCGATGGCGATGACCATGGCAGCTGCCCAGGCACAGCAGACGGGCGATGAATCCCGCCTCGAAGAAATCACCGTCACCGCCCAGCGCGGCGCGACGGAAACCAACCTGCAGACCACCCCGATTTCGGTATCCGCCGTGACCTCGGCCGATATCGATCGTCTGGTCGCGAAAGACATCTCCGGTCTCGCCTCGTCGGTACCGGGATTCTCGGCAGCTCGCATCACGGCCTTCAATGCGGCCTCGTTCGCGATGCGCGGCGTCGGCCTCACCGACATCATCGTCTATCAGGACTCGCCGGTCGGCGTGCAGGTCGATGACTTCGTGATGCCGAGCGTGCAGACCCAGTTGCTCGACACCTTCGACATCGCCGGCGCGGAAGTGCTGCGCGGTCCGCAGGGCACCCTCTTCGGCAAGAACACGACAGGCGGTGCGGTCAACATCCGCACGAAGCGTCCCAACATGTCGGAGTTCGGGGCGGACATCCGTCTCGGCTACGGCAGCTTCGGTTCCAAGCGTCTGCAGGCGGCGATCGACCTGCCGCTGCAGCAGGACGTGTTCGCCCTGCGTCTCGTCGGCTCGGTCTCGAAGTCCGACGGTTACTACAAGCTCGGCGCCACCTACGGTCCGATCAACACGCTGAACATTTTCGGTGGCACCTTTGAGCCGTTCACGATCCCGGGCGTCACGGGCCAGCGCGGCTCGGGTACGGGCGCGACGACGGGCGGTGACGACGTTGTCAACGGCCGGATCAAGGCCCAGTGGAATGCCTCGGAGAACCTCACGCTGTTGCTGCAGATCGAGAAGATGCGCGATCGCTCCGATGCGGTGCCGTCGTTCAACGACACGCCGCCGAACGGTCCGTACCTCTGGAACTTCCTCGGGTTCACGCGCCCGACCGGTGATCCGCTCGACAGTATGGCCTCCACAGAGCGCAACGACTCGCTGCTCGAGATGGACAAGGGTCAGCGCATCGACGTCGATGGCGTCTACCTGAACGCAGAGTGGGACCTGGGTTCGCACACGCTGTTCGCGGCGGCCGGTACGCGCGATCAGAAGGAACATCTGCCGAACACCTACACGGGTGCCGCGCCGGTGAACTCCATCACGAAGCAGCCGATCTCGCTGTTCGACGCCACGCGCGACACGGACCGTGAGACGAGCCAGCTCGAAGTGCGTATCGCTTCGAAGAACGACGGCCCGATCAACTACGTGATCGGTGGGTTCCAGCAGACGAACGATGCACGCTTCTGCGTGGTGCAGGTTCTGGGCTTCATCGACCTCGCGCTGCCGTTCGCTGCGCTCGGTCTGCCGGCTCAGTTCAACAACAACACGCCGCAGGTGCTCTGCAATCAGCAGGACTCGGACTCGCTCGCGGGCTATGCCGATTTGACCTACAAGGCCTCGGACAAGCTGACGCTGGGTGCGGGCTTCCGCTACACGCAGGACGAGCGCGAGTGGGCGGGCCGTACGCAAGTCGGTCTCGCGTCGCTCGATCCTCGCAACCCGGGTCTCACGCCGGCGCAGCTCGGCGAGCCGCTCAACGCGGGTGACTTCACCAAGTACCCGGGCGGTCAGATCGTCAACTCGAAGACTCCGGGCTTCGGCAATCTGGCCCGCAAGTGGTCGGAGCCGAGCTGGCGTTTGACCGGTTCGTACCAGTGGAGCGACACGCTGTTCAGCTACGCGACGGTGTCGCGCGGCTACAAGGCGGGTGGCTACAACGATCAGACCGGCACGAGCGGCCTCATGGTCCCCTCGCTGACGCGTCCGGTCGATCCTGAGTACGCCACCAACCTCGAAGTGGGCTTGAAGTTCGAGTCGGCCGATGGCCGCCTGCGCTTCAATCCGACGGTGTTCACGACGAAGTACGAAGACGCCCAGCGCGCGGTGAACATCATCACCCGCAAGGGCGGCGCGGACTTCCAGGAAACCGTCTTCTACAACGCGGCCGAAGTGAAGTCGCAGGGTATCGAGCTCGAGCTGCAGGCGCTGATCACGGACTCGTTCCGTATCCGCGGTCAGGCAGCGTTCCTCGATGCCAAGTACGACAAGTTCGTGATCAACCAGCCTGCGCTGAACGATCCCGTCAGCGGTGGCTCGATCGTTGCCTTCAACGGCAACTTCTCGGGTCTGCCGGTGCCGCGTTCGCCTGAGCAGAGCGGTGCGATCTCGGGCACCTACACCACGGACTTCGCGCAAGGCAGTCTCGAGGTGACGGGTGAGGTGTATTACGAGGCCGAGAACCTGTTCTACATCTCTGCCGCGGGTCGCGAGTACGACGCGTACCTCAACGAAAAGACGCTGCTCAACATGTCGGCGACCTACACGCCGTCCGACAATCGTTACTTCGTCCGCGTATACGGCAAGAACCTCTCGGATGAGCGTTATCGCGTCGCCTCGCAGTCGGTGGCGACGTTGTGGACGCACACCCAGTGGGGTGCGCCGCGCAGCTACGGCATCGAGGTGGGCTTCAACCTCGGATCGAGCGGCAAGTAAGCGCACGATCTAGAAAGCAACGTCCTCTCGAGGACAAAAAAAGCCCGGCGAAAGCCGGGCTTTTTTTTGATGGGTGGCGAGTGGCGACAGGTGACGTCGGATACCGCCCGAACTCCGCAAGCGTTAGGCCGCGGTCTCCGGCGTGAAGGGGCACCAGGTTTCTTTCTCAACGACGTCGAGCAGGAAGGAGAGCTTGGCCATGCCGCCGATGATCGCCATGACGACACCGAGCTCGAGGATCTGGGCTTCGGAGAAATGGGTGCGAAGCGTCTTGAAGAGCGCTGGCGAGATTTCTCCGTGCATATTCGTCAGCACCATCTGATCGGTGTACTCGATGACGGCGAGATCGGCTTCGGAGAAGAGCGGCTGACTTGCCGTGTTGGCCACCAGCGCGTCGATTTGATCTTGGGAAAAACCCGCCTCGAGTGCGCCCGGGACGTTTTGCTTGTTGCAGGTCCTGCAGCCGTGCACGAGCGACAGGCGCAGCCGTGCGAGTTGTTTGTAACGCTGAGGAACCTCGCCCCCGAAGAACACCTTCACGTAGAACTCGTTCATCACGAGGTTCAATAATTGGGGGGCTTGGGCGAAGACCTCGATGAAGGTGGGTTCGCCCGTGAGTCGGTTGAGCATGTCCCACGCCGGGGCAACGCCCTCAGGCAGGGCGGAACGGGGCGTGCGGGTGAACAGGGTCTGCGTCATGGCGGATCCTCCCATTGGCGGTCGGGCTGTGAGCGATCGGGCTGTGAGCGATCGGGCTGTTAGCGATCGGGCTGTTAGCGGTCAGGAACTTTGAACCACTCGGGGATGGTACCCGGCCATACGTCGCCCCACATCTGGTTACCACCGTCCACCACGAGCGTTTCGCCGGTAATGAACTTGCCCGTCACGGGCGAGCCGACATGGACGACGGCCTGAGCGATGTCGAAGGCGTCGCCGAACTGCCGCAGCGGGTTGGCATTGCCAAACTTGGAAGCCGCTTCGGGCTTGTAAACATTGAGACCCTCGGTCGCAATGGAGCCAGGCGACACGCAGTTGACGCGGATGCCGAGCGGCGCCCATTCGACGGCCACGGACTTGCTGAGATAGATGACGCCGGCGCGCGCGGCGCAGGTGTGCGCCACCTGCGGCATGCCTCGCCAGACGTTGGCCACGATGTTGACGATCGAGCCCTGAACTTTGCGGTCGCGCCAAGTCCGTGCCGCCGCCTGCATCATCCACCACGTTCCGTTGAGGTTGGTGTCGATGACGGCGTTCCAGCCCTTCACCGAGTAATCGAGCGCAGGCTGAGGAAACTGGCCGCCGCCGTTGTTAACGAGCAGATCCAGACCGCCGAACTTCGACCAGGTCTCGTCGATCAACGACTGCACCTGTTCGGGGTCGCGTATGGTCATGGCGCGAGTACCGACCTCGTGACCGAGCAAGCGTCGGATGCTCTTGGCCGTCTCAGCGAGACGCTCCTCGCGGCGCCCGCAGATCACCACTTTCGCGCCGAGTCGCGCGAACAAGAAAGCCATGGCGCGACCGAGGCCGCTGCCGCCGCCCGAGACGAGGCAGACCTTGCCCGCGAGCAGGTCGTCACGATACGCGTGAGGGCGCTTGGCGAGCTCCTCGTCGGTAAAGCCCCAACGCACGGGAGACGTTTCTTTGGAGTTGATGAGAGGGGTCGTGGCTGACATGGAAACCTCGCGGGTGGCGTCAGAGCGTCTTGAGACCGAACAGCGAGACGCTGGCGATGTTGCGGTTGGGGATGCCACCCAAGTTGTGGGTGAGACCGAGACTGGGTGAGGGGAGTTGTCGTTCGCCTGCGCGACCGAGCAATTGGTTGTAGACCTCGTAGACCATGCGCAGACCCGAGGCCCCGACAGGATGTCCGAAGCACTTCAGGCCGCCGTCGGTCTGGCAGGGATTGCGACCGTCGCGATCGTAGCGACCGTCGAGAATGTCCGTCGGCGCGCGACCCTCGGCGGAGAAGCCGAGATCCTCCATGAGCACGAGTTCGGTGATGGAGAAGCAGTCGTGTACTTCCATCAACGACACCTCGCCCGCGGGGTCTTTCACGCCGGCCTCGGAATACGCCCGAGCGGCGGCGCGCCGGGTCGTCGGCGTATGCGCGCCGTCCCAATCGGCGTGCGAGAGCTCGTATCCGTTCGATGCGACGAGCTGCAGGGCTTTGATGGCTACGGCATCTCGTCGTCCCAAAGATTTGGCGATCTCGGGCGTGGTGACGATCGCGCAGGCCGCGCCGTCCGACACGCCGCAACAATCGAGGACGCCGAGCGGCCAGGCGATCATCGGGGCGGCAAGCACCTGCTCCGAAGTGATCGCCTTGCGCAGATGAGCCTTCGGTGCATGCAGGGCGTTGGCATGGCTCTTCACCGACACGTGCGCCATGGCGCGGCGCAGTTCGTCGATCGGGATATTGTGCTTGGCGGCGTACGCGGCACCAAGCTGGGCGAACGCCCCAGGCGGTGTGAATCCAGGCTGCCAAAGATCTTCGAAGGTACCCTTGGTCCGCTCGGGAAGTCCTCCGAAGCCCGTATCTTTTAGCTTTTCCACGCCCATGGCGAGAGCGATGTCGCAAGCACCGGAAGCCACTGCGTAGGCGGCTCCGCGGAGTGCCTCGGTGCCGGTCGCACAAAGATTTTCGACGCGCGAGACCGGGATCTGCGGCAAGCGCAAGGCCATCGAGAGCGAAAGCGCCGACTTCGATACGCTCTGCTCGTCGTAGAACACACCGAGCCACGCCGCTTCGAGCTGATCGCGCTCGATGCCGGCATCGCGCGTCGCTTCCTCGAAGGCTTCGAGCATCAGATCGTCGGCACCGCAGTCCCAACGCTCGCCGAAGCGTGCGCAACCCATGCCGAGAATGACCACTTTGTCGCGGATGCCGCTCGCCATGGCTCAGCGTCCGTCCGCCGCCGACTTGATCGGCGCAGCCTTCCAGAAATAGCGACGGAACCCGCGGGTTCGATCGATATCCTTGAGGCGGAACACGAACCTCACGTCGTCGCCGACCTTGGCTTCACCCTGCGCGAAATCGGCAAACTCGATGAAGGCATTGCCGCCCGCCTCGAAAGCGACGTTGCCGTACACGAGCGGCGGGCGAGGGCTGAATGCCAGCCAATCTTCGGTAAATGTCTTGATGCGCGCGGTGTGCTCGGCGAGTGCGAAGGGCTCTTGTTCGCCAGCTCGGCGACAAGCGGGTGCGACGCAGACCCGCGCACGCGGAAACTGGACGGTGCCGCAGTGGGTGCAGCGGCCGCCCGTGAAGGCATAGATGTCGTCGTGACGCCGCCACGCGACGGTTTGTGCCGTGCGGCTATCGCGCTCGGCGCGCATGCCGAACTCGACGGGCAGCAATCCGCAGTGAGAGAGAAAACGCGTGTATTCGGTTTCTTCGCGACGATCGTCAAGCGCCGACGCGACACTTCGTGCGGGTTTGTGCGAGCTGATTTTCGATGTCGTGCGAAAGAGCAGGGCATCGACGCCTTGTCCAAAACCGACCAGCAGCACGAGCTCCCCGGCTTTGGCGCGCTCGAGCGCGCTTGCGAGCAGGATGAGCGGGTGACCGGCACCGGTTTGACCGCATTGCGCAGCGAGCGTGTCGACGAGCGCGTTTTCGTCGATTCCCGCTGACGAGGCGATCTTGCGACCGACCGCCGGGGGCGCATCGATGACGAAATGCGCGATATCTTTGGCGGCGACTCGAGCGTCTGCGAGGAGTTGCCGCAAGGTGTCGGGGACGAGCGTTTGCCAGCCTGCCTCACGGACCCATCTCTCCTCGAGCGAGTAGTCGAAGGGCGAGTCGGACAGTCTATGGTGGTCGACGAAATCGGCCGCTCGATGACGGCGCGCGATGAGCTGCGCGACGCCCTCGTCCCGGCCGACGACGATGGCGGCACCGCCGTGGCCGTAAGAAGATTCCTGATCGCTGCCCGGACGGGCGAGGCGTCGGTCCGCCGCGGCCAAGAGCGTCTGACCCTGACCCGACGCGTCGAGCGCTTGAGCGAGTGCCGCGGTGGCCGAACGTTGGGAACCGGTGACATCGAGCGCCAATACCGAGTCCTCGAGACCGAGGGCGCTTGCGAGCACGGTCGAGTTGCTGCGATCGGCGAAGGGCAGCGTGGTCGAGGCGAGCATCACGGTGCTCACCGCAGTGCGCGATGCGCGATCGGATAGCGCGCTACGCGAGGCCTCGACGGCCATGGTTAGCGAGTCTTCGTCCCAGTTGCAGATCGAGCGCTCGCCCCGTGCAGCCTTCAAAGAAGCATTCACCCAGCCCATGGCGGCCCCGATCGTCTTGCGCGAGATGCGCAGACGGGGGATGCACACGCCCCATGACTGGATTCCGGCCATCGTCAGCCCGCGACCCAATCTTTGAGGACGTGTTGGACACGCAACGCCTCAGGAACGCGCTCGAGGCCGATCCGGCGATCGAGCTCCTCGTGCCAGTGATAAATGCGTCGCTCCTGGTAGTTGAGCGTGATGCCTTTGAAAGCGCCCGATTCGACGGATTCCTGAATCTGCTCGGCGAACTGCGTGTCTTCTTCGAGGATGCGCTCGAAGTTGGAGAGGCGCGTCTGCCATAGCGGATCGATCTCGCCGCTGCCCCAATCGGGCGCAAACCAGACGATCTCGATTTCCATCGAGCGCGGACCGGTGGGCCAAAACAAGATGAACGGGTTGCCCGTCGCATCCACGGGTGTGACAAGGTTCGGATAGAAATTGAACGAGGGATTGTTCTTCGAGGTGATTTCCGAGGCGGTCTCGATACGACGCATGCCACGCGTGCCCGGGTCTTGCCAGTCCGGACGACGGTTCGGCGTGCACATCAGGGAATGCCCGTTTTTCCAGAGCGTGATGAACGTGCCACGATGATCGAGGAAGCGATCCACCGTATTCTGGTGAATCGATTTCAGGTGATACACCTCCAGGAAGGCATCGAGCAAAACTTTGACGTTGCACTTCACCGGATACGACTTGCGGTGCACGAAGCGAACTTGCCCGGGCTGAATCTCCTCGAGCTGCTCGGGAATCGGGCCGAGATGTGCGAGCAAGGGTTCGGCCTGAGGGTCCTCGTTGACGAAGATCCAGTTGCCGAGCGATTCGCAGCGCACCGAATGCAGCGGGTATCGACTGAGGTCGAGGTCGACGAAGTCGCGCTTGTCGCGCAGGTTCATCAGTCGGCCGTCGAGCCCGTAGGTCCAGCCGTGATAGCCGCAGACGAGGCCGTCGACCTTCCCTTGGCATTCGCGCACGAGCGGGGCGCCGCGGTGCCGGCAGGAGTTGTAGAACGCCCGGACCTGTCCGTCCTTGCCGCGGACGACGATGATCGGCGAGCCGGTACGCTTGAAGAGATAGAAGCTGCCGGGCTCGGGGATCTCATCGGCGTGACACGCGAAGAGCCAGGACCGTTGCCAGAGGTAGCGCTGCTCGAGTTCGAGGAACGCGGGGTCGGTGTAGCGAGCCCCCGGGATGATCGGCAGTTGGGGGAAGCCCGGGGGAGGCGCCGTACGCTCCGATTCGGCTTGCATTCCGGATTTCAGGTAATCGACCGTCGCCGCATCCATGGGTTAACCCTCGAAAATCATCAAAAATGGCAGCATATTGGCCGGCAAGTATAAGACCGCGTCAGTCGGAAATAAACAGGCCTGACTGTTTTTTTAGGGACTGCCGGTGGTAGAGTTTCACCCCATGAACACCCCCATCCTGCATCACCACGACCCGTCCCCGTTTGGCGAAAAAATCCGCCTTGCGCTTGGCCTGAAGGGGCTGGCGTGGCGCTCGGTCCAGGTGTCGATGGTGATGCCGCGTCCGGAGCTCGGCGTCCTGACTGGGGGCTACCGCAAAATCCCGGTCCTTCAAATCGGTGCCGACGTGTACTGCGACACCCGGCTCATCGTTCGAGAGCTCGAACGGCGGTATCCGCAGCCGAGCCTTTTTCCGAACGGATCGCTCGGGTTGTCGCTCGCGCTCACGCCTTGGAGCGATCGCAGCTTCTTCGATCCGGGAGCGGGGCTCTCGATGGGGCTCAACAAGGCCTTCATCCCCAAAGCCGTGATCGACGATCGCAAATCGTTTTTCAATTTCATGGATTTCGATGCGCTCGAGAGCGACATCCCCCATCTCTACACGCAATTCCGCGCGGGTCTCGAACTCGTCGAATCGATGCTGGCAGACGGGCGGGCGTATGTGCTCGGTTCGCAAGTGTCCTTCGCCGACATCGATGCGTACTTCCCGGTGTGGATGGCGCGCGGAAACATCGGCAACGCCGCCGATTTACTTGAGCCTTTCGTGCGTTTGCGCGAGTGGGAGTCGCGCATGGCTGCATGCTCTCGCGGAGATCGCAGTGAGATCAGCGCGGGCGAGGCGCTCGAGATCGCCAAGGCTGCAACACCTCTCGCGTCGCTGGGTGTCGATTCGGGCGATCCGCTCGGTCTTGCAGCCGGTGATCGTGTCTGTATCACGCCGGATGACTACGGCAAGATTCCGGTCGAAGGCGAGCTCGTCACGCTGACGATCAACGAAGTTGCGGTTCGGCGGCTCACCGCCGAGGCAGGCGAGCTCGTCACTCACTTTCCCAGGCTCGGTTACCGCATCACCCGCGCATGATCGACCTTTACTGGTACCCGTCGCCGAACGGCCTCAAGGTGGCGATCATGCTCGAGGAGTGCCAGTTGCCGTATCGGACGAAGCTCGTGGATATCACGCGTGGAGCGCAGTTCGATCCGCAGTTCCTGACGATCTCGCCGAACAACAAGATTCCGGCGATCGTCGATCACGAGGCGCCGGGCGGAGCTCTGTCGCTTTTCGAGTCCGGAGCGATCCTCGCTTATTTGGCCGAAAAAACAGGCCTTTTCCTGCCGCTCGAGTCATCCGCGAAACACGCGGCGATGCAGTGGCTGTTCTGGCAAGTCGGCGGGCTGGGTCCGATGGCCGGGCAGGCCCACCATTTCCGAGCGTTCGCGTCGGAGCATGTTCCTTACGGCATCGCGCGCTACACCCAAGAGGTGAATCGCCTCTATGGCGTCCTCGATCGACAGTTGGCGATCAAAGAATTCGTGGCCGGCGATTACTCGATCGCCGACATGGCGATCTGGCCTTGGATCAAACCGCACGAGCGGCAGGGTCAGAATCTCGAGGACTTTCCAGCGCTGCGGCGCTGGTTCGATGCGGTCGGCCAGCGTCCGGCTGTCAGGCGCGCACTCGAGCTCGGTGATGAGCGACGTGCCGACGAGGAGGGGCATCGCCACCTCTACGGTCAGACGGCGGCGTCGGTCGCCGCAGCCTCTTCCAAGGCAGGAGCAAAGAAATCATGACATCGCCCAAAGATTCCGTGATCCTGTGGAGCTACGACGCCTCGCCCTTCACGCAGAAGGCGCTCGGCCTCTTTGCCATCAAGCGTCTGCCTTTTCGTTGGGTCGAGACACCGATGATGCCGCCCAAAGACGATCTAATGGCGCTCACCGGGGGCTATCGAGGGACTCCCGTGCTGCAAGTGGGTGCCGAGGTATTCATCGACTCGCAACTGATTGCGCGTGAACTCGAGCGAATCCAGCCGTCTCCCACGCTCTTCCCGCTCGGCGGCGGACTCGAACTCGCCCTCGTGCGCTGGAGCGATGCATTCTTCCGATCGGCGCTCAAGATCGTGCTCGCAGTCGGTCTTGCGCAGTGGCCCGCGTCGTTTCGCGAGGATCGCCAATATCTTTTCCCCGACATCGATTTCGATTCGGTGGGTGCTGATGCCGCGCATTCACGATCGCAGTTCCGTGCACATGCGGCGTTGATCGCGGCGCAGCTCGATGACGGTCGCGCTTTCCTCGCGGGTGCTGCGCCAGGCCTGGGCGACGTGCAGGCCTATCCGTTCGTCTGGATGGCTCGCGGCGCGTTCGGCGATTTGGCGGCTGAGTTGCTCTCGGGCTTTCCATCGCTTCTGGCCTGGGAGCAGCGCATGCAGGCCCTCTGGACGGTCGATCGTCAGCAGATCTCGGCGGCTACGGCGCTTGCCGAGGCTCGCGCCGCGCGGATCGTCACCCCTGAAGCGATCGATCCGGCCGATGCCCAAGCGCTGCGAGCCGGGCAGCTCGTCGACATCACGCCGGACGACACCCGTCGAGGCATCGTACGGGGCAACCTTCACGTGGTGGCAGCGGATCGGGTGGTCGTTCGCCCGAGCTCCAAGACCTCGAGCGCCCAACTCGTGCATTTCCCGCGGCTCGGTTATCGGGTGACGCCCGTTGCGTAACGCCTCACACCACGCCGCTGGCGCGCAACGCGGCGCGCGCAGCCTCGTCGAAGCCGAGTTCGGTGAGTACGGTCTCGGTGTGTTCGCCGAGTGTCGGGGGAGCGCGCTCGATGCCGCCCGAAGATCTCGAGAATCGCAGCGGAAGGTTCGGCACTTGAGCCGGACGCGAAAGACCGGGATATCCGGCAACCTCTGCAAACCATTGCATGGCTTTGGCTTGCGGGTCGTCGATTGCCTGTTGCGGCGTGTAAACGGGGCCGGCGGGCAAGCCGGCTGCCTCGAGTTGGGCGATCGCCTCGTCGGTGGTTCGACTTGCGCACCAGCTTCGCATGGTGGCGAGGATCTCCACCGAATGTTCGCCACGTCCCGCATCGTCTTGCAGTCGCGGATCGTCCAGCCAGCGTTTTTGCGCAGCGACGTCTGCACCACACATGAGTTTCACCCAACGACGGAAGAGTCCGTTGCCGACCACGTGCGTGAGCACGTGACCATCCCGAGTGGCGAACACGTCCGAGGGCGCCGAGGTCTGCACGCGGTTGCCGGTGCCGACGCGATTGATGCCGGTGACGCCCTGCTCGATGAGATGGGAGCCGAAGACGGCGAGGGCGGTCGCCTGAAGCGCCGCCTGCACGTGTTGGCCACGTCCCGAGCGGTCACGCTCGATGAGGGCCGCCAGGACGCCGAAGGCCGACAGCACGGCAGTCGAGAAATCGACGTAGGGGGCGGCCGCCTTGGCGGGCGCGCCGGGGGTGCCCGTGATGAACATCGCTCCGGACATGGCTTGGCCGACGCCGTCGAAGCCCCCACGGCTCGCATAGGGGCCGTGCTCGCCGAATGCGGTCTGAGAGGCGAGAATGATGCGTGGGTTGATCGCAGACAGGGTGGCGTAGTCGAGTCCGAGGGACTCGCGTGCGGCCGGTGGCAGATTGGCCACGACGACGTCCGCGCTTTGCACGAGTCGGCGCACGATCTCGCGCGATTCGGGCTTGCCGAAGTCGAGCGTGAGCGATTTTTTGTTGCAGGCCGTCTGCAGGAATACGCCGCCTTCGCCCTGCGGGGTGATGGGCGCGATGTAGCGGTCTTCGCCTCCGTCGGGTTTTTCGATGCGGATGACTTCTGCACCGAGATAGCCGAGGAGGGTGGCACAGTAGGGGCCCGCGACGTATCGACCAAAGTCGAGTACGCGGATGCCGCTCAGGATGGATTCGGATTTAGACATCGGGAGACCTTGTAATGAACTTCTCTTTGACCGAGGAACAACAGGCGCTGCAGGAGACCGCTCGCAAGTATGCCCAAGAGCAGCTTCCGGCACATGCCAAGCATTGCGAAGAGCATGACGAGCCGCCGTCCCACGAGCTCGTTCGCGAGTTCGCGGAGATGGGCTTTCTCGGCATCAACGTTTCGGCAGAGTACGGTGGGTTGGGGCTCGGCAATCTCGAGGCGCTCATTGTCATCGAGGAGTTGGCCAAGATCTCGGGCGCCGTCGCGTTCCCGGTTTTCGAATCCTGTGTAGGCCCGGTGCGCGCCATCGAGCATTTCGCCGGAGAGTCGTTGCGTCGCAAAGTCGTGCCGGCCGTATGTGCTGGCGAGAAGATCGTTGCGGTGTCCATGTCCGAGCCGAACGCGGGCTCCGCCCTCACCGATCTCACCACCCGCGCTCGCATCGAAAAAGATCGCGTGGTCATCAATGGCACGAAGCGCTGGTGCTCGGGTGGTGGGCATGCAGACGGTTATGTCGTGTACTGCCGTCTCTCCGATGATCCGGGCCCGAAAGGGATCGGTGCCGTCTATGTCGAGAGCGGTACTCCAGGACTCACCTTCGGTGCTCGCGAAAATCTCATGGGGTTCCGTGGTGTCCCGTCCTCCGACCTCGTGTTCGAGGATTGCGTGATTCCGCTCGAGAACATCGTCGTCCCGGCGGGCGGTTTCAAGAAACTCATGGAAGCCTTCGATCTCGAGCGCTGCGGCAACGCCACCATGGCGCTCGCACAAGCTTCCGGTGCGCTCGATGACGTGATCGCCTACGTGCAAGAGCGCAAGCAGTTCGGCAAACCCATTGTCGAGTTCCAGGCGGTGCAGGTGCGTCTGGCGGAGATGCGCATGCGGGTGGACGCTGCGAGGTTGCTCATCTGGCGTGCGGCCGTGAATGCGCAACACGGCATGCCCTCGGTACTCGAGTCGTCGATGGCCAAATGCTTCGCCAATGAAATCGCTCGTGAAGTGTGCGGACATGCCGTGCAGTTGATGGGTGGCTACGGCTACTCGCGCGAATATCCCATGGAGCGTCGATTGCGTGATGCTTGGGGCTGGGGCATCGCCGGTGGCGCGGTCGATATCCAGAAGGTGAATATCGCGGCGGCGATGGTCGGACGGCGTTTCGACCAACGACGCTGAGTCTGCATCGGGTATCAAGTTTTTTCGGGGAGAACCACCATGTCGAAGGTTACGTTCGTTTCGAGGATGCTCATCAAGGAAGGGCGGGAGGCCGAGTTCGTGCAGCGCTGCAAGGCGCTCACCGAGGTCGTCCACAAGACCGAGCCCGGTACGCTCTACTACGAATTTTTCAAGCTGCGCGAGCCGCGTCGTTATGCCGTCATCGAGTCGTTCGCGAATGCGGCCGCCGAAGAGGCTCACATGACCTCGCCGGCACTCGGTGAGCATGGTCCGGGCATCGTCGATTGTCTCGCTGAGCCGTACGTGCGCGAGTATCTCGATCCGTTCGAGGCTCCGAAGGGCTGAGCAAGCGGTGAGTCGGCGCCGCCCCGCAGTTCAGCTGCGGGGCGGTGCGCTCGCCTTCAGCGCGGCATTGATCTCCGCTGGCGAGGGATTGCGTCGCAGCGTGAGACCCCCATTGATCTGCAGCGTTTCGCCCGTGACGAAGCTTGCGTCCGAGGCGAGCCAGAGCGCGGCCTCGGCCACATCCTGAGAGGTTCCGATCCGACCGAGGGGATATTCCTTGCGGAACAGATCGAGCAAGCCCGGCAGTTTCGACTCGGTCGCCGTCATCGGTGTCTCGGTGAATCCGGGCGCGAGAGCGTTCACCTTGACGCCCTTGCCACCGAATTCATTGGCAAAACAGCGGACGAGCGCTTCGGAGGCGGCTTTGGTCGCGATGTAGGCGGCATGGTGGTACAGCACGGCCCGAACCGAGGCCGAGGACACCGTGATCACCGAGCCGCCCCCGCTGCGCGACATGCGGCCGACGAAGGCCTGCATGAAAAAGAACGTGCCTTTGAAGTGCAGAGCCGAAAGTTGGTCGAGCTGCTCTTCGGTGGTGTCGAGCAGTTTTGCGAGCAGCCCCCAGCCTGTGCAGTTGATGGCGACGTGAGCCCGCCCATGCCGTTGCCAGACGGCCTCGGCGAGGGCCTCGACGTCCGCTTTGCGCGTGATGTCGCAGACCTGAGACTCGCCGCTGATCTCCGTCGCGAGTTCGGTGAGCGAACCCTCGTGGCGTCCGGCGACCACGACTGTTGCGCCTTCTGCGGCGAAGCGGCGCGCCATGACCTGACCCATGTTGTCGCGTCCGGCAGCCCCGAGGATGACCACGACTTTGTCCTTGAATGAGTTCATATCGTTCTCCATGACCGCAGGTTCAACGCAGGAGGCGAACCGGATGACCGCCATCCCAGCCCTCGGCCTTGCGTCGCACAAATGCGTAAAAATCTTTGAGTGCCTGATCGGGCTCGTAGAGCTCGAGCAGATGTCCGAGCGTCGACACGGTGTCGATCATCGCGAAATCGACGCCCGTCGTCGTACGCGCCTCGAGGGCGATCTGGTATCCGCGTTGTCGCTCGGCCTCGAGCGCCGCCGGAAGGTTGTCCACGAACGAGGCGACATGGTGCAGGCCGTGCTGTTCGCGCGTGAATCGTTCGCGAAGCACCGAGGGCGCGTCGTCGGGCTGCGAAATCAACTCGACCATGATGTCGCCGGCTTGTCCGTAGGCGGAGGTATGCACCCAGGACGTTTCTTGTCCGCGATACCTCGCGAACTCGAGCGGAATGCGTTCCATGAGATAGAACGGCCCCCAGCCGCGAGTGACGGCGCAGTGCAGGGCGGCCTCTCGCGAGTCGGGTACGTGATAGGCCAGCTGCACGGGACGCAGCGGCGGGTGCGGCGTTGGAACGCTACCTGTCACCCGAGTTTGCGCAAGGGATCGCGTCCGTCCCAGTCGACGGCGGCCTTGCGCACGAGAGAGAAAAACCCGTCGATCGCCGGACCACGCTCGATGAGTTCGATCATGCCGCCCGGGTGTGCACCAGGACGTTCATCCGTATCCACGTAGGCGAAGCGAATGCCGTTGGCGGTTTCGCCGGCCTGAACAGGCGTGACCCCGCGTTCGGCGAGATGCACTAACGAGTCGGCCACCGAGTCCGTCATCACGCCCATGTGCTGCAGGCCGCCACGCGACGACCCGTCGAACGTGGTGTAGATGCTCGGCGTGTTGCAATGCTGATGGATGAGTTCGACTTGGACCGTACCCCATTGACCCACCGCGACCGACATGTCGATCGAGAGTGGCTCGCCACGAAAATGACAGCGCCCGAACTGGATGTGGTCGAGCAGAAAGAAGGGGCCGACGCCGATCGACGCCCAATGGGCGACCGCCGCCTCGATGTTCGGCACCACAAAACCCAGTTGAATCACCGGGCCGAGCACGGGCGGCGTCATGTTCGGCAGCCCCTCAGCCGACGTGATCGTAGAAATCGAGGGTCATGCCATCGGCGCCGCCATCGAGGCACTCGAAGATCGGCGGGACCAGTCGATCGTGGAACGGGGTTTTCTGGTGATACTCGAAGGCCGCTTCATCTTTGAAGCGCGCATAGACGGCGTACACGCCTTTCTTCTCGCGATGACGGACCACGTCGTAAACGATGGTGTCCGGTTCGTTGTCATGGGTGAGCTTCGAGAGTTCACGCTGCAAGCGTTCGAAATCTTTTTCCTTTCCAGCTTTGACCTTGAGCAGGGCGAAGAAGACGGCCATGTTGAATACTCCTCGAGGGGTGGTGGATGAAGGTGGTGATCAACCGAGTTTGAGTTCTTCGACGAGCGCGGTGCGCAGTTTGAACTTCTGGATCTTGCTCGAGGACATCGGCCACTCGGTCACGAACCGAACGTGCCGCGGAACCTTGAAGCCGGCGACATCTTTTTTGCAGAACTCGATGAGCTCAGCTTCGGTGGCCGTGGCGCCGGGTTGGAGTTCGACGAAGGCTGCGGGCACTTCGGCGTACTTGGCGTCCGGGATGCCGACGACCTGCGCGAGTTTCACGGCTTTGTGTTTTTGCAGCTGCGCTTCGATCTCGGCTGCTGCGACATTCTCGCCGCCCACCTTGAGCATGTCCTTGAACCGACCATGGAACATGATGGTCCCTTGCGCATCGACCGAGCCGATATCGCCGGTGTGGAACCAGCCGTCCTTGTCGAGCGCTTCGGCGCTCTTCACCGGGTCGCGGTAGTAGCCTTCGAACAGACTGTATCCGCGGACCAGGACCTCACCGCGCTCTCCGGTCGGCATGTCACGACCCGTGTGCGGGTCGATGACGCGGACCTCGAGCCCCGGCAACGGACGACCGAGCCGCGTGATTCTTTGAGACTCCGGCTCGCCGGGTGAGCCAGTCGAGACGGTGCCGGAGGCCTCGGTCATGCCGAAGCTGCCCACCTGGATCGCAGCGGGCATCGCTTTCATGATCGGCTCTGCGACGCCGGGCGGTTGCACGGCGAAGTTGGAGTTCATGAGCCGGATACTCGAGAGATTGCGAGTCGGGAAATCGGGGTGGTAGATGAGCCCCTGCATGATGGTGACAAAGCTCGGATAGGTCGCCGTGACCTTGTGATCCTCGAGCATCTTGAGTGCGACACCTGCGTCGAAGTATCCCATCGTGAGATAGGTGCCGCCGACATCGAAGATCGCGAGCATGGGCAGCACGGCGGCGATGTGGAACATCGGCAGTGGCGACCAGAGCGAGTCCTCGCGTGTCAGACGATAGCGGTGACGACCGAGTGCGATGGAGTTGCGGACCTGCGCCTCGTGGGTGATGAGGCAGCCCTTCGGGTTCGCCGTCGTACCCGAGGTGTAGAGCATGAGCGCGGTGTCGCGCACGCGGGTTCGCAGGCGAGTCTTGTGGACCTCGATCTCGGCGATGCGATCGGCTGCGGCATCGAAGTCCGATTCGGACACGAAGCCAGGACGATCGCCGCGACCGTAGAGAACCACGTTACGCAACTTCGGCGCCGCGGCGAGCTTCAAAGACAAGGGATCTTTCTGCGAGGGCAGATCGGTCAAGGCGCCCTCGAGCCGCTCGACGAAGTTGACCTGGTCGGCCACCGCATCGGTGGTGATCAGCGTCACGAGGTCGGCGTTCTCGACCACGTAGCCGATCTCTCCCGAGCGATAACGCGCGTTGATCGGCACGATGACGGCGCCGCAGAGTGCAATCGCAAAATAGAGTTCGACGAACTCGGGGCAAGTGGGCATGAGGATGCCCACGTGATCACGCGGCCGAACACCGAGGGCTTGCAGGCTGCGCGCACGTCGGATCGCGCGAGCGGCGAGCTCTGCGTACGTGTAGCTCTTCTCGGGAAAAACGAGAGCGGTTTTATCGGGATCCCGATCCGCTGCCGTCAGCAGCAGATCGCCCATCGTCGTGACCGAGATACGCAGCGTGGCGAGATCCTCGCCACCTTCCCATTCCATGGTCGGTGTTTTTTGGCTCATCGTTTTTATTCCGGCAGTCCGAATACGAGCAGCACGTTGCCCGGCATATGGAAGTAGGTGCCATAGCCCGACGCGGCAAACAGCATGCCGTCCTGCACGACCGGACCCGCACCGCCACCGAACGAACCTCCGCTCGCCTTGGAGCCATCGACCGTGACGAACTCACGCGTCGTGTCGTATTCCCAGATCACGCGACCCGATGCGCTGTCGTACGCGCGAAGACGTCCGTCCATGTGTCCTGCGAGAACGGCACCTGGCATGGCCGTGATCGCCGCAGAGATACCCGGCTCGCAATATGTACGACCGTTGCACACGTTGTTGGCAGGCTGCGACCAGAGCATGCGACCCGTGTCGATGTCGACGGCGTAGAGACCCGCCTTCGAGGGGACGGCATGCAGATTAGTCTCGGCCTCCGGGTTCGACATGTCGGAGATCGGCACGAACAATGTTTTGCCATCGAGCGCCATGCCGAAGTGCACACCGCCCTGGATGCCGCCACGGCCGACTTTGTTGCGCCAGATCGGGCGCCCCTGATCGGCGAGATCGAGCGCGTAGACGTCGCCGGACTTTTGACCGGCGAGCAGGATGGGTTTTCCGGCGCTCGTGCGCGCGACGATCGTCCCCGCGCCGAAGTCGAAGTCCGGGCCGTTCTCGGCGGGACAGTTCGGGTTGTCCTGCATCATGCAGGCGACGTTCCAGGCGTCGTTTGCCGTCTTCTGTCGGTGCCAGAGCAGCTTGCCTGTCTTGAGTTCGAGCGCGAGCAGCGCATCGCTTCGATCGTTGGCCGGTGACGAATAGTTTTCGCCCGTGCCGACGTACAGCGTACCCGTCGCCGTGTCGATGGACGGACTGTTCCAGATCGGCGCGCCCGAGGGCGCGAGGATCGGCGTACCGAGTTTGGTTTTGGCCACTTCGACCGGCGCCTCATCGATCGTATAGGTGCGCCAAATTTCCTTTCCGTTTTTCGGATCGAGCGAGACCATCGAACCGCGGAAACTGCAGCATGGGTAAGCCGGGTCAGCCGCCGACGTCACTTCGAGTGAAGACACGGGAACATACAAACGACCCTGGTAGAGCACGGGCGCGCCGGTGACGGTCGCGTTCGGATGCTCGTCCACTTTGGTGACCCAGAGGAGTTTGCCGGTCGTCGCCTCGACCGCGTACACGCGGGCGATCAAGTCGGCAAAATAAGCGATCGGACGAGTCTTGGATTTTCCCTCACCCGCTTCGATGAGTACCGGCGTGCGAACCTCGGCACTTGCGCGGAAGCTCCAGCGTACGCAGCCCGTCTTCTTGTCGAGTGCGTATACCGTTCCGTTCTGACTGCCGATGAATACGGCGCCGAGCGCCACGGTGGGCTGAGAGCGCACGCGCTGGGCATTGGGGAAGGCGAACGCCCATTTCAGTTCGAGTTTGGGCAGGTCGTCCGCGGCGAGTCCGGCAACGTCCGCCGGAATGAGACGATGATTCTCGCGGTTGACACCCCAGCCCACTTTCTTGACGCCCTTGCCTAGATCGAAATCTTTGGCGGGGCCCGTGCAGAGTTGCGGCTGGGCGCGGGCGAGGGCGTCTTCCACGGTATGTCCGGCGAGATACTCCGCCACCGTGCGGCGCTCTGCGGTGCTGAGCGAGGCCGACTGCATCTGCATGATTCCTTTGTTCATCGCATTGAGAATGCCGTCGGCAGGCATCATCTGCAGGAACATCTTGTGCGGCGCTTTCTTGACGCCGCCCTCGTGACAGGCGGCGCAAGCGCGCTGGTAGATCTCTTCGCCGGCAGGCGTGGACGCACCAGCCGGCAGAGCGAGTAGCGAGAGCAGCAGAATGGCAATCGTTGGCTTCGTCATGCGAAGTTCCCCCCTTCGATACGTTGCTTCAGTGCAGAAAGAAAACGGGCGCCGAGCGCGCCATCGACGACGCGGTGGTCACAGGACAGCGTAAGCGTCATCAGTCGACCGGCCGCAGGCGCACCGTGACGCAGCACGACGGCATCGCGAATGCTGCCGACGGCCAGTATGGCGACCTGCGGCGGATTGATGACGGCATCGAACGCGTCGATCCCGAACATGCCGAGGTTGGACAGCGTGAAACTGCCGCCGGTGATCTCTTCTCTCGTCAGCTTGTTGTCGCGCGCCTTGCCTGCGAGATCTCGAGCGTCCTGTGCAAGAGTGACGACATCCTTGGTTTCGGCGCTGCGCAGCACGGGCGTGATCAGCCCACCCGCGGTTGATACGGCGAGGGCGATGTCCGCACTGCGTCGACGCAAAATGGTGTCGTTCTCGAGGCAGGCGTTGACGTCCGGAAACTCCGCGAGCGTTCGCGCGAGAGCGAAAATCAGCAGATCATTGACCGATATCTTGCGACCGGCCGCAGCGTGTTCGCCGCGCGCAGTTTCGAGCGCTGCGCAATCCACATCGGCATGCAGGCGATAGTGCGGAATCGTCTGCTTCGACTCGGTGAGGCGTCGCGCGATCGCGAGGCGCATGGCGCTCATCGGAACGGCTTCGACCGCCGTCGACTGCTTCGCGTGGTAGGACTCGACATCTTCTTTGGAGATGCGGCCGTTGCGACCGGTGCCCGTGACCTTCGAGAGATCGACACCGAGCTTCTCGGCGAGGCGTCTGGCGATCGGGCTCACGCGAGCTTCGTCCTCACGCTCCGCCGCGGGTGCTGCTGAAGGTGCCTCCGCGGCAGGCGCAGGGGAGGTCGTCGATGCGCCGGTACTCGCCTCCGGTTCGAACGAAGCATCGGCGGCCTTGAACTCGCGTACGAAACGATCGATGTCGGCATCGGATACTTCGCCTTCGCAGACGATACCGACGAGCGCACCGACCGGGAGCGTATCGCCCACTGCACCGATCACGCGACGCAGCGTGCCTTCGACACTGGCCTCGACCGTGTTGACGATTTTCTCCGTCTCGACATCGAGGAGTTGAGCGCCTCGCGTGACGGCACCGCCGATCTCGACATGCCATGACGTGATGGCGCCTTCCTGCATCTCGATGCCCCACTTGGGCATGGTGATGGCGTGTATTCGTGACATGGTCAGCTCGCTGCCCGAGATTCTTTGAGCATTTTCCGGATCGCGGCCTCGATGGCCTGCGGTCCCGGCACGTATGCACGCTCGAGTTCGCGGGCGAAGGGCACTGGCGTATGTGGTGGAGTCAGTTGGACGATGGGCGCCTTCAGTGAATGGAAGGCGTTGCTGGCGACGAGACCCGCGATGTCGGCGGCAACCGAACAGCGCGGCGGCGACTCGTCGATGATGACGAGATGACCGGTGTTATCGAGGCTCTCGTAGATGGTTTCGTCATCGAGCGGCGAGAGCGTGCGCGGGTCGAGCAGGTCTGCCGTGATGCCGTCTGCGGCAAGCGCGTCGAGCGCTTTCTCGGCGAAAGACACCATGCGTCCGATCGCAACCACCGTGACGTGTTCGCCCTCGCGAACGAGATTCGCCTCGCCGAAGGGAATGGTGTAGTCCCCTTCGGGTACGTCGGATTTCCTCGGGTAGAGCGCCTTGTGCTCAAAGAAAATCACCGGATCGTCATCGCGGATGGCAGTCAGCATCAGGCCCTTGGCATCGTAGGCGTTCGAGGGGACGACCACTTTGAGTCCCGGGACTCCGGTGACCATGGCGTACATCGACTGGCTGTGCTGAGCACCCATGTTCATGCCGGCGCCCGTGGCCGCCCGGATGACGATGGGGCAGGTGGTCTTGCCGCCGAACATGTAACGGAACTTCGCCGCTTGGTTGAACACCTGGTCGAAGCACACGCCGAGGAAGTCGGCGAACATGAGCTCGGCGACCGGACGCAGACCGGCGAGGGCCGCGCCATTGGCCGCACCGATGATGGCCGATTCCGAAATGGGCGTATCGATCACGCGGTCTTCGCCGAACTTCGGCAGCAAGCCCTTGGTGACGCCGAATACACCGCCCGCGGCGTCGCGTTGACCGGACGTTCCGCCCGCGCCGCCGGAGACGTCTTCGCCGAGCACGATCACCCGCGGATCACGCGCCATCTCGAGGTGCAAAGCCTCGTTGATGGCGTCTCTCATGGAAATTTGTCGCATGAATCTGTTCTCTGCAGGGCGGGTCAGTAGGAGACGTACACGTCGGTGAGCAAGTCTGCGGCGGATGGCGGCGTTGCCGCGCGTGACGTCGCGACCGACTTGTCGATGAGGGCCATCACCTCGTTGTCGATGGCGTCGAGTTCGGCAAGCGGCAGCCAGCCTTCCTTGCCGACGCGATCACGGAAGATCCGCAGGCAGTCCATCTGTTCACGGTGACGGGCGACTTCGTCCTTGGCTCGGTAGAGCATCGGATCGCCCTCGAAATGGCCGAAAAAGCGGGTCGTCTTCGCTTCGAGTGCGGCAGGGCCACCCCCTGTCCTCACGGCTTTCAACAATTTCGCCATGGTGTCGTACACAGCAAAGAAATCCGAACCGTCGCAGGTTTCGGCGGCCATGCCGAAGCCGCGCGCGCGACCGGCGATGTCGCCCGAACCCACGGCATACGAGGCTCCGGTGTGTTCCGAGTAACCGTTATTCTCGAACACGAAAATGACCGGCGCACGGAGCACGACGGCGAGATTCATCGCTTCGAAGACGGTGCCTTGGTTGGCGCTGCCGTCGCCTCCGAACGCGACCGCGACATTGCCGCGTTTGGCGATCTTGCAGGCGATACCTGCGCCGACGGCGATCGGTGGTCCCCCGCCGACGATGGCATTCGCACCGAGCATGCCCTTGGTCATGTCGGCGATGTGCATGGAACCGCCTTTGCCTTTGCAAAGGCCGTCACGACGCCCGTAGATCTCGAGCATCATTCCCTGAACGTCACAACCCTTCGCGATGCAGTGGCCATGCCCGCGATGGGTACTCGCGATCCAATCTTGATCCGTCAGGTTTTCGCACACGCCGACGGCGACAGCTTCTTGACCCGAGTAGAGGTGGGTGAATCCCGGAATCTCGCCGGTTTGAATTTCGACGTGCAGACGTTCCTCGAACTCGCGGATCGTCTTCATCTGCCGATAGGCGCGCAGCAACAGGTCTCTGGGAAGGCTCACGGGATCTCCTGAGGGGCGCCCCCGGCGCGTGTCCTCGATGGTAAGTCAACGACAGAAAACGAGCAACGCTGACGGAAACAATCAGCGCTGCTCTTTTTCACTCCTGGTAGTCAGCGGCTGTCCAACTTGGCGGCGGCCTCGTCGGCATCGCCCCCGAGATAGTCCATGAGGACTTTGTGGAAGTGCCGAATTCGCAGCTCTTGCGAGCCGATCCACAATCCTTCGAGTCCGGCCGAGTGCATGCCGTCCTGTACGCCCGGGAGATTCTGGGCGTCCTGATCGAGGACGAGGCCGATCGATTTGTCGCCGTGACGGAAGTACTGGTGCTTCGGACGAGGCGGGCGTTCCGCGCCCTCGGGTACGAGCTCGAAGGTCCACACGTCGTAGAGCATTCGATCGGGATCGGTCGGATGCGGGCGTTGCCGAAACAGCATCAGGTCGTCTGCGTGAACGTTGAGCGTGACGTTCGGGAAGATCAAGTAGTGATAGTCGTCGGTCAGCTGATCGTCGTTGAGCTCCGAGTAATCGCGACCCATCGAGGCGCCGGTCCGACGCTTGTGCAGTTGCACGTCCCGACGAAGGTTCTCGAGCGGTTCGTCGTAGTCCGCCGGATCCATCCCTGCGGTTTTCATGATGCTCTTGATCGGATCGGGAATGGAGGGCGGCTTGCGTACGCGCGGACTCACGGTGCCGAAGGGGATGAGATAACGATTGTGTCGCTCATAGCAGTCGATCTGGATATCGAGATCGTGCAGGTAATAGAGCAGCTGAGGGTGGATGCCTTGGACGTGATAGCTCTCGTTGAAGGCGTCTACCGAGGCTTTCCAATTGCAGTTCCACTCGACCGTGATGTCGCGAGTGAGGGCCATGCGCGGGAAGTGGTACGGATCGAGATGCTGCGGGATGGGCGAGAGATAGTCGGCGAGCGGACCGATCTCGCGGTTCAGGCTGAACCACACGAATCCGCCCCAGGTGTCGCAGGGTAATTCTTTGAGACCGCGGCAAGGTGGAGCGCCTTGCGGAAACGTGTCGAGATCCGGAATGCGGACGAAATGCCCGTCGATGCCGTATTCCCAGTGATGGTATTGGCACTTGAACGAGTCGGCGCTCGATATGCCCGTCGGTCGCAGTCGGTTACCTCGATGCAGGCACACGTTGTAGAACGCGCGCATCCGACCATCGGCTTGTCGCACGAGCAAAATCGACTCGCGGCCGATTTCGGTACAGATGTAGTCGCCGGGTTCGGGCACATCGGATTCGAGCCCGCCAAGCAGCCAGACCTTGCTCCACATCCGCTCCCACTCGAGCTGCAGAAAGCCTCTCGAGGTGTAGCGCTCTTTCGGAATCATGGCGTCGCCGAGTTCGGGATCGGGCGCTTTCGCACTCGGCGTTCCGGGACCGTCGGTCGGTTCGACCCGGCGGACCTTGCGATAGGTTGGCGTGCGCGATCGCTCGCGCAGCTCCGCGTCTTCGGTTGCGGTGAGAGTAGGGGTCGGTTTCTTGCTCATGATGGAATCCGTTCAGCGGCAGCGGCCCAGCGTATGCCGCGTCTCAAAATTTCGACGAACGCCGGTGTGTTCCAACTGCCGCGTTCGATTGTCGGGTACTCGTCCATGATCGGGCGCATGTCGTAGTGTCCACGCGAGTGCCCAAGCGTGAAATACAGCACTTCTCCGGCACCCGTGCGCTTGAGATACATCACGGGGCGCGGTTCGTCCCGCGTCCAGTCGCTGTCGACGAACAGGGACGTGCGCCCTGACCAGCGGGTATGCAGCAAAACTTCGATGGGCTCGTGCAGCTCACTCAGATAGAGCTCATCGTCCGCATCGAAGGGCTCGATGCCCTGGACGAGCGGATGCTCGGGAGCAGAGATCTCGACGCGATAGGGTGCGATCGGCGGATGCGCCAAAAATTGACTCCCCAGCGTCTGCATCAGAGTCGGTACCGTACGCGGCGCTTCCCACGCCTTGTGGGCTTTGGACCAGCGCAGTATCGAGTTCGTCCCGTGCAGGGCGAACCAACGATGCCCCGAGGCCACCCAATCGTGCAAACGTGCCGCGCCCGCTTCGTCCGGGACCACATCGACCGTATACGTGATGAGCACATCGGCTGCGACGATCGCATCGATGTCGCGATAGTCCTCGAGCACCCGACACCGAATGTTCGGGTGCTCGCCAAGCAGGTGGAGCAGCTGCAGCCGTGCGTGGTCGATATCGTGGTACTTGCCCCCCGTGACGAGGCAGGCATCGACGCGGCGCGGCAGGCTCGACATGGTCAGTACTGGACGCGCTTGGTGTATCCGTTGTCGGCGACCACGTTGCTGCCCGTGATGACCGAGGCAGACGGGCTTGCGAGGAAGGCGACCACCTTGGCGATCTCATCCGGTCCGCCGAACCGACCATTCGGCATGGCCCGAACCGTGGCGTCGTACATTTTTTGATTGGTGCTCTTGATCATCTCCCAGGCACCACCCTCGAAGTAGATCGGTCCCGGAGAGACGGTGTTGACGCGGATATTCTTGCGACCAATGAATTGCGAGAGCTGCTTGGAGTAGGTGATGAGGGCGGCTTTCATGGCGTTGTACGCCATGGGCGCATAGAAGGTCTCGAGCGCGTTCGTCGAGCTGATGATGACGATGCTGCCGTGACCCGATTTCTCGAGGTGTGGTATCAAAAATTCGCAGCCACGCACGGTGTGCAGAACGTCGACCTCGAAGCACTTCCACCAGTTCTTCTCCGAGTCCATGCCGCCGCCCGCGCTGACGTTCGGGATGAAGATGTCGCAGCCACCAAGCTCCGCCACGCTGCGCTCGAGCCAGGCTTTATAGGCCTCGGCATCGCGCACGTTGACCGCGCCACCCGAGACGTTCACGCCTTTGGTCTTGATTTCACGAACTGCAGATTCGACTTCGTCCTCGCTGCGCGCGCAGAGCGCGATGTCGCAACCCTCTGCCGCGAGCAGGTCGACGATCGCTCTGCCAATTCCCTTGGTGGCACCCGTGACGAGTGCCCGCTTTCCGCGCAATCCGAGATCCATTCTGCTTGTCTCCTGGTCGATTACTGGATGGTGAGGCCGTTGTCGAGCACGAGCTCGGCACCATTGATGTATCGCGATTCATCCGAGGCGAGGAAGACGACGACGTTCGCCACGTCTTCGGGTTGTCCGAGGCCGGGACCGCTCTGGGTATAGAACTCGCGAGTGAGTCCGAGGAGGCGATTGGCCTCTTCGATCATCGGGGTATCGGTTGCACCGGGGTGCAGCGAGTTGCAGCGGATGTTGTACTTCTGCATCTGGCACCAGATGGCGATGGCCTTCGTCATGCCGCGCACCGCGCCTTTGGCAGCCGAGTAGGCAAAGAAAATCGGATAGCCGAGGTGCGTGGCAACGGAGGCCATGTTCACGATGGAGCCACCGCCGCTCGCTTGCATCGCCGGGATGGCGTATTTGCATCCCAGGAAGGTGCCTTCGCTCATCACGGCGTTATGCATCCTGAACTGCTCGAGCGTCGTGGACTCGGGTGTCGCCGGTACGACGAAGCCTGCGTTATTCACGAGCACGTTGAGCTTACCGAACTGTTTGACTGTCGCCGCAATGACTTCTTGCCAGCGCGCTTCGTCGCGGACGTCGAGCTCCATGAACGCGGCGCTTCCGGCGCGCTGCGCATTGAGCGCGGCGGCTAGGGCGTTGCCCTCGGCCGACTTGATGTCGGTGATCATGACTTGGGCGCCTTCGCGGACGAGCGCTTCGCAGTCCGCTTTGCCCAATCCTTGGGAACCCCCGGTGACGATTGCCACTTTGCCTTCGACGCGTCCCATGTCCCTGTCCTCCGGGTAATAGAAGTTATTTGTGACAGAATATCTGTGCGCGGCGGGTCACCCCGTTGCCGACGCCTCAAAACGGTATCAAGCAAGGCTGTCGGTTTCAATCACCTTTGACTTTTTTTTCGTCAACCGGCAAGGTCTCGGTCATGCCCAAACAAATCGATGCTACAGAACCCGAAATCACCGGCTGGCAAGCTCAGAAAAGCGCCGCTACGCGGACGCTCATCATCGAAGCGGCCATCAAGTGTTTTGTCGACTTGGGGTACTCCCGGACGACCACCACCGTGATTGCGGCTCGTGCGGGGTTATCTCGAGGGGCGATGCTCCACCATTTTCCATCGAAGGTGGATATCGTCCGAGCCGCTGTCGATTATCTGCACGCGAAGCGTCTCAAGGCATTTCGACGTGCTGCGCAGCGAGGTCCGAGCAACGGCGGGGGCGATCGATTGCGCGCCAACCTCGAGGCCTATTGGCAGCACGTCCGTCATCCGATGTTCGTTGCCTTCTTCGAACTCGTGGTGGCCGCTCGGACGGATCCGGAACTCGCGCAGATTTTGCGTCCCGCCCAAGAAGCGTTCGAGGACGAATGGCATCGAACGGCTCGGGAGGTTTTCACCGAGTGGCACACGGACGACGAAACCTTCGACGTGGCCCTCGATCTGACGCGCTACGTGCTCGAGGGCATGGCGATCAGCTTCCTCGTCCACAAGGAGACTGAGCGCGATCGGCGCGTGGTCGATTATCTCGAGCGCAAGTTGCGCGAATTGCGTGACGGACGTCAGCCGGGCTGAGGATACTTCGCGTAGTAGTTCTTCCAGGTGGTCGAACTTTCGGGATAGTCCGCCGGCAGCGGTTCGGCATAGGCGCGATTGCGCATGAGCTGACCGAGTAGTTCCGGATAATCTTTGGGCGATACGTAGTAGAAGAAATGCAACTCGCGCGTCTGGAATCGCCAGGACCCTTCTTCTCGTCGGTACTCGTCGTGATAGCGCAGGGCGGCCCAGAGTGCGACACCGTTTCGAACCACCTCGGCGTGCGAGTTGACCCAGCCCGTGGCGAGATCGGGGTTGGTGTCGTCGAGCTCGATGACGATGTCGTGAGTGAAGTGATTGCTCGGGCCGAGCACCGCATAGCGCTTGTGGAACTGTTCGATCACCGCATCTCGACCGACCGAGGCGATCTTGCCGTCCACCGATCGGAACGACCCGTCACACGTGAAGAGCATGCCGACGCCGTCGATGTCGCGTTGGTCGACCAGCAGGCCGTAGCGAGCAATCAGCGTACGGATGGCATCCTGATCTTCAAGACGACGAATTCTTTGTTCAAGATTCATGGCACAGGGCTCGATGATGTTCCATTCCGGTAAAAAATACTTCGAAGATATTGCCATTGGCGATTACGCCGAATCCGGTGAGCAGACCGTCGATCTGGAAGAAATGCTCGACTTCGCCCGGCGATACGATCCCCAGTATTTTCACACCGATCCTGAAGCGGCGAAAGCGTCTGTCTTCGGCGAGGTCGTGGCCTCGGGTTTGTTCACGACGGTGGTCTGGCGCCGTCTCGATCACGACATCAGCGCAGATATCGCGTGGATCTGCGGCGTCGCTTGGAAAGAGACCCGTTGGCCGAAGGCCGTACGAGCGGGTGATCGGTTGCGCGCGCGATGGGAGTGCGTCGCGAAGCGCGAATCGACCAGCGATCCGCGTCGCGGCATCATCGAAATGGATTACCGCCTCATCGACCAGGAGGGCGACACGGTGTTCTCCTGCCTCAGCGTCAATCTGATCGAGCGGAGAGGCTGATCGTCGAGCGGCGGTGCTGGCTCAAGGCCTCAAGCCGGCAGGCCGACCTCGATGGTGCCGTCGTCGCCGACGCGCACCGCGAACGTGGCGAGCGGTGAGCTTGCCGGTGCGCCGAGCACGGCCCCGGTGCGGCAGTCGAACGACGCGCCGTGCAGGGGGCAGATGAGACGGTTACCACGCAGACGACCCTCGTGCATGAGCGCGTAGGCGTGCGAGCAGACGTTGTCCAATGCGCTGACACCCTCTTTGGTGCGACACACGACGACCGAGCGACCGCCGAGTTCGACGCCCACCATCTTGCCCTCGGCAAGTTGCGAGAGATTGCCGGCGACGTGCCAAGTCACTTCGCTCATGACCATCAACGTCCGTTGTACTTCGGAGCGCGTTTCTGCGAGAAGGCGGTGAAACCCTCGCGCGCATCCTCGGTGCGATCGGCCAATGTCGCCATCGAACGCGATTCGAGGGCGAGCTGCTCCTCAAGCGAGTTGGTATGGCTATCGGCAAGCAGTCGCTTGACCTCGCCATAGGCACGGGTTGGTCCGCTCGCGAGCGAGGCGGCGATTTCCTTGGCCTTGGCGAGCACCTCGGCATCGGGTGCGACGATGGTGACGAGCCCGCGTTGCTGGGCTTCCGCAGCAGTGAGCACCGGGTTGAGCAGCATCAATTCTTTGGCGCGCGCCATTCCGACGATCCGCGGCAGGTTGAACGAGCCGCCGCCATCGGCGGACATGGCGATCTTGGTGTACGCCATGGTGAATTTGGCCGATTCGGCCGCCACGATCACATCGCCCGCGATCGCGAGACTGAACCCGGCGCCTGCTGCCGTGCCATTGACGGCGGTGACGAGCGGAGCGTCCATGCGCGCGAAGCGCGATACGGCGGCATGCAGCGGTGCGGTGATGCGACGCAGCAATTCTCCGACGCCATCGCCGGTCGCGGCAAAGGACTGCACATCGCCGCCTCCGCTGAAGAATCGTCCCTTGCCGGTCAACACCACGGCACGCACGGCGGGGTCGCTCTCGCACCGGATGGCCGCCTTGAGCAAGTCTTCGGCGAGTTCGACGCTGATGGTATTGGCCGACTCTGGGCGATTGAGCGCGATGAGCGCGATGTTGTTCTCGATGGAAAATTCAAGCGTGGAGAAGCTCATGGTGGACTCCCGTCGATGGGTTGGCGTTCAGCGCGGCGCGAGGCCGAGCTCAAAGATTTCGAGCATGCGGGTTGCGATTTCCCCGGGTGAGAGGGCGTCGTTGGCGCGGTGCCAGTGGGCGATCCAGTTGAGCGCACCGGCGAGTGCGAAGGCGGCCATCTTGGCGTCGCATGGGCGGATCGAGCCATCGGCGACACCCTGACGAACGAGCTTGCGCAGACCCTGATCGACCTCCGACTTGAGCGTCTTGATCTTGGCGCTCATCGACTTGTCGAGGTTCTCCTCTTCGAGGCGGACCATGCACCAGCCAAAATCGCCCGTGACGGCGGTGGCATAGTGCCGCGCGACCGTCATCAGGCGCTCTCGGGCGTTTCCGCCCTGAGTCTCGGCTTCGCTGAAGCCGGCAAGAATCTGATCGACGCCTTGCCGGAAGCACTCGAAGAGCAGCTCTTCCTTGCTGTCGACGTAACTATAGATCGTCGGTTTCGTGACATTGAGACTCGCCGCGAGATCGTCGAGACTCGTGTTGTGGTAGCCGCGGGTCGCGAAGGCGCGCGCCGCGGCCAGAATGACCGCATTGCGCTTCCAATCCCGCTCTCTCGAGCGCAGATCGGCTCCGCTCCAAGGCAGGGGGGTGGATCGCGGCGACGGCTTCATGGGAAGAAGTGTAGTTTATTCGTGGGTAAAGCGTAATATACTCGCGAGTAAAGTCGGGGCCGCAAGGCCTGTCCCTTCGCGAAGGAGCGTACCGTGAGCCAGTCGAACCGGAAATCGATTCAGGATCCAGGGGCCGATGTGGGTGAGGGCGTCACCGCTCCACCGTTGCGTTTCGTGACTGCGGCCTCGCTCTTCGACGGCCACGACGCCGCCATCAACATGATCCGACGACTGCTTCAGTCGCAGGGCGCCGAGGTCGTGCACCTCGGGCACAACCGTTCGGTGGCGGACATCGTCCGTGCCGCCATCGAAGAGGACGCCGATGGCATCGCCGTCAGTTCCTATCAGGGCGGCCACAACGAATACTTTGCGTACATGGTCGACATGCTGCGTGAGTGCGGCTGCGAGCACATACGAGTGGTGGTTGGTGGTGGTGGCACCATCGCGCCGCACGAAATCGAGGCGCTCGAGCGTCACGGCATCGAAAAAATTTACACCCCCGAGGACGGCCGCACCCTCGGTCTCGTCGGCATGATCAGCGATGTGATCCGTCGCGTCGGGGCGAGTCGTCGAGCCGCCTATGAATTCGGCCCGCTCAACGCCCGCGATCATCGGCATCTCGGTCGGACGATCTCCGTGCTCGAAGGGTCCGTGCGCGAAGACGAGGCGAGCGCAGTCGCCGCCACGCGCGAGCAAATCCTGCGCGCCATCGCGCGCAATACGCGCAAGGCTCCGGTCATCGGTCTCACGGGCACGGGCGGTGCGGGCAAAAGTTCGCTCAACGACGAGTTGATCCAGCGTTTCGTGCGCCACTTCCCCGATGCGCAGATCGCCGTCGTGGCGGTCGATCCGACCCGGCGCCGATCGGGCGGAGCGCTGCTCGGTGACCGCATCCGCATGAATAGCCTCTCGGCGCCGAACGTCTACATGCGCTCGCTCGCCACGCGTCGTCGCAATCTTGCGACCTCTGCCGTGCTCAAAGATGTCATCTCGCTCTATCAGCTTGCGGGCTTCGACCTCGTGATCGTGGAAACGGCGGGTATCGGGCAGAGCGACACCGAGGTCATCGACCTCGTCGATCTGCCGATCTACGTCATGACGAGCGAGTACGGTGCGGCGAGCCAGCTCGAGAAGATCGACATGCTCGACTTCGCCGAGATGGTGGTGCTCAATAAATTCGAGCGTCGCGGCGCCGAAGATGCGCTGCGCGACGTCAAGAAGCAGTGGCGGCGCAACCACCCCGATCAGCTCGCGGCGCCGGATGCCGACATCCCGGTTTATCCGACCATCGCCTCGCGTTTCAATGACCCCGGCGTCAATCGGTTGTTTGCCGCCATCTGCTCGCGCCTGCAATCGAAGGCCGTCAATGCCCGTTCGTGGACCGTGCAAGATCCGGGTCCGACCGAGTTCACCTCGCGTGATCCGCTCATCCCGGGTTCGCGTTCGCGTTATCTCGCCGAGATCGCCGCAGGCGGTCGCAAGGCCGACACCGACATCGAGCGCGTCGCGGCCTCGGCGAGCCGTGCCTATGCGCTCTACGAATCTTTGAAGGCGCTTCGTGATCCGGCATTGCCCGCGCCGGCGCAGCCCTATGGTTCGGCGCCTGCCGGTGGCGATGCCGCCGTCACGCGCTTGCGCGAAGAGTACGACTCCGCACTCGCAGCCGTGGGTGCAGAAGGCCTTGGCGAGTTGCGTGCCTGGCCGGCGCGTGTGATCTCCATCACCGAGCCCGAGTACGTCTACAAGGTTCGCGGTCGCGAAGTACGCGGCGAGAACTACTCGGAGACCTTGAGCCATAACCGCATCCCGAAACTCCTCGCGCCCAAGACCCGCGATTGGGGCGACATTCTGCGTTTCGTGATGCGCGAAAACCTGCCAGGGGCTTACCCCTACACAGCGGGTGTCTATCCCTATCGTCGCGAACAAGAAGACCCGATCCGAATGTTCGCAGGTGAGGGCAGCCCTGAGCGCACGAACCGTCGCTTCCATTATCTTGCGCGTGGACAGGCCTCGACGCGTCTGTCGACGGCCTTCGATTCGACCACGCTTTATGGAGAGGATCCGGATACGCGTCCCGACATCTACGGACGTACGGGCAACTCGGGTGTATCGATCGCCACGCTCGATGACATGAAGAAGCTCTACTCGGGCTTCGATCTGTGCGCGCCGACGACTTCCGTTTCGATGACCATCAACGGTCCGGCACCGATGCTGCTCGCCATGTTCATGAATACGGCGATCGATCAGCAGGTCGAACGCTTTTTGAAGGCGAACGGTCGCTGGGACGAGGCATCGAAGTTCATCGACGCTCACCGCGCCAAGCTTCGAAGCGAGGGCGTTGCGCCGCCCGACTATCGTGGCGATTTGCCCGAAGGCCATGATGGCTCCGGACTCGCGCTGCTCGGGTTATGCGGAGAAAATCTCGTCGGTCACGGGTTGACCGCCGAGGAGTACACGAAGATTCGTGCCTCGACGCTCGCGCAAGTGCGCGGCACGGTACAGGCGGACATCCTCAAGGAAGATCAGGCGCAGAACACCTGCATTTTCTCGACCGAGTTCGCGATGCGCATGATGGGCGACGTGCAGGCCTATTTCATCGATCACGCCGTGCGCAATTTCTACTCGGTGTCGATCTCGGGTTATCACATCGCCGAGGCCGGAGCGAACCCAATCAGTCAGCTGGCCTTCACGCTCTCGAACGGCTTCACCATCGTCGAGTATTACCTCGCGCGGGGCATGAAGATCGACGACTTCGCGCCGAACCTGTCGTTCTTCTTCTCGAACGGCATGGATGCCGAGTACGCGGTCATCGGTCGCGTGGCGCGACGTATCTGGGCGCGCGCGATGCGCGAGCGGTACGGCGCGGACGCGCGCAGCCAGATGATGAAGTACCACATCCAGACGTCGGGGCGCTCGCTGCACGCCCGCGAGATCCAGTTCAACGATACGCGTACCACGCTGCAGGCCCTCTACGCGCTCTTCGACAACTGCAACTCGTTGCATACCAACGCGTATGACGAGGCGTTGACGACGCCGACCGAGGAGAGCGTGCGGCGCGCGGTGGCGATTCAGTTGATCATCAATCGCGAGTTGGGTCTCAACAAGAACCACAACCCGTGGGCGGGGTCGCTGCTCATCGACTACCTCACCGACATGGTCGAGGAAGCGGTGTACAAAGAATTCGAGTCGATCAGCGAGCGGGGCGGTGTGCTCGGCGCGATGGAGACGATGTACCAGCGCGGCAAGATCCAGGAAGAGAGCCTGTATTACGAAACCCTCAAGCACGATGGCCGGTTGCCGCTCATCGGGGTGAACACCTTTCTTTCGGAGCACGACGCCTCGGCCGAGCATGCCTCGGTGGAGCTCATCCGTTCGACGGAAGAAGAGAAGCAGGGTCAGGTGGATGCAGTGCGCAACTTCCAGCAACGCAATGCGGAAAAATCGACGGTCGCGTTGTCATCGCTACAGTCGACGGCGGCGCGCGGCGGCAATGTGTTCGAGTCGTTGATGGATGCCGTACGCGTGGCGTCGCTCGGCCAAATCTCGCGCGCGCTTTATGCGGTGGGCGGGCAGTTCCGACGCAATGTCTAGGCGCAATGCCTAGGCGCAATGCCTAGGCGCAATGCCTAGTGCAGGCCCAACGCTTAGTGGTGGCGCTCGCGCGTGAACTGCGCGAGGTAGTACAGGCCCTCGATGGCGCGGGATCCGTACCAGGAGACCATTTCGCCGTCGATGAGATCGACGGGGACGCCGGGGAGCGCGCGCTCGACCTCGGCGATGTGGCGTTCGCGGAACGCATAAGGCTCGCTACTCAGTAGCACCCGATCGATGGCGCCACGACATTCCTCCAAGGCGAGCTCTGGGTAACGCTGCGGGCGCGACGACGCCCAAGTTTGCCAGCCGAATGCGGCGAGCGTGCGCGAGATGTAGGTGTCGCGTGAGAGAGTCATCCAGGGTTCGCGCCAGATGAGATACAGCACCCGGGCGCGCACTTCACCAGACGCGCTGCCGGCATAAGCGGCCATGAACTCGCGACACAGCGCCTCGGCGCGTGCTTCGCGATCGAAGATGCCACCGAGCAGTCGGTAGAGCGGCAGGTTGTCGAGTGGGCCGAGCGGGTGCGTCACGATGATGGACGGCACGACGGGACGCAGCGCCTCGACGGTCTCGAGTCGATTTTCATCGACGTTGACGATGAGGTGCGTCGGCGCGAGGGCGCGGATGGCTTCGAGATCGACGGTTTTGGTGCCGCCGACTTTGGGTACGCGGCGCACGAGCTCGCGCGGGTGGATGCAGAAGCCCGTGCGACCGACGAGCTCGTCTGCAAGACCGAGCGCGCACACGAGCTCGGTGAGGCTCGGCACCAGTGAGACGATGCGTCGAATGCCCGTGGCCCGAGGGTGGGGCGTACCTGCGTGGTCGATGAAGGTCATGGGGCATTAGTTTTCCGGTTACGTCGGCTTGTAGATACTGTATAAATAAACAGTATGTCAGGGCAAGCCCCGAAACCCCCGAATCCACCCGGTTATGCCGAGCTGCACTGCCTGAGCAGTTTCAGCTTCCTGCGGGCCGCCTCGCAGCCGGAAGAGCTCGCCACGCAGGCCGATGAGCTCGGTTACGAGGCACTCGCCATCACCGATGAATGTTCGGTCGCCGGCGTCGTGCGGGCTCATGCGGCGCTCAAGGGCCGACCCACGCGGCTCATCGTCGGCGCCGAGTTTCGGCTGGATGACGGGCTGCCGCTCGTCGTGTTGGCGACGGACCGTCGAGGCTACGGTCAGCTGTGTCGCCTGATCACGCGGGGTCGTCGTGCCGCACCGAAAGGCAGTTATCACCTGACCCGAAGCGATGTGGTCGAGCTCGTCTCGCCTCTGCACTGTCTCGTGCTGTGGACTCCACGGCCCACCGATCCGATCACGCACGAGGTCACCGCCTGGTTGCGCGAATATTTTGAGGGTGCCGCCTGGATCGCCGTGGAGTTGCTGCGTGACGGCACGGAGCGTGCCCATCTCGCCACGCTCACGCGTCTCTCGAACGAGGCAGGGTTGCCGCTCGTGGCAGCCGGTGGCGTCCGCATGCATTCGCGCGCGCGGCGTCGACTGCACGATGCGCTGACGGCGATTCGCCTCAATACCACGGTCGATGCTGCAGGACTCGAGTTGCTGCCCTGCGGCGAGCGACACCTGCGTGAGCGTCATCGTCTCGCGCGGCTCTATCCACCTGCGCTGCTCGCCGAAACGCTGGTCATCGCGGCGCGTTGTCGCTTCTCACTCGATGAGCTGCGTTACGAGTATCCGCGCGAGATCGTGCCCGACAGTCATACGCCGGCGTCCTGGTTGCGCACGCTCGTCGAGCGCGGAGCGGAGCGTCGCTGGGGTGGCAGCGCGACGCGTGACGTCATGCCCGCCTACGTGCGCACACTCGTCGAGCATGAACTCGCGCTGATCGGCGAACTTGCTTACGAGCCGTATTTTCTGACCGTACACGACATCGTCGATTTCGCGCGCAGTCGCGGAATTCTTTGTCAGGGCCGCGGATCCGCCGCCAACTCTGCGGTCTGTTATTGCCTCGGTATCACCGAGGTCGACCCCTCGCGCATGTCGATGCTGTTCGAGCGTTTCATTTCGCGAGAACGCAACGAGCCACCCGATATCGACGTCGATTTCGAGCATGAGCGTCGCGAAGAGGTCATCCAATACGTCTATCAAAAATACGGGCGGCATCGTGCTGCGCTCGCTGCGACGGTCATTTGCTACCGACCGCGCAGCGTGTTGCGCGATCTCGCCAAGGCCTTGGGGTTTCCATTGCTCGCTGTCGAAAAAATCGCCTCGGCAGTGAGTCGTTGGGATCGCAGTCTCGGTCATGGCGCACCCCCCGAGCGCGATGGGGCGGCCCATGAGAGCGCTCTTGCGCCCTTCCTCGAGAGGCTCGGTGAGGCGGGCTTCGACATCCACGATCCGGTACTGCGACGTCGGCTTTCCTTGTTGCTCGAGCTCGCGCCGCAGTTGCTCGGGTTTCCACGACATCTTTCGCAGCACGTCGGTGGGTTCGTGATCGCGCGCGATCTGCTCGAAGAGCTGGTGCCGGTCGAGAACGCGAGCATGGTCGATCGTACGGTCATCCAATGGGACAAAGACGACCTCGATGCGCTCGGGTTGCTCAAGGTCGATCTGCTCGCGCTCGGCATGCTCACGGCGATACGCCGTGCACTCGATCTCGCGTCCCAATGGCGACTCGCGCGGGGCGACGCACCGATCACCGTGGCCTCGGTGCCACCCGAGGACCCGCGTGTCTACGACATGCTGTGCCGCGCCGATTCGGTCGGGGTGTTCCAGGTCGAGTCGCGTGCGCAGATGGCGATGCTGCCGCGTCTGCGTCCACGCAATTTCTATGATCTCGTCATCGAGGTGGCGATCGTGCGCCCGGGACCGATTCAGGGCGACATGGTGCATCCCTATCTGCGTCGTCGTCGCGGCGAAGAGCAGGTGAGTTATCCGAGCGAGGCGGTCAAAGGCGTATTGCAGCGTACGCTCGGGGTGCCGATCTTCCAGGAGCAGGTGATGCAGGTGGCGATCGTCGCCGCGGGTTTCACGCCGGGCGAGGCCGACCAGTTGCGCCGAGCCATGGCGGCCTGGAAACGACACGGAGGCCTCGGTCACTTCGGCGAGCGTCTCATCTCCGGCATGCGCGAGCGTGGCTACAGCGAGGAGTTCGCATCACGCATCTTCGAGCAGATCAAAGGTTTCGGCGAGTACGGTTTCCCCGAGTCGCATGCCGCGAGTTTCGCGTTGCTCGTTTACGTGTCCGCCTGGCTCAAATGTCACGAGCCCGCGGCGTTCACGGCGGCACTCATCAACAGTCAACCGATGGGCTTTTACTCGGTCTCGCAACTCGTGCGCGATGCGCGCGAGCATGGTGTCGAGGTGAGAGCCGTCGATGTCTGCGTGAGCGACTGGGATTGCACGCTCGAGGTGGCCGAGGACCGGTCGACAGGCGAGCAGCCTGCGATCCGTCTCGGGCTCAGACTCGTGCGCGGTTTGCCGCAGGTCGTGGCAGCGCGCATCGTCGAGGCGCGACGCACGCGCATCGAGGTGAGAGGAGGGTCCGAGGGTGATGCATCCATATTCTTTGATCTGCAAGATCTCGCTGCCGCGGCAGCCCTCGATCGCGGCAATCTCGAAGCGCTCGCGGCAGCCGGTGCTTATGCGACGCTCACCGGCAACCGTCATCGAGCGTTCTGGGCTGTAGCCGGGAGCGAAGTAGAGTTGCCTCTTGCGCCGCCGGCTCGCGAGGAGGCCTTGCCCATGCTCACGACGCCCACCGAAGGCGAGAACCTCGTCGCCGACTATCGACATCTCGGACTCACTTTGGGAAGACACCCGCTCGCGCTGCTACGCGCGCCCTTCGAGCGGCGAGGCGTGATCCGTGCGGCGGAGCTCTCGCGGCTCGACGACGGCGCTCGCGTCGGTGTGGCGGGTCTCGTCACGACGCGACAAAAACCCTCGACGGCGAGCGGCGTCACCTTCGTCACGCTCGAGGACGATACCGGTCACGTCAACCTGATCGTCTGGAAGACGGTCGGAGCGGCGCACCGACGCGCGTTGTTCGAGTCACGATTGATGGAGGCCGAGGGCAGGTTGCAGCGCGAAGGGCTCGTGACCCATGTCATTGTGGAGCGCCTCTACGACCGCAGCCGATTGCTCGGGCGGTTGGTGACGCGTTCACGGGACTTCCGCTAGGCGTGACGATGAAGCGCGACGATGGCGCGCGACGATCAGTGCCGACCGGTGCGCTTGCTGCGCGCCGGTGTCGTCTCGTCATCGCCGATATCGTAGTCGTCGAAGTCGCTGATGAGGTCGGCCGTGCGCTTTTCTTCGCGCATCTGCTCGAGGCGCCGCCAGGCCGGATCGCCGCTGCCCTTCGGTGGGCTGCGTCGACGCGACTGGTCGAAGTCCCGGATGACCTGATCCACGTCTTCGCCCGAATCGAGATCGATTTCTTCGTCGAAGTCGTCTTGCTCTGGTCTTTCGCTCATGTTGATGAACCCCCCAGACGCGCGAAATTTATTTCGAGTCGCTCAATCTTGCAACGGGGGAGGCGCTCGAGCGGTGCGTCAGCGTACGAGGGTGTTCATCTCGAAGATCGGCATGAGCATGGCGAACACGATGACGAGGACGATCAGCCCCATGCCGACGATCAAAAGAGGGCCGAGCAGACCGACGAGTCCGGTCAGCATGCCGTCGAGTTCGCGTTCCTGATTGTCCGCGGCACGCGACAGCATGTCCTCGAGGCGCCCGCTGGCCTCGCCGCTCGAAATGAGGTGTACCGTCATGGGCGGGAAGAGTCGGCTGGCCGCGAGCGAGCGACCAATCGGGGCGCCTTCGCGCACCCGCTCGGCTGCCGCGGCCACGGCCTCACGCATGGGCAGGTTCGAGATTACGCCAGCGGCGATCCGCAGGGCTTCGAGCACCGGCACGGCGCTGCCCGTCAAAATGCTCAGGGTGCGTGTGAATCGGGCGGAATTGAAACCGCGGATGAGCCGTCCGGCGAGCGGCAGGCGCAACAGCAGGCCGTCGACGCGATGCCGTGCTTCGGGGGCGCGGACCCAGCGCAGGAACACGACCGAACCGACGGCGAGCGCCAACAGGATCCAGGGACCCGCCACGCGCAAGGCGTCGCTCGTCGCGATCAGCATTTGGGTCAGCATCGGCAACTCCGCGTTGCCCGACTCGAACACCGTCACGACCTTCGGTACCACGAAGCTCAGCAAACCTGCGATCACGGCGATGCACATGATCGTGAGCACGATGGGATAGAGCAGCGCCCCGAGCACGCGTTGGCGCAGTTGGTCGCGACTCTCGGTGTAGTCGGCGAGGCGCTCGAGCACGGTGTCGAGCTTGCCGGACTGTTCTCCCGCGGCGATCGTCGCGCGGAAGATTTCCGGAAAGACGCGTGGAAAGCCGCGCAAGGCTTCGGCGAGCGACTCGCCCTCGACCACCCGCGCGCGAACGGCTGCCGCAACACGCTTAACAGCCGGCTTTTCGCTTTGCTCGGACACGGCGAGCAGCGCTTCTTCGAGTGGCAGTGCGGCGCGCACGAGAGTGGCGAGCTGCCGAGTCAGCAGTGCGACATCGGCCGAGCCGATACGCGCCCCGAAGCGCTCACGCGACCGTTTGCCGGACTCGCGCACGGGCTCGACGCTGACCGGAAGCAGGGCGCGTTCGCGCAGCGCCTGGCGGACCTGCCTCGCGCTGTCCCCCTCGAGGACGCCACGTTGTTCGCGGCCCGAGGCATCGAGAGCAAGGTAGTCCCAGGCCGCCATGAGGTCAGTCCTCGCGGGTGACGCGCAGCACTTCTTCGAGCGAGGTCACACCGCGCAATACTTTGGCGATACCGTCGTCGCGAATGGACGGCGTCGACTGCCTCGCGTGTCGCTCGAGATCGGCCTCCGAGGCGCCATCGTGGATGAGGGTCCGCATATCGTCATCGACCTGCACGAGCTCGTAGATGCCCGTTCGTCCGCGATAACCTGGGCCGCTCGAGGAGGGTCGATACAAGGTCGGCGAGGGTGCGCCCATCGGTAGCCCGAGTTGTCGACGTTCGAGCTCACCGGCAATGAAAGGTTCGCGCGAGGCGGGATTGAGCGTACGCACGAGTCGCTGGGCGACGATGCCGATCAAACTCGAGGCGAGCAGGAAAGGTTCTATCCCCATGTCACGCAGTCGCGTGACGGCGCCCACGGCCGTGTTGGTATGCAGCGTCGAGAGTACGAGGTGTCCGGTGAGCGAGGCCTGCACGGCGATCTGCGCCGTTTCGAGATCACGGATTTCACCGACCATGACGATGTCCGGGTCTTGCCGCAGGATCGCCCGCAGTCCGCGCGCGAAACTCATGTCGACCTTGGTATTCACTTGGGTCTGGCCGATGCCGTCGAGGTAGTACTCGATCGGATCTTCGACCGTCATGATGTTGCGCGTCGCGTCGTTCAGACGCGAGAGACCCGCGTAGAGCGTGGTCGTTTTGCCCGAGCCTGTGGGTCCCGTAACGAGCAAGATACCGTTCGGCTTGTGAATGAGACGATCGAGCAGGGCCTCGATCGGGGGTTCCATCCCGAGCTCGCCGAGATCGAGTCGACCCGCCTGTTTGTCGAGCAGGCGCAGCACGACGCGCTCGCCGTGACCTGACGGAATCGTGGACACGCGCACATCGACCGCGCGGCCACCGACCCGCAGGCTGATGCGTCCATCTTGCGGCAGTCTCTTTTCGGCAATGTCGAGCTTGGACATCACCTTGATGCGCGAGACGACGGCGCCGGCGACCGCGCGTCGGGTCTGCAACACTTCGCGCAAGACGCCATCGACACGCAGACGTACGACCAATCGGTTCTCGAAGGGCTCGATGTGGATGTCCGAGGCGTTATCTTTGACCGCCTGAGTGAGCAGCGCGTTGATCAGGCGGATGATCGGCGCATCGTCCTCGCTCTCGAGCAGGTCCGCCTGCTCGGGCAGGTCCTGCGCCAGAAAACTCAGGTCCGTGGTGTCTTCGAGTCCGCCCGCGGCGGCTTGGGCATCGCTGCCGGCTTCATAGGCTTCACGCAGCAACTCTTCGAATCGTTCGGCAGCCACGCGTTCGAGCGCGAACGCCCGACCGACGTGCCGTCGCGCCTCGGCGATGGCCAAGGGGGTCGCGTCGGGATGCAGGGCAAGTTGAAGTTCGCCGCCTTCGAGAGTGCGCAGGAGCACGCCGTGTCGACGGCAGAAGGCGAGAGGCAGCGGGGGAGTCGGGGCGGCAATCGCGCCCGACTGCGCGTTCATTTGGGCGACTCCGTCGCCGTCGTCGTCACTGTTGTCGGCGTCGCTTGAGCCGGCGAACTCGGGGGCTCCGGAGTCGTCTTCGGACTTTGAGTGCCTGGAACCGAAGGTATTTCCGGCAGGATCGCGCGACCCTCGCCCGGAAGCATGGGCAACACTTCGAGTTGCGGTGTCAAACCGAGTTGTTGCTCACGGATGAAATTGTACTTTCTGTTCGTCTCGACGGCCGTGTCCACGCCATCGCGAAGGATTCGGGGTTGAATGAAAACCATGAGATTGGTTTTGGTCTTCTTGGCACTGCGAGTGCGGAAGGCTTCGCCGAGGATCGGAATGCGACCGAGGTAGGGCACACGCTGCTCACCGCCGGTCTGCGAGTCCTGGATGAGTCCGCCGAGAACGACGGTTCCACCATCCTCGATGAGCACGCTCGTGCTGATGGTGCGCTTGTTCGTGACCAGATCGACGGCGCCACTGCTGCTCGCCGCGATGCTCGAGCTTTCCTGCTCGATTTTAAGCATCACGGCATTGCCCTCGTTGATTTGAGGGGTGATCTTCAAAATCGTGCCGACCTCCTGTCGCTGAATGGTCTGGAACGGGTTCAAAGAATTTCCGCTGTTGCCGGAAGAATTGGTGAACTGGCCCGTGACGAACGGTACTTCCTGGGCGACTTTGATTTCCGCTTCCTGGTTGTCCATCGTGACGATGGAGGGGGTCGCGATGATGTTGGTGGTCGAGTCGCCTCTCAAGGCGCGGACGATCGCAGCAAAGTCGATCCCGCTCGTTCCCAGCCGACCCACTCCGATCGTCGTGCCTCGAGGAATGCTGGTGATCGTCGAGGGATCGCGAGCGGCTCGGGCGATATCGCCGATGCTCACGCCGCCGATCGGTTCGACAAAACCTCCTGCAGCCGCTGCGGAGTTGGTGCCGTCCACGAGCCAGTTGACGCCGAGTTCGGCCGACTTGTCGGCGGAGATCTCAACGATGATGGCTTCGACGATGACCTGCGCTCGACGGATATCGAGTCGGTCGATGACCGACATGATGGAGTTCATGGTCTTGGCGGGCGCCGTGACCACCAGCGCATTCGTTTCGGGTTCAGCCCAGATGGTGGTGCCGCTGCCGATGGAGCTTGCGCCGCTCCCGCCGGTTGTTCCGGTGCTGGCCGTCGCCGAGAGCTGCTCCTTCAATTTCGTGGCAATTTTCTCGGCATCGGCGTATCGCAGGTAACGCACTCGGGTATCGCCTCCGCTCGCAAGCGGAGTGTCGAGATAAGCGATCAGGGTTCGCGCCCGCAGGCGTTGTGTCTTGTCGCCCGCCAGGAGGATGCTGTTCGATCGTTCGTCGGAGACAACGCGTAGCGGCGCCATCCCGGACTCTGCCTGCGTCTGGCCAGGGTTCAGGGCCGTCATCGTGCGCACGACCTCGGCTGCCGAGGCATTCTGCATGGGTACGACTTCGACATCCGAACTGCTGTCCTGATCGATCCGCTTGATGATCCGCAGCATGCGATTCACGTTGCTCGCTCGATCCGCGAGGATCAAAGTATTCGACGCCGGGTAAGCGGCGAGATGGGCGTTCTGAGGCATCAGCGGTCGAAGGATCGCCACGAGTTGAGCGGCGCTGACGTTGCTGACGGCGACCACCTGCGTGACGAGCTCATCCGAGGTCTCGCTGATCCGGTCGGGCAGGTCGTTGGCCGGCATGGTGCGCGAGTTGGCATCGGGGATGATCTTCACCACGTTCCCGGACGGAACCGCCACGAACCCGTGCACTTGCAGCAGCGCGAGGAAGGCTTCGTAAAACTCCCCGGGTGCCATGGGCGTAGACGAAAGCATGGTGACCTGAGCGCGTACCCGCGGATCGATGATGATGCTGAGCTGGGTCGCTGCGGCAACGGCCTCGATCACCTGGGTGATATCCGCATCCTTGAAATTCGGTGTGATTCGCGCTGTTCCGCCGGGTTGAGCGAGCGATGAGCCCGAGATCAGCACAGTGAGCAGCGCCAACGCAAAACCCGGGGCTCTGCGGCGCCAGTGGATGGGGAGCGGTGTCTTTGATGTCACGGGGGCAAATATATCGGATCGGCGTTTCGGCAACATGAATGACCTGATCGGGGATGAGCTCGGCGCTTTATCGGTTTGCGGCATTCGGAGTGATCCCCATCGGTTTCTCGAGCGCAGTCAGATCGACCGTCAAGGTCTCGGTCCGGCCGTTTCGCTCGATGGTGAGACGGGCTTGTGGAGCGCCAGCCAGCGTTCTCAGGAATTGTTCCCCGTTCGCCTGATCGGCAAGCGGGGCATCGTTGATCGCGAGGATCAGGTCACCGGCCTGCAGACCGAGGTTCGTGAATCGCTGCGCGTCACTACCCGGGTACACCCTCACTCCCGAGGGCTTGTCGGATCGCATCACCGCTTGCCAACGGATGGCGTTGGCGAGGTCGTCCCCCGTCGATCCCCGCAACGAGGACGGCACGGCACTGGGGCCTGCGGCATCGGACCCTGCGGCCGGAACGAGCGGTCCCGGGGTACCGCCTTGACGAGGCAGTAGAAGGGTTTCGAGACTCCCCCCTCGATCGAGCATCACGCGATCGGGGTAGACCTCGGCCAGCCGAGAGCCGCCGGGCAAGATCGCGCCGATTGTGTACACCCGAGCCGACCCACCTGACTCTCCGATGATGGCGCGGCCATCCTGCGCGTTGGTCGAGGCGAGTACGCCGACCAGGACGAGGCCCTGCGTGCTGACGGGGATGGCGGTCGAAACGTCGGCGGAGGCTTGCTCGGCTGTACCGAAGAGCCTCGCGCCCTTGATGATTTCGAAGGGGCTCATGGCCTCGGGCAGGGCGTCTGACGCGCTAATGCCCGTGTCGCGGGCACCGAAGGCCCCGGTGACCATCCAGGCCACCTGCAGACCGATGGCAGTCGCCAGCAGAGCAGAGACAAGGTGGGCGGGATCGAGCGGAATGCGACGCATGGACCGAATCATACCTAGCCGCCTGTCGGGCCACACTTGAGTTCGCTTCGGTCCACCCCTATAACCGTGACATGTCTGCTGAAGAGAGCCGCCCGATTTCGGACACCTCGGTGGCCGAGGCCACACCCGAGGTCAAGCAACCGCCGTTGTTTCAGGTCGTCCTGCTCAACGACGATTACACGCCCATGGAGTTCGTGGTCGACGTGCTCGAGCGGTTCTTCGGCATGGGTCGCACGAAGGCGACGCAGGTGATGCTCGAAGTGCACATGCATGGCAAAGGCGTTTGTGGGGTGTTCACCCACGAGATCGCCGAGACCAAGGTGGCGCTCGTGACCCGTTATTCGCGGGATCATCAGCACCCTCTCATGTGCGCGCTTGAAGAGACGTAAGACCTAAGGCGATAGCCGCAACGGAGTGCCTGATCGTGTTATCCAACGAACTTGAAACCTGCCTCAACAGCGCCTTCCAGGTCGCGCGCGAAGGCAAGCATGAATTTTTGACCGTCGAGCATTTGCTGCTCTCCATCCTCGACACGCCTCGGGTCAAAGAAGTCCTGAAGGCCTGCGGAGGGGACGTCCCGCGACTTGCGGCCGAACTGCGCGAGCACATCGACCAGAGCACGCCGCGGTTGCCCGAGGGCGACGAGCGCGAGGTGCAGCCCACTCTCGGCTTTCAGCGAGTGCTGCAACGCGCCGTGTTCCATGTGCAGTCGAGCGGTCGAAAGGAAGTGGGCGTCGCCAATGTGCTGGTCGCCATCTTCAGCGAGAAGCAGAGCCACGCCGTGTTCTTGCTCGGCCGACAGGATGTCGCGCGACTCGATGTGGTCAATTACATCTCGCACGGCATGTCGAAGATCGCCGACGAGCGGGGCGAGACCAAGGACGAGCCGGCTGCGGCGCCGACGACGACCGAGGCCGACGGCGGTGGAGCGCTCGAGAAATACGCCTCCAATCTCAACAAGCTTGCCGAGGAGGGTCGTATCGATCCGCTCATCGGTCGGCAGATGGAAGTCGAGCGCACCATCGAAATTCTTTGCCGTCGACGCAAGAACAACCCGCTCTATGTCGGTGAGGCAGGCGTAGGCAAGACGGCCATCGCCGAGGGCTTGGCCCGGCGCATCGTCGAGGGGCAGGTGCCCGAGGTGCTGGCCGACTGCGTCATTTACTCCCTCGACATGGGTTCGCTGATCGCGGGCACCAAATATCGCGGCGATTTCGAAAAGCGGCTCAAGGCGGTCCTCGCGGAGCTGCGCAAGCAGCCGGGTGCAGTGCTCTTCATCGACGAGATCCACACGGTCATCGGTGCGGGCGCGGCGTCGGGCGGCGTCATGGATGCCTCGAACCTCATCAAGCCCGTGCTCACCAACGGCGAGTTGCGCTGCATCGGTTCGACGACCTATTCCGAGTACCGCGGCATTTTCGAGAAAGACCACGCGCTCGCGCGTCGCTTCCAGAAAATTGACGTGGTCGAGCCGACGGTGCCCGAGACCATCGAGATCCTCAAAGGATTGCGCAGTCGGTTCGAGGAGCACCACAAGGTCAAGTACACCGACGCCGCCATCAAGGCGGCCGCCGAACTTTCGGCGCGGCACATCAACGAGCGCCATCTGCCCGACAAGGCGATCGACGTCATCGACGAAGCCGGTGCGCGTTTACGTCTGAAGCCCGAGGCCGAACGCGAGACCGAAGTCGATGTGCATCACATCGAAGAGGTGGTGGCGCGTATCGCACGCATTCCGCCGAAAACGGTCTCGAGCAACGACAAGGAAGTCCTTCGCAATCTCGAGCGCAATCTCAAGCTCGTCATTTTCGGTCAGGATAAAGCCGTCGAGACGCTGTCCTCGGCCATCAAGATGGCGCGCTCGGGACTCGGCGACTCGCGCAAGCCCGTCGGCAGTTTCCTGTTCGCCGGGCCCACGGGCGTCGGCAAGACCGAAGTCACGCGCCAACTCGCCATTGCGCTCGGCATCGAGTTCATCCGCTTCGACATGTCGGAGTACATGGAGCGTCACACCGTCTCGCGCCTCATCGGCGCGCCGCCGGGGTATGTCGGCTTTGATCAGGGTGGACTATTGACCGAGGCCGTCTCGAAGCATCCGCACGCGGTCTTGCTGCTCGATGAAATCGAGAAAGCCCATCCCGATGTGTTCAATTTGCTGTTGCAGGTCATGGATCACGGCACTCTGACCGACAACAACGGGCGCAAAGCCGATTTCCGCCACGTCATCATCGTCATGACAACCAATGCGGGTGCGGCAGACATGGCCCGTGCATCCATCGGCTTCATGCCCTCCGACAACACCAGCGACGGCATGGAAGCGATCAAAAAAATGTTCTCGCCCGAGTTCCGCAACCGTCTCGATGCCGTCATCCAGTTCGGTGGCTTGGACGAGACGACCATCGAGCGCGTGGTCGAGAAGCTGCTTGTCGAAATCGAGACGCAGCTCGAGGGCAAACGCGTGTCGCTGCAGCTCGACGACGAGTCGCGACGCTGGATTGCCAAAACCGGTTACGACCCGAAGATGGGCGCAAGGCCGATGGCGCGAGTCATCCAGGAGCACATCAAGCGACCGCTCGCCGAAGAGCTGTTGTTCGGCAAGCTCGTCGGTGGCGGCACAGTGAAGGCAAGCGTGAAGAAAGACGGCTCGGGACTCGATCTCGAGTGCATCCCGAACGAGGAGCCGGCGCTCGTCGATTAACGACTGCCGCTAACGGCCGCGGTAGACGATGCGGCCTTTGGTGAGGTCGTAAGGTGTGAGCTCGACGGTGACCGTGTCGCCGGTGAGGATGCGGATGTAGTTCTTGCGCATCTTTCCGGAAATATGAGCCGTCACGATGTGACCGTTGCTCAATTTCACGCGAAACGTGGTGTTGGGGAGAGTGTCGACGACTTCTCCATCCATCTGAATCGCGTCTTCTTTCGACATCAGGTCCTGCGCATCGTGGCTAAAAGGAGCGGGGATTCTGCCGAAATGCCCCCGCCGAAGCAATCAAAGCCAGAAATTCGCTTCTGGGGATCGGCCGGCTGCCGAGCGAAGAGAGGTGCCGAGAGGGCATTTGGCAGTCGATCAGCTGCAGGCCGAGCTCGGTGCTGCGGCGCACGAGAGCCGACAGTGCCACCTTGGATGCATCCGGTTCCCGACTGAACATCGACTCGCCGAAAAAGACGTCGCCAAGCCAAAGTCCGTAGAACCCGCCGACCAACTGGTCGTCGCGCCAGGTTTCGACGCTGTGCGCGTATCCCAGCGTGTGCAAGGCCACATAAGCCTCACGCATTTCCGCGGTGATCCACGTGCCCCCTCCGTCGATCTCCCGAGGTGAGGCGCAAGCGTCGATGACGTCACCGAACACCGTGTCGTAGCGCACCTCGAACCCTGCGTTGCGCTCGCGCTTGGCAAGACTGCGGCTGCGGCGAAACTCCGATGGAAAAAGTACTTCACGCGGATCGGGACACCACCAAAGAATAGGTTGCCCCGGCGAATACCAAGGAAAGATGCCTCGCGGATACGCCGCGAGTAATCGTTCGGGACGCAGGTCGCCACCGGCGGCGAGCAGACCCGCCGGCTCATCGAGTGCATGCTCCGCAGCCGGAAAGGCCTGCGGGTCGCCGTCGGGTTCGAGCCATACGAGACCGCGTTGAGGCCGGCGCGTCATGGCAGGGCGAGCGACTGTTTGTAGGGCACGTGCTCGGCGATGCCCTCGGCATAACGGTCGATGGCCTCGCGTTCACGCTCCAGATAATCGGCGATCGCGGCACGAAAGCGGGGTTCGGCGATGAAGTGGGCCGAGTGCGTACGAGTCGGCACGAAGCCTCGACTCACCTTGTGCTCACCTTGCGTGCCAGGCTCGAAACGCGCGAGCCCGCGCTCGATGCAGAACTCGATGCCCTGGTGATAGCAGGTTTCGAAGTGCAGGCTGTGATACTCGTCGGCCGATCCCCAATAACGACCATAGAGCGTATCGCGGCCGATGAAGAACACGGCGACGGCGACGATCTCCTCCGCCTGCATCGCAAATTTGAAGAGCAATGCATCGCCCATCGTCTTGGCGATTTGCACGAAGGTCTCAGGGCCCAGATAAGGCTCGTTACCACGGCGCAGAAACGTCGTCCGATGCAGCTGCCAGGCGATCAGGATTTCATTGAGCGAGGCTTGGCTGCCGAGTCGCGATTCGAAGTGGATGCCGGATTCGGCCACTCGTCGGCGTTCTCGTTTTGCTTTCTTGCGTTTATCGGCCGTGAACGTTGCGAGGAAGTCTTCGAAATTTTCGTAGCCGCGATTGTGCCAATGAAACTGGCAATCGATGCGAGGCAGCCATTCGGATCCAAGTGCCTCGAGCTCTGGCTCGGTGGGGAACAGCAGGTGGACCGAGGAGAGTGACTCTCGATCGGCGGCTGCAAGGAGGGCTTGCTGCAGCGCCCGTCGCCAGTTCAGTCGCTTTGCAGGATCGGCGGCGAGATCGGATCGCACGAGTAGGCGAGGGCCGGTCGCAGGGGTGAACGGTGCGGCGACAACGAGCTTGGGGTAGTAGCGCAGGCCGTGCCGCGCATAGGCCTGAGCCCAGGCGAAATCGAATACGAACTCGCCGTAGGAGTCGTCCTTGAGCCACGCCGGAGCGGCCGCCGCAAGGCCGCGCTCATCGTGAAGCGTGACGATCCACGGGCGCCAACCGGTGCTCTCGCCGATGCAGCCCGTCGACTCGAGGGCCGCCAAAAATTCGTGCCGTGAGAAGGGCGACCCCTCATGATCGAGCGCATTCCAGTCGAGGGCAGAGAGCTCTGCCACCCGCTCGACGACACGCGCCGATTGCGTCATCCGCCGTGATCGAATCGCTCGAGCCAGCGGTCGGCATCGAGTGCGGCCATGCAGCCCGAGCCCGCGGAGGTGATGGCTTGACGGTAGACGTGATCGGCGACGTCACCGGCGGCGAACACGCCCGGCATGCTGGTTGCAGTCGCCATGCCCGAGGTGCCGCTGTGGACTTTGATATAGCCGTCTTGCATGGCGAGCTGGCCCGAGAAGATCTCGGTGTTGGGCGAGTGGCCGATGGCGATGAAGACGCCCGTTACGCCGATCTCGAGCGCGGACACATCGCCTCGCGGCTTACCGTCCCGATCGGTCGGCCGGACGCGAAGACCCGTGACGCCCGAGTCGTCGCCGAGCACTTTATCGACGCCGTGATTCCAAAGAATTCGGACTTTGCCTTCTTTTTCGCGCTCGAAAAGACGATCTTGCATGATCTTCTCGGCGCGCAGTCGATCGCGCCGATGCACAAGTGTCACGTGCGAGGCGATGTTGGAGAGATAGAGCGCCTCTTCGACAGCCGTGTTGCCGCCGCCCACGACCGCGACCTGCTGACCGCGAAAGAAAAACCCGTCGCAGGTGGCACAGGCCGAGACGCCTTTGCCCTTGAAGGCGTCTTCCGAGGGCAGGCCGAGGTACTTGGCTGAAGCGCCGGTAGCGATGATGAGCGCGTCGCAGGTGTATTCGCCGACGTCACCGATCAAACGAAAGGGCCGCTCGGTGAGCACGGCGGTATGGATGTGGTCACTCACGAGTTCGGTGCCGAAGCGCGCGGCGTGTGCCTTCATTCGCTCCATGAGCGCCGGTCCGAGCAGACCGTGCGCGTCGCCCGGCCAGTTGTCGACTTCGGTCGTGGTCATGAGCTGGCCGCCTTCCTGCAGACCCGAAATCAGCATGGGTGAGCGATTGGCGCGAGCAGCGTAAACGGCGGCGGAGTAGCCCGCAGGCCCTGAGCCGAGGATGATGAGTTTGCGGTGTTGAGAAGCCATGGCGAGATGTTAGGGGCAAGCGTTCCGGGATGCACGTCGTATCCGCGACGAGCAACTGTCGCGATCTCGACGATTCCCGTAGAATCAAGCCACTAGAGAACACTGCGCAGGTCACACCTTGCCCGAAAACGCCGCTGACACGAGCGTGTCGGACCGCTTCACCGAGACCGTCAAGCGCGCTTTGCGCGAGGGGGCGGTCATCCTCACGGGCGTTCTCGCGCTGATGCTGTTCGCGTCGCTCGTGACCTATCAGCCCTCGGATCCCGGTTTTTCTTTCACGGGCGAGGGCCCTGAGGGCGAGATCGGCAACCTCATCGGTCGTCAGGGTGCCTGGCTCGCCGACACGCTCTTCTTCCTCTTCGGCGGACCGGCCTATCTCTTTCCGATCATGCTCGGCGCCTCGTGCTGGCTCATGTTCCGTGATCGTGGCAACGTCGAACCGACGTCGCGTCTCAATACCTTTGTCCGCCTTGGAGGTTTCGTGCTGCTGCTCGCAGCGACCTGCGGACTCGCCACTCTGCATTTTTCGCCCGGCGTTCTTCGACAGAGTGCGGGCGGCGTCGTCGGCAGTCTCGTCGGCGAATGGATGCAGGGTAATTTCAACTTCGTCGGTGGCACGCTGCTCGCGCTCGCGGTGGCGATGGCGGGTTTTTCCCTCGCGTTCGGCGTCTCCTGGCTCGCCGTGATCGATCGTCTCGGTTCCGGTTTCTGGGGTGCTATCGATTGGTTCCGCGCGCGTCGCCTTCAGCAACGTGATGTCGCGGAAGGCGAAGAGCGCAAGGCGGCTCGCAAAGAAACCCTCGAGGTCGAGACCAAAAAAGCGGCAGCGCGCTCCAAACCGCGCATCGAGGCGCCGGCGCCGCAGCCCGAGAAGAGCGAACGAGTCAACAAGGAGCGGCAAGTGCCACTCTTCACGGCGAAGGCCGGCGAGTTGCCACCACTGCAGCTGCTCGATGATCCGCCGCCTCGCGAGGCCACTTATTCAGCCGAGGCGCTCGAGGCGATGTCTCGGCTCGTCGAGCTCAAGCTCAAAGATTTCGGTGTCGAGGTCGAGGTCGTGGCCGTGTTGCCCGGGCCCGTGGTCACGCGTTTCGAGATGCGTCCTGCTCCAGGCGTGAAGGCAAGCCAGATCAGCTCGCTCTCCAAAGATTTGGCTCGCGCGCTGTCGGCGATCAGTGTTCGCGTGGTCGAGGTGATTCCCGGCAAGTCGGTCATGGGCCTCGAAATCCCGAACGAAAAGCGCGAGGTCGTTACCCTCGGCGAAATCGTCAAATCGAAGGCTTACGACGAAATCGGCTCGCCGCTCGCGCTTGCGCTCGGTAAGGACATCGGCGGTGCGCCTGTCGTGGCCGACCTGCAGCGCATGCCTCACTTGCTTGTCGCGGGTACTACGGGCTCGGGTAAATCGGTTGCGATCAACGCGATGGTCCTCTCCATGCTCTACAAGAGCACCGCCGAGGATGTGCGACTCATCATGATCGACCCGAAGATGCTGGAACTTTCGGTGTACGAGGGCATTCCGCATCTGCTCGCGCCGGTCGTGACCGACATGAAAGAGGCCGCGAATGCGCTGCGCTGGTGTGTCGCCGAAATGGAGCGACGCTATCAACTGATGGCCGCGCTCGGTGTGCGCAACATCGCGGGTTTCAATCGCAAAGTGCGTGATGCCAACGAAGCCAAAAAGCCCATCAAAGATCCAGTCATGATGGCCCGGGCAGCCAACGACCCGACCCTCGACCAGTCAAAGATTCCTGATCTCGAGCCGCTGCCGTTCGTCGTGGTCATCATCGACGAGTTGGCCGATCTCATGATGATCGTCGGCAAGAAAGTCGAAGAGCTCATCGCGCGCTTGGCGCAGAAGGCGCGCGCATCGGGCATCCACCTCATCCTTGCCACGCAGCGTCCGTCGGTCGATGTCATCACGGGTCTCATCAAGGCGAACATTCCGACGCGTATCGCGTTTCAGGTGTCGGCCAAAGTCGATTCGCGCACGATCCTCGATCAAGGCGGGGCTGAGTCGCTGCTGGGTCATGGCGACATGCTTTATCTGCCGCCCGGTACCTCGATGCCGAATCGTGTCCATGGTGCCTATGTGGCCGACGCCGAGGTACATCGCGTGGTCGAGGCGCTGCGCAAGGCGGGTGCGCCGAACTACATCGAAGAAGTGCTCTCCGGTCCCAAGGGGCCGATCCCTGGCCTGCCGGGTGAAGGCGGCGAGGGTGGAGCCGAGGGTGAAGGCGGCGATTCGGAGAAAGACGCGCTGTATGACGAGGCCGTCAAAATCGTGGTCACGGAACGCAAGCCGTCGATCTCCTACGTTCAGCGTCGACTCAAGATCGGTTACAACCGTGCGGCGCGTCTCATCGAGGCCATGGAAGCGGCTGGGCTCGTCGGTCCGCTGCAAGCCAATGGCGGACGCGAGATTCTCGTGCCTGCGCCGTCGGGCGAGTGATCCGATTCATGAGCGAACGTTTGGCATTTCGCAGGCGTTCTGCTTGGTGCGCGTCGATCGTCGGCGTGTCGTGGATCATCAGTGCTGCGCACGCCGAATCTTTGACTGCGCTCGATCGATACCTCTCGGGTCTCGAGTCCTGGCGAGCCGAGTTTTCGCAGTCGATCACCGATTCTCGTGGCCGAATTCGCAACCCTCAGAACGGTCGATTGCTGGTGCAGCGTCCCGGCAAGTTTCGCTGGGAGATCGGTCCGAAGGGCGAGTCTGCGATGCAGGTCATGGTGTCCGATGGCCGTAACCTCTGGTTTCTCGATGCGGATCTCGAGCAGGTGACTGTCCGCCCGGCAGGCAGCGGAGAGGCCGCGACGCCCGCCATGCTGCTCGCCGGCTCCACACCGCTGCGCTCCAAGTTCAATGTGGTGTCGGTCGGTCGCAAAGAAGGCTTGGACTGGGTGCGGGTGTCGCCGAAAAGTGCCGAAGGCGAATTCAAAGAAATGCGGTTCGGATTCTCGGGGCTTGAGCTTCGCCGACTCGAAGTCGACGACAAGCTGGGCCAGCGCGCATCGATGGTGTTCAACACCAGTGTCCGCAATGGCCGGATCGATCCCTCGGAGTTTCGTTTCGAGCCGCCGCCCGGGGCCGATGTGATCGGCAAACCGCTCGAGTGATGCGATCCCTGCGCTTCGGTGCGTGGTGGAGCGGGGTGGGTCTCGCGCTAGTGCTCATCGTGCTTTACTTCTGCCTCGAACCGCCCGGCGAGGGCGGGGTGTTTCTCATCCCGGACAAACTGTCGCACGCCCTCGCATTCTTCGGTCTGACGGCGTGGTTTGCGGCCTTGGTTGAGCGACGATATTACGGTCTCGTTGCAATCCTCATGTTGGCGCTCGGCATCGCCATCGAGTTATTGCAGGGGTGGATGGCGCTCGGTCGCTCTGCGGAGCTTGCCGATATCTACGCCGATGCCATCGGTGTAGCGCTCGGTCTCGCCATCTCATTGCCGATTCGTGAGTCGTGGCTGCAACGGGTGGAGCGATGGCTGTCGATCTGACGCGTCCGCTTGCAGATCGCATGCGACCGCGTAGTCTCGAGGAGTTCGTCGGGCAGGTGCAGGCCATCGGGCCAGGCAAGCCCTTGCGCGCCGCCATCGAGTCCGGTCAAGCCCACTCGCTCATTCTTTGGGGCCCTCCGGGCACGGGCAAGACCACGCTCGCGCGCCTCATTGCACAGGCCTCGGGTGCGCATTTCATTGGGCTCTCGGCCGTGATGGCCGGGGTCAAGGATGTACGTGCCGCGGTCGAGCGCGCCCAGGCGGAACGCGCATCTTCTGGTCGACGTACGGTGCTTTTCCTCGACGAGGTGCATCGGTTCAGCAAGTCTCAGCAGGACACTTTCCTGCCGTATCTCGAAGATGGGACGCTGATCTTCATCGGTGCGACCACGGAAAATCCGAGTTTCGAAGTGGTGAGCGCTTTGCTCTCGAGAGCGCGCGTGTATGTCCTGAAGCCTCTCGAAATAAAGAGTCTCGAGTCGTTGTTGCGTCGTGCGCTCGCCGATGTCGAGCGCGGTCTCGGATCGATGCGGCTTCAAATCGAAGACGATGCGCTCGCGCTCTTGGCTGCGGCAGCCGATGGCGATGCGCGGCGCGCACTCAACATGCTCGAGATTGCGGCGGATCTCGCCGAGGATGGTCGCATCGATGTCGCGCATTGCGCCGAGGTTGCCGGCGGTACACGCCGACGCTTCGACAAAGGTGGCGAGCAGTTCTACGACCAGATCTCGGCGCTGCACAAAAGCGTTCGGGGCACCGATCCCGACGCCGCGCTCTACTGGTTCGCGCGGATGATCGATGGAGGCTGCGATCCCTCTTATCTTGCGCGGCGCATCACCCGCATGGCCGTCGAAGATATCGGTCTCGCCGACCCGCGCGCTTTGCAGCTGGCGATCGATGCCTGGCAAGCGTACGACCGACTCGGCTCGCCCGAGGGTGAACTCGCGCTCGCCAATGCCGTGGTGTATCTCGCGTGTGCGCCGAAGAGTAATGCCGCCTATGTCGGGTATGGCGAGGCGCGTGCGGATGTCGAAAAGCACGGCACGCTCGAAGTGCCCCTGCATTTGCGAAATGCACCCACTCGACTCATGAAAGATCTCGGTTACGGCGCCGGATATCGCTATGCGCATGACGAACCCGAGGCCTATGCCGCCGGCGAGCGTTATTTGCCCGATGAGCTGGCGGGGCGTCATTATTATCGGCCCGTCGATCGCGGGCTCGAACTGCGTATCCGCGAAGCTCTGGAGCGTTTACGCGGCAAGCCGGGAGGAAAATGATGCCACTCTGGGTCTGGGTTGCACTGGGCAGTGCCTTGGGCGGTGTAGGGCGATACGCGGTCGCGAAAATCTGGCCCTCCGTGCCGGGCGGTTGGCCCATCGCTACAATAGCGGTCAACGTCCTCGGTAGTTTCGCGATCGGCGCGCTCTCCATCCTGCTCGTCCTGCGTGGAACGACCGGAGAAGCCGCGTCGTCAGCGGAAGCCATGCGAGTGTTTTGGATGACGGGCGTCCTCGGCGGATTCACCACTTATTCGGCGTTTGCGCTCGAAACCGTGAATCTGGCTTCAGGCGAGGCGCCGTGGCGCGCAGCGGTTTATGTCGTTGCGACCTTGGTGCTTTGCTTGGCCGCCGCGTGGGCCGGCAGAGCGCTTGTGTCGTCTTGATCGACTTTTTGATTTTTGAAATTTCTGGAATAACTCATGCTCGACTCCAAACAACTGCGTACCGATACCGAAAACGTCGCAAGCAATCTTGCGCGACGCGGTTTCGTTCTCGACCTCGCGGCATTCCGCGCGCTCGAAGAGCGACGCAAGCAGGTACAGATCGAGGCCGATCGCGTGCGTGCCGAGCGAAACGCCAACGCCAAAGCGGTCGGCATGGCCAAAGGCAAGGGGGAGGATGCGACGGCGCTGCTCAAGCGCGGCGAAGAGCTCACTCAGCAACTCTCGACTGCCGAAGTGGCGCTCAATACCGTTCAGGCGGAGTCCGACGCGTGGCTCATGGGTCTGCCCAATGTGCTGCACGAGTCGGTGCCCGAAGGCCGAGATGAAACCGCCAATGTCGAGGTTCGTCGTCACGGCACGCCGAGAGTCTTCGATTTCACGCCGCAAGATCACGCCGATCTCGGCGCGCGACTTGGCCTCGATTTCGAAGCGGCCGGACGCATCTCGGGTGCGCGCTTCGCCGTGCTGCGGGGTGGTATGGCACGCCTTCATCGTGCGCTCGCGCAGTTCATGCTCGACCTGCATGTCGGCGAGCATGGCTATCAAGAGATCTATGCGCCGTACATCGTGTCGGGCGATGCGCTGACGGGCACGGGCCAGCTGCCGAAGTTCGAGCAGGACTTGTTCGCACTCAAGGGTGATCGCGCGCTCTATCTCATTCCGACGGCGGAAGTTCCCGTCACCAATCTCGTGCGCGAGCAAATCATTGCCCCAGAGCAACTGCCGATGCGCTACGTCGCGCACACGCCGTGCTTCAGATCCGAAGCGGGCGCGGCAGGCAAAGACACCCGCGGCATGATTCGTCAGCACCAATTCGACAAGGTCGAGCTCGTGCATATCGTGAAGCCTTCCGAGTCCTATGCAGCGCTTGAGCGGCTGACTGCGCATGCTGAAGAGGTGCTGAAGCGTCTCGAGTTGCCGTATCGCGTTCTCGCGCTATGCGCGGGGGACATCGGGTTCGGCAGCGCGAAGACCTACGACCTCGAGGTTTGGTTGCCGGGGCAGGGTAAGTACCGCGAGATTTCCTCGTGCAGCAATTGCGAGGCGTTCCAAGCGCGTCGAATGCAGGCCCGCTGGCGCAATCCCGAAACTGGCAAACCTGAGCCCCTGCATACGCTGAACGGATCGGGCGTTGCTGTGGGCCGTGCCATGGTGGCCGTACTCGAGAACTATCAGAACGCCGACGGGTCCGTCACCGTGCCCGCAGCCTTGCGACCCTATATGGGTGGAATCGAAAAACTCCTGCCCTCGGACAAGGCATAATTCGTTCCGTCATTCGCTCGACGAGCCGGAGAGGTGGCAGAGCGGTTTAATGCATCGGTCTTGAAAACCGACGTTCCTTCACGGGAACCGTGAGTTCGAATCTCACCCTCTCCGCCACTTCATCGCTGACGAACTTGCTCGACGTCCCCCCAGAAATTAGTCACAGGACGGTCTAGAGTCTGACCCTGAAGCAGGAGGTCGGACGTGAAGAAGCGGTTCAGCGAAGAGCAGATCGTAGGGATATTGCGTGAGGCGGAAGCTGGGGTAGCGATCAAGGAACTGTGTCGCAAGCACGGGTTCTCTGAGGCGAGCTATTACGCCTGGCGAAGCAAGTACGGCGGCATGGAAGTGTCGGATGTGAAGCGCCTGAAGAGCTTGGA